>Ga0181518_10000071_pt1 | contig 108690 bp, 101 predicted proteins | sample PEATcosm2014_Bin_28_FD_119751 | JGI IMG/M metagenome (GOLD analysis project Ga0181518, IMG submission 119751) | Peatland microbial communities from MTU Mesocosm Facility, Houghton, MI, USA - PEATcosm2014_Bin01_60_metaG | ecosystem: Environmental > Terrestrial > Soil > Wetlands > Peat | place...
CGGGCGGCTTCCGGGCCCTTCGGTGCGGAGTTCATCTGACTACAATTATGCACACAGGAATGGTGCAAATCAAGCGTCATTTTTGAACGCGAAAATAGGAGTCCTTGCGCCGCGCCTCCGGTGTCCGGAATTAGTCGTATCTCTTCAATGGCCTACCCGCTTCTGTGGAATTACAGTGCCGAGAGGCCTGAGTGTCAACGTTTCGGTCAGTAGCGCGCCTCCCGCCGCGGCGTGCGGATCTGGGCTGCGGTCGGGCAGATCTAAGGGGCAATCTGAGGCGGACACCACGAAAGGGACAACCGGCCTCGCAAGAAATGCCCGACCCTCGAAGAGGATTACTGCCGGCTTGCCCTCCTCGTTCGCGGACCAGTCGAGTAGGCGCCAGTCGTATAAAGCAAGGGTTACCAGAACTCTTTCAACCGGTGCTGGGTACGACGAAAAGCGCGGTTTGAAACCAAGGTCGAAGCGTAGCTGAACGGAGCCGCGGACCTGGATCGGTAGTCTTTCCTCCACAACCGCAAACAACCAATCCTGCAGTTCTTCAGTGTCCACGCACGCCCACTGGAAGAAGATCCTCCTCGCCTCGTTACGAAGCAAGGAATCCAGCTCCTCTTTTGTGAACTTGCGTATCTGAAATGAGCCGCAGTCGATACAGCCGGTGCCGGCAAATGTCACGTATTTGAGCGGAGCAAGATGGGTGACGGTTCGAACCCCCGCCGAGAGAGCGCTTGAGTAGCCAGGCCAAATGTCTTGCGCCGATATCAGCTTGCCTGCAAAAAGTTCTTGGTACACGCCAGAAAGCTCGAAGTAGAGCCCAATCGCTTCCGGTGGGTCCAGTTTGAACTCGGCATTGCTGATACGGCTGAGGTTTGCGAATTCGGGGCTATTCTCCAGAGCTTCCACGGCATCCAGCAACAGTTGGTCGTCGGTCTTGAGAACGCGAACGCCAGACGCAGATTTTGCGGCGTTCTTTACGCGCTCGAATTCTTGCCGAACGAGCGACAGGTAGTTCTGGAGAGCAGCTTGCGTACCATTCGCCATTGACTCAGCCTCCATGGGGTGCCTAGTTTTGCTCCTTCGATCATTTTCTTGGTGCATCTGGCGTGATTATCTCAGGTTCCACGGGCTTGCGATGCGGTGTCTCGACGATCTTCCGAATTTGGATCATAAGGACGTCATAGAGGAAGGGCCGAACACGGCGATCAGGTGTTACAATCCGCCCGGAGGTTCCATGAAATTACTTCGCTTACGGCTCAAACATGTGCACGAATCGACTTCGGCACCGCGTCCCGTCGTGCCGTTTCCACGCCGTGGCCAAACTCCAAGGCCACACGCTCAAATTTCACAAGTGCAGCAAGGACGGATCGGGAAAGTGCAACGCATTTCGAACCGGCAGCCAGGCCGACTACGTGATCGGCGTCGTCTTCGAGATCGACGCAGCTGAGAAGAGGGACCTGGACAGGGCGGAGGGTCTTTGTCATGGATACAGGGACACGTGCGTCAGCGTTGAGACATCACAGGAACTTATCGAGGCATGGATGTACGTGGCGGAACCAACCGCCATTGACGATCGGCTTGCGCCGTACACATGGTACAAAGATTTCGTACTGGATGGCGCAAGAGAGCATGGGTTGCCTGCTGCGTACATTGCTGGGACCGAAGCGGTAGAAGCCCGGCAGGATCGAGACCCAATCCGAGAATAGAAGGAGCGCAGGCTGCTCCCTTCTATTCGCCCTCTTCGCTCTGCCCCACCTTGAGCACCGCCAAAAACGCCTCCTGCGGAATCTCGACGCGGCCTACGCGCTTCATGCGCTTCTTGCCTTCCTTCTGCTTTTCCAGCAGCTTGCGCTTGCGCGTGATGTCGCCGCCGTAACACTTGGCCAGCACGTTCTTGCGCATGGCGGAAATGTTTTCGCGCGCCACGATCTTGTTGCCAATGGCCGCCTGCAAGGCCACTTCGAACATCTGCCGGGGGATCAGGCGGCGCAGGCGCGAGATCAGGTCCTTGCCGCGCTCGAAGGCGAATTCCTTGTGCACGATGATGGAAAGCGCGTCCACCGGTTCACCGGCCACCAGCACGTCCAGCTTCACCATGGACGAAACGCGGTACCCCGCCAGATGATAGTCCAGCGAGGCGTAACCGCGCGAACAGGATTTCAGCCGGTCATAGAAGTCCAGGACGATCTCGTTCAGCGGCAGCTCGTAGGTGAGCATGACGCGCCCACCGCCAATGTACTCGAACTTCTTCTGCACCCCACGCTTCTCTTCGAGCAGCTTCAGAATCCCGCCCAGGTACTCCTCGCGCGTGATCACGGTGGCGTCGATGATGGGCTCTTCGATCTGCTTGATCTCGGAAGGATCGGGGAACTTGGTGGGGCTGGTCACTTCGATGACTTCCCCCACGGTGGTGGTGACCCGGTACCGCACGCCCGGCGCGGTGGTGATGAGGTCTATGTCGAACTCGCGCTCGAGGCGCTCCTGGACGATCTCCAGGTGCAGCAGCCCCAGAAACCCGCAGCGGAAACCGAAACCCAACGCCACGGAGTGTTCCGGTTCGAAGTTGAAGGCGCTGTCGTTAAGCCGCAATTTTTCGAGCGCATCGCGCAACGTGCCGTGCTCGTGGGATTCCACCGGGTACAGGCCGGCGAACACCATGGGCTTGATCTCTTCGAAGCCGGGGAGCGGCTCCGCGGCCGGGGTTTCATGGTCCACGATGGTGTCCCCGATTTTGGCGTCCGACACCGTCTTGATATTGGCGGAGAGGAACCCCACCTCGCCCGCCGCCAGCTCGTCGCACGGGGTGGCCTTGGGCGCCTGGTACCCGAGGGCCTCCACTTCGAACACCTGCCCGTTGGACCACAGCCGGATCTTCTGCTTCAGGCGCAGCCTTCCATCCACCACGCGCACCAGAATGATCACGCCGCGATAAGAATCGAACCACGAATCGAAGATCAACGCGCGCAGCGGCGCATCGGGCGAGCCTTTGGGCGGCGGCACCAGGTGAACGATGGCCTCCAGGATGTCATGGACCCCGATGCCCTGCTTGGCGCTGGTCAGCACGGCATCGCGCGCGTCGAGGCCGATCACGGTTTCGATCTGCTCGCGAATGCGCTCCGGCTCGGCCGAGGGCAGATCGATTTTGTTGATCACCGGAATAATTTCCAGGTTGTGGTGCAGCGCCAGGTAGGTGTTGGCAAGCGTCTGCGCCTCCACGCCCTGCGACGCGTCCACCACCAGCAGCGCGCCTTCGCAGGCTTGCAGGCTGCGCGAGACCTCGTAGGAAAAGTCCACGTGGCCGGGGGTATCGATCAAGTTCAGTTGATAGAGGATGCCGTCATCGGCGCGATAATTCAGGCGCACCGCGTGCGCCTTGATGGTGATGCCCCTCTCGCGCTCCAGGTCCATGGTGTCGAGCACCTGCTCCATCATTTCGCGCTGCGAAAGCGCGCCGGTGATTTCCAGGAGACGGTCCGCCAGCGTCGATTTGCCGTGGTCGATGTGCGCAATGATAGAGAAATTGCGGATGAATTCGCGATCCATGCGATGCGGGGAAGCTCTGTAGAACGATTATCCCACACGGGTGCTACACTGATCCATAACATGTCGAGAGTATTCGAAGGGCAGCTTTCGGCCGGCGACCTGCGATTCGCCATCATCGTCAGCCGTTTCAATAGCTTCATTACCGAGCGCCTGCTCGGCGGCGCTATGGACGCGCTCACCCGCACCGGCGCCAATCCGGACCTGATCGATGTCATCAAGGTTCCCGGTTCGTGGGAGCTTCCGCTGGTGGCCGGCGAAGTGGCCCGCCAGAAACGCCACGACGCCGTGATCTGTCTGAGCGCGGTGATCCGCGGCGAGACCCCGCACTTCGATTACATAGCCGCGGAAGCCGCCAAGGGCATCGCCCACGTGGCCGCCGAGACGGGCGTTCCGGTGACCTTCGGCGTGCTCACCACCAATACCTTGGAGCAGGCCATCGACCGCGCGGGCGCCAAGGGCGGCAATAAGGGCTTCGACGCCGCCATGACCGCCATCGAAACGGCCAATTTGCTGCGTGCCCTTCGGCAGGCCACCTGATGCCTTCGCGGCGCAGGTCGCGGCAGCGCGCCCTGCAGATTCTTTTTCTTTGGGACACCCGCCGACAGCCGGTTGAGGAAGCCATCGACGCCTACTACGACACGCTCTATTCCGAAGAACAACCCGCACGCGACCCCTTTGTGGCCGACCTGGTGCGCGGAACGGTGGAACACGCCGCCGGGATAGACGAACAAATATCGAAGCATGCCCAGCACTGGCGCATGGAGCGCATGCCCATTGTGGACCGCAACATTTTGCGCCTGGCGGTCTTCGAGATGATCCACGCCGGCACGCCCGCCGCCGTCACCATCGACGAAGCCCTCGAGCTGGCCCGTAAGTTCTCGAACGAAGAATCCGTCCAGTTCGTGAACGGAGTGCTGGACGCCATCCGCCGGGAGGTCCCCGCGGCCTGCGATTCCGATCCCCCCGATTCTCGAAGCCCTTCCGTCCGCTCCAGCGTCTAAGTAGGCAGGTAGGGTATACTTTCCATTAGAAGGACGGATTCCGAATGGCCCAAAAGAGGCGCAGCCTTTATGTTTTGCCGCTGATCGTGTTGGTTTGCTCGATTGCGGGCGGATTTTATGGGCCTCAGGTCCAGGCGGAGCCGGTCCCGACCTCCGACGACACGGAGCAGCTCGATCAGGATGTCGCAAGTTTCACCAAGGTGCTGGCCTTGGTGGAGCAGAACTTTGCGCAACCCGTCTCCGCCGACAAGGCTATCTACAACGGCGCGATACCGGGCATGTTGCGGACTCTCGATCCGCACTCCAACTTCTTCGATCCCAAGGAGTACCAGGCGCTTCGCGAAGACCAGAGGGGCCGCTACTCGGGAGTGGGAATGCAGGTCACGTCGCGAAACGGCAAGACCGTGGTGCAGGCGCCGTTCCCGGGCTATCCCGCCTACAAAGCCGGTTTGCGCCCCGGTGACATCATTGTGATGGTGAATGACAAGCCCACCGATGGCATGAACACCACCGAGATCGCCGATCTGCTCAAGGGGCAGCGCGGAACCAAGGTCCAGATCGTGGTCTCGCGCGAAGGGTCGGCTGATAACCTTACCTTCACGGTCACCCGCGATGACATCAGCCGCAAGAGCGTGGAGGATGCCTTCTGGGTAAAGCCGGGGATCGCCTACGTCAAGGTCCTGCAATTTGCCGAAACCACCGGCAAGGAACTGGACGAGAACCTGAAGCGGTTGGGCGAGAACAATATCAAGGGACTGGTGCTGGACCTGCGCAACAACCCCGGCGGGCTATTGAACCAGGGCGTGGACGTGGCCGACCATTTCCTCGAGAAGGGCGCGCTGATTGTCTCTCACCATGGGCGTTCGTCGCCCGAGAAGTCGTACGTGGCGCGCAACGGGAACCATGGGCACGAGTACCCCATCGTGGTGCTGGTGGATGGGTATTCGGCCTCCGCGGCGGAGATTGTGGCCGGCGCGCTCCAGGACCACGACCGCGCCTGGATTTTGGGAACCAGGACTTTCGGCAAGGGCTTGGTGCAGACGGTTTATCCGCTTACCGAAAACACCGGCCTGGCACTGACCACGGCCCACTTCTACACGCCCAGTGGCCGCCTGATTCAGCGCGACTACACCAATAAGTCGTTTTACGATTACTACTTCCACAAGGAAGACGACACCAAGAACCCGCTCGATGTGAAGATGACCGAGGGCGGCCGCACGGTCTATGGCGGCGGCGGAATTACGCCCGACGAGAAGTACGAAGCGCCCAAAACGGATCGCCTGGAACTGGAGCTGGTCCGCGCCGGCCTGTTCAACTTCTCCCGATGGTACTTTGGCTCGCACAGTACCAGCCTGCCGAAGGGTTGGATGCCCGACACCCCCTTACTCGAGGAGTTCCACGATTACCTGCTGAAGCACGGCACCAATTTCACGGAATCCGAGTTTATGCAGGACCGGGATTGGATTATGCGCTACCTCGCCAGGGAAATGTACATTACCGCTTTTAACATCGACGAGAGCGACCGGGTTTTCGCCCAGACCGATCCGGAAGTCGCCAAGGCCGTCGATGCCATGCCCAAGGCCAATGCGCTGCTTGAGAGCACCAAGAAGATCCTGGTCGAGCGTATGAACGCGCAGCATCAGGCGCGTTCCGCGGCGGCGGCTCGCCGGTAGCATGGCCGCCTCGCCCGCCGCCTCTGACAAGCGGACCCCCCGCAGATTTTGCACTCGCAACAGCAGATTCCGCACCTTCAGTTCTTAGCATCTGAATCACGCCCCCCAGATTGCGGCGCTATTCCATTGATCCGGGGCGATTCCGCAGAGACATGCCGCTCCAGAATAGATTGGCCCATCTCGTGCCCATCAGGACGAGAGTTGAACTCGGCGATTGCCGAGAGCCGATGGATAGTCGGCGAAAGGAGACGTAATGCGTATTCGCGTCATTGGTTGGTCGTTGTTGGCTGTGGGAATGGTATTCCTGTCGATCCCGTCTTTCGCGCAAGTGGGCGCGCCCACAATCGCGCCCCCTGAGCTGCCCGCCTATGAGCAGCCCATGTGCCCCGGCGACGGTTATATTTGGACGCCAGGATATTGGGCTTGGGATGGCGAGTATTACTGGGTACCGGGCACATGGGTGATGGCTCCCGAAACCGGGTACCTGTGGACTCCAGGCTTTTGGGGTTGGGGCGGCGCCGGATTTGTGTTCAATGAAGGCTACTGGGGCTTGTCGGTAGGTTTCTATGGTGGGATCGACTATGGCTTCGGATATTTCGGTCATGGTTATGAAGGCGGCCGCTGGGAGAACGGGCATTTTTTCTACAACACGGCGGTGAACCGCGTGGACGTCAACGCCATCCACAACGTTTACAACGCGAGAGTGGACGAGAGGGTTAACCGCGTCAGCTACAACGGCGGCAACGGCGGAATCGACGCGCGTGCCACTTCCGAGGAAGAGGCTGCTGCTCGTGGCAGACGTAGTGGGCCGGTATCCGCTCAGACTCAACATGCGTGGTCCGCCCACAATAACCCCCAGCAACACGTTTCTGCGAACCACGGCGCGCCGCCGGCTACTGCGACTGCTCGCGCCAACCTCGCAGTCCATCCTAAGGATCTGCCGCCGGTCGAACGCCCCGCTGCTCCCAAGACGGGAAACGCGAAGCTGGACCGGAGATACCAGAAGGAGCAGAACAATACAATCGCGAAGCAGACCCAGGATCGGCAGAAACTCCAGCAGAAGCAGGACCAGGAACATCGGCAGTTGACCAAACAGAGGGCTGCTCCAGAGAGAATGCAGCAGGTAGAACAACAACACCAGCAACAGACGCAGCAAATGCATCAAGGGCACACGCAGCTGACGCAGCAGATGCAGCAGAGACAGTCGGCTGGCGGCGGAGGAGCGCGCAGCGGCGGGCGCCGGTAATAGTCAGCCGCGCCGGTGTAGCTGAAGGCTGAAAGCTGATGGCTGAGAGCTTTGCCTTTGTTACCATCGAAGTTTGAATCCCACTCCACAGATCATTGTCTTGGACGCGGGCGGGCAATACTGTCATCTGATCGCCCGAAAAGTCCGGGACCTCGGCGTCTACGCCGAAGTCCGGCCCAGTGAGACTCCGGCGCAGGCAATCGCGTTTGCGATGGGCATCATCATCTCCGGCGGCCCTGCTAGCGTGTACGACGCCGGCAGCCCCACCGTGGACGCCGCCATCTTTGCCCGCGGCCAAGCCGTACTGGGAATCTGTTATGGGCAGCAGCTCATGGCGCACCTGCTCGGCGGCCAGGTTCGCAAAGGCGAGAAAGGCGAGTACGGCCTCGCCACCCTGGAGCTCGACGAGACCACCGACCCGCTATTCGCCGGGCTCGGAGGGCGCCAGCAAATCTGGATGAGCCACCGCGATGTGGTGGGCGTTCTCCCCGAGGGCTTTTCCGCCGCCGGCCGCACCGAGACGTGCGCCATTGCGGCCATTGCGGCCCCCCAACGGAAACTCTACGGGTTGCAGTTTCACCCCGAGGTGGTCCACACGGCCCGCGGCAGGGAATACCTCGCCAACTTTCTCTTCCGCGTCTGCGGCTGCCGGAAAGATTGGAATCCCCGCCACCGGGTGCCCATGCTGGAGCAGGAGATCCGCGAGTGCGTGGGCGACCGCAACGTCTTCTTCTTCGTCAGCGGCGGAGTGGATTCCAGCGTGGCATTCACACTGGCGACGCGTGCGCTGGGCCATGACCGCGTTCGCGGAGTGTACGTCGATACCGGTCTGATGCGCGAGGGAGAAACCGATTTTGTCGGGCGTATGGCGGGCCTGACAGTGGAGCACGCCGAAGAGCAGTTCCTGGGCGCGCTGGCTGGCGTCGCCGATCCCGAACGGAAGCGCCACATCATCGGCGAGGAATTCGTGCGCGTGCAGGAGCGCGTCATCCAGTCGCGCCGCCTGCTGGACGAGCACTGGATCCTCGGCCAGGGCACCATCTACCCCGACACCATCGAATCCGGCGGCGCCGAAAAGGCCGCCGTCATCAAAACCCATCACAACCGCGTGGCCGGCATTCAAGCGCTCATCCAATCGGGCCGCATCGTGGAACCGCTGAAGCTCTTTTACAAGGACGAGGTCCGCGAGATCGGCCGCGAACTGGGGCTCGCCGCCGAGTTGTTGGACCGCCATCCGTTCCCCGGCCCCGGCCTGGCAATCCGCTGTCTCTGCTCGGAATCGGACGCGCCTCTCGAGGCCACGCCCGACGGAATCCTCATCCCCGTGCATTCGGTTGGCGTGCAGGGCGATTCCCGAACCTACGCCCCGGTGCTGGCGATCGATTCGCTGGACCACGCCCGCGCCACCGCCCTGATCAACCGCGTCTCCGGCATCAACCGCGTCGTCGCCAGCGTGGAGACGCGCGTTCCGTTCGCCCGAATGCGGGTCCGCGCCTGCTCGCTCAGCCCGGAGCGCATAGCCCGCCTGCGGCGCGCCGACGCCATCGTGCGCCGGTTGTCCCACGAAAGCGATTACGACCGCCGCGTCTGGCAGTTCCCCGTAATCCTGATCCCGCTGGGGACGGCCGAAGCCCCCGATTCCATCGTCCTGCGCCCGGTGGACTCCGTGGACGGCATGACCGCCCAATCCGTCACCATGGAAGAAGATCTGCTGCGAAAAATGTGCGCGGAGGTCTTGGCGGTGGATGGCATCGCCGGCGTTTTCTACGACCTGACCCACAAGCCGCCCGGCACTATCGAATGGGAGTAGGCGGCGGAAGCTTCACATCAAGGCCCGATTCTCTATTCAGCCGCTCAGTCAAGTCGCGGTCGATGAGCGAAAGCGACACCTGGTTGTGAGTGTTCCCCGACGTGAAGTAGTGCAGGGTGTCGCCATCCACCCAATACGCCACCGCCGAATAAACGGTATGGTCCTTGAACGCGATCAGGTAATGGGAAGGCTCATGGGTGGAAGCCGGCTCCTCCACCGGCTGGGAATCGGCAGCGGCGGCGGTAGGGGTAGTGGGGTCCTGCGCTTCATCGGAGCCGAAGTCTTCGCCGATCGCCGGAGCGGGCTGCGAAGGATAAATCACCGTGCTACTCGGCTGCTGTTGCGGCGCCGGTTCGGCCGGGTAGTCGTTGTCGACGTACCCGCCCACATACACCGGATACGCATAAGCAAACGGATACCCGTATGTAATCACGGTCCCGCCGCTGGCTGCGCCGGGAGCGAAGGATTGCCTGCGGAAGTTTTGCCCCCCAACCGTGACGCCGAGCCGCGTGGCAAAAGTCGGATCGGTGACGGCGCCCGAAAGGACGAGCTGCTGCCCGCCCGGGAAAACCGCGTTGCTGAAAGTACCTTGCGCGAAAGGACGAGGATTCCTGAAACCGCCGCGATGCTGCGCGAAAAGCCCGGTGGCCAGAAGCAGCGAGAGGCTGAAACCGACGAGAGTTCTCATGAGATACTCTCCCCCTCCCTGCATTATATCGCGCGGGGCGGCCCCATCCGTCAGTTCTTTTTGGCGGGCGGCGTCGGCGCCGGAGCGGCCGGCTTGGCAGCCGGTGTGGTCGGCTTGGCTGCGGGAGCAGCGGGAGCGGCGGCGGTGCCGGGATACGCCTGGTCGTACAGCTTCACGATGTCGTTGGTGATGTCCACCGCGGAAGCGGCCCACAGCACCGGCGTCTGCGGATTGCTCACGTCCAGAACCACCGCGAAGCCGTTTTGCGTGGCGTATTTCTCGAGCACGGCCATCATCTTGCCGCCCAGCTCCTGCATGACCTTGCCCTGCGCCTCGTCTAGATCGCTCTGCGCGTCCTGGGTGTCCCGGTTCACCCTGGTGGTGGTGGCGTCGATGTCGCGCATGAGCTTGGTCTTGGCGTCGTCACTCATGGTCGCGCTGCCCTTGCGCAACTGCTCCTGAAGCGCGGTAAGTTGAGACCGCTTCTTCTCCAGATCCTGCTGCCTGGGATTGAACGCGGCCTGGAGATCGGCGGCGGCCTTCTGGCCGTCCTTCGTTTGCAGGATGGCATTCTGCACGTGGATGATCGCGATCTTGGTGGGAACCTGGCCCTGGGCCTGCGCCAGCGCAGCCACTCCCAAGACCAATGCGGAGAGAACAACCAGATTCTTCTTCAAGCTTGAAACTCCTAAGTGTATCAATACTAACATATTGGTCCGCGGCCGCTTCAGAACGTCCTGCCAATCGTGAACCGGAACAGATCCCGTTTTTCAAAGAATGGATACGCCGTGCCGTAGGTTGCAATCGAGTTGAGAAACGTGGCGTTGTTGGGAAAGGACGACCGGTCCGCCACGATGGGCGGCTGCAAGTATTCCCGCACGGTGGAGGGATTGTAAGCGAAGTACAGGCGAAACGGCGCGTTGACCACCGGCATCATCACCTGAATCTCCAGCCCGGTGGAGGCGCGCGCCTTCTGTGTGCCCGGCGCAATGTACACCTGCCCGTTGTAACCCGCCGCCGGAAACTGGCTGTTCAAATCGCTCACCCGGGTGGGATCGAGGGTGAGCTGGTTGCTGCGCAGGATCCTGTCGACGCCCGCATCGAAAAATATCGCCAGCGTCACCGGCCCGATAATCGGGATCCGGTACTCGAAGTTCCCCAGCAGTTGCGTGTCGCCGCCCGGCGTGACGAGCTGATAGGTGGGAACCGTCATGGTGACGTTGGTCTGGGTCAGCACACCGTTGCTGACCGTGTTCTGCGTGCGCGGCGTCCCGTTGTTGTTGAGCACGTTGACAGTGCCGGACGACGGTATGAATGCGATCGGGGTGATGCCCCAGATTTCGAATCCGCGGATGTCCTGTTCTCCTCCCATGAACGTGCGCGAAAACGGAGGCACAAATTTCCCGCCGTACCCAGTAACGCTCGAGGCCATGAAGTGGAACGCCAGGACGTTGCTCCTGTGCCAGGGCGCCGTGTGGAAGTACTTGGCCTCCACCGTCGGCCGGATGGTATTCACGTTGCCGCCCAGAATGCTGCCGGCGAAGTCCACGGAGAGGAACAGGCTTCTGCCGGCGGTGGGCGTGATGGGATGGTTCACGGTGTTGTAGTGATACGACGGCGTGATGTGGCTGGTCTTGATCCCGGTCAGCGAATTCGGCCCGGCCACGCCGCTGAAATTGATGTACTGGAAATAATTGTCGGCGGCCGTGGTCAGGGTTTTTACATTGGAAATGTCGAAGCCGTAAGTGAGCCCGATCTGCGCGAAACTCCGCCGCAAATGGGTGCTTGCCGAAACCGTAAACCCGTGGCTGTTCTGGATGTAGTTCAGCAGGTTCTGCGAGCCCAGTTGGTTATACAGCGGAATCAGGTTTTGCCCCGCCAGGATCGAGGCCTCGCGGCCCTGGTTGAAATCGAACCGGGTCAGATAGACCATGAAGCCGAGTTGAATCGGCCGGTCCATGAAATACGGCTCGGTGAACCCGAGCCTCGCCGACCGCATGCGGGTGCCGAGTTGCGATTCGAGGGACAGCGTTTCGCCCAGCCCGAGGAAGTTGTTGGTGGAGTAATTGGCCCCCACGAAACTGCCCGCGATGCCGGAAACGCCGCCGTTCAACCCGATCGAGTTCTTTCCGCGCTCCTTCACCTTGAGCGTTATGTCCACTGTGTTGGACTGCGGATTGCGCTTGATGTCGGCCGCGTCTTCCTTCTTCAGCATTTCGAAATAGCCGAGCTGGTTCAGCCGCAGAATGCTGTAATCCCACAGCTCGGAGTTGAAGATGTCGCCTTCGTCGAGCAGAATCTCGCGCCGGATCACTTTGTCGCGCGTGGTGGTGTTGCCCGAAAAATCGATGCGCCGGATGAAAAACTGCTTGCCTTCGTCGGCCGTCAGCGTGAGATCGATCTGGTCGCTGTCGGGAACCACGTCGAAAGAGGGTTCTGGAACGAAATCGATGTAACCGAACTTGCCGTAAAACTTGCGCATGTTTTCGATGCCCTTGCGCAGCTTTTCGGTCGAGAAGACGTCTCCGGTGGTCATGCCGAACAGCGGCTTCATGAGCACCTCGGGCGTGCGGAACAGTTTCACTCCGATGAAGTTCATGTTGCGCAAGTGGTACAGCCGTCCCTCTTCCACGGGAATGGCGATGTCCGCGTAGATGCCCTGATTGTCGGGCTTGACGATCGGGAATCGCCAGCCCCGCCCGCCTCTGGGGATGATCTTCACGGTCTCATCCAGCGTCTTGGCGGTGAAGTAACCGTGGTCCCGATAAGCCTGCACAACGCGCTCTTTGTCCTCGTCGAGCTTGTCCTGGTCGAAGGTCTTGGCGAACATGTTTTCGAACAGAATCGAGTGGGGGATGCCGTAGGGTTTCAGGTTCTTCATGGCATCGATCACCCACCGCTGGCTGTACGCCTGGTTCCCCGAAATCTGGATTTCTCCCACCTTCACCTTGGGCCCTTCGTTCACGTTAAACGTGACTTTCAGAGAGGAAGGTGGAAGCTGTTCGATCTGCGGTTCCACGGTGGCGTACTGCCGCCCGCGCTCGGCCAGAAACTCTTTCAGCACGATGGTCGCGCGCTGGATCTTGTTGGGGTCGTACTGCGATTCCACCGAGAGGCCGACCTTGCGCTCCTTGAAACGATCCAGGATTTCCGAAACCGTGACCGAGTGGATGCCTTCGTAATTGATCGAGCGGATGACCCGCCGCTCGGTCACTATGAAGCGCACGATCAGGCCTATGCGGCCCGGCTCCGTTTCCAACTGGATGTCGTCGAAGCGCCCTGTGTTCCACAGCGCCATGAAGTCGCGCCGCATGGCATCCTGGCTGAAAATATCGCCGGCCTTGCTGGTGATGAGAGCCTTCAAGGTGTCCTGCGGAACGCGTCGCGCGCCCCGGAACTCGATGGCTTCGATCGGCTCTCCAGCAGGCGCCTTGGCGGCTGCGACCGGTTTAGGCGCTTCCAGTCTCGGCTGCACGGGCTGCTGCTGGGCCGGTTGCTGAGGTGGCTGCTGCGGCGCGCCCTCCGGACTCACCGGCACATTCTCAAACGGATTTCTCTGTGGTTGCGACGGAGTGCCGGGAGGTGCTTGTTCCGGTTGTTGCTGGGGAGCCGGAGCCGGCTGCGGAGGCTGCGATTGCGCGCCGAGCGTATGGATATAGAACGCGCAGAGACAGGCCGATGCTATCATCAGGCGAACGCGCCCGAAACACTTCATGCCAGCATACCTTTCCACTCTGCGTAGCTACGGTGACGTGGATGCACGGGAACCCGTTTCACTCGATACAGCCGATTCTTGAAGACGGCAAGCCATTATTCTAGCGAATCTTCGGGGCAGGCAACAACGAGTGTAGCAGGCTACAGGTGTGAACCGCAGGCACGGTTCTTCACGGCCCATTCGGGGCGCGACCGCGGAGGGATTCGGCGCACCGCCGATTGTCGTAAACTGGCGTACGGAAGGCTGTCTACATGTTAAAGCCCACCATTTTCCGGGAATACGATATCCGCGGCGCGGCCGACGTTGAACTGCTGGATGCCGATGTCGAAACGCTCGGCCAGGCCTTCGGAACCTGTCTCCAGCGTCACGCCGGCAAGAAGGTCAATCTTGGCCGCGATACGCGCCTGAGTTCCCCCCGTTTGCGCGACGCCCTCATGCGCGGTCTGAAGGCCAGCGGCTGCGAGGTCACGGACCTCGGGGTGGTTCCCACGCCGGTGCTGTATTACTCCGTCTTCCATCTGAAGGCGGATGGGGCCGTTATGATCACGGGCAGCCACAATCCACCCGAATTCAACGGATTCAAGGTGGTTTCGGGGACCACCACCATTCACGGCGAAGCCATCCAGGAGATCCGCCGCGCGATCGAGACCGGCGACCTCGAGCGCGGCGAAGGCAGCGAGAGAGCCGCTGACGCGACCACCGCCTATGTCGCCGAGATTTGCTCCCAATTCCACTTTGCGCGCCGCATCCGGGTATGCGTGGACGCCGGTAACGGCGTGGGCGGCCCGGTGATGCACCGGATCCTTGAAAAGTTGAACGTCGACGCCACTGAAATGTTCTTCGAGATGGACGGCCGTTTTCCCAACCACCACCCCGACCCGACCATCCTGGGGAATCTCGAGCCGCTGATCGCCGAGGTGCGCCGGACCCAAGCCGATTTCGGCATCGCCTTCGACGGCGATGCCGACCGCATCGGCGTGGTTGACGATCGCGGAACGGTGATTTACGGCGATCAGTTGATGATCGTTTACGCCCGCGAAATCCTCAGCCGGAAGCCCGGCGCCACCTTCATCGGCGAAGTGAAATGTTCGCAGTCGATGTACGACGATATCGCCGCGCGCGGCGGCAACGCCATCATGTGGAAGACCGGCCATTCGCTCATCAAGGCCAAGATGCAGGAGACCCGCGCCGAGCTGGCCGGCGAAATGAGCGGGCACATGTTCTTCGCCGACCGTTACTACGGTTTCGACGACGCGCTCTACGCCGCCTGCCGCCTGATGGAAATCGTGGCCGGCTCCGGCCAGCCGCTCTCCAGCCAACTGGCCGGCCTGCCCCGGACCGTGACCACCCCGGAAATCCGCGTCGACTGTCCCGATGAAATCAAGTTCGAGGTGGTGCGCCAAGCCAGCGCCGAGTTGCGCGCCCGTCACAAGACGGTCGATGTGGATGGCGTGCGCGTCCTGTTCCCGCAGGGATGGGGCCTGGTGCGCGCATCCAACACGCAGCCGGTCGTGGTCATGCGTTTCGAAGCCACCACGCCCCAACTCCTGAAGGAGTACCAGGCCGAGGTGGAATCCGTAGTCGAGCGGGCGAAGAAGCTTTCAGCGGTCAGCGGTCAGCTTTCAGCTACACCAGCGCGGCCGAAAGCTGATAGCTGAAAGCTGATAGCTGATAGCTCTTGTTCAGTTCCGCGGGCCGATGCTTTCCGTGCGTCCCGCCAGCGGCTGCACCACACCTGCACCGCACACCGCCACGCCAGTCTTGGTAAGAGCGTTCAAGAAGTTGAACAGCAGGTTGTAGAAAACCTGCTCGGTGAGCGACTGTTGGCCGGGCAGTCGGAAGCTGGCCGGCAGCTCTTTGGAAATCAACAGCCGTACGGAATTGGGTTGCGGCTTGCCGCCGCGGTCGCGCTTGTTGGCCAGGGTCATGGGCGTCTGCATGACCGATCCGGAGCGCCCATCCACGTAGAACTGGCAGCGCGAGAACCAACCCAGGTTGGCCGGATCGGCGGCATCGAACAGCAGCAGCGGCGCCTGCCTTCCCGGCACGCTGAGATCGAGCTGGACGCTTCGCTGGCTATCCTTGATGCGGGTCTCAAACCCCGCCTGCCGCGCGATGTTGGCGACCATCACCGGCTGGAGTTCCAGGTATATCAGTTTATGTTGGCCGGCCTGGAGCACTTGCATGGTGAAGAGTCATTGTAGCGCAGGCCCGTGGCCGCGAGTTGGAGCACCCTACCTTCCCGGCACGCCGATCCAGCCGCGCGTGACGAAATCGCTCAGCGTCAGCATGAGCAGGATAACCAGCCACACTAACCCGCCCAGCACCACCAGCTTCGTGAGCTTGGTGCTGTGGCGCACGTGCATGAAGAACAGCGCCACTAACAGCATCTTACACACGGCGATCCCGAGCGCCACAACCACGCTGAAATCGCCCAGGTCGACAAACGCCACCAGCGTAGTCGCTACCGTGAGCGCCAGCAGCGCCAGCAGCACCAGCGTGTAGGTTCTTATGGAATCGATGTGTTCTTCGGTCATGACTATTTCGGTAAGTGCCGGTCAATCAGGTACAGCAGCGGGAACAGGAAAATCCAGATGATGTCGACAAAGTGCCAGTACAGGCCGGCGATGTCGACGGGCGTATTATACTCAGCCGTGAACGTTCCCTTGTATGCCATCCAGATCAGCCACGAGAGGAGTCCAACCCCTATCACCATGTGCGCCGCGTGCAGGCCGGTCATGGCGAAGTAGAGCGAGAAGAACAACTGCGCGTGGCCCTGTTGCGGGACGCCGTCTAAGTGGAACGAGGGTCCCGGAACGTGGTGCTGCTCGAACTTTTCATTCCATTCGTAAGCTTTCACGCCCAGGAAGATGCCGCCGAAGATCAGGGTCAACACCAGGAACAGAATGAGCGTCCTGCGCTGGCCGAGTTGTGAGGCCCGGACGGCCAGCACCATGGTGAAGCTACTCACCAGCAGAACCGCGGTGTTGATGGCGCCGATGGTCACGTTCAGGCTCGCGCTGGCCACTGCGAACGCGTCCGAATACGCCCGGCGGTACACCGTGTAGGCACAGAACATGCCGCCGAAGAACATGACCTCGGTGATGAGGAAGATCCACATCCCCAGCGTTGAGGCGTCCTTCTGCTGGGCTTCGGTGTCGAACTGCTCGCGCAGCGCGAGGGTTTCCACAGGAACGTGAGCTTCGCTAGCCAACTTCGACCGCCTCCCCGACTACCGTGCTGTAGTCGTAAGCTTCGCTCGTCACCACCGGGATCCTGTCGAAATTGTGGGCCGGCGGCGGCGAGGCCGTTTTCCATTCCAGGCCGGAGGCGCCCCACGGATTGGCGCCCGCCACCTTCCCGTAGCGCAGCGACCAGGCGAAGTAAATCATGGGGATAGCGTAGCCCACCGCCAGCACCGAAGCGCCCGCGGTGGAGAGCACGTGCAGGATTTGGAACTCGTCCGGATAGGTGTGATAGCGCCGCGGCATCCCCAGGTACCCGAGAATGAACTGCGGGAAGAAAGTCAGGTTGAAACCCAGAAAGATCACCAGCGCGGAGAGTTTCGCCCATCCTTCCGGATACAAGCGCCCCGTTATCTTCGGCCACCAGTAGTGCAGGCCGCCCAGGTAGGCCATGATGGCGCCGCCCACCATGATGTAGTGAAAGTGCGCCACCACGAAGTAAGTGTCTGTAACATGCACGTCGATGCCCAGCGCCGCCACGAAAAGCCCAGTCAAGCCGCCGATGGTGAAAAGTCCGATGAAGCCGAAAGCGTAGAGCATCGGCGTGGCATAGGAGATGGAGCCTTTGTACAGCGTGGCCGTCCAGTTGAACACCTTGATAGCCGAGGGTATAGCTACAAAGTAACTCAGGAACGAGAACACCATGCCTGCATACAGCGACTGGCCGCTGACGAACAGGTGGTGGCCCCACACCAGGAAGCCGAGCACCGCGATGGCCACGCTGGAAAAAGCTACCACGCGGTAGCCGAAGATCGGCTTGCGCGAGAAGGTCGAGACTAACTCCGAAACCACGCCCATGGCCGGCAGAATCATGATGTAAACGGCAGGGTGCGAGTAGAACCAGAAAAGGTGCTGGAATAGGACCGGATCGCCGCCCAGTGCGGGGTCGAAGATCCCGATGTGGAAGACGCGCTCACAGAAGACCAGGACGATAGTCACGGCCAGCACGGGCGTGCCCAGCACCTGGATCAGGGCGGTGGCGTAGTGCGCCCACACGAACAACGGCATGCGGAACCAGGTCATGCCGGGAGCGCGCATGCGGTGCACCGTCACGATGAAGTTCAGGCCCGTCAGGATGGATGAGAAGCCGGCCACGAAAATGCCCAGCGCGGTGGCGATCACCCACGTGTTCGAGTAAGTGGTGCTGTAAGGCGTGTAGAAAGTCCAGCCGGTATCTACGCCGCCCGCCAGCATGGCGAAAAGGGCGAACAGGCCGCCTATCACCAGCAGGTACCAGCTCAGTAAGTTGATTCTAGGGAAAGCCAGGTCGCGGGCGCCGATCATCATGGGTAGGAAGAAGTTACCCAAAACGGCGGGGATCGACGGGATCAGGAAGAAAAAGATCATGGTCACGCCGTGCATGGTGAAGAGCTTGTTATAGGTCTCAGAACTGACCAGGCCGCCGCCCGGGGTCAGCAGTTCAATGCGGATCAGCGTGGCAAAGACGCCGCCGAGAAAAAAGAACAGGGTGATGGTGGCGAGGTACAGCAGTCCGATGCGCTTATGGTCTTTGGTAAGTAGCCACGATTTGAGGCCGGAAGTGGCGTTTAAGTAATTTTCCCGTTCTTGTACCGCTGCGGTAATCATAGGTTTCTAGCGAGCCGCCATTCGGCCAGTCTGCGCGCCCGGTTGCGGCCCCAGCGACTTGATGTATTCGATCAACTGCATGACGCCTTCTTCGGTAACCAGTCCCTGGAAGGTCGGCATGATCGGCCCGTAGCCAGCCACGATCTTGGCCTGAGGTTGCAGGATGGATTCGCGGATGTAGGCTTCGTCCGCCTGCACGGTGGCGCCGCCGACAAGCTGAACGGTCTTGCCGAAAAGTCCGGTCAGGCTGGGGCACCGGCCGGAGCCATCGGGCTTGTGGCAGTTTCCGCAGGCCAGCTCGTCAAACAACTTCTGTCCGTTCTCGGCCAGGGACCCGCCGGACGTGCCGCCGCTGAGCCAAGCCTCGTAGTCCCGCGGCTCCATCACATAGACCCACCCCCCCATGCGCGAATGGTTGGTGCCGCAATACTCGGCGCAGAAGAGGTGGTACTTGCCCGCCTTGGTAGGCTTGAACCAGGTGGTGGTGTAGCGGCCGGGAACCGCGTCCTGCTTGGTGCGGAACGCGGGCACAAAAAAACTGTGGATGACATCTTCCGACGTCATGGTGAGCCGCACCGCGCGTCCCACGGGAATGTGCAACTCGTTGATTTCGCGCTGGCCTTCCAGGTGCTCGAGCTTCCACATCCACTGCTTGCCGACGACGTAGATATCGAGGGCGTTGTCCGGCGGCCGGCTTTCGTTGAAGTAGATGTTGGCGCCCCAGGTGAACATCACCATGGTGAGTCCGAAGGGGATCACGCTCCACAGGATCTCGAGCGCCATTCCGCCATGGACCGCGCGCGGCAATTCGTTTTCGGAACGGCGCCGGTAGCGGATGGCAAAGTAGAAGATGGCGCTGAAAATCGCCAGCGAAAAGAAAACCGCAACCGCCAGCAAAAAGTACAGGAGGTGGTCCACGTCGGGTGCGAAGGTGGACGCTTGAACCGGAAATAGACTTAGCGATCCCATTTCGAATTATCCAGCCTGCGTCGGAGTGCGCGGGGTGCCCCCGTGGGGCCCGGTGCGGAGCTCGCGCCGCCAGGCGATCAACAGAAAAGCGCCGCAGATCAGAACGAAACCGGCGCTGGCGGCACGCAGCAGGTTGACGGCGACGGCGCCGTACTTGCCCGTGGCCGGGTCGTAGTGGTAACAGAACAGCAGAATCTGGTCGACCGGGTTGCCGATCTTGCTCTGCGAAGCCTCCACCAGGCCGAGGCGCACATCGCGCGGAGCGTATTCCACGCCATAGAAGTAGCGCGAGAGCCGGCCGCCGGGGGTCAGAATCATGATTCCGCTGGCGTGCGCGAACTGGTCGGTGGCGGGGTCGTACTTGTAGTGGAAGCCCACCGCGTCCATCAGAGCCTTGATGTTGGCTGGGTCGCCGGTAAGGAAGTGCCACCCGTTGGCCGTATTCGGCCGGCCGTAGCGCCGCAGGTACGTCTGCTTTTTCGCGGCCGCCAGCTCCCAGGTATCTTTCGGATCGAAGCTGACGCTGAGGACTTCGAAATCCTGCCCGGGGTTGAGCGAGACGGCTTTCAAGCTGCTCGCGACGCCGTTCAGGATCTGCGTGCACAGCATGGGACAACGGTAGTAAACGGGCGCCAGAAGCACGGGCTTCCCGGTTTGGAAAAAGCTCGAGAGCGGGACCGCGCGCCCCGCTTCATCGCGGAAAACCGTATCCAGCGGCACCTGCTGGTCGAGCTTCTGGTCGATTCCCACGCCCAGAAGCTCGCTGGGAAGCGCGGGCTTCAGGTTGGAATCCTGCATCGTCAACGACGGCTGTACCGGGGCCGGTTGGCCGGGCTGCGCGAATGCGGCGGAACCGGCGATAGCGAAAAGCAGCAAAAGCTTCATTTGGATTCTCCCGCTTGCGGCCGCGAGGGCAGGCCGCGCTCGGACAGCAGATCGATGGCGCGATCGATGGGAATCCGCACCACGCCCTTTTCCGGATCCATCCAGGCGTAGCCGTTCAGAACCTGGTCCTCCGCCGCGCGAATGGCTTTCAAATCCAGCACCTCGGTCTCTTGCAGTTGCGGCTGGGGAAACGCCTTGCCCGGTTCGGAGGCGGCGACCTGGGAACGTCCCGCCGGCGGTCCCCCTTCGCGGGAAAGCAAATAACGGTACAGCCCGAACAGCAGAAAGAGCGTGGCCACGGCAACCAGCAGCAGCGCGACGGCGAACTTGCCCACCGCCCACACGTTAATGTCGGTTTCTTCGTGACCGGATCGGGGAGTGTGCTGGTTATTCTCGTCCATGTTCTAAAGCCTCGATCAAGTGCGGATCGTTGAGCGGCATCAGCGGGCGCTTGCCTAATTGGATGAGGAAGTATGCCAGCCAGATTCCGCCCATACCGATCGGGACCGCAATATCCATCCAGCTCAGGCCGAACCCCTGGCGGAAGTCCGGGGCCACCAGCCAGTAGAGGTCCACCATGCGCATGAACAGGACGAAGATCGCGATGCCGGCCAGCAGCTTGAAATTGCGTTTGAGATCGCGCGAAAGCAGCAGGGCGAAGGGCAGCGCGAAGTGGCCGATCACCAGCGCCAGGCCCACGTACTGCCAGCCGCCGCGCAGCCGGTCCAGATACCACGGGATTTCATCGGGCAGGTTGCCGGCCCAGATGATCAGGAACTGCGAAAACGAGAAGTAGGCCCAGACCATTACCAGGGCCAGCAATAGCTTGCCGAGATCGTGCAGATGGCGCGGCGTGAGAATCCCGGACATTGGAGGGCGGCGGGAGAGGAGCACCAGCAGCGCGATCAGAAACGCCATCGATGAGAGGCCCTGCCCTGCCATGAACAGCATTCCGAACATGGTCGAGAACCAGTGCGGGTCGAGCGATTGCACCCAGTCCACCGACATGAATGTGACGCTGAAACCCCAGAAGATCAGGCCCGGCCCGGACACCGCGGCCATTTTCCCATGGACTTCCGCGGACCCTTCGCGATCTTCCCTGGCCGACCAGCGGTTGAGAAGCCGGGAAAGCAGAATCCATCCGGCAAAGTAGACCGCCGCCCGGATCAGGAAGAACGGCACGTTCAGATAAACCTGCTTGTGCTGGAGGATTTCGTCGGCCGCCACCACCTTGGCGTGCGACCACGAGTATAGGTTGGGGATGCCGATCACGATGGGAACGAACATCAGCGCCACCAGCGGAAGCGTGCGCGCCGCCGCCTCGCACGGCCGCCGGATGACCACGCCCCAAGCGCCCCCAGTGAGATATTGCAGCATCAGCCAGGCGAGCGAACCCACACTCACGCCGGCGATAAAAACGTAGAACCACAAGTAGGAGCGGTAGAACTGGAACGGTGAAATGAAAAAACCGATGGCGCACAGAACGGCGCCGGCGATGCCCGCGGCCAGGGCGCCGGAGCGCCACCGCTTCAGGTCCGCCTGAAGTTCGGTGGAGGCGTCGAAATCCATGACTTGCGCCGTCATTTCGCGCCCCCGAGCTGCGCGCGGGCTTCCGGTGGAACGTCGTTAATGGAAGCGTTCTGGCTCAACTGCAGAGCGCGAACATAGGCCACGATGGCCCAGCGGTCGCGCGGCGGAATCTGCGCGGCCAGGTCCGGCATGGCGCCGAACCCGTTGGTGATCACGTCGAAAATAAATCCGTTGGCAAGCTGCCGGATCTTGTCGGTGTGATAAGACGGCGGGTGCCGGTAGCCGCGCCGGACGATCATGCCGTTGCCGTAGCCCGTGTGGTCGTGGCACGGCGTGCAGTAAATGTTGAAGCGATCCTGGCCGCGCACGATCACTTCCTTGGTGACCGGAAATGGAAAGGTGTCGAGCGGCTTGCCATCGGGGCCTTTGCCGGTGTAGAAGGCGGCGTCGTCATTCAAGTGGCCGCGAGCCACGGTCCCTTCCGGGAGCGGCCGCGCGGACCGGCCATCATCGAAGAACTCGCTGGGCCGCAGCGGAATATATTTTGGCTGGTCGTGCATATCCTGCCGGCACGCCGCGCCGGAGGCGGCCAACGCCAGCACAACCGCGCCGAATTTGAGATTAGGACGCAACTTCAGACACCTCTTTAGGCCCCAGCGTTTCCAGAAACTCCGACGTCGCGCGGGGGGCGAACAGCGGGTCCGTGGCTTCGATGCACAGGAAGAACCGGTTGCGCGAGGCCAGCGCGAACCGCGGCACATTGAACGCCGGATGGTAGAGCATGGGCAAACCGCACAGCGCCAGCAGCCCCATGACCGCCGAAATCGCCGCCAGCAGAATGGTCAGCTCGAAGGTGATCACGATGTACGAGGGCCAGCTATGCAAAGGCCGGCCGCCGACGTTGATGGGGAAATCCCATACCGTGACGTAATACTGCAACAGGTAGCCGGCCATCCCGCCCACAATGCCCCCGGCCAGCACGATCAGCGGCAGCCGGTTCTTGTGCAAGTCGAGAGCGTCGGTCAGCTCTTCAATGGGGAAGGGCGAATACGCGTCCAGCTTGCGATAGCCCTTCTCGCGCGCCGCGCGCGCCGCGTTCACCAGCGCGGTGGGGTTGTCGAACTCGGCCATCACTCCATAAATGGATTTGATCAACCTTGCGCCTCCTCTCCGACCTTGGCTTGAGGCAGCAGCGTACGGACTTCAAAGATCGAAATCATGGGCAGCAGACGAATGAACAAGAAGAACAGGAACAGGAACAGCCCGATGGTGCCGAGGTACGTGCCCCAATCCCAACGGGTAGCCTGGAAGAGGCCCCAAGAAGACGGCAGGAAATCCTGCGCCAGGCTGCTTACGATGATCACGTAGCGCTCCAGCCACATGCCCACCAGCACCACCAGCGAGAAGCAGAACAGCAGCGCGGGGTTGCCGCGGACCCGCTTGAACCACAACGCCTGCGGCGCCGCAATGTTGCAAGTAAGCAGCAGCCAGTACGAAAACGCGTAGGGGCCGGTCATGCGGTGCCAGATGGCCGCCTGCTCGTAGACGTTGCCGCTATACCACGCCGTGAAGGTTTCCATGAGGTACGCATATGCCACGATCAGGCCGGTGGCCAGCATCACCTTGGCGGAGTTGTCCAGGTGCTTGTCGGTGATCAAGCCCTGCAAGCCGTAAGCCTTGCGCAGCGGAATGGCCAGCGCCAGCACCATGGCAAAACCGGAGTAAATTGCGCCCGCCACGAAATATGGCGGGAAGAAAGTGCTGTGCCAGCCGGGCACGATGGCAATGGTGAAGTCGAAGCTCACCACCGTGTGCACCGAGAGCACCAGCGGCGTGGCCAGCCCGGCCAGCAGCAGCGTCGCGGTTTCGTACACGCTCCAGTGCCGCGCCGAACCGCGCCAGCCCATCGCCATCACCCCGTAAACCACTCGCGCCACGCGGTTCTGGGTGCGGTCGCGCAACGTGGCCAGGTCGGGCATGAGGCCCACGTACCAGAACAGCAGCGACACCGTGGCGTAGGTCGAGACCGCGAACACGTCCCATACCAGCGGGCTGCGGAAATTCGGCTGCACGTTCATGGTGTTGGGATATGGGAACAGCCAGTAGAACAGCCACGGACGGCCCAGGTGCAGCAGCGGGAACATGCCCGCGCAGGCCACCGCGAACAGCGTCATGGCTTCCGCGAAGCGATTGATGGAATTGCGCCAGCGCTGGTTGAGCAGCAGCAGAATGGCGGAAATCAGCGTCCCGGCGTGGCCGATTCCGATCCACCACACGAAATTCGTGATGGCGAAACCCCACATCACCGGAGTGCGGATGCCCCACACACCCACGCCATTCGCCATCAGGACCACCACCGACCACAAGAACAGCAGCAGCAGCGAGAATCCCACTCCGAAACCGGCCATCCAGAAGAGCGGAGTCTTCTTGGTCAGCACCACGGTGGCGATCTGGTCCGTGACGGTGCCAAAGGTGTAGCCCGGGGCGATGATCTTGGGGGCTTGTTGTTCCTCTACCATGCCTTATTCCTCGATCTCCGGGTTGGGATTGCGGAAAGTCGCCAGGTACGTGGTCCTGGGCCGCGTATTCAAATCGGCCAGCAGCCCGTAGTTCGACTTCTCGGCTTTCATCTTCGAGACGCGGCTGTTGGGATCGTTAATGTTGCCGAAGACGATGGCCTCGGCCGGGCAGGTAGCCTGGCAAGCCGTCTGGATCTCGCCGTCCCGCACCTTGCGGTCCTGTTTTTCCGCGTCGATCTTGGCGGCGTTGATTCTCTGCACGCAGTACGTGCACTTTTCCATGACGCCGCGGCTGCGCACCGTGACATCCGGGTTGTGCAGCAGCTTCAAGCTGGGAGTTTCGTAATCCGAAAACTGGTAGAAATTGAACCGCCGCACCTTGTACGGACAGTTGTTCGAGCAGTAGCGCGTGCCGACGCAGCGGTTGTAGACCATGTCGTTGAGGCCCTCGGCGCTGTGGTTGGTGGCCTGCACCGGGCACACCAGCTCGCACGGGGCGTTCTCGCACTGCATACAAGGGACCGGCTGGTTATAGATCTCCGGGTCGTTGACCGCGCCCTCGTAATAGGAGTCCACGCGCAGCCAATGCATGGCGCGGCCGCGGCGCACCTGGTCTTTGCCGACCACCGCGATGTTGTTCTCCGCCTGGCACGCCGCCACGCACGCGCCGCACCCGGTGCAGGCGTTCAGATCGATCGCCATGCCCCACGCGTAGCCTTCGTATTTCCACTCGGGATAGATGGTCAGTCCCTTCGCCGGCGTTTCGGCGCCCTCATGCACCGATTCCGGATTCTTCTTGTAGTCCTCGATGTCGCCCTTGTGAATGATATGGCGGCGGGAATCCAGCACGTGATCGTTCTGCGTGGTGGCAAACTCGTACTTGCCGGAAACCTTGCGCGCCTCGAGCCCCGTGTCGTGCCACAGAGCGTGGGCGGTGCGCAGGCCGTAAGGGTTGAAGCCCATGCCCGTGCCCGCGCGCCCGGCGTGGGTGCGGCCGTAACCCAGGTGCAGCGTGGCCGCGCCATCGATATGGCCGGGCTGGATAAACACCGGCGCGCGCAGCGACCGGCCCTGGTACGTCAACTGCACCAGGTCGCCCGTCTCGGCCTTCAGGCGGTGGGCCGTCGCCGGGCTGAGAATCGCGGCGTTGTCCCAAGTCAGCTTGGTGATCGGCTTGGGCAGTTCCTGGAGCCATCCATTATTGGCGAAGCGGCCATCATAAATAGTCGGGTCCGGCCGGAACATCACTTCCAACTTGCCGCCCAGTCGCGGGGCCTGCGCGCGCGCCGTGATGGCCTCGCCGTGGATCGCCGGCGCCTTGGTGGGCAAAGCCGTGTCCGGTACCACGCCATCATGCACCGCCCTGCGCCACCAGGCTTCGAAATCCGCGCCCTTGTGCTGGCTCGCCCAGTAGCCTTTGACAATCTGGTAGGGACTGGTGTCGGGCGCGTCGGTCAGCATTTGCAAGAACTGATTGGCGGAGCGGCCCCCGTACAGCGGCTCGATCAGCGGTTGCTGGAGGGTGACCGTGCCATCGAAAGCGCGCGCGTCGCCCCAGGTTTCCAGGTAATGCGTCTCCGGCACCACCCACTGGCAGGCTTCGGACGTCTCGTTGTGGTATAGGCTCAGGTGCACCCGCAGCCTGGCCTTCTGGATGCGGTCGCCCATCCCCCAATCCACCGGCGCCGTGAATACCGGGTTTCCGCCAACCACCAGCAGCAGGTCCACCGCGCCCGCGTCCAGGTCTTTCACCAGGTCTTGAAGCGAAGCTACCTGGTCTACCGGGTTGGCTTCGATCGGATCGGTATAGAAAACCGTCTTGCCGACGTTGCCCAGCGCGGAGTTCATCACGTGCGCCAGCGCGTGAACGGCGGCGGGCTGATACTCGCCGGCGATCACCAGGCTGGCGCCCTGGTTGCGCCTCAGGTCGCGTACGATTGCGCCGATCCACTTATAGATGTCGTGGTTATCGCCGTCAGTCGGCCCCTTGGCCACACCCAGCACCGTGGCCAGCGCTCCGGCGAATACTTCTATGTCGGCGGCGCGCAGCGGCAGGCGGTGATCCGCCTTGGCGCCGGTGGGTGTAGGCATCGGTTCCACCACGTACAGCCGGTTCATGGCGGTTTGGTTCCCACGCACCCGGCGCCGCGCCGAAAACTGCCGCGCGTAGCGCAGGCTGGCCACACCCGAGGCCAGGAAATCCGAATCCAGCGAAACAATCGTGTTGGCGTTGGCCAGGTTGTAATACGCGTTGGTGGGCTGGCCGAACGCCAGGCTGGCTCCGGCGCGCGCGCTGTGCGGTCCGGCCGGCTCCCACTGGTGCCACTTGGATTCGGGATACGCCTTCTGGATGGCGCGGAGCTGGCTCGCCAGGGTCGGCGATGTCACCGTCTCGGTGAGGATGCGGATGCCAGCGCCGTTCTTGCTCTTTTGCGCGCTGAGCGCATCCCGCAGGGCGTTCGTCAGCGTACCCCACGAGCTGATTTCGCCTTCCAAAGTGAGGGCCTGCGCGCGGTCCGGATCGTAGAGCCCCAGCACGGATGCCTGCGAGAAGACGTCGCACGCGCCCAGCGTCGCCGGGTGCTCCGGGTTGCCTTCGATTTTGGTCGGTCGCCCTTCGTGGCTCTCCGCCAGCACTCCGTTTGCCACGCCGCCCAGCGTCATGGCCGTGGCGTAGTAGAGCGGCTTGCCCGGAATCAGATCCTCCGGCTGCCGCACGTACGGCATGATGTGTTCGGTGGGCTGGCGGGTGCAGGCCGTCATTCCGGCCAGCGCCAGCGACGCGCCCATCAATTTCAAGAAGTTGCGGCGGCCTTCCACCGGGTCTTCGTCCTCGCTCCAGCCGATGGCCTCCGGCGGGAACTCGCGCTCCAGCAGGTCCTGAAACTCCGGCGTCGAGGATGGGTCTGGTTTTTTCCGTGATTCGCTCATCGATGGCAAGTAGAACAACTGGTCAGTGTGCGCACGTCTTGAATCTGGTATTGCTTCACCAGGCGGCGTCCGATCTCTTCTTGATTGCCGGCTGGCTGATAGCCCATGGTGGTAATGAACTCGCGCGGCCTAAGGTGCTCTTCGGGATGGCGGTGACAATCCAGGCACCACTCCATCTGGAGCGAGTTCTCCTGCCAGGTGAGCGGCATCTGGTCCACTCTTCCGTGGCAGCTCTCACAACCGATCCCCTTGTTGATGTGGATGCTGTGATTGAAATAAACGAAGTCCGGCAGATCGTCAACCCGCGTCCAGCGGATCGAGGTATTGTTGCGGAAACTGGCGCGCACCGGTTCCAGCGTCGGGCTTGTGAGCCAGATCTCCGAATGGCAGTTCATGCAGATCTTGGTGGGAGGAATATTGGCGAAACTCGAAGTCTCCACCGTGGTGTGGCAATAGCGGCAATCCAGGCCAAGACCCCCCACGTGGTGCGCATGGCTGAACGGGACAGGTTGTTCCCGCGGCTGCATGGCGCGCGTGGCGTAGTTGGACCGGTCCAGCTCGGCGAAGACCCACGTCAAAAAACCGAGAATGAAGACTGCGCCGAAGATCACGACGCGCGCAAGAGTGTTTGTGCTGTGATGAAAGATTTGAGACATCTCGTGAGTCGACTACATCTTACGGATGCAGAATCCGCCAGTTCGTTGCAACTAAAGCCCCATCTTCGACATGTTGAAATTCACAACGACTACTTGGGGCGACCTGCTCTCGCAAGATTTGACATTATGTCACAAGGCAAGCGGGAGCTTGTAGTCCGGTTCCGAGTGGTTTCACATGGTCGCAAAGGCTATCGTGCAGGGACTTGCGTTCCGAACCACCTGGTCGGCCGGCGTCAGATGGCCGGTCGAGGAATCCGCGAGCCAGCTTACCACCGTGTCGGACTGCTCGTTGGCGGCGTAAAGGAATCGATGAGACGGATCGAATCCGATGAAACGCGGCACCCGCCCCCGGCTCGATACCCAACCGATCGAAGTCAGCAGGCCCGTGCCCGCGTCCGCAGCGAAAATCGCGATGCTGTCGTGGCCGCGGTTGGAACAGTACACGAACCGGCCGCCGGCTGAGACCGCAATCTCCGCGGCCGTGCTTTCGCCGGTGTAATCGGACGGCAGTGTCGGGAGAATCTGTACCGGCCGCAGGCCGCCGTGTTCCGCCTCCAGGTAATAGGTCGCGACGCTGCTGCCGATTTCGTTGAGCACAAACAGGACCGGTAGAGTCGGATGGAACGCCGCGTGGCGCGGTCCCGAGCCGGACCGTGCCCCCGCGCTGCCCTGCACGGTCGGGGTGAGCCTGCCGGTGGCCGGGTCGAAGCTGAAAATGAAAATCCGATCCAGACCCTTGTCCGGAACCACCACATATTTTCCCGACGGATCGAAGACGATCTGGTGAGGGTGCGAGCTGGCCTGCTCGATCCGATTTGGCCCCGGCAGACCCGGCAGCGTGACCAGTTGCACCTGCTCGCCCAGCGTTCCATCCGGCCGCACCGGCAGCACTGAGACGTTGCCGGTACCGTAGTTCGCCACCAGCATGAACCCGTCGCTCGGGTCAATGGCCTGGTGCACCCCGTTGCGCCCGCCGGTCTCGACGCGGTTCAGCAGCGTCAGGAACCCGGTAGTGCGATCCACCGAGAAGGAGGTGGCATAGGATTCATCGCCATGCACGGCGTACAGGCAGCGCTGGTCCCGGCTCAGCACGAGGAACGACGGATTCACCAGGTTGCCGGCCTGCTGCACCTGCGTCCAGACCCCGGTCTCAGCCTCCACGCGGTAGACGTGGATACCATCGCCGCGAGCGTAGCGCTGGGCCGTGGTGTAACAGCCTACGTAGGCGTAAAGCGCCCCGCGGTTCGCCTGCGCCTCTAACCGCGCCATCCCCAGCGCCGCGCAGCCCCTCAACAATGCGCGGCGGGTCAGTTCACCATTACTCATTCGATCCGCCTCCGCCGTCTGTTACAGTGTATACTCCACGGCTGGCGCGCAGCACACGGCGGCTTGCGTTACGGTTGGAAAGGTTGTTTCGTGACAGGCCCTTAAGCCGCTGTGGAATGGCGCCGCGTGCCCAATCGCCGCTCCGCACGGGAAGGGATCTCCGGCCCTCTGCATTTGTGACGCGACCCGCCGGGCACTGGGACACGTCCGCCGCTTGAGCGCGCCTCCTCGCTCAGCAGGCTGATCCAGTGTCTGAGGCGTTCGCGCCTCGCCTGGAGTTCGGCCAGAAACAGCTCGCAGATATCGCAAGAAACGGGAGAGCCGGACGATTCCGTCACCGCGTGATCCTCGCCGGGCATGGTCCGCTCGGGCAGCGCCAATGCCTTCGTCGGAGAATCATCGTGTTCTGGTTTCATCCGGACTTCTCCTCTTTATGAACGCCGCGCCGAAAAGACGCTCCCCAAGTCATGCGCACATCTAGTCTTGCCTGTACACCTCCATGGTGTAATCTGTTTCCCCTGGCAGCCAGTACACTGCCAGCGTCTGTCCCCCTTGCAGCCGCACCCCCAGCGGTTCAATCAACTCGGCGTCCGCGCCCGCATTGGTATATAGCGCCCGGCCCGAAACGCAGCTCCAGCAAACGGCATGATCCTGGCCATTCCTGTTCACCTGGCAACGGGCGGCAGCCAGGGCCGCAAGCCAGATCGGAAGCGGATCGCCCGCCGGCCGCTGGCATCCCGGCTCGACGCTGCCCGAGACGGACCGGCGCACGAGTCCGGTCTTGGTGCTGCGGTTGGTTCTGGCCGGCGGCGCTTGGTCGCCAATCACGCGAACTCGTCCGGTCACGCTGACGGCGGAGGCCATGGTCTTCATCTCCCGCCGCCGGCGGGAGAGGACTCATAAGAGCACGCCTGGAACAAGTCAAGCTCGCCGGCTCCTAATCCCTGTCCGATCGGATTGGCTTGCGAAATCGCTTGAGCCACTTGCGCCTCATTGACAAGATTTCCTCCAACTCCTCCCAGTTGAACCAGCAATGCCGCGCCTCCCGCCACCAGCGGCGCGCTGAAAGATGTGCCCCAACCCTCGGCGTAGTTGTTTCCCGGGTAGAGCGTCACCACCCCTTCGCCGGGCGCTGCCACGCTCACGAGGTTGTTGCCATAGTTGGAGAAGGTGCTTCGTATGTCTTGATTGTTCGTCGAGGCCACTCCCATTACAGAAGAGTGATACCCCGCGGGATATACCATAATCTGCTCCCCGCTGTTCCCCGCCGCGGCGACGCAGATGACGCCCTTTGAGTTTGCGTAATTGATGGCGTATTGCAGCTCATAAGAAGATTGCGTCGCGCTGAAGCTCATGCTGATCACGTTGGCGCCATGATCCACCGCCCAATAAATACCGCCCACAATGTTGGAGAGAGTCGACGAGCCGGTGGCGGTGAAAACTTTGACGGGCATGATCATCGCCGTCGGCGCCACCAGGTGGACCAGCCCCGCGACCATGGTTCCGTGGCCGAACGCCGGGGGAAGCGGGGATGGTCCCTGATCCAGGATGGAGTCGGTGGATTGATCCAGGATGGAGTCGGTGGATTGATCCAGGATGGCAGTCGTCGATTGATTCAGGATGAGCGCCGCCAACTGGTCCAGGATGGAGTCGGTGGACTGATCCAGGATGGAGTCGGTGGACTGATCGATGTCCGCTATCTCGGAGCCGCCGGGAATGTTGCGCGTGAAGTCATATCCCGCCACCAGCGAGTTTGCCAGCACGGGCTGGCTGAAATCCACCCCGGTGTCGAGAACGGCGACCGTGCCCGAACCTGTGGCGAGAGCGTGCGCCTGAGCCAAGTTGATGACGAAGGCCGCCGGCTGGTTGACGTAGGCATCCCAGGCGGGTGTTCCGTAGTATGGGACCAGCGTGTGGTCCCAAAGAGGGGCGGGGTCGGGGATCCCCATCTGGCGAAGCGGCGCCCCCGCAGCCGTCTCGGGAAGGCTGATTGGGAACTCTGGTTCCACTGCGTTGACTGACGGGTCCGCCTGAAGGCCCTGCATGGTGCGCTGGGCATTCGCCCCTGCGGGCGCAGCCACCAAATGAAGATTCCGGGCCGAGCCTTCAAACGAGCGAATGACGGTGAGATCATGCCGGGCGGCAATGTTGCCGATCTCCGGGCTGGGCGCGCGAACCAGGTAGCGATCCTGCGCGGAGGCTTGTAACAGGAACGCCATAACCAAAAGACCGCCCCGCGCCAATGTGCGAATTTTTTTGTCCATCTCGGCTCCTCTGCTTTGGCTACTGATTGTCCACTCCGGGGCGCCTGTTCCCCGACGCCGTTCCGATGTTCCGCCGATCCTTTCCCGCGTGCTTGTCGGCTACAAGTCTCTTGAGAGGCACCTGCATACGCCTGGTCCCGCCATCCAAGTATACGCAAAGTTGTAGCCGCCCCTGTTGCTCGTACTCCATCTGAAACTCGCCAAACCGATTACTGACCGTTTCCGCCACTACCAGCCTTCCCGATCGGAGACATACTGGAATGTTCGCCATCTCGGTTTCCGGAACCGTGTGATTGGAGATCTGGCCGATCACCGCTGCCCGCGACGACTGCAGCTCCGGCTCGATTCTCAGATCCAGCGAGCAATCACCGGCGCGGTAGAGCCCTTGCCAACCGACCTGCCAGCTGGCGCGCATCCCCGCCGGCGCCGGAAACAGGGAGCTGTCATAGATCAACTCGATCGGAATGCGAACGGCCCGCTTGGGACCGTCCGGCCGCCGGACCGGGAAAATCGCCATCGCATGGCGCACAGCGGCCTCCGGCACGCGCTGCGGCGCCATAGCAAGACAAACGCGGACCAATTTGTCGCAGAAGCCGAGGACCTGTCCGCACTCAGGGCAACCGGTGGCGAGGTGCTCCCGCATCGTGTTCCCCTCTTGTCCCGGCATCAAGCCTCGCGCGAAATCCACCCACTGGGCAATCCCATGGTGTTTCATATCCTTCCTCTAACCCCTCCGATCTGATTTCTGTCCAGGTTCGGCGGCATGAACGTCTTCTCTGATATAAGAGGGTGTCGCCGCCGCCCGTTGGATATAGGAAGCGAGCCTTTTCTTGGGGGATTATCGATGAAAACTACTAGCGCTCAGTCAAGCCGCTGGCACGCAGACCGCCGTCGCCGGCCAGACCTCGGAAACATCGTCATCATCGTCGGCTTCCGGCTTTTCATGTTTCATGCACAACCACTGCAGCATCGCCTTCGAGAGATTCTCGAAGAATGCCGACGTTACGATGCTGGTGTCCGGGTCCAACTGGGACCTTTCCACCGTAAATATCAGCGCGGACGACGTATCCGTTCGCAGAACGTTCTCCACGTAGTCGTACATCGCAAGTTCCGAGTCGGGACTCGCCATCGCGCCCAGAAAACTCAGAAACGACACAAACCCAAAGGCGAATTCCGACCTGAGGTGGTCGCGCCGTTGCGCGGGAATGACCGCGACCACGCCGATCGGAACCCCGTCCAGATTCACCATGGCCAAACCGGCATCCGTCAAGTCGTACACCGTGGTCTGGAAGGCCACACCGGGAATTCCGCGCACGTTGCCGCGAAGTTTCCCGTGGAACGTCCCGGATGCGTTTCTCAGCTTCCGCAGAATGGACCCGGCGCCGTTTAACACGGGCGCTATTTCGGTAGGCCCGTGCCAAAAGCCGCCCTGGTCGTTCCATCCGTAAAGATGGATTTCGCCCTCGATTGCAGTAGCACACAAGCCTGATTTGCTCATCGCATGATCTCCCTGGCCTTCCCCACCTCGTCGACGGCGCCGTGAGCGATTAACAGGAGTTTGTCCATGCGGACGGCTGCTTCGTTCCGCAGCACTGCGTCCTTCGGAATCCCCAGACTGTAGAGCGCTGCTCCCAGCGCACTCAGGCCGCCGAATACAGCCTGGTTATCGAGCGCCGCTACAATCCAACCGCTCAGCGGTCCCGCCACCAGGATCGGTCCCGTGTCGGGGATGACAAGATATGCCCATCCGGACAACGATGCCCACATACCGGTCCAAAACGGTCCGAATTCACCCCAATACTTGGCTTGGCGATCCGCACCGTAATGGGCGACAACTTGCTGCTCCGGATGACGATCCTTTGCCACCACCGAGAGTTTGCTCAGGTCGAAACCGGACTGGCGGAGTCGTTGAACGCTCTCTTCCACCTGAAGGTGTGAATCGAGGACCGCGACTGCTGCATTTTGCGCCGCAACTCCTGGCTGCATGGAAGTTCCGTCTTTGGCAATGCAACTGGACAGCCACCCGAAAAGGCCAGCCGAACGCTCCGGAGGTTCCGGAGACGTGGACAGAATTGCAAAAGGTGTACACTTTTGCGACCGAACCATATTAAGATATGAAAGTCCTCTTACCTGAGACGCCCATGAGAATGGTCATTCGAGCTCCGGCCCGGGGCGGTTTTGCATTGGCGCTTGCCATCCTGGTCCTGATCGGGGTGCTTTCCTATTGGAGCAATCGGAGCTTGGTCGAAAACCAGGACGCCATCTTCCGTGGCCAGCAGGTCATCAACGGGCTCGACGAGTTGCTCGTCGAGGTGCTCGAAGCGGAGAGCGCGGCGCGCGGATTCGTGATAGCGGGGGAGAAGTTCTTCCTCGATCCCTATTACGCCACCACGCAAGTGGACGCCACTGTCGCCCGGCTGCGAACCCTGCTCAGCGACGACCCCAAACAACGGCAGGATCTCGAATCGCTCAATCGGCTGGTCGGGGAGAAACTCGCTTTCCACCGCCGCATGATCGAGCTGCGGCGCAATAGCGGGGAGCAGGCTGGTCTCCAGTTCTTCCTTACCGGCAAAGGGTATGCGCTCGGGAACGAGGTCCGCGATCGTGTACACGCCCTGATAGATGAACAGGATCGCGTCTTGCGCGATCGGACGGCGGCGGCGCGGCGCGTCTCGGATCGGTCCATCTTTACCTTGGTGGTGGGTTCCGTACTGAGCTTCGGCATCCTGCTTCTGGTGTACATGAATCTGGACCGGGAGATCGCCGGGCGGCGCCAGTCCGAGCAAAGGGTGCTGCAATTGAACCGGCTCTACGCCGTGCTCAGCCGCACCAGCCAATCGACTTCACACATCCGCGAGCGGGACGCTCTGTTTCAGGCGGTGTGCCGAATCGCGGTGGAAGACGGTCTCTTCCGCATGGCCTGGGTGGGGAGGGTCAATCCGCATACCGGGAATGTGGAACCGGTGGCCTTCGCCGGGTTCGAGGACGGCTACCTGGGGCGAATTCACATCGCCACCACTGACACCCCTGAAGGAAGAGGCCCCACCGGGCGCGCCTTGCGCGAGCGCCGTCATTTCGTGTGCTCCGATATCGCCGGCAATCCACAGCTCCTGCCGTGGCGCGACGCCGCCCTGGCGCGCGGCTACCGTTCCTCGGCCGCTTTTCCCATTCAGTTTGGGGACTCGGTGGTGGGGGTGTTCACGGTCTATGCCGCGGAGCCAGGGTTCTTCGACGACGAGACCGTGGGCGTGCTGAGCGAAGCGGCTTCGGAGATCTCCTTCGCGCTCGAGAGCATGGACCGCGAGGCGCGGCGCCACCAGGCGGAGGAGGACCTGCGGTCTTTGAACGAGGACCTCGAGCGCCGCGTGGCCGAACGCACCTCCGAACTGGCGCGCGCGGCCAGCGAGCTGGAAACCCGCAACCGCGAGGTGGAACGCGCCAATCGCATGAAGACCGAGTTCCTGGCGCGCATGAGCCACGAATTGCGTACTCCGCTGAACGCCATCGTGGGGTATTCCGACCTCCTGGGCGAAGAGGTGGCCGGTCCGCTGCCTCCCACCTACGCGCGTTTTGTCGACAACATCCAGGAGGGCGCCCGGCACCTGCTGTACATGGTCAACGATCTTCTGGACCTCTCCAAGATCGAAGCCGGCCGCGTCGACCTGAACCGCGAACCGTTCCGCCCCGCCGGCGCCCTGGAAGAGGTGCTCTCTGTCATTACGCCGCTGGCCAGGATCAAGAACATAGCCATCGAGAACCAACTCCCGCCCGGCGACAACATCAACGCGGACCGGACGCGCTTCAAGCAGATCCTCTACAACCTGTTGAGCAATGCCGTGAAGTTCACGCCCGAGAATGGCCGCGTCTGGGTTGCCGGGTGCAACCGCGAGAACACCGCCTGCTTCTGGGTCGGGGATACCGGAATCGGTATTCCCGGCGCCGAGCTCGAAGCCGTTTTCGACGACTTTCACCAGGTGGACGCTCCGCCTGGAGCGGTCAAGGAAGGAACCGGGTTGGGGCTGGCCATCACCAAACGGCTGGTGAATCTGCACGGCGGGACGATCTGGGTCGAGAGCACTCCGGACCGGGGGAGTTGTTTCTTTTTCTCGCTGGGTCCGGGCAGCCTCGATCCCGCGGCCGTGGCGCAGGCGGAGATGTGACCATGCGGACCATCGTGGTTGCCGACGACAATCGAATGAGCCGCGATCTGGTGCGCGACGTTTTCGAACGCGCCGGTTGCCGGGTTGTCGAGGCCGCCAACGGCCAGGAGGCCCTCGAGTGTCTCGAAGCCGCCAGCCCCGACCTGGTTCTCCTCGATCTCGAGATGCCGGTCAAGGACGGTTACGCCGCCTTGGTCGAGATCCGGAAAAATCCCCGGTTTTCAGGCATACCGGTGATGGCGATGACGGCCAAAGCCATGCAACTGGATCGCGACCGCATCCTGGCCGCCGGCTTCGACGCGTGCATCACCAAGCCCATCGATGTTGCCAAATTGCGAAAACGCGTATATGAGCTGTTGCGCTCATCCCGAAAAGGAGATGGCCTATGAGCGACGCCGACAGAACGGGCGTAACGCTGCTGGCGATTGACGACGACCCCAAAAGCCTGGAGTTGATCCGGGACACTCTTTCGCGCGACGGCCTGACCATCCTGACGACCATCAACCCCGCCACCGGGTTGGAGCTGGCACTCCAGCGGCGCCCCGAAATCGTGCTTCTGGACATGGTGATGCCAGGCATCGATGGCATGGACGTTCTGGAGCGGATTCTCGCCGCCGCGCCCACCACGGAAGTGATCCTCATCACCGGGCACTACTCCGCCGAATCGGCCGTGGAAGCCATTCAAAAGGGAGCCAGCGATTATCTGACCAAACCGCTTTCCATCGCCCGCCTGCGGGAGCGCGTGGGAACCCTGATCGCCGAACATCGCCAGCGCCAGCGCGCCCTGCAACTCGATGGCGAGATGTTGAAAACCAGCCGGTTCGAGGGCATGGTGGGACGCAGCCCGCTGATGCTGGAAATCTTCGCCCGGATCCGCCGCGCGGCGCCCCACTTCAAGACAGCCTTGGTGACCGGCGCCACCGGCACTGGCAAAGAACTGGTGGCCAGGGCGCTTCACCGGCTGGGTCCCGCCGCTTCCGCCCGGTTCGCCGTCTGCAACTCCTCCGCCATTGTCGAAACTCTCTTTGAAAGCGAGCTATTCGGGCACGTGAAGGGCGCCTTCACCGGCGCCACTCAGGACAAGGTGGGGGTGTTCGAATACGCCGCCGGCGGCACCGTGTTCCTGGACGAGATTGGCGACCTTCCGCTGGCCACCCAGACCAAGCTGCTGCGGGTGCTCGAAACCAGGGAGTTCCAGCGCGTGGGCTCGCCCGCCCCGCGGAAAACCGATGTCCGGGTGGTGGCCGCCACCAACCGCGATCTGCGCGAGATGATCGACCGGAAGGAGTTTCGGGAAGATCTGTTCTACCGGCTGTCGATAGTCGAGCTCAAACTGCCGCGATTGGCCGAGCGCAAAGAGGATTTGCCGCTGCTCGAACGCCACTTTATCGAACGCATGTCCGCCGAGTACGGGAAACCGATCCGCGGTATCGCCCCGCGAGTCCAGATCTTGTTCGCGCGGTACTCCTGGCCGGGGAACGTGCGCGAATTGGAAAACGTCCTCGCCCACGCCTGCATGATGTGCGAAAGCGACACCATCGACATGCCGGACCTGCCGGAACATTTGACCGCCCCCGCGTACCACGCCACAACCAGCGATGAAGGCCTGCTGCCCATGGCTGAAGTGCACAAGCGCCATGCGCTGCGGGTGCTGGCCGCGGTCCACGGCAACAAGGCCGAAGCCGCGCGCATTCTCGGGCTGCACCGGGCCACCCTGTACCGTCTGATCGAGGAATTCGATCCCGAGGAAATCAAGGCCGCCGAAGCTTGATCGCCGGCTCTCGGTCGAGCCTCCGGCCTCGCGACCCTACGACGCGCTGCGGGGCGTGCTGGCGCGTTGTGTCGAGAAACCGATAATCGCGCCCGTGATGAAACCCGGCAGCATGATCTCCAGGTAGTGTTGCCGGCCCTTGGCCGCGTCCATCGCCGCCACGCCAAACGCGAACAGCAGCCCCAGCGCCGCGCCCACCACAATCCCCCATTTCGTGGATTGCACCTTGCGGGCAAACCACCCGCTGGCGAGGCCTACCAGCATGCCCTTGAAGGACGAGCCCACCAGAATGCCCCCAATCACGGGTCGCGTCTCCGGGTAGAACCACGCCGTGGCGCCGTCAATGGCTCCCAGGATCAGGCCGGCTAGCAAACCCACCAGAATCTTATTCATCGTCTGTTCCTCCCACTATGGAATTCCGCAAAAGCGCGGGTTCCTTTAACGGCGTCCCCAAAAAAACAGTAGAAACTTCACTGCGGCGTAGGCCGTCAGCAGCCACAATAGAAGGGCATTGCGCGACCAGAAGCGGCGCACCTTGTGCAGCGGCGGTTCTCGCCAGGCCTCCACCGCCAGCCCTTCCTGGAAGCGTTCGATATCGGCCAGCCAAGCGGTCACGTCCGGATACCGTAGGCTTCGATCCGCGTTCATGGCTTTTCGGGCGATGGCGCCAAGGGCCGGCGGCGGTGGAGCGGGCAACACGAATTCGAGCAACGCTCCCAGCGCGTAGATATCGGAGCGCTCGTCCAGGCTCGGCTCGGGCGCGCGAAAGGCGGGTGTGCCGGCCACCGCCTCCACGCCCCAATCCATGACGTAGACTTCCCCGAATTCGCCCACCATCACGTTCTGCGGCTTGAGGTCGCGATGGATCGCTCCGCGCGAGTGGGCCAACGCCAAAGCCTCTCCTACCCGGCGGACCACCCGCAAACGCTCCGCCAGCGAGAGCGATTTCGCCACGTACCAGTCGAGCCGCGTGCCTGCCACCAGCTTCATGGCGTAGTACGCGCGTCCGTCGGGCAGCGTACCTGCCTCGTAGATGGGCACGATGGCGGGATGTTCCAGCCGCGCGATGAGCGGCGCCTCGCCTGCCAGCGCCGAGTCCAGCACCTTGAGAGCCACGCGCCGGCCGAGCTGGCGGTCGCGCGCGCGGTAGACCACACCCATCCCGCCCCGGCCGATCTCGCCTTCCAGTTCGTAGCGCGTCCCGGTGAGGTCGGGCAGCGCCGCCACCACGCGCAGATGGTCCAGGACGGAATCGCTCAGATCCATACGCGGCGCATCTCCTCGCGCAGTTCGCGTTCGCCCGACGTCACGCCGCGCATCCGTTCCATCACCAACCCGCGCAGCGTCCGGCGCGCCCAGGCGAGGTAGTTGGTGACCGAAGTCTCCGCGATGCCGTAGCGCTGGGCCAGCGCGGCGTAGGAAGAGCGGTCGCCCTCCTCCAGGTCGTAGGCTTCGAAGATGAGCCATTGGAGGCGCTTGCCCGCGCTGTCGCAGAATGCGCGCAGGTCATCCAGGGCCAGGGCGAAGAGCTGGCGCTGCCATTCGCGATCGAAGGCCGCCTCCGGTGATTCCGTCGCGGCCGCCTCTTCGCCGATTGGCTCGAACTCCACGCCTCCGCCCCGTTTCTGCCGGTTCTCGGCGGCGTGCGCGTTGGCGGCGAACCGTTCTACGGCCATCCGGAGATACGTCCGGAAAGAGGCCTTTGCGGGGTCGAAGCGCGCGAAGAATTCACGCTCCAGCGCGCTGGCGAAGAAGCCTTGCGTCAAATCCTTGGCGTCTTCGCTGTCCTTGCGGAATTTGAGGCGGATGAAGCGATAGACAGGCTTCCAATACAATGCGGCGACGCGCTCCAGAGCCTCGTTCGGCAACCCGGACGCGGCGGCACCCAACAGCCAACGCTGGGTGGAAGGGAACTGGTCGTGCGGTCCGCCGATGGCTGTATCGGAATCCAATCCCGGCTCTCCGATACGATCATAATATCGGCTCGTCGCGGTTGCAGTTGACGCGGTACTGGGCTGGTTCGGCCCCCGGGTTCGCCGACCCGGGGTTGCGCGCGTGGCGTGGCAGCTCCGCGCTCCCGATGGTCTGCCTCAGCCTCCTCCGCAGCAGACCTTTTGCCCGAACCAGCCCAGGAAATCAAGGCCGCCAGAGCTTAATTCCGGCCCTCCAGGACAGACCGGTGCGGCGTTGCAGGCCGCCGCACCGGGCCAGACGTGGTAGTGCGGCGAGGAGTGCGCCTCGCCGCGTGGGCCGCAGACATCCCTGTGTAATATCGGCGCGCCGCAAGCTCAGTTGACCCGGCGCGCGGCTGGTTCGGGTTCCGGGTTCGCCAACCCTGGATTGCGCGCGCAGCGTGGCAGCTCCGCGCCCCTGAAAGTCCGTGTCATCCTCCTCCGCAGCAGACCTTTTGCCCGAACCAGCCGAGCCTTCACGCATGCCTCCGTCAAGCCCAGCCGCTCCCCTGTTTCAGCCGTACTCAGAGTCTCCAACTCGCGCAGGCGAAACACCTCGCCGTACGCCGGTGGCAGGCATTCCAAAGCAGCCGCCAGGATGCCATCGAACTGCCGGTCGATGGCCTGCTGCTCCGGGTTGCGCGCCGGCGAGCGGATCGAGCCGATCTGTTCCTCGCCGGTTTCGACAATTCCCTTCTTTCGGCGCATCTGGCTAAGCGCCTCATTGACGGTGATGGAGCTCATCCAAGTGAGATAGCTGGAGCGCCCCGCATACTGGTCGATATGCCTGAGAGCCAGCAGGTGCGCTCCTTGCACGGCGTCTTCCGCGTCGGCTTCGCTGCGCAAAAACTTCTGCGCCAGCCGATACAGGCGCCGGTGATAGCGCGTCGCCAGAACCCCATACGACGAGGTCTCGCCCATCCTGACGCGCCCGATTGCTTCTTCGTCCGTGATTGCCGCGTTCATGCGATTCGGGCTTTCCATGTGCATGCCAATCGCCAAAGCCATCCCGCCTCCGCGGCACAGCCAACGACTAGTAACACAAGGAGTTACGCCTGGTGCGCCGGCGCGCGCCCGCGATCCGGTCCGACGCTTTTTGCGACAGTGGCGCTTTCCGCGACGCGAGACGGGTGGGCGTGCTGTCGCATCGCCGGCTTAGTGCGTGTGGTCGTGCGGCTCCAGTTCCTCCGGCTCGTGCGAATGATCGTGCGGCCCGTGTTCCCCCTTATGCTCGTGCGCGTGTTGTTCAGGATCGCCCGGGTGGGAATGTTCGTGCCCATGCTCATGTTCATGGTCGTGTTCGTGGACGTGGTCGTGCTCGTGAGTGTGCGCAGACTCGTCGTGGGAGTGCTCATGTGTATGTGTGTGAGCGTGTTCGTGCTCATGCTCGTGGCTATGATCGTGCTTACCTTCCATCGGATTTCCTCTCTCTTCTCAGTCTGGCGGAGAGCCAGCTTGGATTCACCAATCTTAGCAGAATCAGAAAAGACCTCTGCGTCATTCAATGTGTCCGCCCTACTGATTTCCCGAACCGGTAACAGAATTCCGGCATGTGTTAAGATATTGAATCTCACCGACTATTGGACTGCGTGAATCGGAAAAAGGCAATCATCATCGGAGCGGGTCCCGCCGGATTAACGGCTGCCTACGAGGTGCTCACTCGGACCGGGATCAAACCGGTCGTCCTTGAGAAGAGCGACTGCATGGGTGGGATCTCCCGCACGGTGAACTACAAAGGCAACCGGATCGATGTTGGTGGTCATCGGTTCTTTTCGAAGTCCGACCGTGTTATGGAGTGGTGGCTGCGGATGCTTCCCCTGCAAGCGTCCGAAAGTAGCCCGACAGCCATCAAATACCACCGCATGGAGCGGCCGATCGCGCCTTCCGCATCCGGTCCCGACCCGGCCACCGCGGACCGTGTGATGCTGCTGCGGTCCCGTAAGTCCCGCATTTATTATTTGCGCCGTTTCTTCGATTACCCGATCTCGCTCAGTAAAGACACACTCCTCAAGCTTGGCTTGTGGCGGACCTTCAAGATCGGGATGAGTTACGTTCAGAGCGCGCTATTCCCTCTCAAACAGGAGGAGACCCTGGAGCAGTTCTTCATCAACCGCTTCGGAAGGGAACTGTATCGCACGTTTTTCAAGTCTTACACCGAGAAGGTCTGGGGCGTGCCGTGCAATCGGATCAGCGCCGAGTGGGGTGCCCAGCGCATCAAGGGCCTCTCGGTTTGGTCAACGCTGACTCACGCCTTGAGGAAGGTGTTGAAGCATAGCAGCAGCGACATCGGGCAGAAGGGTACCGAGACCTCGCTGATCGAACAGTTCCTGTATCCCAAGTTCGGCCCTGGACAAATGTGGGACGAGGTCGCGCGCCGCATCAAAGAGAAGGGCGGGGAGATCCTTACCGGTTACCGGTTTGAGCGGATTATCACCGAGGGCTGGCAGGTCCGCGCGCTGCAGGCTACCGATTCCGCAACCGGGCGGACGGAGACCTTCCATGGCGATTACTTTTTCTCCACAGCCCCGGTACAGGAGCTTATGAGGTCGTTCGACGTCGCGCCTCCACGAGATGTGTTGGAAGTGTCGGACGGCTTGGTTTACAGGGACTTCATAACGGTCGGCCTCCTGGTTCGTTCGCTCCGAATCCATGACGACACGCCGCGGGGGAAGAAGCTGATCGGCGACAACTGGATCTATATCCAGGAACCCGACGTGCTGCTCGGCAGGCTCCAAATCTTCAATAACTGGAGCCCGTTCATGGTGGCCGACCGGGCGAATACCTGGTTGGGCCTTGAGTATTTCTGCAATCAGTCGGACGAGATCTGGAGCCTTTCCGACGAGCGCATGGCCGCTCTCGCGGCTGAGGAACTCACTAAGATCGGCATCATCGATGCCACTGAAGTGCTCGACTCGACCGTTCTGCGGATGGAAAAGACCTATCCCGCATATTTCGGCACCTACGACCGGTTCGCCGAGATCCGCCGGCATGTCGACCGGTACACGAACCTGTTCCTGATCGGCCGCAACGGCATGCATCGCTATAATAACCAGGACCACTCCATGCTCACCGCCATGATGGCGGTGGACGATATCATTGCCGGTAAGACGGACAAGACCGGTCTTTGGGAAGTCAATACGGAGATGGACTATCACGAGGCAAAGGAGACATCCAAGTGACCGGTCGAGCCAGGCTGGCTGTATTATTTTCTTAGTGGAGCAGACCCGGGCGGGATGGATGGCAGTGCGAGCGATCGTCGTGAACCGGTGGAGTTGCGCGAGAATCTGCGCTTTGGTCTTCCTGGCCGCTTTCGCGGTGCGGGTGGGACTGATGTTCGCGACACAATCCTACCTGTATCCGGACTCGGGCGAGGTGCTTGCAATCGCGAAGTCATTGGCAACGCATGGCACCTTTGCCGATGCATATTGTAACGGCTGCGGGCCGACCGCGCACTCGGCGCCGCTGTACCCGCTGCTTCTGTCATTGATCTTTCGCCTTTTCGGTATGGGTGTCGCTGGGAATTTTGCGCAGGAGGTATTCAGTTCGCTGCTGGCTTCACTGCAATACGCGCTTGTTCCCTATGTTGCCGAAATCTGCGGCATGGGCCGCTTCACCGGATTGCTTGGGGGGCTTCTCGGGGCTTTGCTGCCGATCAACCGCTGGGTACAAACCAAGGGAAATTTCGAATACGCACTCGCCGGGTTGCTTTGCGTAATCGTCACAATGGCTGTCATCCGGACGTGGCAGAAGCAGGACTTTTCGTGGCGGCGCGGTTTGTTGCTCGGCCTCTTATGGGGCATTACTCTTCTGACCGCGCCACAATTCGCTCTTTTGATGATTGTGTCACTCGCTTACCCATATCTCACTGTGCCGACCGCTCGTTCGCGTTACTGGATCTTCATTTTGGCTCATGTTGTGGTAGTGACGCTTTGTCTCGCGCCGTGGGCCATTCGGAACCTCAACGTGCTTGGTTCTCCTATCTGGGGCCGTTCTAATGTCGGTTTGGAGCTTAACCTGTCGAACAACCAAGAAGCTTCGGCTGTATGGCAGGAGAATTGGGACAACGGCCTGTTCGAGCGTTTGCATCCATATATAAGTCACGCGCAGAGAGAGCGCGTAAGGGAAGTCGGGGAGGTTGCGTATAACAGAGAACAGTCAAGCGCTGCGCTTCACTGGATGGCGAGCCATCCCACGCGATTTGTCAGACTGACTGCCCAGCGTGTGTTTTACTTCTGGATTTCTCCTATGAAGCGCATCGGCCAGACGATTGCCCTGGCTGTGATTACTTTGCTGGGCTTTTGGGGTCTTGTCCGCTACGTCCGAAGCGGCAGTTTCGGCCGGCAATACTTTTCGCTGCTTTGGTTTTTCTTCCCGCTTTCGGCTTATCTCTTTCAGCAGTCGGGCCGGTTGCGATACCCCATTGAGTGGAGCTCGTTCCTTTTTGCAGGTTACTGGTTCATATCCGTGGCAAAGAGCGGCCCGGCACACGCGGGCCGCTACGTGTATTTGCCCACCAGCACAAAGGGCGCCCAATAGAATGGGTGGGCGTACTTGTTGCGGATCTCGGCCGTGGCATGCTGCACCGCCTGGGCCTTGTTGGGGTTGGTCTTGAGATGCTCGTAAAACAGCTTCATGAACTCGGCGGTGCTCTGGTCGTTGACGTCCCAAAGCGTCACCAGCACTCCTTGGGCGCCCGCGTACAGTAATCCGCGCACCAGACCCAACAGCTCGTCGCCCCCCACCACCACGTTCAGACCGGTTCCACAACCGCTCAGCGTCACCAGCTCCGAAGGAAGGTCGAGCTGGTAGAGGTCAAACAGGCTCAGTTGCGAGTTTCCCAGGCTGATGGAGGAGAACATGGGATTGTCCTGCCGGAACCAACCGTGGGTGGCGATGTGAACCAACCGGCACTGCGGACCTCTCTCGCGGAGCACTTCCAGGGTGGCTTCGGCGCCGGTGAATACTTCCGCGTTCGAAAGCACGGAAGAGACCGCCTTGACCTCGTCCAGAATATACGGCGCGGAGGGATCGGGAACCCCCAAGACCAGGGCGCCCGCCGGCGGTGGCGCGTTCTTGGTGCAGCACAGGTGGTAGACGCTGGCGCTGGGGGTGTAGGAAATCGAAAAGCGGTCGCCCAGGTAGCGCTCCCCATCGAAAAGCGCATGGAACGGCAGGTAGTGAAGGAAGCCATGTGGAGCGACGATGAGATGGGCCGCTTTGAGGTGATGCTCAATGGGAGCGATCAACTGCCGGTAGAACTCGCGCAGGTGCTCGTTGGCTGCTTCCAGCAGTTGCTGTTGGAACGTGCGCACGTATTCCGGCCCGAGACGGAACTTCGACAGTTGGAAGCGCAGCAATTGGAGGACGCGGCGCAGCGCCGGCGCCGGTCCCAGCTCGACAATCTTCAACGCGCCGCGGGAGAGCAGGCACACGTAGAAGGCGTCGCCGACGCGATAGTATTCCACCAGCATCGCGTCCTCCGGCAGGGCGGAACGAATGGTCTCCAGGCCGATGGAACCGGCGGCTTCGAGGTTGGCGAACTCCTGATCTTCCACACGCAGATTCGCCAGGGCTTCCACCAGCCGCTGTTCGCAGTCGCGCGTCGCGCGCCGGAGTTTTTCCAGGCGCGGGCCCCTGAGGTTGGCGGGCTGGCCCTCCATAAGCTGCATCGTGCGGCTGTACCAATGGAGCTCTCCGCGGAGCGTGTCCACCCTCTCCACCAGCACGCGGTGCGTCTTCCGGGAAGCCGGAAGCCGGTGCGCGCGAAAGGCGATGAGATCGGCCAGGCTTCGGGACTTGGCCCGTTCGATGTAGGCGAAGGCGGCTTCCTGGCTGGCCGCGGACGACCCGCGGCCGAGGCACATCCGAACCAGGGATTCGTAGACCGCTAGTTTGTCTTTGAGAAAAGCGATCTTCATCTCCTCCGCGGTGAGGTGGCTCCTGAGATTCTCCAGCCGTTCATGCGCTTTGAGGTACGCCTCGTAGGCGGCCTCCGGCGCCCCCAGCGCCTCTTCGATCAACCCCAGGACGAAGTAAGCCTGGCAGCTCAGCGCGGGCGTTTCGGCCTGCTCCAGTTTCTGGAGCGCCGCCAGGCACACGCGCCTGGCCTCCTCGCCGTGCCCCAAACTCAGGTGAATGCGCGCCAGCAGGAGATGGCACAACGCGGCCTTTCCGCCCAGCGGGGACACTGAGAAGAACTGAATCGCACTTTCAGAAAGTGTACGGGCCTCCGCCAGGCGCCCTTCCTGGTAGAACACCAGGGCCTGGTACAAATCGATGGTCGCGATCCAGGCCTGGTTCTGCTCGCGGGTGAACAGGTCCCGGGCCTTGCGGAACATGTCCAGCGCAAACTGGGCATCGCCGTGATGGCTGGAAGCGATCGCGAGATTGGTCACGGCCTTGGCCGTTTCGTAGCCCATCCCGAGCTGCTGAAAGGTGTCGAAGGCCCGCCGGGCCAGGTGCGCGCCTTCCTCGCTCAGGTTCAACTCGAGGTACATTTCCGACTGGTCCAGGTCGCACAGCCCCTGGTGATAGTCGTCGCCCAGCGTGCGGCAGTGCTCCCGCGTGGCGCGATAGAGCTCGATGGCGCGGGTGTACTCGCCTCGCAGGTAGAACAGATAAGCGATGTTGTAATCGGCATGGGCCACCAGCAACGGCATGTGGTGGGTCACCGAGTAGGCCCGCACTTTGTGATACGTTTCCAGCGCCTCGTGGAACTGGTTCAGGCTGATCTGGCAGGTAGCCATGTTTTGCAGCGTGATGGCCACATCCTGGGGGTCGCCGATCCGGGCAAACGTGGTGCAGGCGCGCTGGTACCGTTCCAAGGCCTCTTCAAAACGGTCTTGCCGATGGAGGATGTTGCCCATGTTGGTGTCCAGGCGCGCCAGGCGGAGGTGGTCGCCGTGTTTGAGGAAAATGGTACGAGCCCGTTCCGCGCCGGCGAACGCCTCGTCATACCGGCCCAGGTAAATCAGGGTATGAAGGGAGCCGCTGATGGTGCGGCCCACGTCCAGTTCCCTGCCCAGGCGCTGGTAGATGGCCAGGGCCGCCTGGTAGCGCTCGCGCGCCGGTTCGTACTTGCGTTTCAGGTAGAAGACATGTCCCATAGCCCTCAGACTGGCTGCCCGGGAGCTTTCCTCGCCGATCTGCGCGGAAACCCAGGCAGCCGCTCGAGCCAGCCGTTCCGCCTGCCGGAGATCGATGCGCGCCAGCCGCACTACCTCGTCGTAGAAGCGTGCCACCGTCTCGGGCTTCCACCACTCGCGTCCGGCCTGAAGAAGCTGGCGGCGCCGGCGCGAGTCGGGCTGGAGCGCCAACAGCTCCATGAGGCTCTCCAGGGTCGCCGGGGTCTCGGGCGGGCCGGACATCAGAACCCTTTCGCTTCCAGAATCTTCTTCAGCCGTTCGAGACACCGCCCTCGAATGAACCCGATGGATCCCCGAGCCAGGCCGAGCCGCTGCGCCACGTCGGCATAAGGCAATGGAGGGCTCTCGAAAAAGAGGAGCTCGATCATCTCCCGGCATCGCGGCGGAAGCTGCGCGATCGCATCCCGGACCAGTTGTTCCCGCTCCAGCTCAGCCACCATGTCGGGCGGGGCGGCCGCGTCTGCCGAGCGGGCTGCCATGCCGTCTTCGTCCCACTCGCTCTCGCGGGAGCTCTTCCGGCGTTTCCAGTGGTAGCACTTGTGGGTGGTGACGCGAATCAGCCAGCCCTGCAAGGCTTCCGCATCGCGCAGCCGGGGGAGCTCGTTGAACAGATCCAGACAGACGCGCTGGAAAATGTCGGCCGCATCCTGGTGCGGAGCGCCGTAACGGAGCGCAATGGAATAGATGAGGTTCTTGTAGCGGTTCACCAGGACGTGCCAGGCCTGCTGGTTTCCTCGCCGGCACTCCTCGACCAGGCGAGAGTTGGTCCAGCCACTCCCCGGGGACGCGCTCATTGACGCGCTCCGGCGCCGGGCCCAGAGGGCGCCCCGCGCCAGCAAAGCTCCTCGATATTCCAAAGCGTGTAGTGCTCCAGAACCGCGGGCCGAAAGTTCTCCAGCCCTTTTTTGGCCCCGACCAGAATGTTGGGGCTTACCAGCGGAATGAGCGGCAGGTTCTCCATCAGCAGTTCCTGCACGCGGTCGAACAACGGCTTGCGCTCCGCGTAATTCCGCGTGACGATCTGCCGCCGCATCAAGCCATCGATCTCGGCTTCCCACGCGGTGGCGGGCGACTTCTGCTGGGGATTCCAGAGATGCGTTCCGCCGCTCGAAAGCCAGACGTTCATATCCACATTGGGGTCGGCATCGGCCTCAGCCAGCGACAGCAGGCAGGCGTCATATTCGTGCGTGCGCAACACCCGGTCGAGCAGGCTGCGAAACTCCAGGGGGACCACGTGGACGTCCATGCCCAGCGGCTTCAGATCGTCCTGGATCAGGGTGGCCATCTGTACCCGTTCCGGGTTGCCTGAGCTGGTTACGATAGAAAATTCCACCCTCCTGCCTTGGGGATCGGTCAAAGCCCCGTTCGGCGACCACGTGAATCCGTCGGCGGCCAGCAGCTCGCGCGCGCGCGAAAGAGAGCGAACAGGGCGGGGGAGTTGGGCGTCGATCCAGGTCTTGTTGCCTGGGGGAACAGGCCCCGAGAGCGGCGTCGCAAAGCCCAGGTAGACCAGGCGAACAATGGCCTCGCGGTCGATGGCCAGGGAAACGGCCTGGCGAAAGCCGCGGCGGTGAAGGAACGGCTGGGACAGGCCGTTGAGATTGAAGAACAGGAAATTGTACTCCAGGCCCGGACCAAGGTTCTGAAGCGAGTATCCGCGGCGTTGCTGGTCCTTTTCCAGAACGGAGTAGTTCCTGGCGCTGACGCGGCTGATCACGTCCGATTCCCCGGATTGAAACCGCATCACCTGCATGTCCTCGGTCCCGGCCAACTGGAAGTCCACCTCCGCCAGGTACGGCAGACGGTTCCCGGCTTGGTCCACCTTCCAGTAATATGGATTCCGCTCCAGCACGATGCGTTCCCCTGCCACGTACTGCTTGAAACGGAACGGGCCAAGACCGGCGATTTCGGCGGGTGGTGTTCGAAGACTCCAGGCCTCGGCCAGCTTCCCGGCGCGCCAGGCCTGCTCCAGGCGGTGACGAGGCAGGATGGAGAAGCCATCGAACAACCGTTCGGCCGCCGCATAGGGCTGAGGCAATTCAAAGGCGACATGGTACGCGTCGATCTGGCGAACGACAATCGGTTTTCCCTCCAGAATCAGCAGATCGCGCTGGGGCGAATCGACCTTTTCGTCCATCATCACCTGGAACGTGAAGACCACGTCGCCGGCATCGAAAGCGTGCCCATCCGAAAAACGCAGACCCTGCCGGAGCTCCAGAACGTAGCGGAGACCGTCGGCGGAGACGGTCCAGGACTTGGCCAGCGCCGGCTCGGTCTGCTGGGATTCTCGATTGATATGGATCAAGTCCGCCATCATCCGGTGGAGCACCTCCCGCGAGGCGTTATCCCCGGCGACCACGGGATTCAGCGTTTTCGGCTCGGTGCGCTGGGCGAAAACCAGTATGCCCCCGGGACGTCCGGTCAAGCCGCGAACCACCAGCAAATCCTCGGAAGCCCCGTGCAGGGAGCAGGTCAGTACCAGTGCAGCCAACTTGGTGTACCGACTGATGCGCCAAGGCGTCACGGCCACTGTGAGCTAGTTTATCCGATTGCGGTACAAAGCGATATTAACCAAAGGTAGTAAATCAGGTCTCTTGCGCGCCAAGAACAGGTATAATGCTTGCTGCGGTCGAATTCAAACAGTAGATTCGAGACGGAGGTCGTTAATGGCGTTTTGCGGAAGTTGTGGTGCCCCGGTGGAAGGGAAGTTTTGTGCGAAATGTGGTACGCCGGTGGGTGCGGCCGTTCCGCCGCCCGGCGCCGCGCCCGGCGGGACGGCGTATCAACCCGGCCCGGCTGCCACGGGGATGTCGGATAACGCGGCTTCAGCGCTGTGCTACGTGCTGGGCCTGATCACGGGCATTCTGTTTCTGGTGCTGGCCCCTTACAACCAGAACAAGGTCATACGGTTTCACGCATTCCAATCGATCTTTCTGAATGTCGCGTGGATCGCGTTCTGGATGGTGTTCAACATTGTTTTCGCCGCCATGCATCTGTTCAGCCTGTTGTTTCTGTCTCCGCTGATCGGGCTGGTGTTCTTCATCCTGTGGATCTACATGATCATCTCGGCCTACCAGGGGAAGATGGTGGTTCTGCCGGTGATCGGCCCAATCGCGCAAGGACAGGCCTGAGACCGGAATTGCGGCGTGCGCCCGGGCGCCGCGAGTAGGATGGGACTCACGAGACGGCAGCTTCTGGCCGCAGCGGCGGCCGGCGCAGGGCGCGCGGCGGCGCAGGCGCAGTACAAGGCCGGCGGCGCGAAACCGCGAACCAAGCCGCCGGTCTGCCTGTACTCGAAGCAGTTAGCGAAAGTGGAGTACGACGATCTGGGCAAGGTGCTTCGCGACCTGGGTTTCGATGGCTGCGATCTTTCGGTAGAGCCGGGAGGACACGTGCTTCCGGAAAACGCGCAGGCCGACCTGGTGCGCGCGGTGTTGGCTGTCACGGACGTGGGTCTCTACGTTCCCACGATCACCACCTCGATTACCTCTTCGGACGACCCCAACATCCGAATGGTGCTTGCCCTAGCGGGCTTCATGGGCGTGCCGCTCTTCCGGCCGGGCATCTGGAAATACAACGGCACTACCGATCTCGACGCGCGGATGGCGCAAGTGCACGTCGAAATCGCGGGACTGATGTCGGCGGGCCGTGCCGCCGGAATGGCGATGGGCCTCCGCAACGTCGCCGGCGACAACGTGGGCGGAGCCGTATGGGACACCAGCTTCATGATTCGCGGCATGGATCCGCAGTGGGTGGGCTACGATTTCGACCCCGGCTCGGCCACCGCTGCGGGAGGCGTGGACGGCTGGTGGGTGGCGCTGCGCCTGGCGCTGCCGCGGTTGAAGATGGCGACGCTCAACGATTTCACCTGGACCAAAGACGCGGGCGGGGCGTGGAAAGCGACCCCCTGCCCGCTGGGCGAAGGGGTGGTGGATTGGTCCAAGTTCTTCACCGCGTTGGCGCGTGTGAAGTTCACGGGGCCGCTTTCGATCGAGATGGGGTACCGGCCGGTGAAAGAAGTGGAGGCCATCCGGCGCGATCTGGAATTCGTGCGCCAGCAGGTGGCTTCGGCGTACGGAAGCTGACGAGTCAGTTCTCGGTGGAGTGCAGGCCGCCGGCGCCGGGGCCGAAGGAGATGTTGCCGTGCTGGGGGTCGTCGTCGAGGGGCGTGCCGCAGTTCCAAAGGCAGGCGCCGCAGTGCACGCACTTTTCGCGGTCGAAGAGGGGGACGCCGCCGGGACCGGGCGCGATGGCCTGGCCGGAGCACATCTCGATGCACATCTTGGCGACGCAGCGCTCGCAGAAATCGGGATAGATGAAGCGCACATGATCGGCGAAGCCGGCCGGCGCCTGAACCTTTCCGCCGATCAAAAGTGCGTCCTGGTGCGAGACCAGCAGTCGGCCGTCGTAGGGAATGGCGGGCCAACCGCAACGCTCCATCAGGGCATTGTGGCAACTGACGCCCTTGGCGCGGCATTGCTCGAGGATGCGGTCGAGCTCGGCGGCGGGGATCTTGCGGCGGTAGTACTTTTTCAGGTCGGGCAGCAGCCGCGGCTCGCCGCCAATGGAGCGCTTACCGTTGGTGAAACCGGCCAGCGCCATGCCGATCAAGCCGGGAATCAGGCCGCGGTGGAAGCCATCGCGAGCTTTCTCGGCCACATGGCCTTCTTGCTCGACCCAGCTCGCGCGGCGGCGCGCCACGTAGGTCCGCTCCAGGTTTTCCTTGGTGAGCGGACGGCCCTGGTGGAGCAGCTCGAGGACGGCCTCGGCGAGCTGCGATCCGGTGGTCCAGGCTTCGTCCACGCCGGAGCCGGTGAGCACGTTGGTGCTTCCGGAGCCTTCGCCGATGCGCGCGTAGCCATCGCCGGCCAGGAACGGCTCGCCGCGCCGGCCGGATTCCTGAAGCGACTTGGCGCCCCACGAACGCAACTTGGCCCCCTGTAGGTAGCGCCACAGGTAGGGGTGCAGCATGAAGTGCTGCAGGTAGCGGTAGGAGGTGCGCATGGGACTGCGGAACCACGACGGCACGAAGATCCCCACGGTAGCCACGCGTTCCGGATGCACGTAAAGGAAGCCGAAGATCTCCGGCTCGGGATAGCCGAAGGTGTGGAAGACCGTGCCGGGCTCGAGTGGGGTATCGGACGGCAGATCGACCACGATCTTCATACCCACGGCCCACTCGCGCTGGTGATGGCCCGGCGGCAGCCCGAATTGCTCATCGAGCTGGCGGCCGATGGATCCCACTGGCCCGTCCGCCACCACCGTAAGGGCCGCGCGCACATCCATGCCGGGCATGAAACCGGCTTCCGGAAGGCCTTCCCGATCGACGCCCTGATCGCTGAGACGCACGCCGCGGACACGCCCATCTTCGACGATCGCGCGCGCGACGGGCATCCCCGGCCAGATCTGCACGGTGCCCGAAGCCATCAATTCCGAGCCGACGAACTGCATGAACTGGCCCAGGGACATCACCAATCCGCCATGCTTATGCAGAAAAGCCGGAGTATAAGGCAGCTCGACGCCATGGTTGCGGCCGAGACCGAGCGCGCGGACGATGCGGTCCGCGAACCGCAGCATGGGGGAACGGCGGCTGGCGCCGGCGGGATCGAGGAGATAGACGACCTTCTCCTGGGTGACGGGCGCGGCCATGGGAATGCCGGCGGGATCGAGGTGGGGCAAGGAGGCGCGGATACCGCGCGCGCGAGTCACCACGCCGGAAACACCGAAGGCGATATCGTCGGCGCGCTCGTAGCACACCACCTGGAGCGGCAGGCCGGGGCAGGCAAGGCTTTCCAAGGCGGGCGTACCGTCGGGATTCACGAGCCGCCCGGAGAGCGTGGTCAGGAAACCGGCCGTCGCGGGGCCGAAGCCCACGCAGACGATATCGACCTCCATGGTCTGGCGCGCAATGGGCGGCGGGCTCATGCGGGGTAATCCAGCGCTTCGGGAATCATGACTTTGGTGAGGGCTTCGGCGGCGCGGTCCTTGGCGAGCTGCGAGCCAGTGAGGCAGCCATCCATACGCGCGCGCAGGCGGGAGAACTGGTCGAGCCCTTCGAAACGCACGCAAGGTCCGGCTTTGGGGGGATGCGCGCCATCGTGCTCGATAACGTCGGTGTAGCCGCGCGCGAGGCTTGCTATGCCGGGGATGAGGCTTTCCATGGCGTCCAAGTCGCCGGCCTGGTAGCAGGTGGCGCAACCCTCGGTGTCCCATGCCGGATGGCGGTTGTAGCCGAACACCAGCTCGGCGCAAACGCGGCCCACTTCACCGGCCGAGCGCGCCGATTGCACGTGGCACAGGTCGGTGAGGAAGGCCAGCAGGCCGGGAAGTCCTTCGGCGACAGTGGGGTTGGCGGGACCTTGGGTCTCGAGTTCGAGCAGATCGAGAATCTGGCAACGGGCAGAGAGCAGCCAGCAGAGGGCATCGGCCAAGGGGAAGGTGACGCCCTGGCGGGCGGTTTGGTAGAGCTTGGCGCCATCGGCGTCGGTGGCTTTGAGCAGGTGCCGGAGGGTCCAGAGCCACAGCTCCATGGCGGTGGCGAGGGCGCAGGCGCCGGTGCCGGGCCGGTCGTTGGCGATGAGGCGCATCTCGCGGATCCATTGGCGGAACTGGGCCAGGAACAGCTCGTCGGTCATGGTGACGCTGAGCTGGCGGCGCTGGACGACCTCGGGGCCCTCGTAGGTGGCTTCCAACTGCGAATCCATCCACTTTTGGCCGAGGAAGCCGGGGCAGTCTTCGGTGACGCCGTAGCCGCCCATGAGGCTGACGGCCTCGCGCATCATCTGCGCGCCGTGGCCGGTGTTCCATAGCTTGGTGGCGGGGCAGAGGACGTTGGCGACGGAATCGAGGAGGGCGAATTGGACTAGGGGGGCAGGTTGGGGAGGTGAGCTAGCACGCAGGTACTCGATGGCTTCCTTCTGCACCTGGCGCATGGCTTTGAACATGCCGGTGCCCCCGGTGATACCCCTCGTCGCCAAAATTTCGTTCCTCTGAATTTCGAGCGGATCGAGCTGGTCGAAGACGCGAGCGGCCTCGAATCCCAGCGCGGCGCTGGCTTCGCCGGTGGCCCACACATCCACCAGCCGGTGCACGGCGTCCTGCTTGAGCTGGAGGCCGAGCTCATAGCGCGGCGAGCCGGGAGCGATTCCGCCGCCGCGAAACCGGCTGCGGTGATAGCGGATCACAGGCTCGACCGCGGAGAGCAGCTTGGCCGAGGTCATGATGCCGACGGTGACGCGGGTGCGGCGGAAAACGGCTTCGATGATCTCGCCATGGTTGTACCGCGGGACGATTTGCCCGTCCTTGACGCTGTAGCCGCCGATGATACGGCTGGCGGGAACGCGCAAGCTGAAGATGGGATCGCGGGTGGAGGAAAGCTGGTGGACCAGCTTGCGGGTGGGAGTGCCGCGGTCGAAGGTGCCGGGGTCGGTCTCCTCGAGGATGACCATGCAGGTTCCCTTGATGCGCGGGTCGTCGGAATCCACGGCCGCGGTGACGAAGTTGGCGAACCCCATGTTGGTGATGAATCGGCCGCGCTTCTCGACCTGCAAGAGAGGCTCTTGGCCTTCGTTCCACTCGGCTACCTTCACCTTGCCGCCGAGCATGCCGGTTTCGACTCCCACGTAAGGGATTGGCTCGGTGAGGCAAAAGGCGCCGCGCCAGGGCTGGCGATCCTCGCCGGGTTGGGCGGGGGCGCAGCGGGACATATAGTAGTCGCGCTGCTCGGGGGTGCCGCGTTCGTGGATGGGGGAGAGCGCCAGGCAACCGGCCAAGCTGCCGGTAGCTGCGCCGGCATCCACCCAGGCCAGCTCGAAGGCCACCAGTGCCAGGGCGAGGTTCTTAGGCCCTTCGATAAAACCACCCTGGCCGGGGTCCATGAAGACGCCGGTGATGCCGGATTCGTCGAAGGCCTGAAGGAGGGCCTGCTTGCCGGGGGTCCATTCGTGGGTGTTACGGGCGCCTTGGGCTACCAGGCGGGCGACCGGGCCGCGTGCGACGGCGCGTACGGACTGCACCAGCATTTGCAGGTCGTAGCGGCTTGCGAAGCGCCACAGAATCTGCCGGACGTCGTCTCCCGGCAGGGCGCGCAGGTACTCGGTAGGGGGGGCTAGGGTCATGGATGGCGTCCTTTACTGGTGGGGTCGGAGGCCGGGGGCCAGGGGCCGGAACGCAGCGGATATGGGAAATGACGAAACGAACCCAATTCGTGGGTAACTGCCGGTAAATCAAGGGCTGAGGAGACGGCTGCGATAGAGGATGGCGAAAAGAAGCCAGTCGGGAGAGAATGGCGAAACGAAGCCAATCGGAGTTGTCGAAGGATGGGCCAGCAGGGATCTCTCACCGTTTCCAGTGTAGCGCGGGGAGGGAGGGGATTTCAGTTAAAACGTTGATCCTATTCGTGGAATCGGTGGTTAACGAGACAGGGTCTGGCGGGCTTCGCGCGGGGAATTAGGCTCATCGAGTGATCGCAAAGTGCCGGAGATCCCGACGGACTCCAACCGCATCCGGCAGTAAGGGCTCGTTGTAGCACGTTGTTCCATTAACCCATTGACAAACATTCATCGGGTAGAGGTGCGGCCGCGTCGTAGATGCTCTGTATCGTGTTGGCGCGGCGAAGCGTGGAGCCTGGACCGCGTGACGCCGGGCCATCATAGGCAGTGCGCCACATCAGCGATTGAGGCGAGCGGCGGTGAAGTGCGGTTGAGCGAAGCGGGATGATGCCATCCGCGCCAGCCCGGCCATCTACGCCGCGGTATCGGACCTGACCACCGAGATCTTCACGCGATAACCCAGGGAGGCGAGAATGCGGATCAGAAGATCGCTCGATACATGCTGGAGATCGTCGTTCAAAATCGCAGTCACCCTGGTTCGTGAGGTGCCAGCTCGCTTCGCGATCTCCGCATGAGTGATCTTCTGCCGCTGCGCGATCTCCTTCAGCCGGCCAAGCAGGATATGCTGAACCTGCCATTCCTTTGCGGCGGCGGTGGAGAGTCCCAGGGCGCCAGCCAACTCCTCTGGCGTTCTTGCAACGATCGGTTTGAGTTTATGCATTGCGAAGCTCCTTTAAGCGCTTTCTGGCCAACTCGATTTCGGATGGAGGATGATCGGCCGCACCTTCATATTGTATCAGATTTGAGACATCGGCACATGGCGGCCGTTTCCAGTGTAGCGCGAGGGTGGTGACGCCCACGAAAGGCCCAATGACCACAAAGAGCCACCCGGCTGGGGTAACGGCGGGTTCACACGCTAACGTCTCCTCTAGCGGGTGATCTGCCGATCATACTACGGGATGGGTGCATTCGCGGGACGAGGTGCCGTTGCGGCCGCGGTTGTGGGTTGGCTGCTGGCTGGCGCCGTTGCGCGGGCAGAGGGTCCGGCGGATTCGAGCGAACCGACGCTGGCAAACCTGGTTCCGGCAAGCCCCTTCAATGAAGAACGGATCTTCTGGGTCATGCCGGATTACCAGACGGTGAGGGATTCGAGCATCCCGGTTGCGCCGCTCACCCCTAAACAGAAGTGGGACCTGGCTTGGAAAGAGACCATCGACCCGTTCAATTTCGCCAGCGTCGTGGTGGCGGCGGGGTTTTCGCAAAGGGACAACCAGACTCCGAAGTACGGAGAGGGTGGTGCGGCATACGGCGAACGTGTCGGCGCCGCCTTCGCCGATTTCGGGACGCAGAACTTCTTCAGCGCCGGCTTGCTGGCCAACCTGTTGCACCAGGATCCCCGGTATTACCGCAAGGGGCCTGCGACCGGGGTGCTGAAGCGTGTGGCCTATTCAGTCAGCCGGATTGTCGTCACGCCAACGGACTCCGGCCGCCCGGTGTTCAACTCCTCCGGCGTGTTCGGCATGATGATGGGAATCGCGGCATCGAACCTCTACTATCCTTCCGCCAGCGTCAGAGGCACGGTGATGGCCGGCCGCCTGTACACCAGCCTGCTGGGCGGCGTCATCGGCAACGTCACGTCGGAGTTCTGGCCCGACATTCAGAAGAAATTCTTTCACCGCAAACCGTGACGCGTCTGGATTCGGTATAAAGGGTTTGGAGCCTATTACCATGCATCGATCCGACTCTCTGCGGTCCCTGGCAGCCCTGGTGGCGTGCGGCGCGTTCCTGGCTGGCGTTCCTTCCCGCGCCGATGAGGGGATGTGGACCTTCGACGATCCGCCGCTCAAACAGTTGCAGGAGAAGTATGGCTTCACGCCATCGCAGGAGTGGCTGGATCATGTCCGCCTGTCCTGCGTCCGCTTGAACGACGGCGGATCGGGATCGTTCGTTAGCGCGCACGGCCTGCTGCTGACCAACCATCACGTGGCGCGCGGCCAGTTACAGAAGAACTCGACCAAAGAGCACGATTACATCCAAGACGGCTTCTACGCGGCCACGCCAGGCGAGGAAATGAAGTCGCCGGACCTGGAAGTCAACGTGCTGGTTTCGATGGAGAACGTGACCGCGCGCGTGGTATCGGCGCTCGAAACCGCGAAAACGCCGGAGGAGGAGTTCGCCGCGCGCAAGGCGGCGATCGCCGAAATCGAGCGCGAGAGCCAGCAGAAGACCGGGCTCCGCTCGGATGTCGTGACGCTGTATGCCGGCGGGGAATATTGGCTCTACCGATACAAGAAATACAACGACGTGCGGCTGGTGTTTGCGCCGGAGGAGCAGACTGCTTTCTTCGGCGGCGATCCCGACAACTTCACCTATCCACGCTACGACCTCGACATGGCGTTGTTCCGGGTCTACGAGAACGGGCAGCCGCTCGACACCAAGGACTATCTGAAATGGAATCCCCAGGGCGCCGCCGATAACGAGCTGGTGTTCGTGGCCGGCCATCCCGGAGAGACCTCACGGCTGGATACCATGGCGCAACTCGAGAACCTGCGCGATGCGATCGAGCCGGCCGAAATCAAGGCTCTCAAGAGCCGCCTTGCGGTGCTGGAGCAGTACTCGGCGCTGGGCCCCGAGCAGGCCCGCCAGGCGGCCACCATGATCTTTGGCCTCGAGAACAGCTTGAAGCTCGATGAGGGCAGCTACAAGGGATTGCTGGACCCCGGCATCATGGCCAAGAAGCGCAAGGAAGAGGAAGAATTCAAGGCCAAGGTGATGGCCAACGCGCAGTGGAAAGCGGCTTATGCCAGCGCCTGGGACGCCATCGCGGAAGCCGAGAAGAAGGATGCCACGCGCGCCAAGGAACAGTTCTTCCACCTGTTGAACTCGCAATTCGCCACCATTGCAATGAACATCGTGCAGTATGTGGCCGAGGTCAAGAAGCCGGATGGCGAGCGGCTGGCGGGCTATCACGAGTCGCAACTGGATTCGCTGCGGTACCGCATGTTTTCGCCGGCGCCCATCTATCCGGCGTTTGAGATTGCGCGCATCACCGGCGCCCTCGGGGATTCGCTGGCCGAGCTTGGCCCCGACGATCCATACCTGAAAATCGTGCTCGACGGGCGCGCCCCCGAGGAAGCCGCCACGGCGCTGGTGAACGGCACCAAACTGGCGGATCCCGCGGTGCGCAGAAAGCTGGTGGAGGGCGGCGAAGCGGCGGTGGCGGCCTCGGACGACACCATGATCGTGCTGGCGCGCAAGCTCGATCCCATGCGGCGCGAGACCATCAAGTGGTCCGAGGACAACGTTTCGAGCGTATTGCAGCGGGCCGGCGAGCAGCTTGGCAAGGCGCGCTTCGCGGTCTACGGCAAGACCACGTATCCGGATGCGACGTTCACGCTGCGGCTCTCCTACGGCAAGGTGCAAGGCTATCCTATGAACGGCACCAAAGCGCCGTACAAGACCACCTTCTACGGGCTCTACGACCGGGCGCGGAGCTTCGATTTCGAAGGGCCGTTCGCGCTGCCGTCGCGCTACCGCGAAGGGCGCGACAAACTGGACCTGGCGACGCCGCTCGACTTCGTGACCACTAACGACGTGGTGGGCGGCAACTCGGGCTCGCCGGTGATCAACGCCAAAGCCGAGATCGTCGGCCTGGTCTTCGACGGCAACATCGAATCGCTCATCGGCGACTTCGTCTACGACGGCGCCACCAACCGCACTGTGGCGGTTCACACCGCGGCCATGACCGAAGCGCTGCGCAAGCTCTACAACGCGTCCGCGCTGGTGAAGGAGCTGCTGGGCGAGTAACCCGGGATAACAGGCCGTATCCATCCAAAGTGTACGGGCAGGCGCTTACCAGTGCGGATCTTGTTTACCGGGCCGCCGGAGACTTACTCTCGAAGCGATAACCAACCAGGGCGCGCGGCCCCTCTACAGGATTCGGCGAAACCGGGGCCGCCGCCCGATATGGAAGGTGCGGCAATGCAACAAGAGTCGCAGGTTCTCGATCAGCCCGCCGGCCCCGAAATCCACGATGCGAGTGTGATCGCCGGCCAGGGAATCCGGACAGCCCGTCGCCGCTTCAAGGAATGCCCCGTCTGCCTCGGGCAGCATGACGAACAAATTCACGATGCGACCCTGAGCGTCCGGCAATGGTTCCGCGGAGAAGTCACCAAGAGTTTCGACGTAGTCTTCTTTGAATGATATGCTGTCTTCATGTCGAAATCCGCTAACCCGATTCCGCCCGGTTTTCACTCATTGACGGCGCACCTCAGCGTCAGCGGCGCCGCCGCTTACATCGACTTTCTCAAGCGCGCGTTCAACGCCATCGAAATCGACCGTTCGCCCGGACCCGGCGGCAAACTCATGCACGCCGAAGTGCGCATCGGCGATTCCCTGCTGATGTTTGCCGACGACTTCACCGCCGAATTCGGGCTGCCGCCGCTGGCGCAGGGCCGCCTGCCGTTTCAACTGCACCTCTACGTGCCGGATGCCGACGCCACGTGGAACCAGGCTGTCGCGGCCGGCTGCGAGGTGATCATGCCGATCGGCGATCAATTCTGGGGCGACCGTTACGGACACGTGCGCGACCCGTTCGGCTTCCTCTGGTCCATCGCCACGCGCCAGGAGGACCTGACGCCCGAAGAGCGCCAGGAGCGGCAGGCCAAGGCCTTCGGCGGCAGCCATCCATAGGCCATAATCAGAGCATGGCTACTCTCGGACTTATCGAATACGCCGATGCCAGCCCCGAAGTGCGGGCCGTCTATGACGACATCATGGCCACCCGCAAAACCGACTGGATCAACAACTTCTTCAAAGCCCTGGCGCACGACCCGGTGACGCTCCGCCGCACCTGGCAGAGCGCCAAGGAGATCATGGCGCCCGGAGCGCTCGACGCAGTCACCAAAGAGATGATCTATCTCGCGGTGAGCTCCACCAACCAGTGCCCGTATTGCATCGCCTCGCACACCGCCTCCGCGCGCAAGGCCGGCATGACGGATCGGATGCTCGCCGAACTGATGGCGGTGGTGGGGATGGCCAACGAAACCAACCGCCTCTCCAGCGGTTACCAGGTGGAGATCGACGAGCGGTTCAAGACGCCGTAGCGCCGGCGGTTTGCCGCCAGTGTCCCCGAATTTCGCGGCACGAGGTTAGTCTGGCCGCGTCAGCCGGTCCTTGTAGAGGCCGAAGACGCGATTGAAGTCCAGGTCCAGCATCACCGTCACCGGTGTGGCGTCGGGCGCCAGATGGCGGTCCAGCGGCACAGTCGCGCCGTAGAACTGGCCCCAGGCGGTCTGGACGTCCAGGTACCGCGTCTCGGATTTCGTCACGAACCCCGGGTCGATCAGGTACGCGGCGGCCAGCGAGTCCCACATGTGGGACGTGGCCTCGGGGTGCTTCAGGAAACCGGGATAGCGGTTCCCGAGGTCGTCGCGAAAGAGGTCCGTGATGGGCGTGTGGGCGGAGGCGATCTGGTCGAACTCGGCCTTCCTCAGCACGGCCAGGTTGCAAATATCCAGTCCGAACATCACCTTGTTCGGAATCCGCGACCGGAGCACGATTCGCGCCGCTTCCGGGTCGAACCAGAAGTTGAACTCCGCCGCCGACGAGGCGTTGCCCGCCACGCGGATGTTGCCGCCCATGAAGACAATCTGCTTGATTTCCGTTTCGATCTCGGGTTTCAGCCGCAGGGCGAGCGCGATATTGGTCATCGGACCGATGGCCAGAATGGTCAGCTCGCCCGAGTGGCGCTCGATCTCGGTAATCAGGAACTCCACGGCGCCGCGGCGCGGTCTTCGGTTGGTGAGTTGGGCTCCGGGCGCGGGCTTCACCATGGCGGGGTCCTGGGTGAATGCGCCGGTGTACTCCAGCGTTCCCCACCGCCGCTCGGACTCGCGAGCCATGGCGGCGCTGTTCATCAGGGGCCTTTCCGCCCCTATAAGCAACGGCACCTGCGGCCGTTTCACGAGATCCAGGATGTGAAACACGTACTCCGCACCCTGCGCCGGCCAAACGTTGCCCGGCGTCACCGTGATACCATGAACCGCCGTCTGCGCCGGGCTGCGGAGCAGCATGACCAGGGCCGCACCGTCGTCACCGAACAGGCCCGAGTCGGTGTCGACGATCACGAGCTCTCCCCCATTCGCGCGCAACGCGCACGCCAGCAAAATTCCAGCCACCAAACGCAGCATGTATCCTCAATATAGCGCGCTAGGGAACATCCCGCCCGGCGTCCGCGCTACAATGCAAAAGCTATGCAAAAAGTCCGCTGGGGAGTTCTGGGCGTCTCCAAGATCGCTACTACGAAGGTGATTCCGGCCATGCAACGGGGCGAGTGGTGCAAAATCGCCGGCATCGCATCGCGCGACCGCGCCAAGGCCCAAGAGGCTGCCCGGAGTCTGGGCATCCCGAAGGCCTATGGCTCGTATGAGGAGATGCTCGAGGATCCTGAGATCGAGGCCGTCTACAATCCGCTTCCCAACCACATGCACGTCCCGTGGTCCATCCGCGCCGCGGAGGCCGGCAAGCACGTGCTGTGCGAGAAACCCATCGGCATGAACGTGGCGGAGACGCTGGAACTCATGGCCGCGCGCGACCGGACGGGCGTCGTTATGGGCGAAGCGTTCATGGTTCAGTCGCACCCGCAGTGGCTGCGGACCATGGAACTGGTGCGCGCCGGACGCATCGGCCAGCTTCGCTCAGCGGTAGGCTCGTTCAGCTACTTCAAGCTGGACGCCGGCAACATCCGCAACATTCGGGAATACGGCGGCGGCGGGCTGATGGACATCGGCTGCTACCCCATCAAGACCTCGCGGATGGTTTTCGGAGAGGAACCGGCGCGCGTCTCGGCCGCCATGGTCCGCGATGCGCGCTTCGGCAACATCGACATGCTGACGTCCGCCATTCTGGATTACCCCTCGGGCCACTGCATCTTCACTTGCAGCACGCAGGAGGCGCTGCAACAGAGCATGCGGTTCTACGGAACCACGGGGCGCATCGAGCTCGATATTCCGTTTAACGCGCCCGAGAATCGGCCGTCGCGCATCCGCATCGACGACGGCCGCGACCTCACCGGCTCGGGCGCGACGGTCGAAGAATTCCCCGCGTGCGACCAGTACACCATTCAGGGCGACCTGTTCTCGCGCGCCATTCGCGAGGGCGGCGCTCCGCCGGTGCCGCTCGAAGACGCGCTCAAGAACATGGCGGTGATCGACGCCATCGTCCGATCCGCCGAAACCGGCCAGTGGGTAGAGCCCGCCGAGATCTTGAAAGGCGCGAAGTGACGGGGGCGAATTCACCTCGCCAGCCACAGCAGCGGCGCCAGCCCGGCTAGTGCCAGGCCGGCCAGCAGGCCCAGGCTCTCGACACCCGTTTTGCGATCGGACAAGCTGTAAGCATAGATCCCTTTGACCAGGTTGTTACTGGCCGCGGCAATCAGAATAGCCGCCGCGGCCACCTTCAAAGAAGTGATTCCTCCCGCCGATTGCGTCATGCCCATGATGAAGGGGTCCACATCCGTGACTCCCATCACCGCCGCCAGCGTGTACACCCCCGCCCTGCCGAGATAGGTGACCACCAGATGCGTGATAACCAGGATGCCCAGAAACAGAAAGGCAAAGAAAAACGCCGCGCGCAGCTCGAGGGGGTTCTTGGGTTCGAATTCCCGTTTGACCTCGCCGGCACTGGCCTCGGGAATGCGCGTCCAGAGCCAGCCCACGCCCACCCCCACGCCCGCCAGAATGGCGAACGGCACGCCGAGGGTCGTCAGGAGGTTTCGATTGAACATCGTCACCAGGCCCGCCACGCGCAAGTACATGACTCCGGAGGCCATCAGAATGCCGCCCGAAAACAGGTGCGGGCGGCTCTCGCGCGCGGCTCGTTTGGCCAGAACCACGGTGGTCACGGTGGACGAGTAGGCGCCTCCCAGCAATGCGGCCAGAATCACGCCTCCCTGCCCCTTGGTCAGCTTCTGGATCACGTAGCTGCCGTAGGAAACGCCGCTCACCGCTACCACCACCAGCCAGGCCTTGAAAGGATTGATCTGGAACGGCCCGAAGTCCTGGTTGGGCAGAACCGGCAGAATCACCGCGGTGAGCAGAAGGAATTTGGTGAAGGTGAGGATCTCCTCGGGAGCAATCCGTTTGGTCAAGCCTTCCAACACGGCTTTCAATTCCAGCAACAACATGCTGGCGACGCTGACCGTGGTGGCGATCCAGAATTGCTCGCGATATACCAGCGCACCCACCAGGTACATGGTGAGCGCCGACATCTCGGAGGTGACGCCGGCAAGGGCGGAAGTGGCCACTTTATGCTGGTACGACAACATCAGGAATCCGCCCACAACGGCGAAGCCCAGCATCACCGGCAAGATCCGCCCGCCTGAAAGAAGAGACGCCGCATAGCCGATGAGTCCAATCAAAGGATAGGTGCGCACTCCGCCGAACGAGTAGCTCTCGCTTGCGGCCCGGCGCTCCTCCCGCTCCAAGCCGGTCAAAAACGAGAGGAACAGGACCAACAGGATCTTCGCGCCTTCCGGCGGCAATAAATGGTAAAAGCCCACCAGTTTCCGTGCGCCTCGTCTATCTCAGAGTACAACTTCGCGGAAAGCCAGGCAGACGGCGGGGCAACTCCCCTCGCTATACTCTCACTATGAAAACCCCGCGCCCGCCGGCCCTTTTCCTGACGGCTTCAGCTTGACCGGGCCCGGGGCTGGACCTACAATGTAATTACACCAACATGCGCGCCAACCTCATACGCATCGGCAACTCGCGGGGGATTCGGATCCCCAAGCCGCTCCTGGAACAGGCAGGCCTAGGGGGTACCGTAGAACTCCTCGCCGAGAAAGGCCGGATCGTGATTCGGCCGAACCGCACGCCGCGGCAAGGTTGGGAGGAAGCCTTTCGAGGCGTAGCTGTGAGCGGCGACGATGGCGTCCTCCTCGGTAAGATCACCAACGCGTTCGACCGGGACGAGTGGACGTGGTAAGCAACGTTCGCCGCGGACCTCGCCAGGGGGAAGTCTGGCTGGTTGCGCTGGATCCCACGAAAGGCTCCGAAATACGCAAGACCCGGCCCTGCCTGGTGGTCTCGCCGGACGAAATGAACCAACACATCGCAACCGTGATCGTGGTTCCGTTGACGACGACAGTCCGTGCTTACCCCACGCGTATCGGCATCCACTTCCGGGGAAAGACCGGCCAAGCCGCGCTCGACCAGATCCGCACTGTGGACAAGGCGCGCCTGGTGAAGAAATTGGGGGGAGTGCCCGAGGCCACGTCGGACGAGGTAGCGGGCGTCCTGGTTGAAATGTTCACCCGCGGGTAGCTCTGGCAACGCCATGCCGCGCAAAGTCACGCTTTTTCCGCTGATCGCCGCCACCTACATGATGGTGGCCGGCGGTCCCTTCGGTTTGGAGGATATCGTCTCCAAATCGGGGTATGCGGGAGCCATTGTGATCCTGCTGGCGACGCCGGCGGTGTGGAGCCTTCCCACGGCGCTCATGGTGAGCGAACTGGCGAGCGCCCTGCCGAGCGAAGGCGGCTACTACGTCTGGGTGACCCGCGCCATGGGCCGTTTCTGGGGGTTCCAGGAGGCGTGGCTGTCGCTGGCCGGCAGCATTTTCGACATGGCGATTTACCCGACGCTGTTTGTGGACTATCTCGGCCACTTCGCCCCCGCACTGACCGCCGGGAGCAGAGGGACCTGGATCGGCGTCGCCCTGATCGCGATGTGCGCGCTATGGAACCTGCTGGGCGCCAAGACGGTGGGTGGCAGCTCGCTGGCGATGAGCATCGTGCTGCTGGCGCCATTCGCGATTCTTGCGGGATATGCCGGCTTCCACCGCGCGGCGCCCGGCGCGGCGGCGGTTCCGCTCCACGATGTCGACATTCTTGGAGGCATTTTGGTCGCCATGTGGAATTACATGGGATGGGACAATGCCTCGACCATCGCCGGTGAAGTGGACCGGCCGCAACGCACCTATCCGCTGGCGATGGGCGGCGCGGTGGCGCTGGTGGCGGTGACCTACGTGGTGCCCATCGCGGCGGTTGCCATGACGGGGCTCGACGCCAACCGTTGGTCCACGGGCGGTTGGGCGGATGTGGGGCGGGCGGTGTTGGGAGGCGGCGCCGCCGGCGGCGTTCTGGCGGTGGCCATCACCATGGGCGGCATGTTGGGCGCGGTGGGCACGCTGAACGCCCTCACCATGGCTTATTCGCGGCTGCCGGCGGTGATGGCGGAAGACGGATTTCTGCCGAAGGTATTCGCCAAGTGCCGCCCGAAGACCGGCGCTCCCTGGGTGGCGATCTTTGCCTGCTCGGCCGCATGGGCCCTTTGCCTGGGGTTCAGCTTCGTAAAGCTGATCGTGCTGGATGTGCTGCTGACGGGCCTCAGTATTCTGCTGGAGTTTGCCGCGCTGGTAGCGCTGCGCATCCGCGAGCCGAAACTCCAGAGGCCGTATCGCGTTCCGGGCGGTCTTTTCGGCGCCATCGCCGTGGGCGTCCCGCCGCTGGCGCTGCTGGTTCTGACGGTGATTCGCAATAACGTGGAACCGATCGGGCCGATCAATGCCCTCGAATTCGGCGGGCTGCTGAGCGGAGCCGGAGTTGTATGCTATTTCTTGAGCGAGCGCATGCATGATCATCGCCGATCTTTCCCAAATTGACGGGCGGACGTATCCGGCAAGGCGCCGGACGCAGAACCTGGTGGGAGGCGCCAGCCCCATCCAGGCGGCCAGCTTCTCCATGGGCCAGGTGACGCTGGAGCCGAATGGCGGGCAGGTGCCGTGGCACAACCAGGAGCAGGAGGAGATCTACTTCATTGTGGAAGGCGCGGGCGAAATGTGCCTGGGCGAGGAAAGGGCCGCCGTGCGCGCGGGACAAGCGGTCTACATTCCTCAGCGCGTGTTCCACCAGTTGACCAATACCGGCGCGGCGCCCATGCGGATGATCTACTGCTACGGACCGGCGGGCGACGTGGCCCACTGGCGCCAGGAACTGGAGGGGACGCTGCCGCGCGCGGGAGTGGAAGCGCCGCCGCTGCCCGCGGGGGCGTGGCCGCAGTCGATGGAGAAGCCATGACCACTCACAGCGTGGGCATCATCATGAACGGCGCGACCGGCCGCATGGGGCTGAACCAGCACTTACGGCGGTCCATCGGGGCCATCGTCCAGCAAGGCGGGGTCAGGCTGAGCGATAGCGAAACGATCGTGCCGCGCGCGCTGCTGGTGGGGCGGAATTCCTCCAAGCTCGAAGCCATTTCGGCGGAGTGCGGCGGCCTGCCCTGGACCACCGACCTGGATGCCGCGCTGGACAACCCCGAGTACTCCATCTACTTCGACGCGCAGACCACGGACCGGCGCGCGGACGCGATGCGCCAGGCCATCGCCGCGGGCAAGCATGTGTATTGCGAGAAGCCGGTGGCCGATAGCCTGGAATCGGCGCTCGATCTGTGGAAACTGGCGGAGAAGGCCGGTGTCAAACACGGCGTGGTGCAGGACAAGCTGTGGCTGCCGGGATTACTGAAGCTCGAAACTCTGAAGCAGTCGGGATTCTTCGGGCGCATTCTTTCGGTTCGCGGCGAATTCGGATACTGGGTGTTCGAAGGCGACACCGTGGCGCCGCAGCGTCCGTCGTGGAATTACCGCAAGGAAGACGGAGGCGGCATCATCCTGGACATGCTGTGCCATTGGCGCTACGTGCTGGACAACCTGTTCGGCGCGGTGAAGGCCGTATCCTGCCTGGGTGCGACCCACATTCCCACGCGCTGGAACGAGGCCGGCGAGCCATACGATTGCACGGCCGAGGATGCGGCGTACGCCACGTTCGAGCTGGCGGGCGGCGTGGTGGCGCACTTCAATTCTTCCTGGTGCGTGAGGGTGCGCCGCGACGATCTGCTGACCATCCAGGTTGAGGGCACCAAGGGCAGCGCGGTGGCCGGCCTGCGCCAGTGCTGGATTCAGCCGTATGGCGCGACGCCGCGCCCGGTGTGGAATCCCGATATAGAAAGCCCGCTCGACTACTTCGATGGCTGGCGGAAAGTGCCGGAGCAGGAGACGTTCGATAACGCGTTCAAGCGCCAGTGGGAGCTGTTTCTGCGGCACGTGGTGAAGGGCGATCCGTTCCGGTGGGGATTGCTCGAAGGCGCCAAGGGCGTGCAACTGGCGGAGAAAGGTCTGGAATCGTGGCGCAAGCGCGCGTGGGTGGAGATCCCGGAGCTCACGGCCGATTGATCAGACTAGCGACGTAGCCCGCGCCGAAGCCGTTATCGATGTTGACAACCGTGACGTTGCTGGAGCAACTGTTCAACATGCCGAGCAGCGCGGCCAGGCCGTTAAAGCTGGCTCCATAACCCACGCTGGTGGGGACCGCGATGACGGCGCATGAGACCAGGCCGCCGACCACGCTGGGCAGCGCGCCCTCCATGCCCGCGCAGACCACGATGACGCGGGCCTCGGTGAGGCGCTCGCGAGTGCTCAGCAGCCGGTGAATCCCGGCAACCCCGACATCGTTAATCGCTTCCACTTCGTTGCCCATCACCTCGGCGGTGATTTGCGCCTCTTCGGCCACCGGCATGTCGCTGGTGCCGGCGCAGACCACGATGATCTTGCCCTTGCCGCGGACGGTTCGGTCGCGCCAGAAACGAATCACTCCGGAGAGCGGGAAATACTCGCCGCATGCCAGCTTACCGGTGACGGCAGCCGCGCACTCCCGGTCTGCGCGCGTGATCAGCACGTTCTGCGAATTCTCGATCAAGCGTTCCGCGATGGCCACCACCTGCTCAGGCGTCTTGCCCTTGGCGAAGACCACCTCAGGCATGCCGTGGCGCAACGCGCGATGATGGTCCACTTTGGCGAAGCCCAGATCTTCGAAGGGCATGTGGCGCATGCGGCCGATGGCGGCATCGATATCCACGGCGCCGCTACGCACCTGCTCGAACAACGACCGGAGTTGGTCCTGGTCCATGAGGTCAGAATACCAGAATGCACGATCAGGCCCGTTCCGCCTGCATCGGGAGCTCAAATTGTGACCTGCCAAAAGTCAACGAAAGTACTAAGCATAAATGGGGTCTTTTTAGTGCTTTTAGTCTATTGTTGAGCACGCGCATTTCCCGCATGATTAGGGATGAGCATGGAAACAAGCGCGTACGGTACAGACGCGAATTTCGGAGGCAGGACAGATCGGAGGGACACCAGCCGGTTTCCGGTCCGGGAGGAAGTCAGATACCGCCTGCTGAATGCCAAGGGGCTGCCAACCAGTGGGGTCGGGAAGACACTGGATATGGGCAGCGGGGGGATTCTGTTCACGACGGAGGGAAGGCTCCCGATGGGACGCCCGATAGAAATCTCGGTGAACTGGCCCGTGCGGCTGGGCGGCGCCTGCCTACTGCAATTTGTAGCGGTGGGCAAGGTGGTGCGTTCGGAAGCCAACAAAGCGGCGGTCGAGATTGAGCGCTACGAGTTCAAGACGCGGGGCAGTAACGGAGTGGCCGCGGCCGCGGCGGGTTAGCTACGAACCCACCACTCCCGCGAGCGGGCTGCTGGCGGAGGCGTACAGCTTCCTGGGCATGCGGCCGGATTCGTAAGCCATGCGGCCGGCTTCCACGGCCAACTTCATGGCGTGCGCCATCTTGACGGAGTCTTCGGCGGCGGCAATGGCGGTGTTCATGAGAACCCCGTCGGCGCCCAGTTCCATGGCGATGGCGGCATCGGAGGCGGTGCCGACGCCGGCGTCGACGATCATCGGCACCTGGGTGATCATCTCTCGCAGGATGCGCAGGTTGGCTGGGTTTTGCACGCCCAGGCCGGAGCCGATGGGCGCGGCCAGCGGCATTACTGCGGCGGCGCCGGCGTCGATCAGCTTGCGCGCGTTCACCACGTCGTCATTGGTGTAGGGCAGCACCACGAAACCCTCCTTGACCAGGATGCGGGTGGCTTCCAGCAATCCGGCGTTATCCGGAAACAAGGTCTTCTCATCGCCGATCACCTCGAGCTTGATCCAGTGGGACAGGCCCACCTCGCGCGCCAGCATGGCGGTGCGCACGGCGTCGTCGGCGGTGTAGCAGCCGGCGGTGTTGGGGAGGATGAAGATGCGGGAGCGGTCGATGTAATCGAGGAGCGATTCCTTAGAGCGGTCGGTGAGGTTCACACGGCGTACGGCGACGGTCACCATCTCCGCGCCCGAGGCCTCGTGGCAGCGCTGCATCTCGGGGAAAGTGCGGTACTTCCCGGTTCCTACGATAAGGCGCGAGCGGAATTCGCGACCGGCAATGGTGAGGGTTTCCGACATAATTCATGGTACCGCGCGGCGGTCCCAGGGCAGAGCGGCCAACCCGTTGCCGGCCCCACGAGCTATAGATAGTGCCGCAGCAGCAAACCGCCGGTGGCAAGCAGGAACGAAGAGACCGCCGGAACCCGCCAGAGCGAAGTGCTCTTCTTGAGCTGCGTGAAAGCCGGCGCCGAGAATTCCACGGGCGGGTCCATCGAGACTCCAGGCTCCTGCGGGGCTGCTCCAAGCGAATCGCCGGCTTCATTGAGCGGCGGGTCGGTATTGGAGAGCGGAGGCGCGCTCTCGGGCAGCGGCGGCGCGGAATCGGTCATTCGCTCGGCGGCCTGCCGGCACATCTGGCCAATGGCCAGGATGAGGTCCAGGACGGTGCGATCACTCTCCGCCAGCCGCTGCCGCATTTCAGCGATCTCCACGCGCAGGGGCGCGAGCTTCACCTCAATGGCGGCTTCCGCCGCTGCGGCAGCGGAGCTCGATGAGCGGTCAGCCACGCGCCGCATCTCTTCGCGCAGGTGCTGTTCCGACTCGGCAAGACCCTGCACTTGGGCAATCCGGGCTTCGAGTTCGGCCAAGCGGAGTTCCGCTTGTTTGGCGTGTTTGTCCAGGCGCTCTTCGACAGCCTGGACCACGGCCTCGATCACTCCCCGTGCGAAACCCGCGGGCCGCGGGCCAGGGGCCACCTCCGGAGCGGCGATGGGGGTGTGCTCGAGGCGTTCGAGACGTTGCTCGAGGCGTTCGAAACGATCAGCCAAGACAGCGACGTCGGACGGCGGCGTGCCGGCTTGGCGGGCCACGTTTTGCGTGAGTTTCATCCCCACGCCAAAGGCCAGGCCGTCCCCAAAAGCGACGGCGAGGCTCCGCCACATGGACGAATCGCGCGCGTTCTCCATACAACATAATCTACAGCAAATGTTCTGAATTTGAAAGAGAAATCGGCGCAGCCGGGCCCGGCAAATCGCCGTGACTAGAGCGTTTGGAGGCCTATGCGGCCTGGAACTGGAGGGCGGACAGCATGGCGCGGAGCGCCTGTCCGCGATGGCTGAGGGAGAACTTCCGGCCGGCGGAGGCTTCTCCGAAAGTGAGGCCGAGCGCCGGACAGTAAAAGAGCGGATCGTATCCGAAGCCAGAAGAGCCGCGGGGCTCGTCGAGGATGACGCCCGGCACCGCGCCGCGAAAGACGCCACGGAGACGCTGGCCTTCGACCAGAGCGATTACGCAGACGAAACGCGCGGTCCGGTTGGCCACGCCGCGCAGCTTTTCGAGCAGCAGGCGGTTGTTGGCTTCGCCGGTGGAGTGGGGGCCGGAGAAGCGGGCGGAATGAACGCCGGGGGCGCCGCCGAGCGCGTCCACTTCCAGGCCCGAATCGTCCGCGAAAAGCAAGCCAGGTGCGTACCGGGCGTAGTGGCGCGCTTTGATGACGGCGTTCTCTTCGAAGGTGTCGCCATCCTCCACGCAGGGGGGAATCCGCCGGAAGTCGGGGAGGGCCTCAATGGGGATGGGGCTATGATCTTGGAATTCGCGCAGCTTTCCAGGATTGCCGGTGGCGCAGAAGAGCCGGATCAAATGCGCGCCACCTTCTTCTGAATCTCGATGATTTGGGCGATGCCGGCGCGCGCCAGGGTCACAAGCTGCGCCATCTGCTGGTCATCGAAGAGGGTGTGCTCGGCGGTGGCCTGCACCTCGACGAACTTGCCGGCGCCGGTCATCACCACGTTCATGTCCACGCCTGCCCGGGAATCTTCGTCGTAGCAGAGATCCAGCATGGGGACGCCATCCACCAGGCCCACGCTGGTGGCGGCCACGAAATCCAGGACCGGCATGGTCTTGAGCCGGCCAAACTCGACGAGCTGGCGGAGCGCCAGGGCCAGCGCTACGAACGCGCCGGTAATGGAGGCGGTGCGCGTGCCGCCGTCCGCCTGGAGCACGTCGCAATCCAGCACCACAGTGCGTTCGCCCAGAGCCGACATATCGACCACGGAGCGCATGGAGCGGCCAATCAACCGCTGGATTTCGTGAGTTCTTCCCGAGGGCCGGCCCTTGGTGACCTCGCGCGGCGTGCGCTTGGCCGTGGCCCGCGGCAGCATGGAGTATTCCGCCGTAACCCACCCTTTGCCGCTGTTGCGGAGGAAATGCGGCACGGTGTCTTCCACGGTGGCGGCGCACAGCACGTGGGTGTTCCCCACCTTGATCAGCGCGGAGCCTTCCGCGGTCATGAGGCAGCCGGTGACGATCTCGACCGGGCGCAATTGGGCGGGCTGGCGGTTATCGGTTCGCATGTGTCATCACGTAGTAGAGGAACAGGCCGACCAGTAACATACCGGAGATGACCAGAATGACGCAGGGCACGCCGCCCTGCGGAGCGCGAGTCTTCCTGGCTTTTCCTCTTGCCGGCTTGAACTTCGCCATAACTGCGATGGTATCACCGCGACTAATGGAGTCATGCAAGAATTGAAGCTGATGTCGCGCCGGAACTGGATGTGGCTGGCACTCGCGCTCGGAGCCTGTGGCGGAAACGCCCCGTTGCCGGCGGACCTTTTCCCGGAAACGGTCGCCAACGTCTGGCGCCGTACGGCTGTGCGGAACCTGCCCGTTTCCGAAGCGCCGGACCCGGTGCCGCGCACCAGCGTCGAGCGGCTCCAGGTAGCGGCCTACGAAGGCCCCGGGAAGCTCGAAGCGCGCGTGTACGAGCTGAGCTCGCCGGGCGTGGGGCTGGACCTGGTGCAGCGCTGGCGGCCGTCGGCGGACACCGTGTTCTTCTATCGGGGGCGGTACTTTGTGGTGGTGAAGTGGCAGCAGGCCGACCGGAAAGCGCTCCAGGAGTTCGTGCGGGAGTTGGAGAAGCGGCTGCGATAAAGCGATCAGCAGTCAGCTATCAGCTTTCAGCTAGACCAACACCGGCGGTGGCACTATGTTTAGCTGATCGCTGAAAGCTGATCGCTGAAAGCTCCGTATAATAGGAAGACACCATGTCCTCTTCCGCACCCGCAGTGGCGACACCCGAAGCGATTGCGCGCTACGAGCCGGTCATCGGGCTCGAAGTGCACGTGCAGCTTGCCACCGCGACCAAGATTTTTTGCGGATGCCCCACCAGCTTCGGCGCGCCGCCGAATACCAACGTCTGCCCGGTGTGCCTGGGGCTGCCGGGAGCGTTGCCGGTGCTGAGCCGCGAGGCGGTGGAACTGGCGATCAAGGGCGCGCTGGCGCTGAACTGCCGAATCAACCCGAAGTCGCGGTTCGCGCGCAAGAATTACTTTTATCCGGACCTGCCCAAGGGCTACCAGATCTCGCAATACGACGAGCCGGTGGCGGAGCACGGGTGGGTCGATATCGTGGTGGAGGGCGTGGCCAGGCACATCGGTGTGACGCGCGTCCACATGGAAGACGACGCGGGCAAGAGCATCCATGACGGCTTCCGGGATTCGGACAGGTACTCCTACGTGGACCTTAACCGGTGCGGCACGCCGCTGGCGGAAATCGTCACCGATCCCGATATGCGCAGCTCCGAGGAAGCTTACGCGTTCCTCACCGAATTGAAGCAGGTGCTCCAGTTCGTCGAGGTTTCGACCTGCGACATGGAGAAAGGGCACCTGCGCTGCGACGCCAACGTCTCGGTGCGGATCAAAGGCGCGGAGAAGTTCGGCACCAAGGCGGAAGTCAAGAACCTCAATTCGTTCCGCTTTCTGAAGCAGGCGCTGGATTACGAAATCGCGCGGCAGGTAGCGGTGATCGAGAGCGGCGGCAGAGTGGAGCAGGAAACGCGGCTTTACAATCCGGACCTGGGCGAGACGGCCGGCATGCGCAGCAAGGAGCAGGCGCACGACTACCGTTACTTTCCCGAGCCGGACCTGGTTCCGCTGCGCATCAGCGAGAAGTGGCTGGCGGAGGTGCGGGCCAAGATGCCGGAGCTGCCCGCCCGCAAGCGCGCGCGGTTCATCGGGGAGTACGGGCTGCGCGAATACGACGCCGAAGTGCTGACGGCCACGCGGGCGGTGAGCGAGTATTACGAGACGGTGGCCAAAGTTTCGGGCGACCCGAAGACCGCGGCCAACTGGGTGATGGGGGACCTGATGGGCCTGCTCAAGGCCGAGGGGAAAGAGATTGCGGAGGCCCCCGTCAGTCCCGAGAGCTTGGGCGAACTGGTGAAGCTGATCGCCAAGGGCGAACTTTCCGGAAAGCTGGCCAAGCAAGTGTTCCCGAGAATGTTCTCAACGGGCGAGCGGGCGGGCGCGATCATGGAACGCGAAGGGCTGCGGCAGATGAGCGACACGGGGGCGCTGGAGAGGATTATCGCGGAAGTGATCGCCGGCAACCCCAAGCAGGTGGAGCAGTACAAGGGCGGGAAGACGACGGTGATCAACTTCCTGGTAGGCCAGGCGATGAAGGCCACGCGGGGACAGGCAAACGTGGCGCTGGTGACCGATTTATTCAAGCAAAAGCTGGGGTGATCGATGTTGAAAGTTGGCGACAAGGCTCCCGATATTCGCGTTCACACGGACACGGGCGGCGATTTTCGGCTGTCCGACCTGAAGGGAAAGCGCGTGGTGCTGTACTTTTACCCGAGGGCCAACACGCCGGGCTGCACCGTGGAGGCCTGCGAGTTTCGCGACGGCATCCAGGCGTTTGCGAAGAAGGGCGCGGCGGTGGTGGGTGTGTCGCCCGACAAGCCGGCGGCGCAGGCCGGATTCAAGGCAAAGTTCAATCTGCCGTTCACGCTGCTGGCCGATGAAGACAGAGCCGCGGCCCAGGCCTACGGCGTATGGAAAGAGAAGAACATGTACGGCAAGAAGGCGATGGGTATCGAGCGCAGCACCTTCGTCATCGGGCCGGACGGCAAGATCGAGAAGATCTACGCCAAGGTCAAGGCCAAAGGGCACGCGGCGGAAGTGCTGGCTAACCTGTGACCGGCGCCGCGCCTCCTTGGGACGCACCGCCGCCGAAGGACTGAAGCGCCAGATAGCTCGGGCCGAACCTCTTGATGTTGTCGGACTGCTTTTCGAACTGATCGAAGTGGCGTTCCTCGTCGTTCACCAGTTGCTCGAAAAGCTGCTTGGACGCGGAATCGGCGTTGGCGCCGCACTCCAGCGCCGCTTGGTTATAGCTCCGGATGCCATCTTCTTCCATGGCCATCGCCTTGACCAGAATGGCCTCTGGTTCGACAATCTTCTCCACCGGGCCGGCCGCAACCATCTCCACTTCGCCCTTCAGGAACAGAATCCGGTCGGCCAGCAACTCGACGTGGCCCATTTCCTGGATGGCGGTCTGCTTGAGCAGCATCGCCAGCGGCCCGAAGCCCTGGTCCGCCAGGTGAAAGTGAAAATACATGTACTGGTGCACCGCCTGTAATTCGTCGGCAACCGCTTTGTTCAGTAAATTAATGCTTTTGGCTCGATCCATACCTTCGCCTCCGAATTCATTATCGCGCGGATGGGAGGGCAAGCACGGTGCGGGCGCGCCCGGCCCTACTCTTTTAACTCGACGATGGTAGCGCCGGCGCCGCCTTCCTGCTGGGGGGCCGGGTAGAACTTGGCCACGTGCGGGTGCGCACCGAGCAATTCGGAAATGACTTTCTTGAGGACCCCCATGCCGTGGCCATGCACGATGCGGACGCGGCTGGCGGTGGCCATGACAGCGCGGTCGAGGAATTCATCCACGGCGTCGCGCGCTTGCTCGGCGCGCTGGCCAATTACGTTGATCTCCTGGTGCACGGGCGCCAGCTCCGGAGCAGGCTTGTAACTCACACCCTGGGGTAACTTGCCGGGCCCAGAGGGCACCCCAACGCCGGCCTCGGGCAGGACTTCGATTACGTCGTCGATCGAAACCTGCATCTTCATGAAGCCGGCCTCGACTTCAATGCGGTCCGCGCCCAGCTTGCGGCGCACACGCGCCGGCTCGCGCACGTCCTTCAATCGCACGCGCGCGCCTTCTTCGATGCGCAACGGCCGGATGCGGTCCTGCCGGGAATCGTCCTGGGTGGCCAGCACGGTGGTCTGGAAATCTTCCCGCATCTCGCGTTTGGCTTTGGAGACGCGGCGCTGCGCCTCCTGCTCGGCCTTGCGGCGGTCGGCGGTTTGCGCCATTTTGCCGATGGTCTCCTGGGCCTGCTCCTCGAAGCGGGCCAGCGCCTGCTCGGTGCGGCGCTCGAGCTCCTTGAGCTTGGCGGTTTCGCGTTTTTCCCATTCGCGCGCCAGCTCCCGTTCGCGCTTCTCAAGCTCCGCCAGCTTTTCGCGCAGGCTCCGTTCGAGCGCCTGGGTCTCTTCGACGCGGCGATGCAACTCAGCCAGGAACCGGGCGACGTCGCGCTCGCGGCCGCTCATGGACTGGCGGGCACGCCGCATGATGTCCTCGGACATGCCGAGCCGCGTGGCGATTTCGAGGCCGGCGGACTTGCCCGGCAGGCCCAGACTCAGGCGGAACGTGGGCTCGAGGGTCTCTTCATCGAAGCCCATGGAGCCGTTGACCACGCCCTCGGTGCCGGCGCCGTAGATTTTGAGCGCCAGCAGGTGGGTGGATACCAGGGTGTAAGCGCCGGCCGCGCGGAAATGCTCGACGATGGCCACGCCCAACGCGCCGCCCTCTTCAGGATCGGTGGCGGCGCCCAGCTCGTCCAGAAGCACGAGGGAATCGGGGGTGACGTCGAGCGCCATTTCGCGGATGTTGGAGACGTGCGCGGAGAAGGTGCTGAGGTTTTCCTGAATGGATTGATAGTCGCCGATATCGGCCAGCACCTGGTCGAAGAGCGGGAACTCGGCCTCGGCGGCGGGCACGGGAAGGGCCGATTGCGCCATGAGGCTGAGCAGACCGACGGTCTTGAGCGTCACGGTTTTGCCGCCGGTGTTGGGGCCGCTGATCAACAGCGTGCGGCGGTCGCGGGTGAGCTCGAGCGAGACCGGCACGGCGGTCTTATGGCGGCGGCGCAGCACGTCCTCGAGCAGCGGATGGCGGGCGTTGAGCAGGCGGAGGCGCTCGCCGAAGCTGGGGATGGCGCAGTGGAACTCGGCGGCAAAGCGCGCCTTGGCGAAGATCATCTCCAACTCCGCCATGGCGACGAGCGTCTGGCGAATCGAGTTGGCATCGGCACGCAGGCGGTCGGTCATTTCGAGCAGAATGCGGTGAACCTCGCGAGCCTCTTCCTCGGCCAGCCGCACCAGCTCGTTGTTGAGGTCGATGGTTTCGAGCGGCTCGACGAACAGGGTGTGCCCACTGGAGCTGGCGGCGTGAATCACGCCATCCAGCTTGCGCCGCTGGCCGGCGATGATCGGCACCACAAAGCGCTCGTTGCGGATGGTGACGAATTCCTCCTGCAGGACGCCTTCCTCGCGGTGGGCGTGCAGGAAGCGCTCGAGGGATTCCTGAATGGACTTCTTCTGGCGTTCGATGTCGCGGCGCAGGCGGGCGAGCGCCACGCTGGCGTGATCGGCCACCGTGCCATCGGGCAGGATTTTGCCCTCGAGGTCTTTCAGCAGGGCGCGGAAATCGCCGATGGTCTGCGCGCGGCGGCCGAGGCGGGGGAAACGCTCGGCGGCGGCGGTGAGCAGCGATTTGGCGTCGGCGGCGCGGTCGAGCAGAAGGAAGAGATCGAAGATTTCCTTGGGGTCGAGGCTGGCGCCTTCGATGCGCAGTTTGTGGACGGCCGGTTCGACGTCGGGCAGGCCGGAGAAATCGAGGCGAATGGCGGCGCCGGGGTGCCCCCTGGGCCCGGCGGGCTGCGGGCGCGTGGCCGCGCGCAGGTATTCGACGGCCTCTCCGGCCTCCGCGAGGTCATCGGCCAGGCGCGCGCGATCGGCGTGCGGAGCGACTTTTTCCAACTCGCGGCCGCCGAGCGGGCTGGAGATGTAACGGCCCAACAACTGGCGGAGGGCTTCGAATTCTAGAACGGCGGCGCTGGTTTTCAAGAGGCTATCTATATTCTCGGCGTTTGCGGAAGGCCTTTTCAATCACCGCCAGGGTGCCCTCCGTGATCTGGAGCTTGGGCAGATCGCGGCGGCGCACCCATTCCACCGCGCAGACGTCGTCGCCGGGGGCTAGAGTTCCACCCATGACGCGGCACATGTAATCGATGAGCACGTAGTGATACTCGGGTGCGCTGGAGGCATCGCGCATGATGCGCTCGAAGATTTCCAGCACGCCCAGCGGCCGGATCTCCAGGCCGGTCTCCTCGTGCACCTCGCGGCGGACGGCGTCCGCCAGAGCCTCGCCGATTTCCAACAAGCCGCCGGGCAGAGACCACCAGCCCATAAGCGGCTGCTTGCCGCGCTGCGCCATGAGGATGCGGTCGCGTTTCAAAATGAGCGCGCCCACGCCGATGAGCGGGCGCTGCGGATAGCGGCGGTCGTCGAGTAACGCCATGCCACAGTCTATCGCTAAACGGCGTCGGCACGAGTGCCGACACGGCACGTTGAGAACGTGCGCCACGCTGCGGCTTACGCCGTCCGCTGGGTTTCCGACTTATCGCCTGAGATGGCTGCTTGGGCGGCCGCCAGGCGGGCGATGGGCACGCGGTACGGGGAGCAGGAAACGTAGTCCATGCCTATGCGGTAGCAGAACTGCACCGAGCTGGGCTCGCCGCCGTGCTCGCCGCAGATGCCGATTTCCAACTTGGGATTGCCTTTGCGGCCCCGTTCCACGCCCATCTTCACCAGTTGGCCGACGCCTTCCTGATCCAGAACGGCGAAGGGGTCGTGGGCGAAGATCTTGTGGTCCTGGTATTCCTTCTGGAACTTGGTGTAATCGTCGCGGGAGAGGCCCATACAGGTCTGGGTGAGGTCGTTGGTGCCGAAGCTGAAGAAGTCGGCCTCTTTGGCCACGTCGCAGGCGGTGAGGGCGGCGCGGGGGATCTCGATCATGGTGCCGACCATGTACTTGAGGTCCTTACGGCCGGCTTTGGCGAGAACTTCCTCGGCCACCTGGACCACGATCTTTTTCTGGTTTTCGAACTCCTTGACGCCGCCGATGAGCGGGATCATGACTTCGGGAATCACTTTCACGCCCTTCTTGGCCACCTGCACGACGGCCTCGAAGACGGCGCGCGCCTGCATCTCGGTGATCTCGGGATACAGGATGCCGAGACGGCAGCCGCGGAGGCCCAGCATGGGGTTGAACTCGTGCAATTCCTCGACGCGCTTGAGCAGCCCGGCCAGCACGGTCTTGAGGTTCTTCACCTCGGCGCCGAAGCGCTGGTAGGTGGCCGCCAGCTCCCTTTTCTTCGTGATATCGGCGTAGGGCAGGATGGCGTTGTCCACCATCAGTTCCTCGCGTTTGGGCAGGAATTCGTGCAGCGGCGGATCGAGGGTGCGAATCACCACGGGGAAGCCGTTCATGGCTTCGAAGAGGCCGGCGAAATCCCTGCGCTGCATGGGCAGGAGCTTGGCCAGAGCCTTGCGGCGGGTCTTCTCGTCGGGCGCCAGGATCATGGCCTGCATGTGGGGGATGCGGTCCTCGGCGAAAAACATGTGCTCGGTGCGGCACAGGCCGATGCCCTCGGCGCCGAACCTACGGGCCGCCTTGGCATCGCGGGGGATGTCGGCGTTGGCGCGCACGCCGAATTTGCCGCGGAATTCGTCGGCCCATTCCATGAAGGATTTCAAGACACCGGAGGAAGGATCGGCATCGAGAGTGTTGGCTTTGCCGGCGTAAACCTCGCCCGTGGAGCCATCCAACGACAGCCAGTCGCCCTCCTTGAGAGTGAGGGCCTTGCCGCCTACCGTGACGCCGACTTCTTTCTTGTGCTCGTCGACAACGATGCCTTCGGCGCCGGCCACGCAGGGGGTGCCCATGCCGCGGCAGACCACCGCCGCGTGGCTGGTCATGCCGCCGCGCGAGGTGAGAATGCCCTTGGCCACTTCCATGCCGTGGATGTCGTCCGGAACGGTTTCTTTGCGGACCAGGATGACGGGCGCCGCCTTGGCCTTCTCGACGGCGTCGTCGGCTGTAAAGACGATGGTGCCGACCGCCGCGCCGGGCGAGGCCGGCAGACCCGTGGCCAGCTTGGCGAGCAATTTCTTGGATGCCGGGTCGAGCACCGGGTGCAGAAGCTGATCGAGCTGTTGCGGGTCGACGCGGAGGACGGCTTCCTGCTTGCTGATGAGGCCTTCGCTCACCATCTCGACGGCGATGCGAACCGCGGCTGGACCGGTGCGCTTGCCATTGCGGGTCTGGAGCATGTAGAGTGTGCCGTCCTGGACGGTGAACTCGAAGTCCTGAATGTCGCGGTAGTGCTTCTCGAGCATGGTGGTGATGTCGCGGAGCTGGTTGTAGACCGCGGGATTCCACTTCAACAGGTCCGCGAAGGGGTGCGGCGTGCGAATACCGGACACCACGTCTTCGCCCTGCGCGTTCTCGAGGAACTCGCCGTAGAAGGCCTTTTCGCCGGTGGCCGGATTGCGGGTGAAGCCCACGCCCGTGGCCGATGTTTCGCCCAGGTTGCCGAACACCATGGCCTGCACGTTGACGGCGGTGCCCAGGTCGTCGGGAATCTGGTTCATCCTGCGGTAAGTGATGGCGCGGGCGTTGAACCAGGAGCGGAACACGGCATCGCGCGCGCCCTGGAGCTGGTTCAAGGCGTCCTGCGGGAACGGCTTGCCGGACTCCTTCTCGACCACCTTCTTGTAACCCTCGATGACCTGCTTCAGGTCTTCCGCCGTCAGGCCGGTGTCAAGCTTGGCCTTGGCCTTCTTCTTCTGGCCATCGAAAACCTTTTCGAAATCCTCTTTCGGGATGTCGAGAACCACGTTGCCGTACATCTGGATGAAGCGGCGATAGCAATCGTAGGCGAACCGCGGATTGCCGCTCTTGGCTTCCAGCGTCTTGACGGTCTGGTCGTTGAGGCCGAGGTTGAGGATGGTGTCCATCATACCCGGCATGGAGAACTTGGCGCCGGAGCGAACGCTCACCAGCAGGGGGTTCTCGACGTCGCCCAGCTTCTGTCCCATGCGCTCTTCGAGGATCTTGAGCGCTTCCACCATTTGCTCCTGGATCTCCGGCGGAACAGCGTTGTTATTGTGGAAGTAGATGTTGCAGACCTCGGTGGAAATGGTGAAGCCGGGGGGCACCGGCAGCTTGGCCCGGCACATTTCGGCGAGCCCGGCGCCTTTGCCGCCGAGCACATCTTTCATTTTTCCATCACCGTCGGCGGTTCCGTTGCCGAACGAATAGACAACCTTCTTCATGCTTTGCTCCTATGAATTAGTAACGATTTCAGAAAAATCCGCTATGGTGGAAAATTCCGCCAACAGCGTGTGCAGCAGCGTTAAACGGTTTTGCCGGACGCCCGCGTCCGGCGCATTCACCAGCACTTTGTCGAAGAACAGGTCGACTCTGGGCCGCAGTTTCGAGATCACGCTCTCGATGGGCTGGCCGGCGATTTTGGTGAACTCCTCGTAAAGCTCCAGCTCCGGCCCCGGCTCAAGCAGGCTCTGGTCGATGGCCCCGCCGCCCGTGAAGCCCGCCTGTACCAGAATGTTGCGGATGCGCTTGAAGCTGGCGGCGAGAGGCTCGAAATCCGGCGTGGGGCGAAGTTTCTGGATGCGCACCAACCGAGCCTCGAGGTCCACCAGGTTGCTCCAGCCGGCGGCCATGGCGGCGTTCACTTCGTCATACTTGAAGCCGCGGTGCTCCTTGAAATAGAACTTCACGCGGTCTTCGAAGAAGGCGATTAGTTGCTGGTTACCCTCCAATAGATCGAGGAGCGGCACTGCGATCTTGCCCTCGACCAGGATCCTCACCACGCCCTGCGCGGCCCTACGCAACCCGAACGGATCGCGCGAGCCGGTGGGAATCATGCCCACGCGGAAACAGCCGCGCAGCGTGTCGAGCTTATCGGCCAGGGAAACGTGCCGGCCGGCCAGGTTGCGAGGGATGGCATCCTCCATGCTCTCCGGCTTGTAGTGATCGTAAATAGCCTGCCAGACCTCGGCGCGCTCACCCTGTGCGCGCGCATAGAGGCCGCCCACCACGCCTTGAAGCTCGGTGAACTCCTTTACCAGCTCGGTCGAGAGATCGCACTTCGATAGCCTGGCGGCGCGCACGGCCGGCGTCTTGCCGCCCAGTTCCTTCACCAGCGCCATCATGCGCCTGGTCTTGGCGCGGTAGGAACCAAGTTTGGCCTGAAAGGTGACGTGCGCCAGATCGGGCAGCCGGTCGGCGAGTTTCTTCTTCTGATCGGTTTCCCAAAAGAAGCGGGCGTCGTTGAAGCGCGCGCGCAATACGCGCTCGTTGCCGCGGCGGACGATGCCCTCGGGATCGGCATCGATGTTCATGACGGCCACGAACTGGGGCGCCAGCTTGCCCTGGGCGTCCTCGACGGAAAAGTATTTCTGGTGATGCCGCATCACCGTGATCAGCACCTCTTCGGGAAGCTCGAGGAACTGCGGGTCGAAGCTGCCCATGATGGGCGTGGGGTATTCGGTGAGGTAGACCAGGGTTTCGAGCAGGGCCGGGTCGGGCTTCACGCGGACGCCGGCCAGCCCGTCGCGGATGCGGTTGCGCCGCTCCTCGGCCGAGAGGATCACGTGATGATCGCGCAGGCGCGCGACGTAATCGGCGGGCGTGACGGCGATCTCTTTGGCTCCCAGCCGGCGGTGGCCGGAGGTCGAAGCGCCCGAGCGCACGCCGGCCAGCTCAAAGGGCACAATCTCCTCGCCAAGCACGGTCACGATCCAGCGGATGGGGCGGATAAAACGGGGGCCGTTCTTGCCGGTCCAGTACATCGTCTTGGGGAAGTAGATCTGGAGGATGATGCCGGGGAGCGCCGCCGCCAGGATGTCTTTGGTGAGGCGGCCCGGCACCTTCCTCACATAGCTGTAGTACTCACCCTTGGGCGTGGCTTCGATGGCGAGGTCCTCGGGTTTCACGCCCTGTTTGCGCGCGAAGCCCTCGACGGCCTGGGCGGGGGCCGATTTAGCGGGGCCGAGCACGCGCTCCTGGCTATCGGCCTGCCGCGCGGGCAGCCCTTCGGCGCGCAGCACCAGGCGCCGCGGGGTGGCGTCGAGCGTCACGGATTCGTAGGGAATCTCAAGCTTTTCAAACAGGAGACGCAGGTTCTCCAGCGCGTCCGGAATCATCCAATCGGGAATTTCCTCGACGCCGATTTCGAACAGGAAGGGCAGGCTCACAGTGCCACCTCCTGCTGGACCAGTTGTTGATCCAGCCAAGCCTGCGCCACTCCTACGGCCAGCTTGCGCACCCGCTGGATCACTCCCACGCGCTCGGTCACGCTGATGGCGCCGCGCGAATCCAGCGTGTTGAAGAGGTTGGAACACTTGAGCACGTGGTCATACGCGGGCAAAATCGGGAACCGCCGCTTGTCGGGCGACTTCGGGTCGTAGGCCCCGAGCAGGCGCGCGGCTTCGCCCTCGTGCAGGCCGAAGAGCTTCCACAGGGTGGGAATATCGGCCATCTCGAAGTTGTAGACGGAGTACTGCAACTCCTCCCGGTGGCGCACATCGCCATAGGAAAAGCCCTTGGCCCATTCGATGTCGTAGACGCTGTCCTTCACCTGGAGGAAGGCCGTGAGGCGCTCGAGCCCGTAGGTGAGCTCGGCGGGAACCAGGTCCAGATCGATGCCGCCGCACTGCTGGAAATAGGTGAACTGGGTGATTTCGAGGCCGTCCAGCATGACCTGCCAGCCGATGCCCCAGGCGCCCAGCGTGGGGGCTTCCCAGTTGTCCTCTTCGAACTTGATGTCGTGCTGGCGGAGGTCGATGCCGATGGCCTCGAGGCTGGCCAGGTACTGCTCCATGATGTCGTCAGGCGAGGGTTTCAGGATCACCTGAAGCTGGGAATGCTTGTAGAGGCGGTTGGGATTGTCGCCGTAACGGCCGTCGGCGGGGCGGCGGCTGGGCTGGACATAGGCGACGCGGTAGGGTTGCGGACCGAGCACGCGGAGGAAGGTCTCGGGACACATGGTGCCTGCGCCGACTTCCACGTCGTAAGGTTCCTGGATGATGCAGCCGCGGTCGGCCCAGTATTGCTTCAGCTTGAAGATGATCTCTTGAAAAGATTGCATCCGCTACTCGACACTTCTTCCAGCAACGGCGCCGTGACCAATCGCCGCTCGATGTGCGCTTCGATCTGCCGCACCAGGAAGCGGCGCAAATCGGCCGCGGTTCCCTGGTCCCAATCCGTCTTCGAAAGCTGCGCCACCGGGGTCCGCAGCATCTCCAGGGCAATCGCCCGGGAGCCGGAACTCAACTTCGGGGCGCTTGCCATATCGGGCATCCACCCGGAAAGCCGGAGCGCCCACAACGAAAAGTAAGTAACCGCCCGCCACACCCGGCTGGCCGGCTGAAGGTCGTCCAGCACGGCCAGCAAGAGGCGGAAAAACCTCTCATTCGGCTCCGCGGCGGGGAGCAACTGCTCGGAGACCTCCGCGAAGTAGTCCAGCGCCACGCCCGCCCAGTAATCGGAAACCAGACCGAATTGGGAACGGATCAATTCGCAGGAATCCAGGTTAACCAGCTCGCGGGTTTCGCGCTGGAAGTACGCCATCCGCACGTGCGATAACCGCTCCAGCCCCGCGCCGAAAGGGTTCTTCGGACGGCGCGCCCGCTTGGCAACGCCCCGCAACTTCCCCTGATCCCTGGTGAGAAAGCCGACGACGAGGTCGGCTTCTTTCAGCGGGTAAGTCCGCAGAACGAGAGCTTCGCTGACACGCGCTGGCACACGTGGAAGTTTCAGAGTAACACATATGAAAAGACGGGCGGTACGCCAAAATCTGAGGTGCTGCGGCTCCGGCCCGATTTGGCGGCCGATCACTCGCAGATTATTCCGTCCATGGCTTTCCGGCAGTGCCATGGCGGCCGAGATCCGTGGAAAGCAACCGAGAATGTTTTTGCGTCGAGCGCGATGTGAGCTTCCATTTGTTTCGCGATGGCAGCCGCCTGGCCGCCCTTCTTCTCATCCTCTGCTAGCAGAACCCACACCATGTGCGTGTCGGTCCCGCAGATCAGAAGGTCTTGCACGTCACTCCTGTCGTCCAAAACCTTGAGCTGGACCTTTCGACAGATCTGGATCTCGCCGAAATCCCACGTTCCAGGTCGCAGGTCCCCCAATGTCCTTCCGTAGCTTCCTGTGCCCAGGAAACCCTGCTCCGTGACCACGTCCATGTTCACCGTAGTGGACCTGGTGCAGCCCATGAGGAGCAGCACTGCGAAGCAGAGTATCACGGCCACTGTCTTGCAGATCTTATGGGCAACAGCCATGGCCACGATTCTATCGCGTCAGACAAGCGCTCGACTACGGATGGGCGCGTCCCTGGCGCTTGCGTTCCCGCTTGGTTAACAGACTGTTTGAATCTTCGCTAGCGGATCAGTTTGGTCCTTCATCGTTTGAGGAGAGGTGCAAGCGCGAGTATGACGCCAAGTATCCCTAGCAATGTTCCGAGCAGGCCCAGACGGGCGGCGATTCTGGCTGCGGAGTCGGCGGCATTCCAGGCCCATCTGAACTGGCCGATCCAAAATACCTCTCGAATGCAAAACGCGTAGGTCTTCCCTGCCTCGACTCCTAATGCTCGCCTGGACAGTTCACCCAACCTCATGATCGGCTTGGAAGCGTCTTGATAGCCGCGAATTTCGAGGAGCGTGTTTTGCCCGCCCACCGATAATTTACAAATGCGTCCCTCTCGGATGCAACCCCGGAACAACTCCGGTATTCGCGCTCGGTCGCGGTACACATCGGGTAGGGGCTGCTGGTGAACCTCTAGGTTGACCTGGTGCCTTCTGAACATGTATGCCGTAAGCGTACCATGCCAACCGGTTCAAGCAAACCGGAAGTGGAATGGCGTTGAAAGGGAGGCCAGCGTGTCGGCTGGATGCCAATGGAGCAGGCCGTTCGCGCTGCGACCAGCGGGACCGGCAACCCGATGGTCGGGCCCAGCCTGACCTGCGCCAGCGCGTCGCCGAACAACAGGATTGACGCAAGCCAGTCCAGAGACGCAATTGGTCTCCACCAGACCCGCTCATAACTCCACGTCCCGCCCGGTGTCCTTGTCCCGCTCGAAATCCAGTTCGAGGCCGACCAGAGGAGATTCCCGGAAGAACTGCACCAGGCTCCTGGGTTGGCGCGCAGGGGCACCGAGCCGATCGAATTGTTCGACAGGTGTCATCACAACGCCTTCCTTGCTCTGCTGGGTAATAAGTCGCGGCCCCTCGGTTCAGTGTAGCCTGTTCGTGGCGTCTGCCGATAGGTCGCGCCCTTGGTCCGCCGCCTACCTGTGATACCGCTCCATGGTCCGCGGGTTGTAGGCCCAGTGGAACTCCAGCTCGTAGGCCAGGGATTTCGCCAGGCCGTCCAGATCGGGGAAGAGCGTCGCGTAGGTGATGTTCATGCGGTACAGCTCGCGCATGCCCACCTCGCGCACGGCGTTGGTCAAAATGAACTTCGCCAGAATATTCTCCTGGTCGGCGTCGCTCAGAATTCGCTCGATGGGCACGTCCAGAACGCCCGGCACCGCGAAAGTGCCGGATTGCGCGATCAAGCGGCGGTTCATGGTGTGGGGCTCGCCCATCCAGATGAACCGATGGTTGCCGTTCAGAAAGTAGCGGCGGAAATTTCCCGTGACGCGCGGGTCCATGCGCACCGGTTTGCCTGCGACGCGGCGGCTGTAGACGCGCCCGGGGTTCATGGCCCACACCACGCCGTCGGCCAGGGTACGCTCGAGGGCGAAGAACGCCGCGACATACGGGGACCAGGTGAAATCGATCAGGCGGGTGGGCGCGCCGTGGTGCTGCATGAGAGCCAGCCATTGGAAATCGTCGTCGGAGTCGGGCGGCTTTTCCAGAAACTGGTGGGCCTTGCGCTTGAAGATGCGCAGAATGCGGCCCTCCTGTTCCGGCCATGCGGCCTGCGCCACGCCGAAATTGCGGAAATAGCGGGAAAGCGAGCTATAGAGCGGCCAGCGCTCGTCGCGCTCGCCGCGAAATGCCCAGTTGGAATACGGCGGATTGACAATCAGCCCGAGAAACGCCTCCCAGGATTCCAGCCGGAAGACGCGGTAGGACCGCCGGGTCCGTTTGCGGGTTGGCATCTACTATGTATCGTAGCGGTACAGGGCCTGCTCGATGGGAAGGCCGCGCACATCGATGCGCTTCAGGTCTGTCGTGCCTACGCCGTGGGCTTCCGCCAGCAGCAGCGTGTTGTCGCAAGTGCGGAAGGGCGCGGCGCCGCGGACGGCGCGCGGACTGTAGCCCATGACGGCGGCGGAGACTGCGTCCGTCGAGACCGGATTCAGACCCGCGATCAGCACGCCCGGCTTGACGATGCGGATACCCCTGATCCACGGCCCTTCGCCGCCCGCGATGGATTCGACGCCGTCGATGATGGCCAGGTGTATGGGGCGCGCGGCTACCAGGTCCGCCACAATGTGGGGGACGCGGTATCCCGGGTCGTGACTCGAATCGGGGTGCAACTCCGGCGGCGCGGATTTCGACGGCTGGCGTTTGCCATTGTGCAGCACCGCCTCGCGGCCCGTAGTCGGCTTTTCGTTGGGCTCGTCCACGCCGGCGTCGTCGCCGTAAATCGAGGCTGGCGCGGTCCCGAAGCAGTTCTTAAGCGAGAGCGTCACCCCGCAGGTGGCGTGGTTCTTGAGCTTCGCCAGGCTGACGAAAACATCCGTGTCCTCGTAGGCGCGGTTGAGGTCGTAGGCGGGAAACATGTAGGGGTTACCCGGCACCTTGAACCGCGAGTAAGCCTTGCTCTTTCCGAGAGCGTTGGTGTTTTCGAATTCCACGCCGGCCGCGGCCGATTGCAGGGAGCGCACATTCCATCCCGAATCGAGCATCACGTCTTCGAGAGGTCCGGCGTAGGCCCAGGGGCTCTCCACAAAACGGATGCGCCGCGCGCCGGCGCGGCCCAGCAGGTAAGCGGCGGCGCCCACCAGCTTGGGATGGACATAGTGCGTCACGCCGGGCGGCTGACCATGGAATCGAATTCCCGGGCTGCCCGTCATGTTGAGCTTGACGGTCACCGTCTTGTTGCGCACCAGGCCATCGATTCCGCCCAACTGGTTGAAGAGGGTCGCCAGCTTAGCCGTAACGTCCTCGTCATAGGAGGCGCACCGGGCGATGGAAACGGGCGCCGCAGGAGGTTCAGGGCCGGGCGCCGCCTTCAGCAGGGGCGCCGCGCCGATCATGGCGAGCCATTCTCTTCGGGTCATACTATTGCTCCAGTTTGATGGTGGCGCAGACCAGTACTTTGTCTATGTCCACGCCCCCGCCTTCTTCGGTTGGGTATACTTCCAGGGGTTTTTCGACGCCTTCCGGCGTGGTGAGCGTCGCGCGCTTGTACTCGGCCGGAAAATGCACCGCGACGTTCTCCACCGGGTAATCCGAATAGTTCACCAGGTGGACGACCGCGGTTTTGCCGTCGGCGGCGGCCAGCAGGTTGGAAAGCACCGAGGAGACGTTGAACAGGCGCACCCCCATGTTCCTGCGCCCTACCATCGAATTCACATCGTGCCAGATATCGTTGAGGCGTTCGAGTTCGGCCTTGTCGAGCGTAATCTGGTCGCCCTGGGGGCTCTGATCTTTCCAGCCGGGCGGGCCAGTGAGAAGCATTCCGCCGGCGTGGGTGAAATTGCTCAGCACCTCTTTCTGTTCGGGAGTCAGCGCGTCGGCGTCCACGTTCACCGCCATGGTGGCGCCGGCCAGCGCTTCCGGGGTGAGGTGCTGGCGGGGAACCGGCCGCACGGGCGTGTGTTTGACCGCGATCATGTCCAGGATGCCGCCCGACAGCAGCCCTCCCTTGGCGGGGTCCTGCACGATGGCGAGTTTTCCGTACTCCTGCATGCGGCGCCATTCGGGGTGCTGCTCGAAGTAACGGAGCAGATCGGCGATGCGCTTCCAGTCCGCCATGGTTTTGGGTTCACGGCGGGCGAGGCGCGCGGCGAAATCGTCGTCCAGCGCCAGCACCCAGCGGGCGCCGGAGATGGCGGCATCGGCAACCACTTGCAGATATCGCGCGCCCGTAACCACGGTCTTGGCCGGCGGTTGGTTAGCTATCCACAGCGCGGCGTCGCCCCACGCGCGGACCGCGCGAATGAAACCGGTATTGGTGTCGATCCATACCGAGCCGCTGGGGGCGGCCTTCTTGGCGCCGTCTTCTTCCACCGCGATGCCGGGCCACACGCCCTGGTACGTGCCCAGGATGGAAACGCCGGGAGCGCCTGAACCGAGAGCCATCCGGCTGCGCGCGGTCAGCTCGATTACCGGCGCGCCTCCGGCAGCCTCCCTCACACCGTCGGCATCGCCCTCAGGCAAATCGCCCTCGATCACGATGCCTGTGACTTTGGCGGCCATGGCGCGACGCGCGGCGCCGGCCACATCACCGCCCGGAGCGAGCACCGCCAGCGTCACCACGCCGCGTGCCGCGGCCGCCTGAACGAAATCGGGAAGCACCGTCTTCAGCAGGAGGCAGTTGATGGGCGTGCCGGAAAGCAGCTCCAGAGATGCCGGGTCAGACCACGGCCAGCGCATCGGAACCCAGTCGGAGGGTTGCGGTGCGGAAGCCTGCAATATTGGCAGAAGACCCAGAACGGCTCCCCAGCGCAGCACCCGCATCCACATATACTCAATATTAACTTATCCACCTCGCCAAGCCGAATGCGGCGGCCGATGCCAGCCCCCCGATGGTTACCGTTTGCAGGCCGCCGCGCAAAGCCGAGATGCCCGTCAGCTTGCCTTTGACGTAGCCGAAGACGAAGAGCGCTATCAGCGTCACCACCACCGAAACGGAAAGCGCCGAGTAGAGCTGGCGGACGAGCATGTACGGGGCGAGCGGCACCAGGCCGCCGAGGATGTAAGAAACCGCGATGGTCGCCGCGCTGTTGCGCGCGCGGCTGGGATCGGGCTCTTCGAAGCCCAGCTCGAAGCGCATCATGAAATCCACCCAGCGCTTCTGGTCGGCGCAGACGGCCTTGACCACCGGGGCGATGTCCTGCTCCGACATGCCATAACCGCGGAAGACTTCGGCCACTTCCTCGGTTTCCTTGTCGGGCAACTCGACGGTCTCGCGGATCTCCCGCTCGCGCTCGGATTGGTAATGGTCACGGTCCGTGCGCGCCGCGAGATAGCCGCCCAGGCCCATGGCGATCGACCCGGCGGCTATCTCCGCCAATCCGGCGATGACCACAATGGTGGTGGAAGCGACCGTCCCGGAAAGTCCCGCGGCCAGGGCGAACGGAACCGTCAAGCCGTCCGACATCCCGATCACCACGTCCCGGACTGTCTCCGAGGCTTGGAAGTGTTTCTCAGTGTGCGGTGTACTGGGCATAAGTCCAACATCATACCCCTTACGCCGGCGTCTGCGCGGCGGTCATCCGTAGTTCTGGAATTGCTTCCAGAAGGTGGGCCAGGGTCGGCGGAGCTGGCGGCAAACGAAAATATCCGGGTGACGTGTGGTCTCTTCGTTCCGGACCCCGTAGCGGTTGGTGACGTGGCCGGCCAATACGCAGGATTCGAAGTTCCGTTCCAGGAAGTCCCGCGATATTCCGACCACTATCAGAGTCCGTGGGGGTGGATCGCCGTATCCACGCAGCCAGTATGAGTTGACTCCGCTGATGGCTTTGGGCAGACCAAGCGCCGGACCATAGAGATCGATGGCGCCGGCTTCACCGTAATTGCCCGCCAGGATGCCCACTTGCGCCCGCTCTTCAGCGGGCAAGGAGGCGTGGATGCCGGCAATGGTCTCCACCAACTCCGGCCAGCCGATTTCCTCGCGGAGGCCGTCGTTCACCCGGTTGGCCACCTTCCACCAGGAGGAGTTTACCGGAGCAATGGGTAGAACCACCGCGATCGCGATCGCACCACCGACCGCCAGCGCGCTACAGGTGATCCCGCGCACCAGGCGGGCCCAACCGGACGCGAGCGAGGCGACCGCCCTTTCTTCCAGAACGGCTCCTGCCGCCAGAAGCATGGGATAGGCCGGCGCCATGTAATAGCCCCGACCCTTGGCGATGAAGAAAAGCACCAAGGGGATGACGAACATCCAGCCGAGCAGGCGATACCGCTTCCCATCCGGCGCGCCCAGGAAGTAGACAAGACCTGCGACCCACAGCGGAATTGTGAAAGGGTTAGCCGCGACCAGGAGCTGATCGATCAGGAAATTCTGTGTCCGGCCGATGCGGATGTCGCGCGCGTGGATATAGCTCAGGTAGTCCAGGGAGATAAGACCATGGTGAACCTGCCAGATGAGGTTGGGGAGGAAAATCGCGAGCGAGAGCGCCACGCCACACCACAGCCACGAGCCTCTAAGATAGCGGCGGGCGGGCGTGAGGAGAACGCCGGCGATCACGCCGGCAACCAGGAAGGCCATGGTGTACTTGGTCATCATTCCGAGACCGATCGCCGCGCCTATCGCTAGCCACCAGCGGGGATCTTCGGACTTGAGCAAGCGGATAATCAGGTAGGCGACGGCCACCCACCATAGATAATCGAACGAAACATATTGGAATAATGCGCCGGCGGCAAGCGACACGGGCGCGACGGCCACCGCCAGGGCGGCGACGATTTGCGCCGGGCGCCCACCCCCCAACTGGCGGGCCATCAGACCGGTCAACACCAGCGCTGCCCCTTGAGCCAGGGCGGCGAAGAACCGCACGCCCGCGAGCGAAGGCCCGAACAGCTCCAATGCCACGCGCGCGATAAACGGGGTCACGGGCGGATAGGCGACGTAGCCCCAAGCCAGATAGCCGGCATCGTCGAGCGTGGCCAGTTCGTCGCGGTGGAATCCGTACTGGCCGTTGGTGAGCGTGTGCAGGAGCACGCCGATTAGCGCCAGCACGGCCAGAATCGAGAAATCGGCATTTTGCCGGAGTCGGGAGAGCCTCATGACCGGAGCCTTCTATTGTATGGGACGGCGTTGAGGCGTGGTGACTACGGACTGCGCGATATCACCCAGGAACGCCACCGTACTGGCTCTAACCTCTTGATAATAATAAGCGGGTCTTTGGAAGGCGAGGTGCACCGCTGGACTGGTTATACTGATTTAAGACTCAATACTCCGAACGCGGTGGAGGCGTGAAACGAGGCTGCGTTCGAACCAAAGGCGGATACCGAAAAACATGCAGGCAACTAAGCCCTTTCGCAAGAAAATGAACCAGAGGACTCAGCCTCTGGACGTATTTTTTTCACCGAGCAGCGTCGCCGTGGTCGGCGCCACGGAAACTCAAAACAGCGTCGGCCGGACGTTGCTCTGGAACCTGGTCACCAGCCCGTTTGGCGGCACTGTGTACCCGGTCAATCCCAAGCGGCCCAGTGTATTGGGCGTGAAAGCCTACAAATCCATCACGGATATTCCGGAACAGGTGGATCTGGCGGTGATTGTCACGCCGCCCCCGTCGGTGCCCGGGCTTATCCGCGAGTGCGGCGAAAACGGCGTTCGCGCCGCGATTGTGATTTCGGCCGGCTTCAAGGAGATCGGCCCCGAAGGCGCGGCCCTCGAGCGGCGCGTGCTGGAAGAGGCGCAGGCGGGCAAGGTCCGGGTGATCGGCCCCAATTGCCTGGGCGTGATGGCCCCGCTTTCGGGCATGAACGCCACCTTCGCCACCACCATCGCGCGGCCGGGCTCGGTAGGATTCATCAGCCAGAGCGGCGCGCTTTGCACCGCGGTCCTGGACTGGAGCCTCAAGGAAATGGTGGGCTTCAGCGCGTTCGTCTCGATCGGATCGATGGTGGACGTGGGCTGGGGCGACCTGATTTACCACCTGGGCAACGACGTCAAGACCCGCTCCATCGTCATCTACATGGAAACCATTGGCAATGCGCGGGCTTTCCTTTCGGCCGCGCGCGAAGTGGCGCTCAACAAGCCCATCATCATCATCAAGCCCGGCCGCACTGCTGCCGCCGCCAAGGCCGCGGCGTCGCACACCGGGTCGCTCACGGGCAGCGATGAAGTGCTGGAGGCCGCCTTCCACCGCTGTGGCGTGCTGCGGGTCAACAACGTCTCCGACCTCTTCCACATGGCCGAAGTTCTCTCCAAACAGCCCAGCCCCAAGGGGCCGCGCCTGACCATCGTCACCAACGCCGGAGGCCCGGGCGTGCTGGCCACCGACGCCCTCATCACCGGCGGCGGCGAACTGGCCGAGCTGACGCCCGAGACCATGGAAGCGTACAACGCCGTGCTGCCGGCCACGTGGAGCCACAATAACCCCGTCGATATCATCGGCGACGCTTCCCCCGAGCGTTATGCCAAGGCCCTGGAGATTGCCGGCAAGGATCCCAACAGCGACGGCATGCTGGTGATCCTCACCCCGCAGGCCATGACCGATCCCACGCAGATCGCCGAGCAGCTCAAGCCGCTGGCCAAGCAGGAAGGCAAGCCGCTGCTGGCAAGCTGGATGGGCGGCGTGGATGTAGCGGCGGGCGAGGAAATCCTCAACCGCGCCAACATTCCCACCTTCGCGTACCCCGATACCGCCGCCAAAGCCTTCAACTACATGTGGCAATACAGCTACAACCTGAGGGCCCTGTACGAAACGCCGGCCATGCCGGAAGATTCCGCCGATTGGACTCCCGACCGCAAGCTGACCGGTGAGATTATCCAGAAGGCGCGCGGCGAAGGGCGCACCATCCTGACGGAGTTCGAATCCAAGAACGTGCTCGGCGCTTACGGGATGCCCACCGCCAAGACCATCATCGCGGCCGACGCCGGCGCCGCGGTCCAGGCCGCCGGCGAAATCGGCTACCCGGTGGTGCTGAAGCTGTACTCCGAAACCATCACGCACAAGACGGATGTGGGCGGCGTGCAATTGAACCTGGGCAGCGCCGAGGCCGTCGAGCGCGCCTTCCGCGCCATCCAGACCTCCGTCACCGACAAAGTCGGGGCGCAGCATTTTCAGGGCGTGACGGTGCAGCCCATGATCAAGCTCAAGGACGCCTACGAGCTGATTATCGGCTCCAGCCTCGATCCGCAGTTCGGGCCGGTGTTGCTGTTCGGCACCGGCGGCCAGCTCGTGGAAGTGTTCAAGGACCGCGCTCTCGGGCTGCCGCCGCTGAATACCACGCTGGCGCGCCGCATGATGGAGCAGACCAAGATTTACACGGCGCTGAAGGGCGTGCGCGGGCGGAGGCCGGTGGACCTGGCGGCGCTGGAAGTGCTGCTGGTGCGGTTCAGCGCGCTGGTGGCCGAGCAACGCTGGATCAAGGAAATCGACATCAACCCGCTGCTGGCGTCTCCCGACGGGCTGATCGCGCTGGACGCGCGCGTAGTGGTGTACGGCCCCGAGGTTTCTCAAGACGAGATTCCGAAGACCGCGATTCGGGCCTATCCCTCCCGCTATGTGTCGCCCTGGACCATGAAGGACGGCACCGTGGTGACCATCCGTCCCATCCGGCCGGAGGATGAGCCGGCCATGGTGCGGTTCCACGAGACGCTCTCCGAGCGCAGCGTGTACCTGCGCTATTTCCATTTCATGAACCTCGAGCAGCGCATCACCCACGAACGCCTGACGCGCATCTGCTTCATTGACTACGATCGCGAAATGGCGATGGTGGCGGAGCGCCGCAACCCCGACAGCGGCGAGTCCGAAATCCTGGGAGTGGGCCGCCTGAGCAAGATACACGGAACCACCGAGGCGGAAGTCGCCGTGCTGGTGAGCGACCGCTACCAGGGCCGCGGGCTGGGCAAGGAGTTGCTTGCCCGGCTGCTCATCATCGGCGCCAATGAAAAGCTGACCAGGCTGACCGCCGGCATTTTGCCGGACAATCGCAACGTGCTACGGATCTGCGAAAAGCTCGGGTTCTCACTGAAGCACTCGCTGGACGACCAATTGGTCACCGCCGAATTCAAGCTGTAGCGCTTCGCCTGCTATCATGAAGTCTCATGTCCAATGCCACCCCCACAGTGGTCATTGTGGGCAGGCCCAACGTAGGAAAGTCTACCCTTTTTAATCGCATCACGGGACAGCGGCGCGCCATCGTCGGCGACGAGCCGGGGATCACGCGCGACCGCATGCACGGGTTGGCCGAGCACCACGGTCTCCGCTTCGAGGCGATCGACACCGGCGGCATCGTCATTCATGACCAGGAGTACATACCGGCGCAGATCCTCCGCCAGGCCGAGGTGGCGCTCAAGCAGGCCTCTCACATCATCTTCCTGGTGGACGGCCGCGGCGAAATCACGGGCGCCGACCGCGACCTGGCCCAGATGCTCCAGCGCTTCGGCAAGCCGGTCACCCTGGCGGTCAACAAGATCGATACCGCCGAGCGCGACAACCTGGTTCACGAGTTCCACCGCCTGGGAATCGCGGATGTATACCCGGTTTCGTCGGAGCACGGCATCGGCATCGACGCCCTGCTCGACCATGTCACCGCCGGGTTCCCCGCGGCCAGCGAGGAGGCGGAGGCTTCCGAAGAGGGCATCAAGGTGGCCATCATCGGGCGTCCCAACGTGGGCAAATCGACGCTGCTGAATGCCCTCACCGGCCAGGAGCGCGCCATCGTTTCGCCCATCCCCGGCACCACCCGCGACGCGGTGGATGAGAAGGTGACTCACGACGGCACGGAGTACGTGTTCATCGACACCGCCGGCATACGCCGCAAGGGCAAGACCAAGCTCATGGCCGAGAAGATGAGCGTGGTGATGGCCCGGCGGCACATCCGCATGGCGCACGTGGTGCTGCTGGTGCTGGATTCGACCGAGGGTGTGGTCGCGCTCGACTCCACCATCGCCGGGTACGCCCACGAGGGCGGCCGCGCGCTGATTATCTGCGTCAACAAGTGGGACCAAATGAAAGGGCAGGCGGGCCAGAAGAAGCGCGAGTTCGAGCGCGCGGTCCGGGACCAGTTCAAGTTCCTGGATTACGCGCCCGTGGTGTTCCTCTCGGCCCAGACCGGCGCGGGCGTGGCGCCGCTATTCCGGCTGATCCGCGAGGTATACGAGTCGGCTTCGCGGCGCATCTCCACCGGTGAATTGAACCGCTTTCTGGAGGAACTGCGCTTCGAAGAGCGCAAGATCTTTTACATCACGCAGCACTCCATCCGGCCGCCCGCGTTCGTGGTGTTCACCGATCGCGGCGGGCCGCTGCACTTCTCCCACCAGCGCTACCTGGTCAACCAGCTCCGGCGGCGATTCGGTTTTCGCGGCACACCCATCTCCCTCGAGACCCGGGCCAAGGGCGCATCCCGGCGATCCTGACAATTTGGGTTTGCCTTTTCCCGGCTCTCGCCTTTAGACTGGAGTAGCAGTACCATGAACTTCAACTTTTCCATATCCCATTCAGGAGGGCGGCCATATGTGGAATAAACGCCGGGAAGAGGAACCGCCAAGGCCTTTTATCCCGCCGAGTCCAGCTCCAGTGGCGCCAGAACCCATAGAACCGAAGAAGGAGATTACACCTGTGTCCAGCACGCCCATCGGGAAATTCGAGCCGGAGAATCGCATGAACGCGGCCAGCGTCGGAAAGGCCGTCAAGATTGTGGGCCAGATTTACAGCAAGGAAGACCTTTACGTCGATGGTGAAATCGAAGGCACAGTGGAAGCGCTGGAGCACAAGCTTACCATCGGGCCCCACGGCACCGTGCACGCGGGCATCAAGGCGCGCGAGGTCGTAGCCCTGGGCAACATCCAGGGCAACGTGGAAGCCTCCGACAAGATCGAGATTCACAAGGAGGCCAAGCTGATCGGCGATATCCGCACCGCCCGCATCATTATCGAGGACGGGGCCTATTTCAAGGGCAGCATCGATATCGTAAAGCCCGAACCGGCCAAGGTGACAGCCAAGCCGGCGACCGCCCCCGCGCCGGCCGCTGCCGCCAGCCCGGCGGCACTGCCGTTCGGCGCTGCGGAAATCAAGCGGTAAGTTGCCGAGGGCCTCGAATGGAGCTTCCAGGGCCGCTGAAGGGAATGCTGGGCGGACCCCGCGGCGCGCCGCCGGCGAACGGGCCGGCCAAGCCCGCCGGGGTGCCCTCGGGGCCCGGGCGCCAGCTCGATTCTTCGCGGCACCCAGGAGGCGCGGGCAACGCCGTGCGGATCAGCCGGGGTCTGGAGGAGTTCTTCGGCTACATCCGTGGCCAATCGGGCCTGACCATTCTCGATCTCGGAGGCGCCAGCCAGCAGAACGTCAGTTTCATCACCGGCCTGGGCCACCGCCTCTATTCCGAGGACTTCCTCAGGATTCTGAGCGACACCTTCGGGGAAGCCGGCGCCGCCGATCAATCCAACCCCGGCCGCATCGATTACTTCCTCCGCCAGACGCTGGATCATCCCCGCGACCACTTCGATGGCGTCTTGATCTGGGACGTTCTGGAATACCTCGCGCCCGCCCTGCTGAACGCCGTGGTCGAGCGGCTCCACAAGACCGTGCGCCCCAAGAGCTACATGCTGGCTTTCTTCCACTCCGACGACAAGCTCGAAGCCGTGCCGTCGTACACCTTTCGCATTCAGCAAATGAACACGATCGAAGTTGTGCAGCACGGTATGCGCCGCCCCGCGCAGTTGTTCAACAACCGGAGTCTCGAAAAACTCTTCGGGCGTTTTGAATCCCAAAAGTTCTTCCTGACCCGCGAGCGGCTGAGGGAAGTCATTATCAAGGCGTAGTCGATCACGGTTCTGGCTCCGAGCCGAACCGCGCGCGTCGGAAAGCGGTTCTCCCGCTTCAATTCCACCTCGATTGGCGCTATGATAGCGGACGCTGTTAGCGCGAAGGAGATCTTTCTAAAATGCGTCTACTGCCTGCTGTTCTTCTCGCCTCGATCTTGTCCTGGTCCGCATGGGGCCAGACCTACACCATCTCGACATTTGCCGGCGGCGGGTTACCGGTCAATATTCCAGGAACCTCCGCCAGCCTGGGCCCCGTCGCAAACGTTGCGGCTGATCGGGCGGGCAACGTGTTTTTCGTGGATCAAAACACCGTTCTGCGATTGGACGCCACAACGGGTGTCCTGGCCCTGGTGGCGGGGAACGGGACGGGAGGGTTCAGCGGCGACAGCGGCCCGGCCACCGCCCGCGGCGCCAGGCGCAACAGCCGCGTGTACGGTCCCATGAACCTCTTCGACGGCCGCTGCGCCGCTGGAGGATCAGCCCGTGATTAACACCGGGGGCGCCGCCAATGGGACCAGTTGTTCGCCCGCTGGCCTGCTGAACTCAGCCATTGTACGAGGGTCCATTTTTGGGAGATTTGCGCCGTTCGCCCTGGCGCTGCTCATCACCGCGGTTGCTCTTGCTCAAGGCAATCCCACAGTGACGAGCATCGGGTCAGTCTTCAACCACGATATGTACCAGAATAGTAGCGGCGGTCTTCTTACCGAGGTTACGGTTCCCTTAACCCTCGCCGACAACGCCGGAACAACGAGTACGGTAACCATATGGCTCGACAAGAGCGACGGCAACGGCCCCCAAAACCAGGGGTGGTTCTCCATCACTGGAAATTCCGGTGTCGTCCTTCTTGGTGGGGAGGGTAACCCCAACAACACTAGTGTCTGGATGCCCACCACGGCCACGGCGGTGGGTTGGGTGGTCCAAGCGTGTGTTGGCCGGATAGCTGGTAGCACCGTTCCTACATATGCAGCCATCACCACTTTTATGATTCAGTGGTACTGTTCGTGGTGTGAGTCAACGTACTCCTTTTATTATCAGATCGGCGGTCCACTGCCCCAGACAGTCTCCTACAGCCTTAGCGCCCCCACAGGTTGTCCAGCTTGTCAATGGTCGTATAGTAGCAATCAGCCTTGGCTTCTCACTTCCCTGAGTAGCCTGACGGGTTCAACGACGGCGACTGTCTCTGTCAACCCAACGGGCCTACCCGTAGGTGTATATGACGGTACTGTGCGTGTTTTCGCGACAACTTCCGGTCTTCCCACCGCTTACAACTACCAAATGCCAGTCGCCTTGCATGTCCTCAACCCGGCTCAGTTCACCGTGAGCACCAACTCACTGTCGTTTTCTTATGTGGCTCCAGGAAATGGGCCTCCTAGTCAATCAGTTCTGGTTGCGACGCCGGGTGCGACGTTCCCATTTACAGCAACGGTCCTAAACGGCACTAGTTGGCTTTCTGTAACACCAACAAGCGCCAGTACACCTGCGTCTCTGTCAATTGCAGTTAACTCGGCTAACCTGCCTAGCGGCTCATCAAGTGGCCTCATCTCGATCCTGTCCACGGACAAGATGGTAAACCAATTGGTGACAGTGGATGTCACTCAGCCAGCCGTAGCGCCGGCGTCGCTACCCACCATGAAGGCCGTCGCGAACGCGGCCAGCTACGCCACCGGGGCGGTTTCCCCAGGTGAGCTGGTCACGATCTTTGGCACGGCCATCGGACCAGCAACCGCGGCGGGCGCGACCATAGACCCGTCCACCGGCAAGCTGGCGACCACCATCGGCGGGGCGCAGGTGCTGTTCAATGGTATCCCGGCTCCCATGATTTACGCCAGCAGCACGCAGGTGTCGGCGGTTGTGCCGTACGAGATGGCTCCCGTTGTCAGCCCGTCGGTGTGGATCAAGTACGCGGGACAAACTTCCAACGCGTACCAGTTGACCACGGCGGCGACTGCACCGGGGCTCTTCACGCAGAATGCGTCGGGGAGCGGACCGGGGTCTATCTTGAACCAGGACTACAGCGTGAACGGGCCGAACAATGCGGCGGCCAAGGGCAGCATCGTAATGGTGTACCTGACGGGCGAGGGCCAGACCAGCCCGCCGAGCGTCACGGGCACGATCACGACCGCGACCTTGCCGCCGCCGCAGGTGACGCCGGCGCCGGTGCTGGCAGTCGGGGTCACTATCAACGGCCAGCCGGCGCTCTATGTGTACGCCGGGGAGGCGCCGGAGCTGGTGGCGGGGATGATGCAACTTAACGTGCAGATCCCGGCGAATGCGCCGTCGGGTGACTTGCAGATCGTAGTGTCGGTTGGCGGCAACGTCACCCAGAACGGCGTTACAGTGTCGGTGCAGTGAAAGGACATGTTAGCGTTGGAGGTATGAGGTACTCAGTTGCTTTGATGCCAACCGAAGAGGGGTACAGCGTCTCGTGCCCCGGTCTGCCCGGGTGCTGGTCCCAAGGCGCGACGGAAGAGGAAGCTCTGGCGAACATTCAGGACGCGATTCGCGAATACCTCGAAGTCGCTAAAGAACTGGCCGGCCGGCAGAACTTGAGGGAAGTGGAAATTCCGGCGTAACTTGTGCCGAAGATACCTGGGGTCACCGGTACTTGCCCCTCACCCCGTTCCAGCGCACTTTCAGCGGGTCCAGAAACGCCATCATCCCGCGCCACAGGCTCACCTTGGTGCCCGCCACGTCGTTCCATCGCACCGGCACTTCCACGGCGCCGTAACCCAGCCGCCGCGCGATGTACAGCACTTCGACGTCGAAACCGAACCCATCCAGCCGCTGCCGCCCGAAGATCTCCCGCGCCGCGCGCGCTTCAAACAGCTTGAAGCCGCACTGCGTGTCCTGGAACGGCAGCCCCGTAATCAGGCGCACCACCAGGTTGAAGAAGCGCCCCATGGCCTCGCGAAAGAACGGCTGGTGCACGCCGATGAGCGAGCGGTCAACCGCGCGCGAGCCGATAGCCACCTGCGCCTGCGCGCTGGCGGCCGCGCTCCACAGCTTGTCCATCTCCTCGATGGGCGCGGAAAGGTCGGCGTCGGTGAACAGCGCCCAATCGCCCTGGGCCTCGAGCATGCCGTGGCGCACGGTATATCCCTTGCCGCGATTGCCGGGGTTCCGGAGCACGCGCGCGCCCGCCGCCCGCGCGGCCTCCGCCGTGCCGTCGCGCGAGCCGTCGTCCACCACCACGATTTCCGCAAAGTCCCAGGCGGAACGGCCCAGGTACTCCAGCACCTTCTGCATGGTGCCCGGCAGCCGCTGCGCTTCGTTGTAGGCGGGAATGATAATGGAAATGGATCGCCGCAAAGGAAATCTTATATTATCGTAGTTCCCCCAAAGGAGACGTATTTGTCGCTGGAAGACGATCTACTCAAGCAGCGCCTGTCCCGCATCCGCGAGATTGAGGCGCTGGGATACCACCCCTACGGCCGCCGTTTCGAATTCACTCACACCATCCCCGAGATCGTCTCCGGCTACGGCGGAAAGACCGCGGAAGAGCTTTCACCCGAAGTGCGCGTCCGCGTCGCCGGCCGCCTCATGACGCTCCGCCACATGGGCAAAGCCGGCTTCGCCCACCTGCAGCAGAACGGAGAACGCCTGCAGATCTACGTGAAGAAGGACGCCGTGGGCGAGCGCGATTTCCAGCTCTTCAAGCTGGTCGATATCGGCGACATCATCGGCGTGGAGGGCTATCTCTTCCGCACCCGCACCGGCGAGCTGACGATTCACGCGGAGAAACTCGAGTTTCTCTCCAAGACCCTGCTTTCCATGCCCGAAAAGTGGCACGGCCTGGAGGACGTCGAAATACGCTACCGCCAGCGCTATCTCGACCTCATCGCCAATCCCGAGGTGCGCAAGGTGTTCGTGGCGCGCGCGCGGATCATCAGCTCGCTGCGCCGCCAGCTCGAGGGCCGCGGCTTCATCGAAGTGGAAACCCCCATGATGCAGCCGCTCTACGGCGGCGCTGCCGCGCGCCCCTTTGTGACCCATCACAACACGCTCGATATCGACCTCTACCTGCGCATTGCGCCCGAGCTTTACCTGAAGCGCCTGGTGGTGGGCGGCCTCGAACGCGTCTACGAAATCAACCGCAGTTTCCGCAACGAGGGCCTTTCCACCCATCACAACCCCGAGTTCACCATGCTCGAGTTCTACCAGGCCTACACCGATTACCGCGGCTTGATGGACTTTTCCGAGGAGCTGCTGGCGCAGGCGGCCCGCGACGCCACGGGCACGTGCGCGGTGGAATACGAGGGCCACCAGCTCGATTTCAGCCGGCTCGCACGCTACAGCATGCGCGAAGCCGTGGTGCACTTCTGGGAAGGGGACGGCCGCCCCACGCTCGACGACGTCGCCAACCCCGACTGGCTCCTACGCCATTCCGACCGGCCCACCGCCGGCGAGGCCCTCACGGGTCTGTTCGAGCGCCGCGTCGAGGCCCAGCTCATCCAGCCCACCATCATCTACGATTACCCCGTCGAAACTTCGCCGCTTTCCAAGAACAAGCCCGAGGACCCGGCCTTCGTCGAACGCTTCGAAATCTATGCCGCCGGCATGGAGATCGGCAACGCTTACACCGAGCTGAACGATCCCCAGGAGCAGCGGCGCCGCTTCGAAATGCAAATCGCCATGCGCGAGCGCGGCGACGAAGAAGCGCACCAGATGGACGAGGATTACGTGCGCGCGCTGGCTTACGGCATGCCGCCCGCCGGGGGCGAAGGCATCGGCATCGACCGCCTCACCATGATCCTGACCGGCTGCCGCTCCATCCGCGACGTCATCCTGTTCCCGCTGCTGCGGCCCGAGGGGCCCATCGGGCTGGCCGGCCTGCTGCGCGAGCTCGACAAGCTGTGAACTCGCGCTTCGAGCTGTTCATCGCCAGCCGCTATCTGCGGGCCCGCCGCAAGCAGGCGGTGATCTCCGTCATCACCGCCATCTCGGTCGTGGGCGTGGCCGCGGGCGTGATGGCTCTGATTGTCGCCATGGCCGTCAACAACGGCTTCCACAACACCCTCCAGCGCAACCTGCTAGGCGCCATGGCTCACATCAATGTGCTTGAGAAAGAGCCCGGCAATGGCATCGAAAACTGGCGCGAGATGGTGGCGCGCCTGCGCAAGCTGCCGCACGTCACGGCCGTTTCGCCCGCGCTTTACGCCCCCGTTTTCCTCTCCGGCCCGCTGCAATCCAAGGGCGCGGTGCTCAAGGGCATCGACCTGAATTCCGAGCTGGCCATCAGCGACACGCTGCGCCATCTGAAGGCCGGCTCGCTCGACCGCTTGCGCGACTCCGGCGCAACGCCCCCCGGCATCATCCTCGGCTCGCGCATCGTCGAGGACACCGGCATGGTGCTCGATTCGCGCATCAACGTGGTGAGCCCGCAGGGCGAGCTGACGCCTTTCGGCGTGCGGCCTAACATACGCCCGTTTCGCGTCGCCGGCACCTTTGAAACCGGGTTCTACGACATCGACGACAATTGGGTTTTCACCTCCATCGAAGCCGCGCAGAAGGCGCTTTCGCTCCAGGACGTCATCAACCAGATCGAGCTCAAGGTGGACGATTTGAACCGCGCGCCGGAGATTGCCCGCGACGTGGAAAAAGCGGCCGGCCCGCGCTACACCACCACCACCTGGATGGAACGCAACCGCCAGTTGCTGAACGCGCTGCGCATGGAGCGCGCGGTAACCATCATCACCATCGGGCTGATCGAGCTGGTGGCCGCGCTCAACATTCTGATCGTGCTGGTGATGATGGTGATGGAAAAGTATCGAGATATCGCCATCCTGATGTCCATGGGCGCGCGCCGCCCGCAGATCCGCCGCATCTTCATGCTGCAAGGCGTGCTCATCGGAATCGTCGGCAGCGCCATCGGTCTGGGGGTGGGCTACACGCTCTGCTACTTCGCCGACAAATACCGCTGGGTGCGGCTGGACGAGACGGTCTACTCGCTGAGCTTCGTCCCCTTCGAAGCGCGCTGGGTGGATGGCGTGTGGGTGGCGGCGGCGGCCATCCTGGTGAGTTTCCTGGCCACCATCTATCCCGCCCGCAATGCCACGCGGATCGTGCCGGCCGAGATTTTGCGGTACGAATGACCGAAAGGTGCGACCATAGCCTCAGGAGAAACTTATCATGGCTGCCAAAAAATTGCTCATGCTGGTCGGAGATTACGTTGAAGACTACGAGGTGATGGTTCCCTTCCAGGCGCTGCTCATGGTCGGGCATGTCGTCCATGCGGTCTGCCCCAATAAGCGGGCCGGCGATTCCGTGCGCACCGCCATCCACGATTTCGAGGGCGATCAGACCTACAGCGAAAAGCGGGGTCACAACTTCGCCCTGAATGCGACTTTCGACGAGGTTCGCCCCGAAGATTACGACGCGCTCATCATCCCCGGCGGACGCGCGCCGGAGTACATCCGGCTCAACCCCCGTGTTTTGGAAATAGTACGCCATTTCGCCGAATCCGACAAGCCCATCGCCGCCGTCTGTCACGCCGCGCAGTTGCTGGCGGCGGCGGGCGTGCTGGCCGGAAAATCGTGCAGTTGCTACCCCGCGGTAGCACCCGACGTCGCCGCTGCGGGCGGAACGTATGCGGAGGTCGCCATCGACCAGGCGCACACCTGCGGCAAGCTCGTCACCGCGCCGGCCTGGCCCGCGCATCCCGCCTGGCTCTCGCAATTCCTTCGGGTTCTGGGCACGCGCATCGAGCTTTGATCCCGCGGCGCGCCTTATCGCCGCCGTTCCGCCACAACGGTGATCTGCATGTCGCGCGCCTGCCGTACCACCTGCTGGACGACGGTGTAGCGGAAGCGCCTCCACCAGGGCCGGGGCTGGGAGCGTCCCATGAAAATTTGCGTAATGCGCTGGGCGCGGGCGAACTCGGTGATGGCGCGCGGCACCTCGCCAGCGCCAGCTTCCACGATGTGCGTCTGAATCCGCAGGTTGCGCGCGAAGTTCATGTGGCGCTCCACGGCTTCCCGGTCCTGGGATGGGCCGCCATCCCCGGAATCGGGAGGCACCACGTGAATCGCCAGACAGTCGCCTTGCAAGTAGTCGGCCACGCGCTTTCCTCTTCGAATCAGGATGGCGGAAGCCGGCCGCCCCGTGAGACAGACGAGCAGGCGCTCGTGACGCGCGGGGGCGCCCCCCGAATCCGGCGGCGGCGGCGCGTGCAACTTGTCTTCCACCTCGTGGGCCGTGTGCCGCATGGCCATCTCCCGCAGCGCCGTGAGGTTGGTCTCCGTGAAGAAGTTCTCCATGGCCCGCTGCGCCTTCTCCTGCGCGTAAACAACGCCCCGTTCCAGCCGGTTGCGCAGCGCTTGCGGCGTGAGGTCGACCAGCACCACCTCATCGGCCTCGTCCACCACCCAATCCGGGATGGTTTCCCTCACGCGTATCCCGGTAACGTGCCATACCTCGTCGTTCAAGCTCTCCAGATGCTGCACGTTCATGGTGGCGAGGACGTCGATGCCGGCTTCCAGCAGCGCGTGGACATCCTGCCAGCGCTTGAGCCGCTCCGATCCGGGCACGTTGGTGTGCGCGAATTCGTCGACGATGGCCACCGCCGGCCTGCGCCGCAAGACCGCGTCCGTATCCATCTCCTCGAAGCGCGAGCCGGCGTAAGGGATCACGCGCCGCGGGACCGATTCCAAACCTGCGGTCTTGGCGATGGTTTCCTGGCGCCCGTGCGGCTCGAAATACGCGATGACAATGTCCACGCCCTTCTGCCGCAGGTCCTGGGCCTCTTCGAGCATGCGATACGTCTTGCCCACCCCGGCGGCGTATCCCATGTAGACTTTGAGCCGGCCTCTGCCCGCGTGCGCCATCCCCTCCAGGATAATCCGCCCGGCGTGCGGGTAGCGGCTACTTCTTCGCCCCGAAGAACGCGACCATACCGAGCAAGACCGTCGGCTGGCTCCTGGAGCTGCCGTTGCCCTTTTGGAAGAACGCCTGGTTCGACCAGTCGTTGCGGAACTCGAGCCGGCTCAGCAGCCAGTCCGTCATCTGGTATTCACCGGTCAAGGTACCTTCCTTGAGGGTCTGCGCCGTGCCGGTGGTGAAGCCGTTCATGTCGTCGAACCACTCGAGGCGTGGAGCAATGGCAAACTTCTTGCCGACTGCAAAACGCGCCGCCGCGGCGATGCCGGTCCACTGATTCGCTCCCGGGCCGATGTTCTTATCGCGCCCGTAATCGAAGTTGACGTAGTAGCTGATCGCATCGGTGGGCTTGACCAGCACCGTGGTGTCGTAGAGATTGCGTAATCCCTGGTTGGTGTGGTCCTTCTCGGGTCCTACATAATATACGTTAGTCCAGGTGACCTTTTTCCACGCGTAGGCTCCATTGACCCCGACCGTCTTGCCGCTGTTATTGTCTTTGACGTTATTCCAGCCCTGCACTACCTGGACGCCGCCCGTGAAATGGGCGCCGATTGGAAACGATGCGCGGATGCCGAATTGGTAATAGGGAATCGCCCAGGCGAACAGCAGCGACCGGGAGTAATTCCAGTTCTGGTTGGTGGGGACTACTTCGGCGCCGGCGGACGACCAGAACTCGCCGGCATCCACCTCGACACCATCCCATGACTTCGGCTTGAAACTGACATAAGCCTGCTGGATGTACTTCAGTTCGTCCGGAGCCTTGTCGGCGGCGTGGATGATATCGAATGCCTCTCCGAACCCGGCGTCAAGATGAAATCCGATTGGAGCTGGTCCGTGGTCGAGGGTAATCATGCCCATGCTGAAATGCATGGTATCGGCGCGTACATCGAAGTTCCGGAGGCCGTTGAATCCGGATGAGGGGTCGTTGAAGCTCCCGTCTATGTAACCGTCAGCCAGAAAGCTGAAGTCGGTGCCCCAGTGCGTCCAGTTGGACGGTGGAGGAGTGTCTGCTGGCGGGTCGTCCGCCCGCGCCATCACCAGGGATCCGGCTAAGAGAATCGCTATACCAATCGTCCGCACATGGGCCGTTTACTTGCGCAGTGGCGCGGCCTGGTCGAGCGCCAGGTTGATTTCGAGCACGTTCACGCGGGGTTCGCCGAGGAAGCCGAAATCACGTTCTTTGGTGTGGCTCGCAATGAGATCCCGGACCCGCTCCACCGGGATGCCGCGCGCCTTTGCGATGCGCGCTGCCTGAGCTTCGGCCGAGTCGGGGCTGATGTCCGGATCGAGGCCGCTGGCGGATGATGTCACCAGGTCAGCCGGAACCGGCCCGGTGTAATCCGGGTTGTTCTTGCGGAAGGAAGCCACGGAATCCTTCACGCGGTCCGCCAGCTTCTGGCTTGTTGGGCCAAGATTAGACGGACCGGAAGCCATGGGATCGTACCCGTCGTTGCCGGCCGCGGAGGGCCGAGGCTGGAAGTACTCGGGCCTCTTGAAGTTCTGCCCGATCAGTTCGGAGCCGATGGCATGGCCATTAGCCACGATCAGGCTACCGTTGGCCCTGGCAGGGAAGAGGAACTGGCACAGCCCGGTCACCACGCCGGGGTAAAGCAAGCCCGTCAGGACGGTCAGCACCAGCATCATTTTGAAACCAATTCCGAGTTGCCGCCACATATTCTCCTCCTTATGCCAGCCCCAGCCAGCCCAGTATCCTGTCGATAAACCAGATGCAGGGGAAGGGCGCAATGAAACCGCCCACCCCGTAAATCCAAAGGTTCCGGCGCAGCATCTCAGCCGCGCTTTGCGGCTTGTACTTCACGCCCCGCAACGCGAGCGGCACAAGGGCAACGATGATCAACGCATTGAAGATTACCGCGGCCAGCACCGCGCTTTGGGGGTTGTGCAGGTTCATGATGTTGAGCTTGGCCAGCGGTGGGTAGGTGGCCATGAACATCGCCGGGATGATGGCGAAGTACTTGGAGACGTCGTTCATGATAGAGAACGTCGTCAGCGCGCCGCGCGTAATCAGCAATTGCTTGCCAATGGCGACGACCTCGATCAGCTTGGTTGGGTTGCTATCGAGATCCACCATGTTCCCGGCTTCCTTGGCGGCCATGGTGCCGGTGTTCATGGCCAGGCCCACGTCGGCCTGGGCCAGCGCGGGGGCGTCGTTCGTGCCGTCGCCGGTCATGGCCACCATGCGGCCGCCCGCCTGTTCCTTGCGGATATACTCCAGCTTGTTCGTAGGCGTCGCCTGGGCGAGAAAGTCGTCCACGCCCGCTTCGGCGGCGATGGCTGCCGCGGTCAACGGGTTATCGCCGGTGACCATCACCGAGCGAATCCCCATGGCTCGCAACTGCGCGATGCGCTCCCGCATCCCGCCCTTGACGATGTCCTTGAGGTGGACAATGCCGAGCAGCTTCGGACCATCGGCCACCGCCAGCGGAGTGCCACCGGTCCTCGAGATCCGGTCGGCGGCGTCGGTGAAACCCAGAGGGACGGTGCCGCCTTCTTCCTGCACGAACTTCAGGACAGCGTCAGTCGCGCCCTTTCGAAGGCACCTGCCGTCGATGTCCACGCCGCTCATCCGGGTGTAAGCGGAAAACGGGATGAAGTGCGCCTCGTGCTCCGACACCTCGCGGCCACGCAGTTGATATTCGTTCTTGGCGAGAATTACAATCGACCGGCCCTCGGGCGTCTCGTCCGCGAGACTGGAAAGCTGGGCGGCATCGGCAAGTTCCTTCTCGGTCGCGCCGTTGACGGGTAAGAAGGCCACGGCCTGCCGGTTGCCGAGGGTGATTGTGCCGGTCTTGTCGAGCAGGAGCGTGTTGACGTCACCGGCGGCCTCCACGGCCTTTCCGCTCATCGCCAGCACGTTGTGCTGCATCACGCGGTCCATGCCCGCGATTCCGATCGCCGAGAGCAGCCCGCCGATGGTGGTCGGGATGAGGCATACCAGCAAGGCCACGTAGACCGCGATGCTGGGCACGCTCCCCGCCCCAGCGGAGTTCACGCTGTAGATGGCGTAAGGTATCAGGGTGGCTACGGCAAACAGGAAGATCAGCGTCAGGCCCGCGATCAGGATGTTCAAGGCGATCTCGTTGGGTGTCTTCTGCCGCTGGGCGCCTTCCACCAGCGCGATCATGCGATCGAGGAAAGTTTCGCCGGGGTTCGAGGTGATCTTCACCCGGATCCAGTCGGAAAGCACCTTGGTGCCGCCAGTGACAGCGCTGCGATCGCCGCCGGACTCGCGAATCACCGGCGCGCTCTCTCCCGTGATGGCCGATTCGTCCACGCTGGCGATGCCTTCGATTACGTCGCCGTCGCCGGGGATCAGCTCGCCCGCGTTGCAGATCACCACATCCCCGACGCGCAGCTTCGAAGCCGGGACCTGCTCGATGCTCCCGTTTTCCCGGACGCGGTTCGCCAGCGAATCGGTCTTGGTTTTGCGCAGCGTGTCCGCCTGGGCCTTGCCCCGGGCTTCCGCCATGGCCTCGGCGAAGGTGGCGAACAGGACCGTGAACCACAGCCACAGATCGATCTGCAGCTCGAATGCCAGGTTGTGCGCTCCGATGAAAGCATCGCGAACCAGGAACACGGTGGTCAGCGCGGCGCCCACCTCTACCACGAAAATCACAGGGTTCTTCATCAGCGTAACGGGATTCACCTTGGCCAACGAACCCTTCACAGCGCGCCGCAGAATCTCGGGGTCGAAGAGCGGGCGGGACCGCATCAACTTCTTCGGAATGAGCGTCGTCGAATCTTCGACCACACGAGGAGGAGTTAAAGTCCTTGGCATCGGCTAGCTCCCAAGAGGAAACATCGCGAAAGAGAAGAGTTTTCCCGCGTGCATGAAGAAATGCTCCACTATCGGGCCGAGCGCCAGCGCCGGGAAGAAGGTCAGGGCGCCAACCACCAGCACCGTGGCCGCCAGCAGGCATATAAAGAGGGGACCGTGTGTGGGAAACGTGCCGCTGGAGGATGGCACCTTCTTCTGCGCCGCCAGACTGCCCGCGACGGCCAGAAGAGGCACGATGAACATGAAGCGTCCAAACTGCATGGC
>Ga0181518_10000072_pt1 | contig 108150 bp, 105 predicted proteins | sample PEATcosm2014_Bin_28_FD_119751 | JGI IMG/M metagenome (GOLD analysis project Ga0181518, IMG submission 119751) | Peatland microbial communities from MTU Mesocosm Facility, Houghton, MI, USA - PEATcosm2014_Bin01_60_metaG | ecosystem: Environmental > Terrestrial > Soil > Wetlands > Peat | place...
GCGTCTCAAACGGCGCACCGGAGGTGCTGAGGACCTGCATGCCCAGCTCGCTCGCCCGGGCCCTGGCCTCGTCGAGCAGCGCCGACTTGCCTATCCCGACCTCGCCCCGGATCAGCAGCGATTGACCACGAGCGCTCACCCGTTCGAACAGCTCGCCGATCACGGCGAGCTCGCGCTCCCGCCCAAACAGCTGAGGCAACCCGGCCAGCGCCGCAAGCTCGCGCTCACCGGTCGGCAACGACATTGGCAGCCCCCCCAATCGTGAGAGATGGTCCCCGCCGCGACCATGAGTGTACGACCAGACCATGTGGCTGTCAACGTAGAACTTACTGACCGTACCCGCTCGCCGCGTCCGGCTGAGCGGGCGCATTTGTCAACCCAGGAGCGAATATGTGACACCTGGCAGATCCGCGAACGAGGGGGCCTGCCTGCACGGAGGCGCCTCGGGCTGCCGGTCCCATCAAGAGGTGCAGGTCGCGGCTCGGGATGCGGTGCACTACACGCCCGTGGCAAGCCCTGGTCAGCCTGGGACGCCGGCCCCCGGGGTCTCACGCCAGTGGTCAACCCGGGCGCGAGCGCGCCGTGACGGCGTCACTGTTGTCCGATGGGCTATCGACTATCACCGCTCCCGCCGGCGCACCACGAGCTCGCGGCGGGGGCTCGTGAGCGCAAGCACGGGCTGCGGTCGATTCGCGCCGCCGTGCGGCTGTTCGTTCACACATTGCTGCAGCTCGCGATGCGTTTCGTTCGCGCCGTGCGGATGTCCGAGCTGTCGTATGTGCTGGCGTCGGATGCGGTCTGGCTGCTGGGCGCGGACTCGACGACGATGCTCGACGTCGAGCGCGGCCTGCGGTCGGTGAGCAGGCGCGAGCTCGCGCGCGATCGGGACGTCCGTGCGAACGGCGCGGCACCCCGGGCCGCGCGCACGACCCCCATGCCGGCAATCGAGCCGCCCGATCCGGTGGCTGCGATCGGGCGGCTTGTGTACCCCGGTCGCGATGGCGCGATCGTGCGCTTCGAAGCACAGATGCTCGGCACGGGCCTGATGGCGGCGTACCCGTGGAGCCGCGAGCACGGGTGGACGGCGAGGAATTAGACGATCAGCCGTGCTTGCGCGGACACGGAGCCTTGTACGTCTTGGTCACCGTCTCCGGCTTGCTCGGTTCCCCGTTTTCGGCGAAGATCACTTCCGTCTTGATCGGGAAGCCGCCCTTGGGGCACTTCGTCGGGACGCGGCCGTAGTAGATCGTCTGCTTGTGCTTGCCCTTGCCGGTCGTGTACGCGGAGCCGGCCTCGACGGTGATCGACTTGACCGACGCGTACGGCGCGCCTGGCAGGCTTGCGACGAGCGGGACTTCGCTCTCCAGCTCCGGGCCGTAGCCGCCGGCGCCGCCGAGGTGGACGTAGTGGCCGTTGGAGATGATTTCGAGCGACACCGGCGAGGTGCCCTTGCTGAAGAACTCGAGGCCCCCGCCGGGCGCGTAGAAGGAGGACAGTGTCAGTCCCTCTTCGACCCGTTCGCCGCCGAGCGTGACGTAACCCTGCACTTTGCCGGTGGGCCCAGCCGCCGAGCCCTTGCGGCACTGGACCGGGCCGAACTGTTCGAGCGTCGTCTTCGAGCAGGATGGAAAGCCGCTCGTGTGCAGCTTGGAGCCCTTGGGCAGGTAGAAGTTGATGCCGATGATCGGCGGCGGCGAGCCCTGGTATTCGTTGCCTTCGATCTGGTATTCGGCCTGCACGGCCGCGCCCGCGCCGAGGATGTTGCCGGTGCCGGGAAAGCCGGGGATGCGAACGGCCTCGGCTTTGAACTTGACCGTCGGCAGCGCCACGGCCAGGCCTGTCAGGGCGAACAGCGCGACCACCACGGTGGCGATAAAGGCGAGTGCTCTGCGCATCGGATTCCCTCCTCGTCGATCTGTCTGCGGATCCGCCCCGGTCGCATGTCGCTCCGAAGCGCCGCAGCCATGACCAATCTCACCGGATATGACACGCAGCTGGGTTGATAGTTGCGTCCGGTTGTCCGCGGGGGCCGCTACTGCGGCAGTCCCGGGTCGGGCGCGCCGAGCTTGGTGACCTCGGGCGCCTCATAGGGCTGGCCCGGACAGCCGCCGAGCGCGAGCACGCGCATGCCGTCCTCGCCCGGCCAGAGCTTGCGCTTGGGCTGCGGCCCGACGCGGACCATCGTGTCGCCGTCGATCGTGTGGCGCTCGCCGTCGATCTCGATCTCGCCGGAGCCGCGCAGCACGACGAACACCTCCTCCTGGCCGCTCTCGGCGTGGTCGTGCTCGGGGTACTGGCTGGCGTTGGGCGGCAGGTCGAGCACCTGCATGCCAAAGGACTCGACGCCGAGCGACGCGCGGGCTCGCTTGAACGAGCCGAACACGACCGCCTCCATGTCGTCGATGGGAGTGACAGTGAAGTCCGACATCTCGCCTCCTGTTGCTCGGTTGACCGTCGCCGGCCGGTCGGGGTGGTCGGCAGGGTGCGGATTAATAGCACGAACGTTCGTGCGTTACAATGCCGACGCATGGCGACGACGAAGGCGGCCACGACCAGGTCGGCGATTCTCGAGCGCGCGGTCGATCTCGCCTCGGCGGAGGGCCTGGAGGGGCTGACGATCGGCAGGCTGGCGAGGGAGCTGCGGATGAGCAAGAGCGGCCTGTTCGCGCACTTCGGCTCGAAGGAGGAGCTGCAGCTGGCGACGGTTGACGCCGCGGCCGCACGCTTCTTCGGCGAGGTCGTCGCTCCCGCCCAGTCCGAGCAGGAGGGCCATCCGCGTCTGCGCGCGTACTGCGAGCGCTACCTCGACTACCTGCAGCGCAAGGTGTTCGCGGGCGGCTGCTTCTGGGCGGCGGCGGCGGCGGAGTTCGACGACCGGCCGGGGCCGGTGCGCGACGTCGTGCGCGCGGGCGTCGCCGGCTGGCTGGGCGAGCTCGAGCGCCAGGCTGCGATCGCGGGCGTCGATGACGCGGCGGAGCTCGCGTTCGAGATCTACTCGCTCGGTCTCGGCGCGAACACGTACTCGCGGCTGCTGGCGGACGAGTGCGCCTTCGGCCGCGCCCGCGCGGCGATCGAGCGCCGGCTGTCCGCCGGCGATTAGGCTCACGCCATGTGGCTGCAGCGTGAGCTGACGCTCGAGCCGCTGCCGCGCGGCTTCCACCTCGTCACCCGCGAGGTGCTCGCGGCGCTGCCGGAGGTGCGCGACGTCCAGGTCGGCCTGCTGCACCTGCTGATCCGCCACACGTCGGCGTCGCTGACGCTCAACGAGAACGCCAGCCCGGACGTGCGCCGCGACTTCGAGGCGTGGTTCGATGAGGCGGTGCCCGAGCGCAGCGCGCTGTGGACGCACACGCTGGAGGGCAGCGATGACATGCCCGCGCACATCAAGGCATCGCTGCTGGGGCCGTCACTGACGCTGCCGATCAGCGGTGGCGGGCTGGCCCTCGGGACGTGGCAGGGCATCTACGTGTGCGAGCACCGCGACCGGGGCGGCCCGCGGTCGCTGGTGGCGACCGTCTGGGGGGATGCGGCGGACCGGCGGTAGACTAGGCGGCTCTGCGCCCGTAGCTCAGCTGGATAGAGCGTCGGTCTACGGAACCGAAGGTCGGGAGTTCGAATCTCTCCGGGCGCGTGGCAACAGGCCCTGCTACGGCGGGGCTTTTTGCTGCCTGGGCACCGTTCGTGGCAGCGTAGACGGGCAGCGTGTGAACGGAAGTGCGAACACGGGTCGCCCCTGCGAGGCGTTTCGGCTGGTTGTTGGCACCGATACTCGCCCGGTGCCCAAGCCGTGCCACGCGTCGCTGATCGGCGATTCGCCTCGCTCGTGAAGCGGTGCAGGGGAGCGCCGCGCCGGGTCCGAAAGCTGGGGCGGCGAACTCCCCGCCACCCCTTGAGGACTTCGACGGCTTCCGCACGATTTTCTCGCGTGTTGCTCCCGTGTGGGTGGTTGTCGGCGGCGTGCCGGGATATCCGGAGCTGGTTGTGGTTTGGGATATCCCGGCGGTGCCCGCGGGTAGGCCCGGCTGGGTCACGCGTCGCGGTGGGCGGATGCGACGGACTCCGGGATGCCGTCGAACAGCCGCCCGGCTGGCACCTGGAACGCTTCAGCGAGCGTCACGATCGTTGGGAAGCGCGGCGCCCGGTCGGCGCGCTCCATCTTCGAGATGGCGGTCGTGTGGAGCTGGGTCTGCCGCGACAGTTCCTCTTGCGACCATCCGCGCTCCGCTCGAAGCGCCTTGAGATTGGCGGCGAATCGCTCAAGCGCGGTCACGGCCCCGCAGCTTCGAGGCGCTAGCCCAAGAAGCCAAGAGACAGATCGTCAAGTTCCGATATGCTGCCGGTCGTGGCGGCCCCGCTCGGACAGCCTATTTGCGGGGCCATCGCCGCAAATCACAGGAGGACGCGCGCTCAGCAAGGCCGGTGGCGCCGCGCCATGTGCGTACTGCTGATCGCAGTCATTGTCTTGGGCGTGCTCAGTGCGTCCGCGAGATCGGCGGAACCGCTCCCCGTGGCATCCGTAAGCCCCGTCGATGGGGCGACGCTCCCCATAGCCTCGAAACCCATCGCGTTCGAATGGGTCAACTCGAATCCCGAACAGCACTTCTTTCAAGTTCGGGTTGTCCTGTCGACGCAGAGCCCTCCCGTCGGGAGTGACGGTCTACTGACGGATTTCACGGCGGACGTCTTTGCCCTGTTCAACAGCGAAGCCGAACCGACGATCTTCCGCGGGCAGTCGAACTACGTCGCCAACGGCTCTTGGTGGAACACCAAGCCCGGAACGTACTACTGGCAGATCATGGCAACCTCGCTCCCCCCGAGCTTCGTGAGCTACCTGAGCCCGGTTTACACGCTCACGATCGCCGCACCGCCACCACCGGCGCCCCCCGCAGCAGCTCCCCGGACGCCTCCGATCTCCCTCGAAGAGGCGTACGCAGCTGTCAAAGAAATCATCTGGCGCCAGACGCGCCTACACCCGCATCACTTGAGCAGCAGGTGCTCGCTTCCCACCGAAGACGAAGCTAACTGCGCCGCGTCGTGGGCGAGTACCTTGCGGCCGGCCGCAACAGCGCTGCTCTACGCCGGACGCTTCCGACTCTGGCAGGAAGGCGAACACCGGTATTTCTCATTCTCGGGGCTGCGTGAGCGCGAGGGCTGTGCAAGACACTACGGCGCGAAGCGCTGTGCGACGCGAGTCCGGTGGTGAAGTGCCCGAGCGTTTCGCGGCGGTGAATCGACAGGCGACGAGTCTGTGGAGCTGACCCGCGCTCGCGCGGCGGTCCGCAGCGGCCGCGCAAAGTCTCTACACGCCGGGGCGTTCGCCATGCGCAGCATTGCGACGCTCGCCTGCCTGCTTGCCGTCAGCGGACTCAGCGCCTGCGGCGAAGAAGCAGCCGTAAAGAAGGCCGCCGAACAGGCAAAGACCGCCGCCGAAGAAGCCCGCGACGCCGCGAACGAAGCAAAGGAAACGGCCGAAGACGCAAAGACATCAGCCGACGAAGCCAAGGACGAAGCGGAAGCGACGAAGGAAGCGGTCGAAGGACGCTGAGATTCCGGCGGGCATCGCTTGCGCTGCCGGCAAGTGACGTTCGGGGGCGGTCCGCTTCGGAGGTCAACCTGCCGATGTGCTCCACCGCGTCTACACGCGCCAGCAGAGAGAGGCGATCGCGGCAGCGTACGAGCGCGGTTTCAGCGCGCGGCGGGTCGTGGAGCTCGCTGCTGCCGGGGCGCTCGAACACCCGAGCGGAGCGACACTCGGTCCGTTCGCCACGAACGAGAGCACGGTCCGTTCGCTCGCGCGCCGGCAGCGCTTGCGCGCCCAAGCGGAAGCCGCGGCCACCAGCACCGCGAACCTCCCACCACGCGACGGTGTAGAGCGGCTGCGTCGCAAGCTCGCCGACGCGATCGACGCCGAGATAGAGCGCATCGAGATAGAGCAAGCCGAAGGGCGCCCGGTGTCGGGCGAGACGCTGCGTCAAGTTGGCCGAGCGATCCGGGAGATGGCGTCGATCCCCGGCCCGAACGAGCGGCGACCACTAGCACCCGGCCAGAAGGTGAACGGAGTTCGTGACGGCTCTGAGACGCGCGGCGGGCTCGCTGGCCGCATCCTCGCCGGCGCACCGTAGCGCCAGCGGGATATCCCGTCGATAAGTGCGTATCGGATATCCCGCGAGCGTCAACGCGGGCTCCCGCGCGCCTCGTCATCACGCCCCACGCCGCGTACACGAAAGCGGCGCAAGGCTGCGCAACGCCCAGCAGGCCGGCGTCGTCTCATCGTGCCACGGCTGAGCGGTGACGGCCCACAAATACGGGCATTCTGAGCACAACGACCACACGCGAGCGACAGACAGACGAGCGTAGACGCACACACGAGCGCCGCGTGGCTCGCCGCTGACGAACGGCGATCAAGGCGTCGGGGCGTCGTGGGAGACTCGTCGGGCTGCAACTACGCATCGGCTCCGAGCCGATTTCACCCTCTGACGACCCTCGACATGCTTTGCGTCTCGGGGGTCGTGGAGGTTCTGGAGCCGTTCTGACCGGCGGAGGGTCGAGACTTCGGATTGTGAAATTGCGTAGTCAGAGCGGCAATGGAACCTGTCGAGCGCTCCGCCCCTAGCCTCAAGGCGACCGCTCCCCGGCTGGCCCGCGTACTGCCGCCGCGCGACACCGCGTCCTTGGAGACGTGCATCCCTTGGATGACGTGGGAAGAAATCGGGAAACACGAGGACTTCCCCGAGCGTTACCTCGCTCTCGTCCGCGCAAAGGGTCAGCCGTGGTGGGAGGGAACTCGCGCAGCGAAGGACACCCGCTGTAGCAAGTGGGTTGGAGAAATGCTTGGCTGGGAGACGAGGGCTGCCACGGCCGCAATGCCGTCAGACGCGAACACCCTCATGGGTCGAATGGGGCTGCATTTTGCGGCTGACACGCCCGGTCCGTTTTCCTTCAACGCGCGGCGAGTGCTACGGGGGAAGCCGCCGAAGCTCATGCGCTCCGTCTTCGAGCGCGAGCTTCGCGCACGCCTCGGCGACCGTCGCCGTACTTGCGGGCCACGCCGCCGCCCCGGCGGCTCTCGCCGTCGCGGCTGTGCGCGGACATCCCGCGGCGATCCCGGCGACGGCGAAGGCGAACCACACCCAGCCGGCGGGTGTAGCCGGCGAGAAGCAGGGCAGTCGACATGACGCGGGACCCGCGCGCGTTCGCTACGGCCAAAGAGGTTCTCGAGCGCTCGCGCGTGGACGTGGCAGCGATGATCGAGGCGGGAATGCCGGAGCGCGAGTTTGTGCCCGGCGCCCACGGGCTGCTGCCCAAGGGCAAGCGCGTCCATATCGCCGCCGCGCGTAAGACGGGCAAGAGTCTCGCGGTCGGCGTCGTGACGGCGGTCGAGATTGTTGCCGCGGGCGGGACCGTGGTCGTGCTCGACCGCGAGAACGGCCCCGACGAGTTCGCGCGCCGCTTGACGGACGTGCTCACGGCGCGAGACGCTGACGCTGCGCTCAGGGAGCTAGTGCGCGACCGGCTCCACTACCACGCTTGGCCTGCCCTGGACCTGGCGTGGCGCGACGACCCGGCGTACCCTGCGGCGTTCGCTGGCGTCGACGTCGTGATCTTCGACAGCACCCGTTCGCACCTGACACCGCTTGGCCTGAAGGAGGACGCATCCGACGACTTCGCGACGTTCTCGGCCGCGCTCGTCGACCCGTTGATGCAGGCCGGGACGACGACCGTCACGCTCGACAACGTCGGGCACTCCGAGAAGGATCGAGCGCGCGGCACGAGCGCGAAGGAAGACCTCGTCGACCTCGTGTACGCGATGACGGTGCTCGCGCCGTTCTCCTCGAAACGCGCCGGGCGCTTGGAGATGCGCTGCGTGGCGTCGCGCTTCGGCGACGTGGACGGCACGTGGCAGATGTCGCTCGGGGCCGGTCACTACGGCCGGTGGCAGGCGATCGGCGCACGGCCGCCGGCGGTACGCGGCGAGCTGCGGGACGCCGTCGTCGAAGTTCTCGTCGCTGCTGGGACGCCGCTCGGGTACAACCGGATCGGCGAAGCGATCCGCAAACGGCCCGGTAACACGCTCAGGTTCGGCGCCAAGTCTCTACGAACCGCGCTCGACGCGTGGGCCGAGGACTCCGCATCCGGCCTGTGCCGGAACCCCTCGGGCGACGGCTTCACAGCCTGTGTCGGAAGCCCGCGACACGGCACCCATGTCGCAGACCCTGAGACACGGCTCGTCACGGCGGTAGCCGACACGGTCGAAACTCCGGTACCCACGGGGGATGCGCCCGTGTCGGACTCGCCCGACACGGAGCAACGCGGCGACCATGTCGCCGGGTCGCTCCCCTACAGGGGCGACACGGCAGGCACGCCCACCCAAGACGGCGGGCGCAACCGACGGACAGATACCCAGCTACAGGCGTTCGCCGACGGCGAGCTAGACCTCAGTGCCGGCGCGGGGGGCGCCGTCTGATGCCATCGGACGTTGCTCGCGTCTCGTCACGGCCCTTGAGCGAGCCTGCGGCGTTCACGGTGACGCTCGCGCTGACAGACGAGCAGCTCGACGTGCTGGCCGACCTCGTGGCCGAGCGGATACGCCCGGCACCGCGCGATGGCTCGCCGTGGCTCGACACGAAGAGCGCGGCGAGCTACATCGCCGCCAAGCCCGCGCGCATCCACGACCTCGTGGCGCTCGGCAAGCTGACACCGCGCCGCGACGGCCGGCGCCTGCTGTTCGCCCGACGCGACCTTGACGCCTACTTGGAGGCGAGCGCGTGACCGGGCGCAGTTCGCACCCCGTTCGCACCCTCGCGATACGCCCAATGTTTCCGGGCTTTTTCGAGCGACCGTTGGTTGCTCTAACCGACAGTCGGGGGCCGGTCTGCCCCGCTCGAACCGCGAGCCTAACGCTTGTCGTGTTCGGCGTTCGCGATCGCGTCGGAGAGCTGGTGCAAGTCGGCACCGATGACACGCAGGAAGCGTAGGAGCGTGGTCCACTTGACGTCGATCCGCCCATGCTCCACGCGAGAGATATACGTTTCGTCGAGACCCTCGCGCTCGGTCATCTCCTTCTGCGTGATCCCGGCTTGGCGGCGCAGCTCGCGCAGCGCCAGCCCGAGTATCTGCCGGTCGGGATTGGTGCTGTCGTTGTTCATCGCGCCACTGGCAACCTTTACATGCAGGCCGAGTTTCGATAGGCTGTCGCGTGAGCCTATAAGTGGCGCCCGCGGTGCATCAACACCCGGGCGCCTGGCACCGAAGCCAAGGACTTCGGCACGTGGGCCACGATACCCGTCCGGGCGATCGTGGCTTGCCCGCCAGAGCACCCCGGTCCCGGTGCCTCCAACCAAGGAGGAACCGACGATGAGCAGCACCGATGTAGTTCCCGATCCGCTGGTGTTGGCCGCGATCGACCGGGCCGAACGCCACGACCCCCACACGGGCCGGCTTGGCGTGCCCGTGTGGAGTGTGTACAACCATCTGTCGATCGCCAAGCGCTCAGGGCCGGCCCGCCGCGTGCGGGCTCGGCTCGACGCGCTGGAGACGGCGGGGTCGGTCGAGCGCACGCGCCGCCGTGGTGTCCAGACGTGGGCGCTCACGAGCACCGGGCGCCGCCGCCTTACCCTCGCACGCCGTCGGGGCGACGTGCCCGAGTTGCCCGAGTCCCCGCAACACCGCGCGTGGCGGGTCGCCAAGGCCACCGCGGCGCAGGAGATAGACCGCTTTCTCCTGAGCGTGCGCGACGCGTTGAACGACGCCGCGAGGCTGCTCGACGCCGACCCGGCCGTCATGTCGGATGCGTGGTTCGAGCTTGGCGAACGTCTCCAGCGCGACTGCCGGCGGGTGGGTGCGGCGACCTACTGCCTGCATGAGTGGAGCGAGCCAGACGACGCCCGCCCGGACGTTGACGATCACAGCGACCCGAGCGACAAGGGACTCGACCCGTACGAGCAGAACAAGCGCCACGCGCGACGCGCCGGCAGGCGCAACATCCGGCTTTGGGACACGCCAGACCCCGGAGACGCAGAGAACGCCGAGCACAGCCGCTGGCTGACCGCGCTCGGGCAAGTCGTCCGCCAGCTGCGAGTCGAGCGGAACATCAGCGCAGGCGAGCTGGCCGCCGCGGCCGGACTCAAGCCGGCCCGCCTCGACGCGATCGAAGCCGGCCGATTCGACCCGCGCTATGACGTGCTGCTCGCGCTGGCGCGCGGGCTCGACGTCAAGGCGTCCGACCTCGTGAAACGCGCCGACGCCGAGGCAAAGGACGGCGATGCGTGATGGCCGCCAAGATGGAGCGGACCAAGACGCCGGGCATCTTCAAGCGTGGCAGCCGCTACGCGTTCTCCTACAGGGTGAACGGCAAGCAGCGGTGGGAGAGCTTCCGCACACTCGACGAGGCGCGCAGGGCGAAGTCCGCCCGCGCGACAGACATCGAACGCGGCGAGTTCGTGGAGCGATCCCGCGTGACGCTGCACGAGTACGCCGTGGAGTGGATCGACCGCTATCAGGGACGCGGCCGGCGCGGGTGCCGCGAGAACACCCGCGATGAATACCGGCGCCTGCTCGATCGCTACGCGCTGGATCACTTCCCCACGCGCCTACGGCTGACCGAGGTCACGCCGAGTCACGTGGCCGGGTTCGTTTCGTGGCTCTGCAATCCGGTCGCGCAGGGCTGCGCCCTGTCGGACTCCTCCGTCAGAAACGCGCTGACGCCGCTCCGTGCGTGCCTGGCGACCGCCGTGCGAGAGGGCCTGATCCGCTCGAACCCTGCGCGCGACGTTGACCTACCGCATCGCCCCACGGCCGAGGACTCAGAGTGCGAGGAGGTTCGAGCGATGAGCAGGGAGGAGCTGACGACGCTGCTCGAACTGATCCCCGCCGACTGGCGGACGTTCTTCCGGCTGCTGGCGGCGACGGGCCTGCGCGTGAGTGAGGCTGTCGCGCTCCAATGGCGGCACCTGGACCTCGACGGCTCCGCACCGCACGTCAAGGTGCGCCGGGCGATCGTCCGAGGCCGCGTAGGGCCTCCCAAGAGCCGCCACGGCCGACGCGAGGTCCCGTTGGAGCACTCGCTAGTCGTGGCCCTCCGCGAGCGCCGTAGCGCGAGCGAGTGGCCGGGTGACGACGACCTCGTGTTCCCTGCGAGCAACGGCGCGGTGATGAGCCAAGGCAACCTCCGTCGGCGGGTGCTCAAGCCCGCGGCCGAGGAGGCGTGTGTCGGGTGGGTTGGCTTCCATGCGTTCCGCCACACGTGCGCGACGCTGCTGTTCGCTGAGGGTCGCAACGCGGTACAGGTGCAGCGGTGGCTCGGCCACCATTCCGCCGCGTTCACGCTTGCGACCTACGTCCACCTGCTCGATGGCGACATCGGCGAGCCGCTGACGCTGCCGCAGAGTGCTAACGCGGTGCGAACATGCCCCACGCCACTCGACGCCACAGCGGACCTGACGTTCGCAGCCGAGCTGGCGACGTAGCGGCGAGTTCCCGACTCCACGACGCGCCACGACACTCCCGGCCGGGTCTACGGAACCGAAGGTCGGGAGTTCGAATCTCTCCGGGCGCGTCCGCAAAATATGCTGATTACCAGGGCTTCAGAGCGGAGCATCGGCAATGTCTGTCGGTCTGAGCGCCACGTCGCTCCGTGACGTGGCGCTCGCTTCGACTATCAGCCGGACAGGATCTCGCTCAACATCCTGAGCCGAGCCCGCCGGGCGTGCTTCATCCGCAGCTCAGGCCACGCTCACCCCTGGCGCCCCGACCCGGGGTGTTTCTTCAGGCGCTGCATCGGCCGATCGCATGCGTTGGGTGGAGGTCGCGTGTTGCGCCACTGGGAGCAATGCGACGGCCAGCAGGACGAACAGCGGTCCGGCGTTGAAGTCGGTCGCGCCTTCGGTCCAGAACGGTCCGCCGAGGTCCTGCCCGTATAGCCAGTACGCGAGCGACAGGACGATCCCGATCGCGAGCGCGGGCCAGCGCAGCGGTGTCCACACTCCGATCGCGACCGCGAGCGAGACGATTGCGAGCACGATCGCGATCGTGCTCCCGTGCCCGATGGTGTGCTTCGCCAACGAGTCTTGGATCTTGGCGAGCCAGTGGGGTGAGGCTTCGGCCATTCCGGTGATCATGCTGTGTGTTGCTTCCTTCGCGCGGTTGACGTTCGCCAGCCAAAGGCCGGCGGAGATGGTCCACAGGCCGGACCAGAAGGACAGCCCGCCGTGGTCACCGAGCGGACCGAGCGCACCCGGCGAGCGGCCCTCCTGCTTCTCGGTGGGCCATACAAGCAGACCGATGATCGCGTAGAGGATCACCGCTCCCGGTGCTCCCATCAGCGGCGCCGGCAGCGTGTTGGATGTCAGGCCGCCGAAGCCCTCGCCGAACCACCACACGAAGATCGCCCACGCGAACGAGACGGCGAGCGCTGGCTTGACCAGCCGCTTGCTGGACATCAGCGCGAGCCCGATCGCCACCTGGATCTCGCCCGACAGCGAGTTCCACAGCGTCAGGTCGCGGCCGTAGAAGTCATCGAACGTCCGCATCGGGTCGCCGATGAACGACGGCTGGCCGTGCATCGCAGGTTCGAAGACTTCCTTGACGATGGCGTGGGTGAACATGAAGCTCTTGAACTGGAACAGCCCGTCGAGCAGCCACACCAGCCCAAGCGCGATCTGGATACCCCTTGCGGTCACCAACGGACGACCGCCAGGCCGGGCACCAATGGCCGGGGCGCTCATGACATCACCAGCTGCATCGCGGCCAACATGTAGGCCATGCCGATCGTCATCGCGGCCATCGAGACCCGCAGGTCTTTGAAACAGATCAACGGCTCGGCGACAGTCGCCGCAAGCGCGCCCTCCGGGGTCACGGAAACAGCTCCGCCGAAGATCGTCCGCTCATCGAAATCACGCATCCGATTCGTGCCCCATAGCACTGCCTGCCCGGCGAAGTAGGCGACCAGAAGCCAAGTGATCGGCGCCTGGAACCCCGTCGGGGACCACATGTAGGCCATCGCTGCGAGGTCGAACGCGATCAGCAGCCACAGAAGGTTGGTGCCGCGTCCCGCGAACGCCTGCACCATCGTCCACAGCACGATCGCGATCGCGCCGTTCGCGAACGCAAGCGACCAGAACCCGGTCGGGACGTTGAAGTAGTCGATCGACGCGGGCGCGAACATGAATGCCATCCCGATCGCCATCGCCACATGCCCGGAGTGCCACCAGCGGCGCTGCCCCTCGCTTTGCATGACGTGCCGCGCGTGGCTCGCGATGATCGCGAAGAACACAAGCGTCCAGAGCACCGCGAGCCAGCTCGGGAGGATGTTCGTCCCGTGGCCGCCCACGCTCATCGACATCCCTCCCATTGCCATCGAGTGCATCCCGCCCGCGTGCGACGCGGCCGTGGACCCCATGTGCGCCATGCTCGGCATGCTCGAGCTCGACGACGAGCCGCCGCTCATCTTCATCCCGCCAGATCCTTCCGCCGCGGCAACGTCGGCGAACCGCAGCGCGGCGGCAAGCAGCCCGACTGCCAGCACGAGCGTTCGCTTACCGCACCTATCAACTGTTGCAACCATCGTGAAATCCTCCTTGGCTGTTCACGTTCGCGAGGGCATCCAACGCGAACATGGGGAAGCGCCCATACGGGCACGGGCCTTGCAACTCAGCCTCGGCGAGCAGTCACGTGCGCCGAGGCGCGACCCCGATCCTCCAGCCACACGGCCGGCGTGCCGCCGACCGGAAACCTTCAGATCAGGGCGCCAACAGGAGGAGCACGGCCGGCGCCAGGCACGGCAAGCACGGCAACGCGCGCACCAAGTGAGCGCGGCGCGCGAGGAACGCGCACGCCGCGAGCGGCGCGCACCGCCTCGACCCGACGAGCCAGACGGCGAATGACACGCTCACCCGGATAGCGTCCGAGCAGCAGCACCAGCGCCAGCAACCCAGCCGGCGCCAGCTCGAGCGCGGCGCCTGCGCCTGCGACGGCAACAACCGCGACCACCAGGGCCGCGATCGCGATCAGTCGAAACGCGAGGCGCGCACGCGCACGATGAGCCGCCATGACGGCAACATACCTACGCCCGCGCCACAAGTCCAGATTGGCGGTCGTGCCTGGCCAGGGCCATCGGCTCTGCACAGCGGTTCAGCGGCTACCCCTGCTGGCGAGTTCTTTCTGCGTCAAGCCGCGAGCCTCGCGCGGCTCCTTGATCGTTATCCGGGCCTCTGCGTCACAGAATCCGCCGTGCGGCCAATCTAGTGCTGATGGCTGACCCCGAGGGCTTTGTGCCTTTCTATCGACAGGAGGCCGAGGCGGTGCTTTTGTTCCTGACGCGGCGGACTCTCGACGGCGAGGTGGCGCTGGAACTGACGGCGGAGACGTTCGCGCAGGCGTGGCGCGGGTGGGGGCGCGTGCGTGTGGACAGCCGTGAGGAGATGCGCGCGTGGCTGTTCACGATCGCGCGCCGCCAGCTTGGGCAGTACTTCCGCCGCGGCCGGGCGCAGCGTACGGCGGTGCGCCGCCTTGGCATCCGCCTGCCGAGCGTGCACGAGGACGATCTGGCGGCGATCGAGGACGCGGCCGGCCTGGGCGAGGTTCGCGTCGGGCTGGCGGGGGAGCTCGAGCGCTTGAGCGCGGAGCAGCGCGAGGCGTTGCAGATGCGCGTGGTCGAAGAGATGCCCTACGAGGAGGTCGCGCGGCGCCTTGGCGTCTCCGAGCCGGCCGCGCGAGCGCGTGTCTCGCGTGGGCTGCGCACGTTGCAGCGCGCGCTGGCCGCCCCCGCGGTGATCGACGGGGGTGTCTCGTGAGCGGCCGCTTGCGCGTGCTGGAGGAGCTCGAGGCGGAGTTCGCTCGCGTCACAGCTGACCGACCGGCTGACGAGCATAGGCGCGGTCTCGGGCGGCGGGTCGGCGACACCTGGCGCACGCGCCGGCTGTGGCTGTTGATCCCCGGCGTCGCCGCGCTGCTGGTGACGACGACGATCGCGCTGGCCGCGAGCGGCGTGTTCCTCACGGGTGCGGCCGTGGCTCCCGTCGGCCCGCTGAGCCCGGCGGCGGGCGCGGGCCTGCCGCTGCCCGGGCAGTCGCGGCTGCTGGCGTTGCGCGTCGCCGACCCGGGCGGCGGTCTGCCGTGGGGGATGCGCGTGGTGCACACGACGCGCGGGCTCGTGTGCGTGCAGATCGGCCGCGTCCAGAACGGCCGGCTGGGAGAGCTCGGGATCGACGGCGCCTATCACGACGACGGCAGGTTCCATCCGGTCGGCCCGGGCGTGCTGCCGACGTACGCGGGCGGCGCGTCGGAGGGCGGCGTGACGAGCGAACGCGGCAGCTGCGTGCTCGCGGACGGCGACGTGACCGGCAACGGCGAAGCGTGGGGGAGCGCGGTGGCCGCCGAATTCTGGGGCGTCGACGAAAACGCGGCGTTCGCGCTCGAACGGCATCCTCGTCCCGCGGCGCGCCGCCGCGACATCACGTACGGGATCCTCGGCCCGCACGCGGTGAGCGTGACCTATCGCGAAGGCTCGGCGCTGCGCACCGAGCCGGTCGTGGCGGGTGTGGGGGCGTATCTGATCGTGCAGCCGGCCGTCCCCGATTCGACCCACGAAGGACACGGGGCGGCGCCGGGCACGGACACGCCGGGTGAAGGGCCGGGCACCGACGGCGCGCTCACGAGCATCAGCTACGAGCATCACGGCAAGGTCTGCGAAAACGGCTCGAACGCGAGAACCGGCGGCAACGTGAAGATTCAGCAGCCGTGCCCTGCGCCGAACCCATATCCGGCCGACCTGCGCGTGACGCCGCCCGGCAGCTTCGTTCGCCATCCGAAGGTCGCGTTGAAGCTCACTCACGGCAGCGTAATCGCAGCGGAACTGTCGTTCTCGGCTCCGTTCGCGGTCACAAGCGCGGCAGAGGGCTACTCACTGTCGGCCAAGCCGTGCCCGAGCGCGAGGGAAGGTGGCGGCGTGGCGGTCCTGGATCGCAACGTGGCGCAGGGCGCGACGGTCCACCTGACGCTGCGGTATCCGTTCGCGGCGCGCTGCAACGGCCGCTCGGTGGACGTCGAAGTCCTCTACGACTCCTCCGGCCCGGACGCCAAACGCTCCTACGGCAGAACGCCAGGCGAACTGCTGATCGGCACAGCGACGATCCGCCTGCCGCGGGGCGACCGGGCGGCAGGCCCACCGTATCGCCGCATCGGTCTCAGCCGACCACGGTGAAGCGCTCGCGTCCGCCCGTTCGGGTTTACTCGTGCGCTCCGACAACCGCAACCGCTGAGGAGCTTCGATGCTGACCCAAACACAACTCGCCGCCGCCGTCGCCGAGCGTGCGGATCTGAGCAAGGCCGACGCGAAGAACGCGCTCGCGGCGCTCGAGGCGATCGTCCTGGAGCAGATAGGCGACGCCGAGCGGGTGAAGATCGGCGGCCTGGTGCAGCTGACCGTGCGCGTCAAGCCGGCGCAGAAGGCACGCAAGGGTCGCAACCCGGCGACGGGCGAGGAGATCACGATCGCCGCGAAGAAGGCCAGCGTCGACGTGCGCGCGCGCGTGCTCACCGGGGCGAAGAACGCGGTTCCCTCGCTGCAGAAGGCGCGTCGCCGGCTCGCACCCAGCTCCTGACATGAGCCTGCGACCGCGCTAGCGGAGGCGCCGCGGCTCGGTGCGTCACATCGGCGGCCGTCGCGGCGTCTGTAGGGACATGAGGCGATCCGGCCGGTCAGGCTAGCGCGGTGGACGAGCGCGAGTTCCTCGACTGCTATGACCTGCTCGCCAGGGACCTGGTGGGGTTCTTTGCCCGCCGCACGGGCGACCCCCAGCTGGCGATGGACCTGCTGGCGGACACCTTCCTCGCGGCGTTCGAGCAGCGGCAGCGCTGCCGCGCGGCGACGAACGCCCAGCGGGCGGCGTGGGTGTACCGCATCGCGGCGAACAGGCTCGCCGATCATTTCCGCGGCGCGGAGCGCGGCAGGCGCGCGGTCGGCCGTCTGGGAAGCGAGCTGCGCGCGTTGACCGACGCGGAGGCGTCGGCGATCGCGCAGATGGCCGAGTCGAGCGAGCTCGAGGAGCGCGTGATGGCCGCGTTCGGAGACCTGAGCGAGGAGCAGAGGACGGCGCTGGAGCTGCACGTGATCCAGGAGCGCCCGTACGCGGAGGTCTCGCGGGCGCTGCGGATCAGTGAGCCGGCGGCGCGAGCGCGGGTCAGCCGTGGCATCCGAGCGCTTCGGCGCTCGGCGACGACAGACGAGAAGGAGCAGCGATGAGCAGCAGCAGGCGCACAGACGACTTCCGCGATCTTCCGATCCTGGGCGAGCTGCGCGAGCAGCTGCAGGCGCGCTTTGCGCCCGCGGCTCCGGCGGCGCCGGCGGGGAGGCTCGCAACGCTGCGCCGGCGCTGGCCGCGCGCGGGAACCCGGCTGGGGGTCGTGCTCGCCGCGCTCGCCGTCGCCGGCGGCTCGGCGCTGGCGGCCGGACTGCTCTCGGGGCAGCGCTCACGCCCACTGACGGCCGTGTTCGCGCCCGGGTCTCCGACGAGCCAGGAGGGCTACGGCCCGCCGGGATCGACATACAGCATCTCGATCGCGCCGTCGATGCAGGCGGGGGTCATCGGCTGGTGCACCTCGCTCGTGACCTATCGCGGCGCGAGGCGCTTCGACCTCGGCACGGGCGGCTGCAACGGTGCGCCGCCCGCGGTCGGCGCACCGTTGTTCGGGGCCAGGGACGGCGGCATCGGCTCGGCGGGCCTGTCATATGTGTTCACGGCCCCCGGGGTCGCCGCGGTGCGAGTCGCGCATGGGCCGACGATCCTCACGCGCGCGGACCCGCGCCTGCCGTTCGGCTTCAGGGCGGCGGTGTTCTCGCTGCCCGAGCGATTGCTGCGCGACCCCGGAGTTGAGCTGAGCGCTCTTGACAGCGCCGGCCGGGCGATCCCGGGCGACGCGTACGCCGGGCCGGTGACGGAGGCCACGCGATCCTGGCGAGCCCCGAACCGCCCCGCTGCGGGAGCGTGCTCGATCGCGCCGCGAAGAGGCGCGCCGGTCATCCTGCAGTCCGGGTCGGTGCTTAGCGACGCCGTGGGCGACCCCGGCATCCTCGGGCGCGCGTTCCTGCCGTGCCTGAACACGTCGTTCACCTTCCACGGGACGCGCTTTGCCGCAGCCGTCCTGCTCGACGCGAAGCACCCCGGGCGGATGCCGGCCAACCTGCCTGACATGCAGCCGCTCGCTGGCCAGCGGGGGATCTTGGCGCGCCGCGGCGCGATGACCAATCTCTTCGATGACCTTGCGAACAACCTCGACATGGCAGCACGGCGCGCCGGGAGCACCTGGCTGGTCGTCGCCGGCGGCGCGAATGGCACACAGCGGACGGCTGCGCTGAACGCGCTTGTCGTCGGACCGCTCGATCTGCACCGGCCAAGCCCGCCGAGCGAGCGACCGCGCCACGCGCTGTGCTGGATCGCCTACCGCGATGGGAGCGGCCTGCGCGCCCTGTCGCAGGCGGCGACCACGAGCCCGCCGCCGATACTCGCGCTGCTCAGGCGCGGCGGGTGGCGCATCCACGGTGCTTACAGGGAACTCAGGATCGGGAGCACCGGGTACATCCTGCCGAGTCACGGACAGGCGTTCCTCGCAAGCCCCCCCTGCGCTACCGCCACGTTCCTGATGGGCGACTGGACGCTGCAGGCGACGGTGATGCTCGCCGTCGGCAGGGGACTCCCGGCTCAGCTGCAGGGCAGAGCGCCGATCGACGGGCAGGCGGGCGCCGTCCGGCGCAGGGGCGCGCAGGACGAAGGCGCCGGCATCTGGCAGAAGGTCGGCGGCGCGTGGCTGCGGGTCACCGGGGCGACGACCGTACAGGAGGAAACGCTCCTGAACGAGCTCACGGTAACCTCGCCGGCCCGCTGACGAGCGTCCGGCGGTCGATCTGCGCAAGGATCTGAGGATGCTGGTCGTGACGGCTCTGGGCGGAAACGCGCTGCTGCGTCGCGGCGAGCCGGCGGACGTCGATCACCAGCGAGCGAACATCGCGGCGGCGGTCGACGCGCTCGCGCATCTGGCGCGAGACCACCGGCTGGTGGTGACGCACGGCAACGGACCGCAGGTGGGCCTGCTGGCGCTGCAGTCGGAGGCATATCCGCAGGTGACGCCGTACCCGCTGGACGTGCTGGGGGCGGAGTCGGAGGGGATGATCGGCTATCTGCTCGAGCAGGGCCTCGGCAACCGGCTGCCGGGCAGGCACACGGCGACGCTGCTGACGCAGGTGGTGGTCGACGCGCGGGACCCGGCGTTCGCGCGCCCGAGCAAGCCGGTGGGTCCGGTGTACGACGAGGAGACGGCGGCGCGGCTCGCGCGCGAGCGCCGGTGGACGGTGGCCGAAGACGGAGCGAGCTGGCGTCGCGTGGTCGCCTCGCCGCAGCCGCGGCGAATCGTCGAGCTGCAGACGATCCGACTGCTGGTGGACGCGGGCGTGCTGGTCGTGTGCGTCGGCGGCGGCGGCGTGCCGGTGCGGGTCGACGCGCACGGCGCGATGCACGGCGTGGAGGCGGTGATCGACAAGGACCGCTCGGCGGCGCTGCTCGCCCAGGAGCTGCATGCGGACGCGCTGCTGCTGCTGACGGACGTGCCAAACGTGGAGCGCGATCACGGGACCGATCGCGCGCGGCCGATCGGCGAAGCGTCGGTCGGGGAGCTCGATCCGGCTGACTTCGACGAGGGCTCGATGCGCCCGAAGGTGGAAGCGGCGTGCCGGTTCGTGACGCAGACTGGCAAGATGGCGGCGATCGGCGCGTTGTCGGACGCGACGGCGATCCTCGCCGGCAGCGCCGGCACGCGCATCGTCGCGGAGCGCGTCAAGACAGATGCTCGTAAGCGCTGAGAAACCAGGCCTGCACTTCAGTCACCCGGCTTGCCTGGAGCACGATCCGCGCGTGCACATGCCGGAGCACCCTGACACGCCGGAGCGGTTGCTGGCGATCGAGCGGGAGCTCGCGGCGAGCGGCTGGCTTGGCCTGGAGCGCCGCGAGGCGCGGGCGGCGAGCGAGCCGCAGCTGGAGCTGGTCCACAGCGCGCGCCTGGTGCGGCACATCAAGGAGCTCGCGCGCGCGGGCGGCGGCGCGATCGACGCGGACACGTTCGTGGGCGAGCCGTCGTATCGCGCGGCGCTGCACGCGGCGGGCGGCGCGTGCGAGATGACGCGGGCGCTGCTGGCGGGCGAGGCGAAGCTGGGGTTCTGCGCGGTGCGCCCGTCGGGTCACCACGCGGAACCGGATCGCGCGATGGGCTTCTGCCTGTTCAACAACGTGGCGCTGGCGGCGGAGCTCGCGATCCGCGAGCTGGGCGTCGAGCGCGTGTTCATCCTTGACTGGGACGTGCACCACGGCAACGGCACGGCGGAGGCGTTTCGCCGCCGCTCGGACGTGCTGTTCGCGAGCATCCACCAGGCGGGGATCTACCCGGGCACGGGCCGGCTGAGCGACGTGGGCTCGGGCGAGGGCGAGGGCTACACGATCAACCTGCCGGTGCCGGGCGGCTCGGAAGAGGAGCTGTGGCTGTCGCTGATCGAGCACATCGTGCTGCCGGTGGCGCAGGAGTTCCAGCCGCAGCTGGTGCTGGTGTCGGCGGGCTTCGACGCTCACCGCGAGGACCCGCTGGCGGGCTGCAGGCTGGAGGATGGCTCGTTCGCGGAGATGGCGCGTCACGTGCGCGACTTCGCCGAACGCGTGAGCGCGCCGCTGGGTGTGGTGCTGGAGGGCGGCTACGAACCGGCGGCGCTGGCGCGCTGCGTGCGCGAGACGCTGAGCGCGCTCGCGGGATCGGCGCCGCCTCACGCGGCGGCGCCGGAGCCGCTGCTGACCTCGCGCGCGGCGGCGCAGTTCTCCCGCTACTGGGAGCTCTGAGCGCTCGCCCGTAGTTTTCCGCCGGGGTACGGCAGTCAAAACCGGATGCCGGAGGCCCGTGTCCTTGCGATCTTGGGATTGATGGGATCCGAAGGCGCCAGCTCCTCGCGGTCTGCTCGTGACGCGGGCGATGCGACGGCAACCGAGGCACCTGCCGTCGACTCTGGCGCGGCGAAGCGTGTGCGGCTGCTCGACGGCTCGTGGGTGACGGTGCGCGCGGCAGGCGCGCAGGACGAGGCGGCGCTGCTGGTGTTCCTGTCGGAGCTGTGCCTGGAGGCGCGGCGCATGCGCTTCTTCACGGGCGCCGCGGACATCGAGCTCGCGGCTCATCTGGCGGCCGCGTCGGGGCCGGATCGCTATGGCCTGATCGTGCACGACGAAGTCGGCACGACGGTCGGGCACGCGACGTACGTGAAGCTCGACGGCGAGCGTGCGGAAGTGGCGGTGGAGGTCGCCGACCACCTTCACGGCCGCGGCCTTGGGACGCTGCTGATCGAGCGACTTGCCCAGGTGGCGGAGTCGCACGGGATCACGACGTTCGTGGCTGAGGTGCTGCCGGAAAACCGCGCGATGCTGGATGTGTTCCGCGACGGCTTCGACGCGCATGTGCGCTTCCACGACGGCACCGACACGGCCGAGTTCCCGACCGCTGCGTGGCGCCTGGCGCGTGAGCGCTTCGAGCAGGCGCCCGCGAGCGCGTCCGCCGCAACCGATTCCTAGAGCGGCGGACGAGCTCGACGCTTCCGCTGCGGCGGCGGTCAGCCGCCCTGCACGATCAGGAAGCTGTTGGCGTCCTGGTCGCGGAACCAGAACATCGGCGGCACGGTGCCTCCCATGCGCGATACCTCCTCGTCGACGTCGACGCCCTGCGCTTTGAGGCTGGCGTGGTCGGCGTCGACGTCGTCGGTCCCGAAGGCCACGCGCGTCTGCACCCCGGTGGGTTCGCCCTCGCGCGGGGGCACGATCGCGATCGTCGTCGCGGCGCCGGGCGGGGCGACTTCCACCCAGCGCATGGCCTCGCCCATGGGGATGTCGGCGCGCTTCTCGAAGCCGAGCGTGCCGGTGTAGAACTCGATCGCCCGGTCCTGGTCGCTGACGGGGACGATGGTCGTCGCCACCTGGCTGATGCGGGTGGGGGCCTGCGTGTCGGTCATGCTCATTCTCCTGCTCGCGGGTTGGTGCGGCTCTGCCAGCACGCTACGCCCCCATCGCGGCTCACGTACTTCCGGACAGTCGCACTCTGCGGTGTATCCCGGACGCTCGGCGGCGCCCACGCTTTCAACATGTGAGGATGAGCCCGATGATGACCCACATCGACGCGGGTGGGTCGGGCCGCGTTGGCGATGTCGACGAGCTTCTGCTGCGGGCGCTGGCGCAGCCGGCGATGTACGGCGGCGGGCCGGTGGCGGTGCACGAGACGCACGCGTCGTGGGTGTTCGTCGCGGGCGAGCGCGCGTACAAGGTCAAGAAGCCGGTGACGCTCGCGTTCCTGGACTACGGCACGCTCGCGCGCCGGCTGGCGGCCTGCCGCGAGGAGGTGCGCGTCAACCGCGAGCTGGCCCCGGACGTGTACGTGGGGGTTCGGGCGATCGTGAGGACCGCCGGCGGCTTCGCGCTCGCGGACGAGCACGCTGCGGGCGCGGTCGAGTATGCGGTGGAGATGCGCAGCTTCGACGAGGCGGAGACCCTGGCGGGGCTGATCGCGGCGGGGACGTTGACGCGCGAGCGCGTGCGCGCGGTCGCGCGCCGCCTGGCTGCGTTTCACCGTGCGGCGCCGGTGGTGGACGGCGGCGGTCCGCGCGAGGTGCTGGACATGTGGCTGGCGAACGTGCGCGAGCTGGCGGACGTGAGCCGCGCGCTCGCCTGGCGGGTGGACCTGATGGAGGGCTTCGGCACCGCGTTCGTGGCGGCGCATGAGGGCGAGATCGAGCGGCGCGGGCTCGCGGGGCTCGTTCGCGACGGGCACGGCGACCTGCGCTGCGAGCACGTGCTGGCGCGTGAGCCGGTGCGCGTGGTCGACCGCGTGGAGTTCGACCCGGCGCTGCGCCGCACCGACGTCGCCTGCGATCTCGCGTTCCTGACGATGGATCTCGAGGCGCTCGGCCAGCGCTGGGCGGCGGACGAGCTGGTCGGCGCCTACCGCAGCGAGGGCGTCGATCCGGGCAGCGAGGCGCTGCGCTCGTTCTACGCGGCCCACCGCGCGCTGGTGCGCGCGAAGGTCGCGCTGATCGCCGCGTCCGGGCAGCAGGGGGATCCGGCCGAGGGGTTGCTCGAGCAGGCGGCCGCACGGTGGGCTCTGGGCGAGCGCCTGTGCTGGCGCGCGCGGGCCCCGCTGGCGCTGCTGGTGTGCGGTCCGGCGGCCAGCGGCAAGTCGACGCTAGCGGCCGAGCTCGCGCGCCGATCCGGTATGGCGCTCGTGTCCTCGGACATCGTGCGCAAGTCCGCCGCCGGGCTCGCGGCGAGCGAGCGGGCGGCGCCCGAGCACTACAGCGAGCGCTTCACGCGCCTTACCTACCAGCGGCTGGGGCGCGATGCGCGGCTCGCGCTAGCCCGCCGCCACGGGGTGATCGTCGATGCGACCTGTCGCGCCCGCGCGGATCGCGCTCTGCTGCTGGGCGAGCTCACAGGGCGCGGGCTCACGCGCGTGGCGGTGCGCTGCGAGGTGCCGATCGATCTGGCGATCGCGCGCGCGGCGCAGCGCATGGGCGACGCGGCGCGCATCTCCGACGCCACCCCGGAGGTCGTCGCCGAGCAGTACCGCGCATTCGAGGCGCTGGAGGAGCTGCCGGCGGGCAGCGTGCTCGAGCTCGACACGACGCGGCCGCTCGACGCGCAGGTCGCCGAGGTCACGCGCGCGGTCGACGGCGCCGTGCTTTGCCACAGTCGCGCTTCGGTCCTTTACACGGATCAATCGAGGCTCGCCGAGAGCTAGCTTGGAGCGATGGGCGATCTGCACGCAGTGTCCGCTCTCTCAGACGTCAAAGCAGGCGCGTCGACGGCTGCGCCGATCGCCGTCGTCCTGGCCGACGACCACCCGTTCGTGCGCCACGGTCTCGGGCTGCTGCTCGAGGGCGAGGAGGACCTCGAGGTGATCGGCGAAGCGGACGACCTCGACTCGACCGTGCGCGGCGTCGCTCGACACAAGCCGCGGGTGCTCGCGCTCGACCCGCACATGTCGGGCGCCTCGAGCAGCGAGATCCTCGCGCGGCTGCGCGAGCGCTCGCCGGACACGCAGGTGGTGATCCTCACGATGGAGGAGAACCCGGCATTCGTCGAGCATTTCCTGGAGTGCGGCGCCGTCGGCTTCGTCGCGAAGGAGCGTGCCGACAGCGAGCTGCCGCCGGCGATTCGGGCCGCCGCGCGCGGCGAACGGTACGTCAGCCCGCAGGTCGCTGCCAGGCTCGACGCCCTGGGCCGCCTGCCCGGCGGGGGCACGTTCTAGTCCTGACGCGCTGGAGCGCGGTCGCATGATCGATCTTCACTGCCACATCCTGCCGGGGCTCGACGACGGCGCGCTCGATCTGCAGGACAGCGTGGCGATGGCGCGCCAGGCCGAGCGCGACGGGATCGCGCTCGTGTGCGCGACGCCCCACATCCGCCACGATCACGACGTCGCGATCGAGGGCATCGCGGAGCGCGTGCGCTGGCTGCAGCGACGGCTCGACGACGACGGCGTCGACGTTCGCATCGTTCCCGGCGGCGAGCTGGCGGAGACCGACGCCGATCGCCTGAGCGATGCGCAGCTGCGGCTGGTGGCGCTCGGCGGCGGGGGCGGCTGGGTGCTGCTCGAGCCGGCTCCCGGCCCGCTCGGCGATGGCCTTGAGGCGCTCGTGCAGCGGCTCGCGCGGCGGGGGCTGGCGACGATCGTGGCGCACCCCGAGCGTCACGCCGCGGCGGACTTCGAGGAGCGCCTGCGGCGGCTGGTCGCCGGCGGCTGCCTGATCCAGTGGACGGCGCAGTTCGTCGCCGACGCGGCTGCCGAGGACCTCGTGCTGAGGCTGGCGGGCGAGGGCCTGGTGCACCTGCTGGCCAGCGACGCCCACTCTTCCCTCGGCGGGCGCCCGGTGCGGCTGGCGGCCGGATTCGAGCGTCTTGCGACGGTCTGCGCTCCCGAGCGGATCGAGTGGATGGCCGAGCGGGCGCCGCAGGCGATCGTGCGGGCGCAGCCGGTTGCGCCGATGCCGTAGCCGGCTCGACCAGGCGGCGCGTTACGGTAGCCGGGTGCGTGCCGCCTCCGTGATCCTCGTGACCGTGCTCGCGCTGGCGCTCGCGCCGTCGGCGTGGTCCCGCAAGCCCGCGTCGCGGCACAGGCGCGCAACCGTCCCGAGGGCGAGCGTGTCGGTCGATCCTGCCGCGGCGATCGGCCCGATCGTTCCGAGCGACTTCCTCGGGCTGTCGTTCGAGGCGAGCAGCCTGCCCACGATCGCCGGCTACGCCGGCAGCGGCGATCTGGCCAACCTGCTGCGCTCGCTCGGGCCGGGGGTGATGCGCTTTGGCGGCTTCAGCGTCGATAACGAAGCGGGCTGGGCCGATGAATCGGCGCCGCCGGCGTGGTCGCACACGACGATCGCGCCGCAGGACCTGGAAGGCATCGCGGCGCTGGCGCGCGCGACCGGCTGGCGCGTGCTGCTGGGCGTCACTTTCGGCCACGTCGAACCGGCGGCCGCCGCGCAGGAGGCGCAGGTCGCGCAGTCGCTGCTCGGCTCGAGCCTCGCGGGCATCTCGATCGGCAACGAGCCCGACAGATATGTGGCGGACACGCTGCGCACCTCGCCGTGGTCGTTCGCGGACTACGTGAGCGAAATCGACGCGTACCGCGCGGCGATCGCGGCGGCGGCCCCGGGCGTGCCGATCGCGGGCCCGGACGCGTCCAGCGGCGAAGACGTGCTGGCGTGGGCCAGCGAAGAGGCCGCGGCCGAGCACCCGGCGCTGCTCACCGCCCACTACTACCCGCTGACGAAATGCGAGGCGTACGCCCCCAAACTGAGCGACCTGCTGAGCCCGCTGACGCGCGCGAACGAGTCGGCGATCCTCGAGCAGCTCTCGGCGGCCGCCGTGGCGAGCAGGATCCCGCTGCGGCTGGATGAGACCAACAACGTGTCCTGCCGCGGGCAGCCAGGAGTGAGCAACGTGTTCGCCTCGGCGCTGTGGGCGGTCGACTACGTGGCGCGCGCGATGGCCAGCGGCGTGGCCGGGGTGAACTTCCACGACCTGCTCGACGAACCGCTCAGCTACAGCCCGCTGGTGGCCGGCGGCGCGCAGGAACTGGCGAGCGGCGCTTTGCACGCCAACCCGGAGTGGTACGCGCTGCTGCTCGCCCAGCGCCTGCTCGGCGACGAGCCGGTGCGCGCGAGCGTCGCGGGGGGCGCGAGCACGCTGACGGCGGGCGCGTTCGTGACCCCGGGCGGCAGCGTGCAGCTCGTGCTGGTCGACTTCGCTCCCACCGGCGCGCGGCCGCTGCTCGTGCAGCTGCGCCTGCCGCCGAGCTTTGCAGGGGGGACGATCCTGCGCTTGACGGCGCCCGGGCTGCGGGCGACGAGCGGCGTGACGCTCGGCGGCAGCGCCGTCGGCGCGGAGGGCACGTGGGCTCCCGCGGCGACGCTGCCGTACGTGTCGGGCAAGCCGGGCGCGCTCGCGCTGCGGATGCCGGCGAGCAGCGCCGCGCTGGTGACGCTCTCGCCCGGCGGCTGACGCGCCGCGGTCGATGTGGCAAACCACTGATCGCGACACGTGGCCGCCGCGGATGCCGGATCGTCCGCCAAGCCCGATTATTTGACTCCGTCCGATTCGCAAGCGGGAATGAGGAGAGGAAGATGGCGGGGAAAACGCCGGTCCAGGGAACCGTGGGTCGCACGCACGTGCAGAGGAGCAGCCGCGTGAGCGTCCCCGCCCCGATCGACGACGAGCTTCGCGGCCGCCGTACGGCGCCGCCGCGGATCCACAGCCGCCGGCTGCTCGAGCAGGTTCGCCGGCTGCAGCGGGAGCGCGCTGCGCAACGGTGACCGGTCGGGGTGGCCGGCGCCGGCTCTTGACTAACCTCTGTCGCAGCTCACCTGGAGGTTTGTCGTGAGACCGGGCGGTTTCCGCCGCAGCCATGAGAGCAGCGCTCCCAACGTCGCCGCACCGGCTTCGCAGCCACGGCATCGTCTGTGGCCGCGCGTGCTGGCGGGCGCGGGAGCGGCGCTCGCGCTCGTGCTGCTGGCGTTCGGCGCGCTGGCGTTCGTGTGGTCGCGCCCGTCGATCGTCGCGGACGTGGATGCGCTCGCGCGCGTGCAGGAGCCGCTGACGAAGGGCACGATCGAAAGCGTGAAGGCGACGGGGCCGCACGGGCGGGCGATCCCCCTGGCGGTGAGCGACGGGCGGCTGTGGCCGCTGCGCCCGCTCGCGCCCGGCGAGCCGATCTCGGTGGAAGTCGTGCTGCGCCGCCCCGGCTGGATCGCGTGGCTTGCCGGCAGTCGCGACACCGAGCGTCTGCAGCTGCGCACCCCGAGCGCGCTGCTGCGCGAACGCTATGTGACGCTGGCGGCGGGCGCGCCGCTGCAGCTGGCCTTCGATCAGCCGGTGCGCACGCTGGCGTACGGGGCGCCGGAACATCTGCGGCGGCGGGTGCTCGGGCAGGCGCGCAGTCAGATCACGCTCGCGCGCAGCGGCGAAGCGGGCTCGATCGAAGTCGCCGCCGCGCCGCGGTCGTGGGAGACGCTGCCGGCGCCGTCGCTGGTGAGCTGGTTTCCCGCCGGGGCGGGGCCGAGCGCGGTGCTGACCCCGACTCCGGGAACGCGGATCTCGCCGACGACGCCGATCTACCTGACGTTCTCGGAACCGGTGTCGGCGGCGCTCGGCGGGCAGTTGCCGCGCCTGCAGCCCGCCGCCGCCGGTCGCTGGCGCACCGTCGACAGCCACACGATCGCGTTCACGCCCAGCGGCTACGGCTTCGGCCTGGGCACCCCCGTCACGCTCGCGCTGCCGCACGCGGTCCGGCTGCTGGGCGCCGGGCACGACGGATCCTCGAGCGTCGCGAGCTGGACGGTGCCGGAAGGCTCGATCCTGCGCGCGCAGCAGATCCTCGCGCAACTCGGCTACCTGCCGTTGAGCTTCGACCCGACGCACCCCGTCGCGTCGACCGCGGCGGCGCAGGAGCGCGCGGCGGTCGATCCGCCGGCCGGCAGCTTCTCCTGGCGCTACGGCGACATTCCTGCGCCGCTGGCCGCGGAGTGGCAGCCGGGCGCGGGCAACGTGGTGCTGCGCGGGGCGGTGATGGCGTTCGAGAACGCGCACGAACTGACGACCGACGGGATCGTCGGTCCGCAGGTGTGGCGGGCGCTGCTGCACGCGGCGATCGCCGATCAGAAGACCACCGCGAGCTACACCTACGTGCTGGTGAGCGAGGGCTCGGAGACGCTCGAACTGTGGAATGACGGCTCGATCCGCCTGACGACGCCCGTCAACACGGGCATCGCGACGGCGCCGACCGAACTGGGCACGTTCCCGGTGTACGAGCACATCGCGTCGGGGACGATGAGCGGGACCAACCCGGGCGGCAGCCACTACGAAGATCCGGGCGTCCCGTGGATCAGCTACTTCAACGGCGGCGACGCGCTGCACGGCTTCGAACGCTCGCAGTACGGCTTCCCGCAGAGCCTCGGCTGCGTGGAGATGCCGCCCGCGACCGCCGGGAGGGTGTGGCCGTACACGCCGATCGGCACGCTCGTGCACATCGCATGAGCGGGCGCTCGGCGCGGGCTGCTGCTACCGTGAGGGCATCAGGTCGGGCGATCAGCCCGGCATCGCAGTGCCAGCGCTCGTAGCCTTTGCTCAGCAATCTCCGCGTTCGCAGCACTACCAACGCAGGAGGAAATGCAGAATGGCTACAGGAACCGTGAAGTGGTTCAGCGACGACAAGGGCTTTGGCTTCATCACGCCCGATGACCAGTCGAAGGACCTGTTCGTCCATCACAGCGCGATCGTCGGCGAGGGCTATCGCTCGCTCGCCGAGGGCGCGAAGGTCTCATATGAGGCCGAGGCCGGCGACAAGGGCCCCAAGGCCGCCAACGTCCAGCCGCTGTAGCAAGCAAGGGGCGCCATTGGCGCCCCCAAGTCGCTTGTAGCAAGCTCGGGCGCCCATCGGCGCCCTGATGAATGGCCCGCGGTCGATCTACGGATCGGCCGCGGCGACCACCTCGGCTCATTCCGTGCGGCACGGCTCATTCCGCGCACCTTGGCTCATTCCGTGCGCGAGAAGCCGCGGATGGCCAGCGCGATGAAGATCGCTGCGAAGACGACCACGATCCCGATCTCGGTGCCGACGGAGAGCGTGTGGCCGAACACCTCGACGCTGGCGGGGAAGCGCCTGCGGGCTGCGGGCGGCATGCGCTGCGCGGCGAACACGACCTGGCGCAGCGGCGCGACCGCGTACGTGAGCGGGTTGATGCGTGTGAGGACCGTCAGCCAGCCGGGCAGCGCGTTCAGCGGAAACAGCGCGCCGGAGAGGAAGATCATCGGGAACAGCAGCATCTGCATGACCACCTGAAAGCCTTCCATCCGTTCGATGTGGCTCGCGACGAACACGCCGAAGGCCGTCAGCGCGATCGCCATCAGCAACTCCAGGCCGATGATCTCCAGGACCAGCAGCGCGGTCAGGTGCACGCCGATCAGCGGCGCGAGCGCGAGCATGATCGTTCCCTGCACCGCGGCGACGGTGGCGCCGCCGGCGGTCTTGCCGAGCGCGAGCGAGGCGCGGCTGGTGGGCGCGACGAGCATCTCGCGCAGGAAGCCGAATTCGCGATCCCACACGATCGACATGCCTGAGAAGATGGCGGTCGTGACGACGCTCATCGCCATGATCCCGGGGAACATGAACTTCTTGAAGTCGAATCCGGCGGTGCTGCCGACCAGCCCGCTCATGCCGTAGCCGAGCACGATCAGGAACAGCACGGGCTGGATCAGCCCGCTGAGGATGCGCGTGCGCGTGCGCTCGAAGCGGATCAGCTCGCGCAGCCACACCATGCCGGTCGTGCGCAGCTCGTCGCGCAGCACCGTGTCGGGGCCTTCGGCGATGCGCGGATGCAGGGCGGCGGTGCTCACCTCAGCGCCTCCTCCCGTGCCAGGCGCGCACGCGCGCGGGGATCGCCTCGGCGTGGGACTCGCGGATCTCGCGGCCGGTGTAGTGCAGGAACACGTCGTCGAGGGTCGGTCGATGGACGTGCACGTTCACGACGGGCACGCCGGCGGCGTCGATCAGCGCGGCAACCGCGTTCTCGCCGTTCTCGACGAACACGCGCGCTCCGCCGGCGACGGCCTCGACGCGATACCCGGAGCGTTCGAGCGCGGCGATCGCGGCGGCGTCGTCGGTGGTCCCCAGCTCGACGGTGTCGGCGCCGATCTCGGCCTTCAGCGCGCGCGGCGTGTCGAGCGCGACGATCCTGCCGTGGTCGATGATCGCGATGCGGTCGGCGTACTCGGCCTCGTCCATGTAGTGCGTTGTGAGGAACACGGTGACGCCGGCCTCCTCGCGCAGCCGCAGCACGTCCTCCCACATCAGCGCGCGCGTCTGCGGGTCCAGGCCGATCGTCGGCTCGTCGAGGAACAGCACCCTGGGGACGTGCATGAGCGCGCGCGCGATTTCCAGGCGGCGCGCCATCCCGCCGGAGAACTCCGATACGAGGTCGTAGCGCCGGTCGCCCAGGTCGACGAGCTCGAGCACGCGGGCGATGCGCGCGTCGACGTCGCGACTGGGCACGCGGTAGAGCACGGCGTGGAAGCGGAGATTCTCCTGCGCGGTGAGCCGGTCGTCGAGCGTCTGGTCCTGGAAGACGAGCCCGATGTTGCGCCGCACGGCCTTCGGCCGCGTCGCGACGTCGAAGCCCGCGATCCTGACCCGCCCGGCGCTCGGATGGGCGAGCGTGCAGAGCATGTTGATGGTCGTCGACTTGCCCGCGCCGTTCGGGCCGAGGAACGCGAACACCTCGCCCTCGCGGACGTCGAAGCTGATCGAGTCCACAGCGGTGAACTCGCCGAAGCGTCGCGTGAGATCGCGAACCTCGATCACCCTCGGGCGCGGCGGGGAGACGGCTGTCTCTGTCTGCGCCCGAGCGTCGCTGACGGCAGTGCTGGCCATGTATGACATCCTCGCCGCCCGGCGGCTGCGAGCCATCGGGGCAGGCAGCGGATCAGACTCCGTACTTTGCGCAGGCCGCCACGTGCCGTCGGGAAGCCGTCAGTGTCGTAACGATGCGAGCGTTCCACCCCACGTGGTTCTCGTGAGCTCTTCGACCAGCGCGGCTCGTGCGCCGAGTGTGGATGGCCCCGGCGGCGAGCGCTTGCGCGAGTTCGAGCTCCTGTACCGCTCGGAGGTGGCGACGGTGACGGCGTTCTTCGCGCGACGTGCACGCGATCCCCAGCTGGTCGCTGATCTAACCGCAGACACGTTCGTGGAGGCGATGAGATCGTTCGCGTCCCACGGCCCCGCTGCGGGCAGCGAGCGGCCGTGGCTGTTGACGATCGCCCGGCGCGTGTACGCCAAACACTGCGAGCGAGCGACGCGCAGGCGGGATGCGGCGCGCCGCGATCTGGCGCGCCAGCTGCTCGACGAAGACGAGACCGAGCAGCTCGCGGAGCGCATCGATGCGGAGCGCCCCGGTCGCGAGCTGCTGGAGTCGCTCGCGGGACTGTCCGAGCTGGATCGGGAGGCCGTGGAGTTCGTGCATCTCGCGGGCCTCACCCCGAAGGAAGCGGCGGCGGCGCTCGGCGTATCGCCCGGCGCTCTGCGCGTGCGGTTGTTCCGGGCACGCGCGAAGCTGAGAAAGGAGAGTGGCAGAGATGTCTAGCTTCGAGGATCGTCTGTGGTCGGAGCTCGTACGCGAGCACGGGCAGACGCTTGCAAGTGCGGATCCGCCGCGTCCGGCGCGACCGTGGCGATCGTCATCGGGACCGCGGCGGTCGCCGAGATCTCCGGGCTGGCCGCGACCGCGGCGGTCACCGCGCGGCCTCCTAGCGGCCGTAGCGATCGCGTTGGCAGCGGCGGTTGCCGTCGGCGCGCTCGCCCTGACCGCGAACACCACGGCGCCCGCCTACGCGGTGGTCGTCAATCGCGATGGCTCGGTGACGCTGACGATCGACGAGCTGATCGGCGTGCGCGCCGCCAACGCGCGCCTGTCGGAGCTGGGGGTTCGGGCGAGGGTCGCGATCGTCGAGCCCGGCTGCACGGCCAGGGGCGTGCGCGTCCGGTTCCCGCCGCGCCGCAATCCCAACGGCCTCCCCGAACCCTGGATCGCGGGGATGATCCGGCCCGAGAAATCGCACCCCGGCTTTGGCGGCCTCGGTATGGTCATCCGCCCTGCGGGGATTCCCCGCGGCGACACGCTGCTGCTGACGGCCCGCTGGCTGAACAGCACACATGCGGGGACTCCAGTTCACGCGGTCGGCCTGAGCTTCGGGCTGTACCGGGGCCCGGCGCCGTCGTGCGTTCCGCTGCGCTGAGCGATCTGGCCGGAAAGATCTAGGCCGCGGGCTCGATCTCAGGCTCGCCCTCTGTCCCAGGGGGAGGCGCCAGCAGATAGATGACGCCGGCGAACCCAAGCAGCGAGCCGACATCGAAGACGATGTCGCGAATGCCTGCCGCCAGCTCTTCTCCCTTGGTGGCGCCCGGGAAGTGACCGACTGCTTCGACGATCAGGTAGATGTGCACACCCAGAAGTCCAGCGGCGGCGCCGATCAGCCCGCACACGACGAAGAACGCCAACCCGCCTATCTGTCCGGTTGCCAAATCGGGTAGCCACCGGGCTGCGGCCAAAACGCCTGCACTCAGGCCGGCTAGGAAGATCAATACGGGAACGAGCATGGGGTCTGTGTCTCCTGAGCCGACGTGTACCAGCTGGTGAGAATCGGAGTTGGCGTGATTCTCACTCGCACTTGCTGCTGACGGCTATGTCCGTCTCTGACTATCGTCTTAGGCGTGGCTTCGAGGCCTGGGGCCGACACGCGGAATCGCCAGGAAGCTTCTACCGGACCGAGGCCGTGAGCCCGCTCTCTCTACACGACCGCCCTGCGCGCCCCGAGCCCGAGCTCCGCGGCGGCCGCACGCAGCTCCTCGCGGGCGTCGGGGTGGGCGGCGTGCTCGATCAGCAGCTGCGCCTGCGCGCGCTGGCTGCGTCCGAACAGGTGCGCGCAGCCGTGCTCGGTGATGACGGCGGAGTGCTGGAAGGAGGTGACAGGCTGGGTCAGCCGCGGGACGATCGTGGAGCTGGAGCTGCGCTCGTGCCACGAGCGCAGCGCGATCACGGCGTGCCCACCGGATGAGTGCAGCGCGCCGGTGACGAAGTCGGGCTGGCCGCCGAAGCCGGAGTACAGGCGTCCGGCGATGTGGCTGGCGCCGGCCTGGTCTGAGAGGTCGACCTGCATGGCGGTGTTGACGGAGACCATCCGCGCGTGCGCGGCGATGCGCGAGGGGTCGTTGGTGGTCTCCGTGCGGGTCATCCTCAGTCTGGGGTTGCGATCGACCCAGCTGTAGAGCTCGGGCGAGCCGAACAGGAACGAGCACACGATCTGACGTTGCTGTGCCAGCGCGCCGGCGAGGTCGAGCGCCATGACGCCGTCGCTGATCATCTCCGACCACACGGCGAGCTCCCGTCTGCCGAGCAGCGCGCGCAGCGTCGCGTCGGGCACCTGGCCGATGCCCATCTGCAGCGTGGAGCCGTCCTCGACGAGGCCGGCGACGAGCTCGGCGATGCGGTCGGTGTGCTCGTGCGCCGGCATGACCGCCGGCGAGGCGAGCTGTTCGTCGACCTCGATCGCGAGGTCGACCATGCCTTCGTCGAGCTCGCTGTCGCCGAGCGTGTAGGGCATCCGCGGGTTCATCTGCGCGACGACGAGGCCGCCGCGCGCGCGCACGCGCTCGACGGCGGCGACGAGGATGTTCACCTCGATCCCGAGTGAGATGTTGCCGCCGCGCGGGGTGGAGGTGTGCAGCAGCACGACGTCGGGAGGCCGTAGCGTGTCGAACAGTCGCGGCACGAGCGACAGGCGCATCGGCAGGTAGTCGAGCCGCTCGCCTGCGCCGCGCATCCCGGGTCCGACGAACGGCGTCTCGAAGATCGCGCCATCGCGCGCCGGAAGCGGCGCCTGGGCGGCGAGCATGAACAGCCGGTAGCGCTCGAGCGCGCCGTCCAGCACGTCGAGCAGGCGCCGCGGCGTGGCGTGGTTGCCGCTGGCGACCACGCGCGGCTCCCCCGACTCCAGCGCCCCCAGCTCGTGAGCAAGCTGCTGCTCGGAAATCACCCGCACGCGAGGACCATCCTACGCCGCGGCGTGCACCGGCGCCATCACTTGCGCGGCGAGATCGGCAAGGCGGCTGGAGTAGCCCCACTCGTTGTCGTACCAGGCGATGACCTTCACCTGCGTGCCGCCGATGACGCTCGTCAGCTGCGAGTCGAGGATCGAGGAGAACGCGGACTTGACGATGTCGGTGGAGACGAGCGGTTCCGCGCTGTAGGAGAGGATGCCGTGCAGCGGCCCGTGCTCTGCGGCGTGGCGGAACGCGTCGTTGACCTCATCGACGCTGCTCGCGCGCTGCACCTCGACGGTCAGGTCGACGATCGAGCCGGTGGGGGTGGGCACGCGGATGGCGATCCCGCCGAGCCGCCCGTCGAGCTCGGGGATGACCAGGCCGATCGCCTTGGCGGCGCCGGTGGACGTCGGCACGAGGTTGAGCGCGGCGGCGCGCGCGCGGCGCAGGTCGTTGTGCGGGCCGTCGAGCAGGTTCTGGTCGGCGGTGTAGGAGTGCACGGTGCTCATCTGGCCGTGGCGGATGCCGAACGCGTCGTGCAGCACCTTGGCGACGGGCGCCAGACAGTTGGTCGTGCACGACGCGTTGCTGATGATGTGGTGGCGCTCGACGTCGTACACGTGCTCGAAGTTGACGCCGATGACGACGGTCGCGTCGACCGGCTCGGCGCCCTTGGCGGGGGCGGAGATGATCACCTTGCGGGCGCCGGCGGCGAGGTGCTCGGCGGCGGCCGCGCGCGTGCGGTAGCGCCCGGTGGACTCGATCACGACGTCCACCTCCAGCTCATGCCATGGCAGCTTGGCGATCGACGTCTCGGCGAGCGCGCGAATCGGGTGGCCCGCGACCAGCAGCTCGCCGGCGATCGACTCGACGTCGCCGGGGAACGCCCCGTAGACGGAGTCGTGGCGCAGCAGGTGCGCGAGCACCTCCGCGTCGGCGAGGTCGTTGACCGCCACGATCTCGATATCCGAGCGCCGCTCGTATGCGCTGCGCAGCACGCTGCGTCCGACGCGGCCGAAGCCGTTGATGGCGACTCGAGTGGGCATCTTGCAATCTCCTGTCGGCTCTGGGCTGTGCGCGCCTTTTCTTTTTAAGAGGATGCCTGCGGTTGGGGGACATCAACCTCAGGCAGCAGGGACATTAGGCGCGGCCGCAGGCCGTGTCATGGGTGCTCAGCCCCATGCCTATGTAGTGATAACTACGGAGTGAACGGGTTCTCGACCCGGACGCCGCCGTAGTCCTGGCCGTCGCTGAGGTCCTCGGAGACGACGACCTCGCAGCCCAGAGCGCGCGCGGCCTCGAGGATCGCGGCATCCCAGTAGGAGATCCCGAATCGCTGCCGGGTGGACATCGCGGCGAGCATCACGCCGAGCGTCGTCTCCTGGACGGGGAAGCGCCGGAAGGAGTCGACAAGCGCCGCGGCCTGCTCATGGGTCAGGCGATCCGACCGGCTGTCGCGGGTCGCCTGGACATAGAACTCCTGGAGGACCTGGACTGAGAGACCGACGTTCCGGGAGGAGAGGAGCTCTTTGGCTCGCGCCGCCTTCTCTTGCTCGTCGGGATCACGCGAGATCGCGTACAGCAGGATGTTCGTGTCAGCGAACTGCACGCGCGTGGAGCTCATCGCGATCGAGGCGGTCGCGGGCGCGGAAGCGATCGATCTGGCTCTCGATGCGGCGCTGCTCGGCCTCGAGCCGCTCGAACTCGGCCTCGCGCTCGGAGAGCGAGCGCAGGTACTCGGCCACGAGCGCGCTCACCGAGCTGCCCTGCTCCGCCGCGCGGATCCGCGCGGCACGGTAGACGTCGTCGGGAACTGAGACGGTGATATTGGTCACTGTGCAGCACAGTATCACAAAAACACAGCACTAAATCCCCGCGAAAAGCAGGCACGAGCTTGAACCCCGCGCGGCCGACCGCGTCTCGTCGACGCGCAAGCATACCGTCGGCCCCAGCGAGCGCTCGCATTGCTCGGCGAGCAGGCGTGACCTGTACAGAACCCTTGCACGAGACGCCTGCTCGACTAGATTGGCGCGCGTGAGCGTGCGAATGCGACGGGGTTCTACGGCCATGAATGCCACGCCCTATCAATGGCAGCCGTGGAGCAAGAAACGCGTAGTGCTCTCGGCACTAACGGCGTCCTATCCGTTCGGCTCTCGGGCGCTGCTTCCCTTGAACCTGACGCCCGGCGAGCTCGCGGCGCAGCAAGAACGCCGCAATGCGCGCTGGACAGAACTCCGCGCATGGCGGCGGCTCCTCGACCTGATGATCGACGAAGGCCCCGCCGGAAAGCTCTCGCCATCTAGTCACTTTGCCGAGCTAAATGGCGATCGCAGAAGGCCCTACAGCGAGGCACTCGGCAGGGCGATGTGCAAGCTCATCGCGGGGGATCATTTTGGAGTGCCGATTCTTGAGCGTGCCGAGGACTTGCGAGCGGCCGGGCGCCTGACAGCCGCAGGAGGCGCAGGCAGGCGGATTGCGGACCTCGTTGGCGTTGATTTTACTCGCAAGTGGCACGTATTCGAGGCGAAGGGGTACGCGAAACCGACGGTGCAGAACTCGGCTCTCGAAAAGGCGGTGGACCAGGCACGTACAGTGGCGACAGTCGATGGCGCTCCTCCCAAGTGCAGCGGCTGTGTTACCGCTACTCTCGCTAGTCCCCTAGCGGTGGGTATCGTCGATCCGCCGCCTAAGCGAAACGGGATAGACATCAGCTTGACGACCGGTGACCTCGTTGTATCGCACTACGAGCTGTTCGCAGGGTTGCTCGGCTCTCGACTCTCCGAGGTCGTGACGACCGCGGGACTCGACTTTGCAGTGCTGCCGCTCGACGATGATCTGCTGCTCGGGCTACGCGCAGACATAGCTGAAATCGTAGTCAAATTCGGCGTTGGGGAGGCCGAGCCAACCCGCGCTGCGAAGAGACGCCTAGGGGAGAGCGTTCTCGACGCTCTGCACCTCCCTCCGCGGCTGAACCGAGACCACACAAACATCCCGATCGATCGGCCGTTGAACGGCGAAAACATGGTTCTTGATCGCGACGGCTTTGCTTTGCTTCCAGGTCTGCGGTCGGGATAGCAGCAATAAGGTCATATACGCTACCGCACCCGTGCTCCCCTCGACCTCGTGTGCTCGATCTACACGGACTGCGAATGTGGCGACTTGCGGAGCGGCGACTGGGCGGACCCGCGAATCGATGCCGCCGTACATTCCGTATGCTTCCGCGGTCAAGGAAAGGTGTGGGCGTGGGCGGGTTGAGGTTGGGGCGCGGTGTGGTGTGGCTGGCCGCTTCGGTGGTCGGTGTGTCGGCTGGCGGCGTTGCGGCGCTGACCTCGGCGGCGGCATCTGCTGCGGGACTCCGCGTATCCCGCGACAAAAGCTCATCGCCGGAAACCAAGTTCCAGGTCTCGGTCGAAGGGCGCACATTCACGGCATCGCTTCCTGTCGACTCTGTCGCCACATATGAATGGACGCAGGGTGGGACTAACGTGGATTCGTGGGAGACGGCTTCCAGCGGCAAGAAGCTAGAGCCAAATCCCGGGCAATCGCGGCCGCCTATCGGCTTTGGCGCTTCGGGCTCCTCGCTCCCGTCGCTCGAAGTGGAACCCACGACGGAACACCAAATGATCGCGGGATTCGGTGGCGCGATGACCGAATCGGCGGCGTACGTGATCGACACGTCACCCGACAAGAGGGAAATCATCAACAAGCTCTTTGGAAGCGAAACCACCCCCGGACACGAAGACGCGCATTTCAACATCGTGCGAGTCCCGATGGGCGCCTCAGACTTCAACTTGAGCAAGGCCACCAGCACCGCGGGCAGCTACGAAGAAACGGCGGGGCAGTTCACGATCAAATCCGCCGAAACCTACACGCTGCCGGCACTAGAAGCCGCGAAACGCACGGAGCCGGAACTTCAGATCGTGGCGGCTCCGTGGAGCGCCCCGGGATGGATGAAGGTTTCCAAACAGTTCGTTCCTAAGAAGTGCACCAGCACCAGCGACGACCTACGAACAGAAGACCACGAACTCTACGCACACTACCTCGCGGCGGCGGCGAGAGCATACGCGGCCAGAGACCTACCTTTCAGCGTCATTTCGCTACAGAATGAGCCGCAGGCCCCCTGCAGCACGAAGTACCCGACCATGGAGATGACACCATCAGAGGAGGCCAGCCTCTCTACTCTGTTGCATATAGAACTGCACGGCCTAGCCGATCCGCCGCAGATCCTCGGCTGGGATCACAACTGGGACGAAGAAGAAAAGGTCCAGAAAGCCAAAGGTGCATGTGCTTCTCTCGGCACACAGGAAGTGCGCGCCAGTTTTCCGCGGGAAATCTTCGAACGAGCGAACGACGTCGAAGACGTTGGCTACCACTCATACTGCGGCTGGCCCTACGAATCTACCGGGCTACCTGATCTAAAACTCAAGGGCAACCCTAACGAAGGGCCGGGGATCTATGTCACCGAGAGCACGGGCGACGGAAAGAACGAAACCAACGCCAGCGGAAATCTCGTATACGAGGTGCAGCACGAGATAATGGACCCCATCCGTGACGGCGCGAAGGCATCCCTCTACTGGAACCTTGCCCTCGAAAGCAAGGATGGCCCAGAACAGGGTAACTGCAAACACAAGTGCCGGCCACTGGTGACAGTCCCGACGACCGGCGCACCGACCTACAACGAAGATTATTACTACTGGTCGCAGTTCTCCAGGCATGTCCAGCCGGGCGCCGTACGCATCGGCTCAACGACGGACGCAGAAGCAGATCTCGACACCGTCGCGTTCAAAAACCCCAATGGAGCGATCGTCCTTGTGGTCCTCAACGGCGCACAACTGCCAACCGAAGGCCTAAGAACCACCACCGCGATCAGCGGACCATACGGGAACAGTGACATGTGTGTGATTGTTGCCGGCGGAAGGGTAGACTGTTGGGGCACCAACTACTTTGGACAGTTGGGCGATGCCTCGACGGCCGAAAGCGCCGTGCCCGAAAAAGTGAGGGGTATCGCCGACGCGATACAGGTCAGCGCGGGAGACGAAACCTCGTGCGCGGTGCTGTCGAGTGGGGAAGTGACATGCTGGGGCGACAACCGCTTTGGAGGGCTGGGGGATGGCACCAACATGGGCCCAGAAACGTGCTCTAGCAATCCGTGCAGCAGGATGCCAGTAATTGTGCAGGGCGTCAGCGACGCAACCCAGGTCGCGGTCGGCCGCTCCCACGCGTGTGCCGTGCTATCGACGGGGAGGGTGGATTGCTGGGGATTGAACGAAGAGTACGGACTGGGGGACGGCAACAATGAGGGAGACGGCCAAGACACACCCAGCGACACCTGTGGCATCTACCGGTGCTGGCCGACACCGGTAGCCGTAAGCGGGATATCCAGCGCGACGCAAGTCGCTGTCGGTCTCACAAACTGCGCTGTGTTAGAGAGCGGGCAGGTCGATTGCTGGGGCCTAGATAGCGACGGTGCGCTGGGGAACGACACTGATGACGAAAACGAAGGGTTTGGACTACCGGTCACTGTGCACGGCATCAGTGAAGCCTCCGAGGTGAGTACCGGCGATAAAGATGCGTGTGCAGTTCTTTCCAGTGGAGGCGTGGACTGCTGGGGTGCCAACTACAGCGGGGAGCTTGGAGATGGTACCAGCGCCGGACCCGAAGTCTGTGAAGACACAGAACCGTGTAGCAAGACGCCGGTCAGCGTTCGCGACATAGCCGACGCGACCCAGGTGATAGCCGATGGTGCGACTTGTGCCCGGCTGGCGGGCGGAGGCGTCGACTGCTGGGGCGAGAACGGGGGCGCGGAGCTCGGAGATGGTACGAAAGCGGGCCCAGAATGGTGCAGAGGCGGTCCGTGCAGTACCACCCCCGGCCCCGTTAGCGGGATATCGGACGCCCTTGAGATCAGCGGAGAAGAATCTACCTCGGCATGCGTTCTCGTCGCGGGCGGCAAAGCCGAATGTTGGGGGACATTTGAGGACGGCCTCCTCGGGGTCGAAAGCGACGTCCCGCTCCCGCTAAGCGGATTCGAATAGCGCGCAAATACCATGGTCAGGTGCAGCTTTCACAAATACGGCGACAGAGTGACGCGGGGGCCATGTCTGTGCGTTGAAGGATCGGATGATCTCGTGGTTCCGGCTCGTGGTGTGAGGCAGACGCCACCATCGCGGGCCGCTCGCGTGCTGCGCGCGAGGTGCGTATCTCGGCCATCGCCCACCAGATGCCTGCCGCGGACGAGAAGCCCGCATCGACGTCGCATATCGGCTGACTCGTCCTGTCAACGACGAGCGGAAGTTCGCTCGTGCTCGGTATGGGGCTCGAAATCGCCGCGGACGTGATCTCGGACATAGAGCGTTCCCTTTGCTGGCTCTCAGCGTGCCTTGAGATGAGCTCAGGTTCTCACGAGATCATTCCGTCGGCGCCGCGGCGGTTCTGAGCTTGCTCCGGGCTTCGACTCGTGCCCACGCCATCCATCCCCCCACTCACACCACAGTTCCGGGCGTGGCTGGAAAACGAACACGCGTGGGGCGAACAAGCGGTCCACGCGATCACACGGCAACGCCGGTTGCTGTTCGCGGAGACCCACGGGCTCGAGCGGTTCACGCTACGCATGACCCTCGTCGATCTGACTGGCTCCGTGGCAAGATGGGGAAACGGACTCCACGACGGGCTCAACAAGGTGGGCCATGCCGAGACTGCCGCACTGTTCGCCATGAGCCCGCCGTTCGCGGCTGCCGATCCGACCACCGACGACTGCGACCAGCTTGCCGCGTATGTCGAAGCGCGTATGAAGGCGGTACACGATTTGCTCGCTGAAGATGCCGCATGAGTCGACAGCGCCCGTGCGCGCCGGTTTATAGCGGCGGGCCCCGGTGCTCGACGCGCGCCAGAACCTGTGCCACGCTCTCAGGGCCGATCGCGTAGCCGGCGACGGCGTGGCCTGCGATCTGCGCGGCGGCGCGCGGCGCGAGCAGCACGCGCGCGGCGACGAACGCGGCTGCGACGGCGCTCGGCGGATCGCGCAGCACGGGCGTCAACTGCTCGCTGCTGTCGGCGTAGGAGCCGCGGTGGGCGATCGCGTCGCGCATCTGGAGCAGCAGCGAGCGGCGGGACTCGCCGCGCGCGGCGGCGCCGAGCAGCATCGCGATCGTTCCGTGCGTGCGCACGCCCGCCCGCCCCACGCGCGCCGGCCCCGGGAGCTCGTCGCCGAGCGTCAGGCGGACCTGCAGCTCGGCGATGTTGACGCCGCTGGCGGCGGCGTTGGCGGGCTCGACGGTGCGCGGGTTGCACTCGATGTACTGCGGCGCGCCGTCCTCGTGCAGGTAGTCGAGCGTCAGCCCGCCATGCCACGACAGCGCCTCGCCGAGCGCCGCGATGTGCTCGCGCGGAGCGGCGTGGTCGACGCTCACGCGCGCCGCGGCGCTGCCGCCGACGCCCGCCGCGCGCTGCACGCTCGTGTGCGCCGCAACCAGGCGTCCGCGGTCGAACAGACCCTGCACCTGCCCGTAGCGCCCGCGCGCGGGCTGCTGCGCCATCAGCGGCGCGCGGTCGAGCAGCGCGTCGAGCGCGGCGTCGCGCGAGTGTGCGTCGAGCGCCTCCCTGACGCCCTGTCCGGCGGTGCTGAACGCCGACTTCAGCCAGTACGGGAACGGCAGATCCGCGAGGTCTGAGGCATCGTTCACGAGTCGCCAGCCCGGCTGGGGCAGGCCGAGCTCGTCGAGCAGCTGTGCGAACGCGATCTTGCTCTGCACGCGGGCGAACGCGTCCACTTGCGCGACGGCCACTCGAATAGACGGCGCGAGCAGCGGCCGCGCGGCGGCGAGCAGCCATGCCTGCTCGTGGGTTGGCAGCACGACATCGATCTCACGCTCGACGACGACCCGCGCCAGCGTGCGCAGATATGAGAGCGGGTCGGCGCCGGCGGGCGGGCAGCGATGGACCCTGCGCACCCAACGGCTGAAGCGGGCGACGCACAACGGGTCGGCGTCGAGGACCTCCAATTTATAACCGGGAGGCCCGAGGCAACCGATGACCTCGCGCGAGGTGAGGCTGGAGCCCTCGGTCAGCAGCACACGTACATCCCGCGGAGCGGCCACGCGCCAAGCATGACCGATGCGCCTCGCTGCGCTCGGCGAGGACAGACTCGCTTGCGATGATAGTCCGTGCGTGGGCGAGCCCGGCGGGTCGCCGGGCCACCCACCCGCCGGCAATACGGGATAGAGAGGATCGCCATCATGGCCAGCTTCAAGAGCGACATCCTGCCGCTGTTCACGAGCATCGACGTCGAGCACATGAGCAGGTTCGGAGTCTCACTCGATGACCTTTCGTACATGAGCCAGCCCGCCAACGCGAAGAGCGTCTTCGACACGGTCTCCAGCGGCCGCATGCCGCCGGCGGACAGCGGCGAGCCGCGCTGGTCGCCCGAGCAGGTGCAGCTGTTCAAGGCGTGGATGGACGGCGGCTACCAGCCGTAGCGCTCCCGGCCGGGCAACCCGGCTGTAGCCCCAAGCGTCGCTGTTCGTGCCCTACCCGGGCGCGCGTCCGCCTGCGCTCGGTGAGAACTACTTAGTGGGTTCCGTGCTGAGTGCGGTGGCCGGCGGGACCGCTCGACGCTTGACTGTTTGGTAGTCGCCGTCGAGAAGAACGAGCGCCGAGAACGACCCGAGGAGCTGTGAGCCGATGAGCGTTGTCACCGAGTCCGATGCCGTCCCCGTCGACGCCGACGGCGCCGCAGCTGCCGTGAGCAGCGAGCCGACGCAGCCGTTCGCGAGCCTGCGCCGCGCCGACGTCGCCTACGCCGGCGGCAAGGGCGCGAACCTCGGCGAGCTCACCCACGCCGGGCTGCCCGTGCCCCCCGGCTTCGTCGTCGGCGCCCCCGCGTACGCCATGTTCCTGGCCGACACCGGGCTGCGCGAGCGCCTGAGCGAGCTGCTGGACGGCGTCGACGTGGAGGACACCGCCGCGCTGCAGGCTGCCAGCGCCGCCGCACGCGACCTGTTCGACCGGACTCCCATGCCCGAGCCGCTCGCCGCCGAGGTCCGCGCGGGCTACGAGCAGCTGCAGGGCGAGGCCGTCGCCGTGCGCTCCTCGGCGACCGCCGAGGACACAGCCGCCACATCGTTCGCCGGCATGAACGAGACGTTCCTCAACATCCGCGGCGCCGACGCCGTGATCGACGCCGTGCGCCGCTGCTGGCGCTCGCTGTTCGGCGCGCGCACCATCTACTACCGCGGCGTCAACGGCTTCGGCCAGGCCGACATGGACATCGCCGTCGTCGTCCAGCGCCAGATCGAGTCCACGCGCGCCGGCGTCATGTTCACCGTCAACCCCGCCACCGGCCAGCGCGACGAGCTCGTCATCGAGGGCTCCTTCGGCCTCGGCGAGGCGGTCGTCTCAGGCTCCGTCTCACCCGACCGCTATGTCGTCGAGAAGGCCACGCTCGCGATCCGCCGCCGCGAGGTCCACCGCAAGGAGCTCGTCATCGAGTACGCGCCCGACGGCGGCACCCGCCAGCGCGAGCTCTCCGAGGAGGAGGCGCTGCGCCCGGTGCTCAGCGACGCGGAGGTCGTGGCCGTCGCCGAGCTCGGCCGGCGCATCGAGGAGCACTACCAGTTCCCGCAGGACACCGAGTGGGCGTTCGACCCCGACGGCGCGCTGTGGATGCTGCAGAGCCGCCCGATCACCACGCTGCACGACGACGCCGGCGCGGACGGCGCGACGGCGCCCCGCGCAGACGCCGCGTCCGGTGGCGTCACGGACGGCGCCACCGGCGCGTCCTCGCAGCCCCAGGCCGTGCTGCTGCGCGGGCTCGGCGGCGCGCCCGGCAGCGCCAGCGGCGCCGCGCGCGTCCTGAAATCGCTTGACGACGCCGCCGGCCTCGGCGACGGCGACGTGCTCGTCACGCACATGACCTCTCCCGACTGGCTGCCGCTGATGCGCCGCGCCGCCGCGATCGTCACCGACTCCGGCGGCATGACCTGCCACGCCGCGATCGTCTCGCGCGAGCTCGGCATCCCCTGCGTCGTCGGCACCGGCGAAGCCACGCGCAAGCTGCGCGACGGGGAGATCGTCACCGTCGACGCCACCCGCGGCGTCGTGTACGAGGGCGCCCGCGCCGCCGAGGCCTCACCGGGCGCGCCCGCGGACGGCGCGCTGCCCGCCGGGGCCGTCGTCACGAGACCGAGCCCGCCGGTAACCGCCACGCAGATCCTCGTAAACCTCTCGGAGCCCTCGCAGGTGCAGCGCGTCAAGGATCTGCCGGTCGACGGCGTCGGGCTGCTGCGCGCGGAGATGATGGTGCTCGAGGCGCTCGCCGGCGACCACCCCCGCACGCTGCTGCAGGAGGGGCGCGGGGAGGACTTCGTCGCGCGCATGGCGGAGGGGCTGACCACCTTCGCCGCCGGCTTCGCGCCGCGGCCGGTCACCTACCGCACGATCGACTTCCGCACCAACGAGTTCTCCGGGCTGCGCGGCGGCGAGCGCTTCGAGCCGCACGAGTCCAACCCGATGATCGGCTACCGCGGCGCGCTGCGCTACACGCGCGAGCCCGACGTGTTCGCGCTCGAGCTCGCCGCGCTGCGCCAGGTGTGGGACGCCGGCCTGCAGAACCTGCACGTGATGCTGCCGTTCGTGCGCTCCACGCGCGAGCTGCGGGCCTGCCGCGAGCTGATCGCCGAGTCCGGGCTGCTCGACCGCCCCGGCTTCGAGCTGTGGGTGATGGCCGAGGTGCCCTCCGTGCTGTTCAACCTCGCCGACTACGCCGCGCTGGGAATCGCAGGAATCTCGATCGGCTCCAACGACCTCACCCAGCTGCTGCTCGGCGCCGACCGCGACAACGAGGTGCTCGCCGAGACCTTCGACGAGCGCGACCCCGCCGTCACCGCCTACCTGCGCCAGCTGATCCCCAGCGCCCGCCGGCTCGGGCTGCGCACCTCCATCTGCGGGCAGGCGCCATCCGTTCACCCCGAGTACGCCGACCTGCTCGTGCGCGCCGGGATCGACGCCATCTCAGTCAACGTCGACGTCATCGAGCGCACGCGCGCGCTCGTCGCCGCCGCCGAGCAGCGCGTGCTGCTGGATGCCGCGCGCGGGGAGGCGTAGGCCGTGTTCGAGGTTCGCATCCACGGGCGCGGCGGGCAGGGCGTCGTCACCGCCGCCGAGATGCTCGCGCTCGCCGCCTTCGACGAGGGCCGCTGCGCGCAGTCGTTCCCCAGCTTCGGCTCCGAGCGCATGGGCGCGCCCGTCGTCGCCTTCTGCCGCATCGACGATCGCGAGATCCGCACGCGCGAGCCGATCATGGAGCCCGACGCGCTGATCGTCCAGGACCCCACGCTGATGCACCAGGTGTTCGTCTTCTCGGGCCTGAAGCCCGACGGCTACATGCTCATCAACAGCGCCAAGGGCTTCGACCAGCTCGGGCTCGGCGAGTTCGTCAAGGCCTTCCGCCACGAGCGGCTGCTGACCGTTCCCGCGTCCGAGCTCGCGCGCGAGCACACCGGCCGCCCGCTCCCCAACGCAGCGCTGCTCGGCGGCTTCGCCGCGCTCGCCGGCGTGCTCTCGCTGCTCGCCGTCGAACGCGCGATCCGCGAGCGCTTCGCCACCGCCGAGGCCGTCGCCGAGGGCAACGTCGCCGCCGCGCGCGCCGCGCACGAATGGGTCGCGATGGAGCTGCAGGAGCTCACCCGTGCCACGCCAGGTTGAGGGCTCGCGCGCCGTCGCCGAGGCCGTCGCGCTGTGCCGGCCGGAGGTCATCTGCGCCTACCCCATCTCCCCGCAGACGCACATCGTCGAGAACCTCTCGCAGCTCGTCAAGGGCGGCGAGCTCGCGCCATGCGAGTTCGTCAACGTCGAGTCCGAGTTCGCCGCCATGTCCGTCGCCATCGGCGCGTCCGCCACCGGCGCGCGCGCGTACACCGCCACCGCCAGCCAGGGCCTGCTGTACATGACCGAGGCGCTCTACAACGCCTCCGGGCTCGGGCTGCCGATCGTCATGACCGTCGCCAACCGCGCCATCGGCGCGCCCATCAACATCTGGAACGACCACTCAGACTCCATGTCCCAGCGCGACTCCGGCTGGATCCAGCTGTACGCCGAGACCAACCAGGAGGCGCTCGACCTGCACATCCAGGCCTTCCGCCTCGCCGAGGAGCTCTCCACGCCCGTCATGGTGTGCATGGACGGCTTCATCCTCACGCACGCCGTCGAGCGCGTCGAGATGCCCACGCAGCAGCAGGTCGACGAGTTCCTGCCGCAGTTTCAGCCGCGCCAGGCGCTCGACCCCGACGAGCCGATCACGATCGGCGCGATGGTCGGACCCGAGGCGTTCATGGAGGTCAAGTACCTCGCGCACGCCAAGCAGATGCAGGCGCTCGAGTCGATCCCGCGGATCGCCGCCGAGTTCGCCGACGCCTTCGGCCGCGACTCCGGCGGGCTCGTCCGCCCCTACCGCACCGACGACGCCGACACGGTCGTCGTCGCGCTCGGCTCCGTGCTCGGCACGATCGAGGACACCGTCGACGAGCTGCGCGAGCAGGGTGTCAGCATCGGCGTCCTCGGCATCGGCTCCTTCCGCCCGTTTCCGCTCGACGCGGTGCGCTGCGAGCTGGAGCGCGCGCAGCGCGTGCTCGTGCTCGAGAAGGCGCTCGCCGTCGGCGTCGGCGGGATCGTCTCCATGGACGTCCACGCCGCGCTCGCCGGCGTCCACCGGGCGGGAGGCGCGCAGCCCCACGCATGCACCGCCATCGCCGGCCTCGGCGGGCGGCCGATCACCAAAGCCTCGCTGCGCGGCCTGTTCCTCGACGCCGCCGCCGACCGCCTGGAGCCGCTCACGTTCCTCGACATGGACTGGGACGTCGTCGACCGCGAGCTCGAGCGGATGCGCGCCTCGCGTACGTCCGGCGCGCACGCCGAGAACATCCTGCGCGACGTCGGCGCCGTCGCCGCCGGGCCGGTGTGAGGAGCGCGCGAGCATGAAGGCGCCCGCGATCCGCTTCTACCAAACCGGCAGCTTCGCGGTCGGCAATCGCCTGCTCGACCCCGAGCAGCGCTCGGTGCAGGCCGGCGAGCAGCGCACCAACTCGATCACCTGCGGGCACCGCGCCTGCCAGGGCTGCGGCGAGGCGCTCGGCGCGCGCTACGCGCTCGACGCCGCCATGCGCGCCACCGACGGGCAGATGATCGCCGCCAACGCCACCGGCTGCCTGGAGGTGTTCTCCACGCCCTATCCCGAGACCTCGTGGCGGATCCCGTGGATCCACTCGCTGTTCGCCAACGCGCCGTCGGTGTCCACCGGCATCGCCGCCGCGCTGCGCGCCAAGGGCCGCGAGGACGTGCGTGTCGTCGGGCAGGGGGGAGACGGCGGCACCGTCGACATCGGCATGGCGTGCCTGTCGGGGATGTTCGAGCGAAACGACGACGTGCTGTACATCTGCTACGACAACGAGGCGTACATGAACACCGGCGTGCAGCGCTCCGGCTCCACGCCGCCCGCCGCGCGCACCGCCACCACGCAGGCCGTCGGCCCCGAGCCCGGCAACGTGTTCGGCCAGGGCAAGAGCGCTCCGCTGATCGCGATGGCGCACGAGATCCCCTACGTCGCCACCGCCACCGTCGCCGAGCTGCGCGACCTCGAGGCCAAGGTCCAGACCGCCATGGAGATCCGCGGCGCGCGCTACCTGCACGTGTTCGTCCCCTGCCCGCTCGGCTGGGGCAGCGCCTCCAAGGACACCATCAGGATCGCGCGCCTGGCCAAGGAGTCGGGAATATTCCCCGTGTTCGAAGCACGCGACGGCGAGGTCACCGGCGTCTCGAAGATCCGCCGCCAGGTCCCAGTCGAGGACTACCTGCGCCCGCAGAAGCGCTTCGCGCACCTGTTCGAGCCCGAGCCGAGGACCGAGGTGATCGCCCGCATCCAGGCCGGCGCCGACCGGAACATCCGGCGCTTCGGGCTGCTCGGCGACGCCGGGGAGCCCATCCTTGCCGTCCGCGACGCGGGCGCCGCGATGAACGGGATGGGAGGAGCCTGATGGACAAGCCGTTCGCGATCACGCTCGACGTCGGCTCGAGCCTCGCCAACAAGACCGGCTCCTGGCGCGAGGAGCGCCCTGTGTACGTGCACCGCATGCCGCCGTGCAACCACGGCTGCCCCGCCGGCGAGAACATCCAGCAGTGGCTCTACCACGCCGAGTCAGGCGACTACGAGGCGGCGTGGCGCGAGCTCGTCAAGGACAACCCGCTGCCCGCCGTGATGGGACGCGTCTGCTACCACCCGTGCGAGACCGCGTGCAACCGCGCGCAGCTCGATGAGACCGTCGGCATCCACGGCGTCGAGCGCTTCCTCGGCGACGAGGCGATCAGGCAGGGCTGGAAGCTCATGGTCGAGGCCGAGCCGAGCGGCAGGCGCGTGCTCGTCGTCGGCGCCGGGCCCTCCGGCCTGTCCGCCGCCTACCAGCTCGCGCGCCGCGGCCACGCCGTCACGATCCGCGACGCCGGCCCGCGGCCGGGCGGCATGATGCGCTTCGGCATCCCGAGGTACCGTCTGCCGCGCGATGTGCTCGACGCTGAGGTGCAGCGGATCCTCGACCTCGGCGTGACGCTCGAGTGCGACAGCAAGGTCACGAACATCCTCGACGCGATGCGCGACGGCGGCTTCGACGCCGCGTTCCTGGCCGTCGGCGCGCACATCGGCAAACGCGCGTACATCCCCGCCGGCGAGGCCGCGCACATGCTCGACGCGGTCACCCTGCTGCGCAGCATGGAGGGCGAGGAGCGCCCGCTGCTGGGCCGGCGCGTGGTCGTCTACGGCGGCGGCGACACCGCGATGGACGCCGCGCGCACCGCCAGGCGCCTCGGCGCGGAGGAGGCGATCGTCGTCTACCGCCGCACCCGCGAGCGCATGCCTGCGCACGACATCGAGGTCGAGGAGGCGCTGGAGGAGGGCGTGACGATGCGGTGGCTGTCCACGATCAAGCACGCCGATCAGGGCAGGCTGGTGCTCGAGCGGATGGAGCTCGACGGCAGCGGCTTCCCGCAGCCCACCGGCGAGACGGAGGAGCTCGAGGCCGACTCGCTCGTGCTCGCGCTCGGCCAGGAAGCGGACCTTTCGCTGCTGGACGGCGTGCCGGGCCTTGAGATCGAGGATGGCGTCGTCAGGGTCGACGCGCGCATGATGACCGGCCACGCCGGCATCTTCGCCGGCGGCGACATGGTGCCCGCCGAGCGCACCGTCACCGTCGGCGTCGGCCACGGCAAGCAGGCCGCGCGCAACATCGACGCGTGGCTGCGCGCGGAGGAGTTCGTGCACGCGGCGGAGCCCCAGCTCGCGAGCTTCGAGCTGCTCAACACGTGGTACTACGCCGACGCGCCCAGGACCGTCGCGCCGCAGCTCGACATGATCCGCCGCCAGTCGAGCTTCGACGAGGTCACGCAGGGCCTGGACGAGGGCAACGCGCTGTTCGAGGCGCGCCGCTGCCTGAGCTGCGGCAACTGCTTCGGCTGCGACAACTGCTACGGCGTGTGCCCCGACAACGCCGTGCTCAAGGTCGACGAGGGTGACGGGTATGTCTTCGATCTGGACTACTGCAAGGGCTGCGGGATCTGTGTGACAGAGTGTCCGTGCGGAGCGATCGAAATGACTCCCGAGACCATCTGAGGCTGCAGAAGGGCCGGGGTTGTGCGTGATGTGGCCGCGGCTCGTCCATCGCGTCAGACGGGGGTCGTGCTTGCAAGGGTCGACGTGTCCGCATCCCGCTCGGCGCCGTGCTCACGTGCCGCGCTGCCGTCATCCTCGACCCCGGCGAGGCGCGGCAGGACGAGCAGCGGGCAGCGCGCGTGGCGCTGCAGGAAGCTCGAGGTGCTGCCGAGCACGAGGCGGCGCATCGGCCCGTAGCCGCGCGAGCCGACCACGAGCAGGTCGAGCTGTTCTCCGAACGCCGCGAGCTCCTCGCCGGCGAGACCGAAGACCGCGCGGCCCTCGACCCCGTGCAGCTGCTGCATGCGGCCCCCTGCCTCCTCCAGCATCGCCTCGATCGTCTGTCCGAGCGCCGGCGCGACGATGCCGGTGTAGGCGACCGACGGTATCCCCACGACCTCCAGCGCGTGCACCCGCGCTCCGGTGCGCGATGCCAGCTCGCGTGCCGCCGCGAGCGCGGCCGCGCTCTCCGGCGAGCCGTTGTACGCCACGCCGATCTGCGCCAGCGCGGCGGGGCGCTCGGCGTAGCCGCGCGTGGCGATCGCCACGGCGCACGGCGCGCCGTCGAGCGCGGCGCGCGTGTCATCGCCGAGCATCACGCGGCCAAGGACGCCGCGGCTGCACGAGCCGACCACCAGCAGGTCCGCGCCGCCCTCCTCGGCCTGCTCGTGCAGGCCGCGGCCGGGGCGAGTCGAGACGACGCTCGCGAGCTGCGCCTGCACGCCGGCCGCGGCGCGCTCGCCCTCGAGCATCTCGAGCGAGCCCTCGCGCTCCTCGGCGACGTCGGCGCGGCGCACGTGCACCAGCGTCAGCCTCCCCGCGGGGTCCACCAGCTTGGAGGCGAGCGCGATCGCATCGCGGCCGGTGGGCCGACCATCCACTCCAACGAGCACGTTCTCGAACATCACGCTTCTCCTTTGCGGTCGGGGACCTGCTGGGTGATGCAGTGGATGTTGCCGCCCCCGAGCAGGGTCTCGCGCGCGGGGACGCCGACGACCTCGCGATCGGGGAAGCAGTCGCGCAGCAGCGCGGCGGCGGCGTCGTCGAAGCGCTCGTCCAGCAACGGCATCACGATCCTCGTGGTGGCGAGGTAGAAGTTCACGTACGACGCCGCCAGGCGGTCGCCCGCGCGTCGCGGCAGCGTGCCGGCGACCGCGTCCACGCCGCCTGCCTCCTCTGCGGTGATCGCGATCGGGCCCGGCGAGGGCAGCAGGACCACCTCCAGCGAGCGCCCGCGCGCATCGGTCGCGCTGCGCAGGCGCTCCAGCGCGTCGAGCGAGATCGCATGCTGCGGGTCGGACACGTCGTCGGTGTGGGTGAGCAGCACGACGCCCGGTCTGGCGAAGCACGCGAGGTTGTCGACGTGCCCGTCGGTCTCGTCGTTGTAGACCCCGCGGCCGAGCCAGATCATCTTCTCGGCGCCGAGGTGCTCGAACAGCGCCTGCTCGATCTGCTCGCGCGAGAGCTCGGGATTGCGGTTGCGGTTGAGCAGGCACTCTTCGGTGGCCATCACCGTGCCCTCGCCGTCCACGTGGATCGAGCCGCCCTCGAGCACGATCGGCGCGCGGTGGCGATCGGCGCGTTCGATCTCCAGCACCTTCGCGGCCACGCGATCGTCGCGGTCCCATGGGAAGTACAGGCCGCCGTCCAGCCCGCCCCAGGCGTTGAAGCGCCAGTCCACGCCGCGCCTGCCCCCGCTGCCGTCGACGAGGAAGCTCGGGCCCATGTCGCGGATCCACGCGTCGTCGGTCGCGATCTCGACGACGCGGATCGATGGCGAGAGCACCGAGCGGCAGTGCTCGAACTGGGCGTCGGAGACAGCCATCGTCACCGGCTCGGAGACGTTGATCGCCTCGGCCACCGCGGCGTAGGCCTCCTGCGCGGGCTTGGCGCCCAGGCGCCAGTTGTCCGGACGCTCCGGCCACGCCATCCAGCAGCCGCTGTGCGGCTCGAACTCGCCCGGCATCCGATAGCCGTCGGCGGCCGGTGTGGAGGTCAGCGTCGCGCTCACGGCCGCTGGCCGCCGACGCTCGCCCGGTGCGCCCACCTGCGGGGGTGGCGGCCGCGGTGGAGCAGGTCGAGGTGGCGGCCCGGCGGGTGGGACATCCGCCACAGCATCACCTCGCCGACGATCAGCGTGACCGCGACGATCCCCACCAGCGGGCCGGTGTACGACCATTCGGCCGGGGCGTTGGGGATTTCCGGCCAGAGGAAGAGCACGACCCCCGCGACGATGAACACGGACGTGACCACCGCCATCACGATAACCAGGCGGTCCCCGCCCGGGATCCGAAACGGCCGGGGCCGGTCGGGATCCCGGTAGCGCAGGAAGGCCACCGACGGGAACATCAGCAGGTAGGGAAGCAGGAAGATCACCGACGAGGCCGCGAAGATCCCGAAGAAGAGCGAGTTCTCCGTGTTGATGAACAGCGCGGTCACGACCAGCACGAGCGTCGAGATCAGGCCGGTGGCGATCAGCGCCCCGACGGGCGTCCGGCGGGTCGGGTGTTCGCGTCCCAGCACCTTCGGCAGCTCGCCTTCGGCGGCCGCCTCGACGGCCGAGCGGTTGGCCCCCATCGTCCAGGTGGTCATGTTCGTGAAGTAGGTGTACAGCGCGGCGATCCCGAGCGCGTAGACGATCACGTCGCCGACGCCCCTGCTCCCGAAGATCGCCTTGAAGGTTTCGACCAGCCCTTCCACGAGCGTCAGCTTCGACAGCGACAGCGCCAGCAGGATGCCGATCGTCGCGAACAGGTACAGGAACGCGATCACCGCGCCCGAGGTGAGGACCGCGCGGGGGATCTTCTTCTCCGGCCCCTGCACCTCGCCTGCCATGCTCGACACGAGCTCGAAGCCCAGCAGCAGGAAGATGATCACGGGCAGGAACTTCTTGGCCAGGCTGAAGGACGGCACGAAGCTCGACCCGTCGATCGTGTTGGCCGCGCCGTGACGGATCGCGAAGACGATGCCGCCGACGCCCAGCGAGAAGATGATCACGACCTTCAGGATCGCTCCGAGGTCGTTGACCCACTTGCCGATCTCCAGGCGCATGATCCCCACCCACACGACCAGCCACACCATCGCGATCGCCATCAGCACCTGCCACCACTTGCCCGCGGGCCATTCGGCCAGGTGGTGGTCGAACAGCTGGAAGAAGACGCCGGCGAACAGGACGAACACCGAGGGCATCCACAGCGCCACGTTGACCCAGTACCAGTAGGTCGTGCGCGCCGCCCACCGGGCGCCCAGGGCGTGCTTGACCCACACGTAGATACCGCCCTGGGTGGGGTACGCGGTCGCCAGCTCGGCGGTGATCAGCCCGTAGGGGATCAGGAAGAAGAGGATCGCGACGATCCACCAGGCGATCGTGTCGGTGCCGATCGCGGCCGATGCGGTGAGCGTTTCGACGACGAGCATCGCCGAGACCGTGAACAGGGTCACGTCGAAGATGCCCATCACGCGCCGGCGCTGCACACGCTCCTCGTCCGGCGCGGCTGGCTGTAGCTCGGTCATGACACTCCTATCTGGTGGAGGTAGGCTCGGACGCGCTCGTCGTGGCGGCGCAGCTGCTCCTGCGTGGGATGCGTGAGCGTCGGATAGGTGAGCCACACGAGGATCCCCTTCTCCGTGTGCAGGCGGTTCTCGGCCTGGTCGAAGACGATCGACTGCGGTCCGTCGATCACCTCGTCGGTGACCTCGACGCCGCGCGAGGCGGGCAGGCAGTGCATGAACCTGGCGTGCGCGGGCGCGCGCGCGAGGAGCTCGGCGTTGACCTGGTAGCGCGGCATGAACGCCGCCCTGCGCTCGGGGATCTGATCCTCCTGATCGACCCACCACCACAGGTCGGTGTAGAGGAAGTCGGCGGTCGCGACGGCGTCCTCGACGTCCTCGGTGACCGACACCGAGCCGCCGGAGACGCGCGCGTTGGCCTCGGCGATGGCGACCCACTCGGGCGGGGCCTGGTAGGCGGCGGGGGCGGCGTGGACGAAGCGCATGCCGAACTGCGTGGCGATGAACATCAGCGAGCTGCACACGTTCGTGCGATCGCCGACGAACACGACCGTGCAGTCCTCCAGGCGCCGACCCGCGGGCAGGTGCTCGCTCATCGTCAGCAGGTCGCACACCACCTGTGTGGGGTGGTTGTAGTCGGTGAGGCCGTTGATCACCGGCACCTCGGCCGCCTGCGCGAGTGCGAGCACGGTCTCGTGCTTGAGCGTGCGCGCCTCGATCACGTCGCACATGCGCGAGAGCACCTTCGCGGTGTCGTACACGGACTCGCGCGCGCCGAGGTGGATCTCGCCGGGCTTCAGGTACAGCGCGTGCCCGCCGAGCTTGGCCATTCCCACCTCGAAGGACACGCGCGTGCGCGTCGAGGGCTCCTCGAAGATCATCCCCAGCGAGCGGTGGCTGAGCAGCTGCGGCACGGCGGCGTCGCGGTCGGCGTCCTTGAGCAGCCGGATCAGCCCCAGCAACTCCTCCAGCTCTTGACGCGAGAAGTCCTGCGTGTCTATGAAGTTCGTCATCCGTGGTAATTCTGCTTGCGCCCGGCGCGCTCGCCATCCGTCGCGTTCCGCACACCCGCCTCCGTGTGAACTACGTAGTGCGCGGCTTCGCGAGGGTGCGCGCGATGGTCCCGGACGCGCCTGCGGCCGCGGCCCCGCGGGGGACGGCCTACAGTCCGTGGACATGGGGGAGATCCGCCTGATCCTCGCGCCAGCTCCGCACGTCTCGCCGGCGCGCAAGCGCCCGCCGCGCCGCGCGCCGCTGCGGATCGGCGCCGTGCAGGAGCGCTGGCATCGCGACCCCGAGGAGCACGAGGCCGCGCTGGCGGCGGGGGTCAGGCTCGCCGCGCGCGAGGGCGCGCAGCTGGTGTGCCTGCAGGAGCTCACGCTCAGCCGCTACTTCGCCACCGACCCGGCGGGCCCGCAGGCCGCCGGCGTGCAGCCGGAGGACCTGCCCGGCGGCCCCACCCACCGCTTCGCCGCGCGCCTGGCGCGCGAGACGGGCGCCCACATCCATGCGTCGCTGTACGAGCGCGCGGACGGCGAGGACGGCCTCGGCTACAACACGGCGATCGTCGTGCGCCCGGACGGCGAGCTGGCCGCGCGGACGCGCAAGCTGCACATCCCGGTGACCGCCGGCTACCACGAGGATCGCTACTTCCGCCCGGGGCCCGGCGATGCCGACGCGTTCCCGCTGCTCGCCCTCGCCGATGCCCATCTCGGCCTGCCGACGTGCTGGGACCAGTGGTTCCCGGAGGTCTCGCGCGCGTACAGCCTGGAGGGAGCGGACGTGCTCGTGTACCCGACGGCGATCGGCTCCGAGCCCGAGCACCCCGACTTCGACACGCAGCCGTTGTGGGAGAAGGTGATCGTCGGCAACGCGATCGCCAACGGCGTGTTCATGGTCGCGGTCAACCGCATCGGCGAGGAGCCGCCGCTTCGCTTCTACGGCTCGTCGTTCATCTGCGATCCATACGGGCGCAGGCTCGTGCAGGCGCCGCGCGAGGAGCCGGCCGTGCTGGTGGCCGACCTCGACCTCGACCAGCGCCACGACTGGCTCGAGCTGTTCCCGTTCCTCGCCACCCGCCGCCCCGACGCGTACGCGCGGCTCGCCGAAGCCGCGGCGGGGCTGACGGCCGCGGACTCAGCCGGCTGAGTCGCCGGCCGGATCAGCTGTTGGTGGTCCACTCCAGACCGGTGAAGTTCGCGATCTCGGTCGCGGGCGGCGCCTGGCTCGCGTCGGCTCGTGCGAGCATCGAGGCGTCGCCCGGCTCGTCGGTCCTGCGCCGGTCGACGCCTTCCTGCACGAACGTGTCCTGGTCCTCGGGGACCGTCCAGGCGACGGGGTGGACGAGCGTGTCGTACGCGGACTCGTCGGCAGCCGCCTCGGCGGGCCATGCCGGCGCGTCGACCGCGGCCTCGGCGGGCCATGCCGGCGCGTCGACCGCGGCCTCGGCCGGCCATGCCGGCGCGTCGAGCCGGCCGCCGGCCGGCCAGGCCTCACCGGCCGGCTCGTAGCCCTCGCTCGATGCGGGCGCGCCGAGCGCAAAGCGGAACTGCCCGCTCTCGTCGGCGACCCAGAAGGCGTCGCCGTCGGCGGTCGCCTCGTGCAGGATCGAGCGATCGTAGTGTTCGGCGATCCGTGCGAGCGCGTCCATGTCGGCGACGTCGATCACGGGCACCCCGGGCAGCTGCCAGACGTGTTCGACGGGGACGATCAGGTGCCGGTAGCGCGCGTGGATGCTCGCCGGCTGCTCACGCCGTCGCGGCGCGAGGAACGCGAGTATCGGCCGCATGAGCGCGAGGGCGCCCAGCAGGGCCGCGAGGATGATGCCGATCGCGATGAGCGCCAGCGTCCGCGCTGCCGAGACCGTGACGCTCCACGGGCCAAGCGCGATGGCGCGGGGTTTCGACTGCTCGCCGGTGATCGAGCCGGACGCGCTCGGCTTCAGCTCGGGCGGCAGCGCGGCGCCGCTCGTGCCGCCGCCGGCAAGCAGCTTGCTCTGGTTGTCGATCGCGCTTCCACCGCTCTGGAGGTTGATTTCGTCGCTGTTGATCGTGAACTGGATCGGCGGCGAGAAGGTGGCGTGAAGCGGCGTGTCCTCGATGCTGCCGCGCGTGACGACGCTCGGCACGATCGCGAACGCATAGGAGCCGTCGACGCGCGTGGCGGCTTCGAGGCTGTGCGTCAGCGCGAGCAGCCAGCTGAGGCTCAGCGTGTCCGCGATCGTCGCGTGATCGCCCTTGAAGTACGTGGGTGCGCCGAGCGTCAGCGTCCGGTGCCAGCCGTCGCTTGCGGTCACGAGCAGCAGGAACGAGCCCTTGCCGGCGAGCGAGTGCCTGGCGCCGGTCGCGAACCTGTAGTCGAATCGGAAGTTGACGTCGTTCACCAGCTGTGTGAAGAGCGGTTCGCCGGTTCTCGCGACGCCTTCGGGGTAGGCGGGGTTGGGCGCCATGTCGGCGGAGTAGGACAGCGTGGCGCTCTGCGTGTAGGGGATCTGCACGGCGTGGCGCGTGGAGGATGCGCGGGTGAACGCGAGCAGCGCGAGCAAGACGAAGGGCAGCAGCACGACTATGCCGATCGCCGAGATCGCGGCGGCGGACGCGGGGGCGGGGGCGTTCCGCGGCAGGGTCCGCGGCGCCCGCAGGGTGGTCCCGCCGGTGCGCCTGTCCCTGCCCCGGCGCCGGCGCCTGCGCGCGAACACGCCGCCCGTGAGCAGCAGCATCCCGAGGGCGATCAGCAGTCCTGCGCGCGCGGGGCTGCTGAACGACTGCAGCGTCCTGCCGCCGCCGGCGATGTGTATCCACAGCGCGCCGATCAGCTGGCTGGCGCGCGGGTGTTCGGGATCGATGAAGTTGTTGTTGTCGCCCTTGAAGATGAAGCGTTCGCCTTCGCGCCCGATGATGCGGTGCAGCACGGTCGTGTGCAGCATCTTGTTGTGGTAGGCGACGATTTCCCCCACGTGGTAGGCGGGCTTGCTGCGCACGATCGCCAGGTCGCCGGTGTGGAACCGCGGCTGCATGCTGACGCCGTGGGTGACGACGTAGCTCGTGGAGCCCCCGAGCGGGATCGGGGCGAAGTAGAGCCAGAGGCATCCCGCGAGGATCAGTCCCAGGGTGCCGGCGAGAAGTTTTTTGAGCGGGGGGCGTCGCATGGCTTGGAGTGCGCGGGCGCCTATCCGTGGCGTGGCTGTGTCGAGTCGGGCACGGGGGGCGGCCGGTGTCCCGGCCGCCCCCGTACCCAGCGTCCTGCCTGTTTACGGTTCGATGATGACCTTGCCTTCGCTGACCGCAGAGACGGTCAGCTCGTTACCGCCGTTTGTGGCATTCGGGTTGCCGGGCACACCGGTTGCGGAGAATTTGTTCACCGCCTGTGTCGTGGCGTTTTCCCATGCGCCTTTGCCGCCCTTGAACTGACAGACGATTTCCGTTTCTTCCGTGTTGATCGCCGTGTAACCCGAGGACGGGCAGTCCACCCATTCTTCGGCCGCCGGCGTCGCCAGCGTGCTCAACGAGACCGCCACATCGCTCGGCTCGAGTTTCGTGGTGTTCGTGAGGATGAAGTGAGCTTCGGTGATGTATTCACCCGACAGCGACCAGGTGTAGCTCACGCCCTTCTCGACGTAACCGCTCACCGCGGCGGTGCCGCCACCGGCAGCCTGCGCCGGCACGGTGTTGCTTGCCGTGAACGCATACGCGCCCAGGCCCATCAGGCCCGCGAGCACAAACGCGCACAGGCCGGCTATCTTTCGCTTGCGGCTAGCGAAGGTTCGCTTGCCTTTACGCATCAACACTTCGGGCCCCCTTTATTGGGATCGTGGACACACGCGTGTCCTTCACGGGGGGCCATCGACGCGCTCTTAGACGCGCTTTATGGGTGCAGTGGCGGTTGCACGCATTGTTAGAACTTGCAATGGTGATTGCAGCGTCTTCGAGGGCGTCATCGGCCGCTCGAGCGGGCGCCTGCAACGTCCACGAGGACGCTACGTGGCCTTCACGGACGGCTCCGCCGGGAGCTCGGTCAGGGAGCCGGCTTGCGTTCGACTTCGCTGGTGACCCGCTGGCGCAGGCCGGAGGCGAGCGCGCGCTCGCTCGCCCGGTCGAGCTCGCCGGAGGCGAGCGCCGCCGCGAGCGCCGCTTCCCTGGCGCTCACGCGCGCGTCGATCAGTCCCGCGGATGACCTGCCGGGCGTCGCGGCGGCGATCTGCTCGAGGCTGCGACCGGCCCGCAGATCGGCCCGCAGTTGCGCGGTGCTGATGCCCAGGTAGCGCGCGGACACGGGCAGGTTGCTGTAGCCGGGAAGCCGTTCGAGCCGGGCCGTCAGCCGCCTGCGCAGGTGGGCGAGCCGCGTACGCTCGGCGGCCGGAGAAAGCCGCTTGGCCTCGACCTCGGCGTTGAGCTGCGCGGTGCGCGCGCTCAGCAGCGCTTCGATCAGGCCCGTCGTGGATCTCCCGCCGGTGGCGTCGGCGATCTGCGCCAGCGTCCGTCCCGAGCGCAGCTGGGCGCGCAGCTGCGTCTTGGTCAGCCCCAGATAGCCGGCCGCGGTCGCGACCTCGCTGCGCCCGCTCGCGCGGGCCGCCGCGGCATTCGCGCGAGCGCGGGCGGACCGCGCGCCGGCATGCCCGCCGCCGGAGGCGAGCACCGCGACGATCACGCCGGCGGCGATCGCGGCGACGGCGACCGCGATCATCAGGTTCCGTTTGCTCATGCTGCTCATCCGCTCTATTCGCTTGGGATTCGGCTCGGCCCGGCTTGCTGCTGCCCGCCGGGCGCCGATGCGCAGCCTATCCCCACGTCGCTCGAAGCTTGCCAGCGGTCTTTAAGACCCAGCTAAGCCCGGGCGGTGCGGAAAACCACGTACATGCCACCGCCGGGCCGCATCGCTCGCCGTGGCGCGGTGCGCTACACTGGCTCGCCAGCCAGGCCTGTCGCCGTCGCTCGCCCGACGGAACATCGCGGCGGACTCGGCCCAAGACCTCGTAAATCTCTCGCCCGCATCGTCCAGCCGGCCCTGTCCAGCCGGTGTCTTTTGCTGCTGTCAAGCGGCCGCGTTCCATGATATGCTTCCGCCCTCTATCTCGGGGGTGGCGGAGGAGGGGACCCTTTGTGCGACCTGCGGATAGCTACAAGTTGTTTACAACCGGCCAGATCTAGAGCAATCAGCCTTCCAAAGGCGAAAGCGAGGACTTAGGAGAATGAGACGCGTCAGGGTCGTACTTGGGCTTGCGGTAGCGGTGTGCGCCTTCGGCGCGCTCTCGGTGCCGGCCTTCGCGAAAGAAAAACCAAAACTGGTGTTCGGCGAATTCACGGGCAGCTTCACCGGGAAGAACCTCACGACCGAACCCGCGGCCCTGAAAGGTCACGGCGAAGTCGAAGAAATGACGCTCGGCCAGTACAAGTTCGGAAAGAACGGCGAAGTGTGTCAGCGCGAACTCGTCGCCAAAGGCGAAGTCGAGTTCGAACGCGAGCTCGCGACGGAACCGTTCCCCGTCTTCGGCTCGAACGCCCTGAACGTCGAAGTGACCTTCAGGCGGTGCAACGCCTCTGCCCACGAAGGGGGTTTCAGGGAAACGAAACCGGTGACCTTCACGCTGGACATCGGCTTCAAAGCGAACCGCTCCGCGGAAATCGGGGAAAGCGGAGGGCTCGAAATCGTGAAGCCGAGCGTCGTGACGTTCAAGGGCCCGCTGAGGCAGTGCGTAGTCGAAATCCCCTCCCAGACCCTTCCGCTGCAGGACGAAAAAAACGAAAACAAAGAATACGAAGCGGCGACCTACGAAGCAGAAGCGCCGGAAGCCGTGGAAAACTGGGAAAAATCCAAACTGCTCAAAGCGCGGTACCCCTCCGGCTTCAAGGAAAGGCTGGGTATCGGCATCGAATTCAAGAAGATCGTGTCGTATGTGAAACCCGAAAAACACTGCGAATACGAAAAAGGCGAAGAAGGCAAATTCATCACCGAAGAAGGCAACCCGCACAAGGGCTGGGTTGAGTTCAACAACGGGAAGATCATTGCCTCGCTGGAGGAACTCGAAATCAAGAACGGGGAGCTCTCGTTCGTTCCGCCAGCCTGATCTAGCCTCACGGGGTCTGTAGGCAAGTTCGCCCACGACCCTCGCAGTTCCCACCGGGGCGTGGGGAGCGGCGCCGCCGTCAAGCGGCCGCCGTTTCCCGCGCCCCGTTCTGTTGGGTCAGGCGCCAGGTGCGAGCACGGGCAGGCACTGCCCGTGCTCCTTGGAGCGGTACATCGCCGCGTCGGCGCGCTTGACGAGCTCTTCGGGGCTGACCGGCCGCTCGCCGGAGCAGGCGACACCGACGCTGGCGCGCAGTTCGACGCTCCCGCACGAGAGCTCGAATGTGCCGCACAGCGATTCGCAGATGCGGTCGGCGGCGCGCATGGCGTTGTCGGTCCCGGGGACGTCGCGCAGCACGACCAGGAACTCGTCGCCGCCGAGGCGCCCGACGACGTCGCTGTCGCGGCTGGCCAGCTTCAGGCGCTCTGCGACGAGCACGAGCAGCTCGTCGCCGGCGGCGTGGCCGAGATTGTCGTTGACGGGCTTGAACTCGTCGAGGTCCACGTACACGAGGCCGGTGACGCACTCGTCCTCGCGGGCGAGCTCGCGCTCGAGCGCGCCGAGGACCGACGAGCGGTTGTGGCAGTGGGTGAGCGGATCGAAGGTCGCGCGCCGCTCGAGCTCCTGGCGCGCGCGGGCGCTGTCGGTGACGTCCAGCACGCACGTGATCGCGCCGCTGACCTCGCCGTTGGAGCGCAGCAGCGCTCGCAGGCTGATGAGCGCTCGCCGCCACGCTCCCGACGGCAGCGTGATGTCGACCTCGATGTCGCGGTCGACGCCGTCGCGCAGCACCTCGTCGAGCGCCGCGTCGAGCTCCGCCGTGCTCTCGTCGGTGACGGTGTGCAGCAGCGTCCCCGCCGACGTGGCCGGCGCGTGTGGCTCCTCGCTGCTCGCCTGCGGCTCGGCCGGCGCGGCCTGCTCGCTCGGCGCCTCCGAGCCGTAGAGGATCTCCAGCAGGCGCGCGTTGTTGTAGATCACGTTGCGCTCGGTGTCCAGGTGCAGCAGCCCGACCGGCATCGCCGCGGTCAGGCGGCGCAGCAGCTCCTCGCGCTCCTGCAGCGCCTCCTGGGCCTGCATCTCAGCCGAGATGTCGATGATCTCCACGAGCACGTAGTTGCGGTCGGGGTGGTTGAGAAGGTTGCGCAGGGTCGTGTCGACCCACATCCACGTGCCGTCCTTGCGCCTGCGGCGCAGTCGCGTCTGCTGATCGCGTCCGCTGGAGAGCACCGCCAGCCAGCCCTCGACCGCGCGGCCCTGGTCGTCGGGGTGGATCTGGTCGAGGACGGAGTTGCCGAGCAGCTCCTCCTCGGTGTAGCCGAACATCTCCGTGAAGGAGCGGTCGCAGCCGAGCACCCTCGCGCCCTCGTCCTCCATCAGCGAGCAGAAGCGCGGCGCCGCCGGCGCCAGCTCGGCCGCGTCGCCGCTCCCGTCCGCCTCCTCCTCGCCGGGGATGATCACGCCCAGCAGCACGCCGTGGACTTCGCGCAGGTCGATGAAGTGCAGCGTCGTCCACGTCGACGGTTTGCGCAGCAGGCGGATCCTGTCGGTCGCCGCCCCCTCCTCCTGCGCGCGCAGCCACACCCTGACAACGGTCGCACGGTCGGCCGCGACGACGTTGTCGATCAGCGCGCGGCCCTCGATCAGGCCCTGGCCCCACAGCCCGACCGACTGCGGCACCGGGACGATCAGGCCATTGGCGGCGAGCCCGCAGACGAGCGCGTCGGGGTGCTCGCGCAGGAGCGCTTCGGCCCCCATCGCGACAGCTTGACCGTCTTTGGCCATCGAGATACCCATGTCGCCAGTCGGGATCGGCCGCACATACGCGAGGCATGAGCGCCGAAACGGCGCCTGGACACGGTGACGATGCGCGGGATCGATCCGCCAAGCCCTCTTCCTGGGGCGGTCAGAGACACCGCGATGGCGTCCCTTGACATTCTCAACAATCCTGATAAGGTTCATGAACATTGCGCGTGAGCAGCGGACGACGGTTTCGATCGTCGAGCGCGGCGGAGCGGGCAAGGTAGACCCACCCTGACGTTTCTCTCCTCCCTGGGGGGCGGCCGCGAGGCCGCTCCTCAGACCCTCCATGGGACCGGGCCGGCCTCCCCTCGCCGGCCCGGTCTTTTTTGTGGGCCGCGGCTGCGCGCGCCGCCCTCCGGCCGCGAATGCCCTTCCGCGGCACTGCCGACCCCGCCGGCTCAGCCGTCGCCGAACGGGGCGATCGGCACGCCGTGATCGCGCTCCCTCATCCCCAGCTCGTACGCGCCGGCGTGCGCGCTTCGCAAGATCCTCGCGGGGCCGCCGCGCGCCTGCGTGATCGCCAGCTCGACGGCGGCGACCGAGCAGTTGACCACGTCGTGCTCGCCGCTCTCCGATCCGCCGCCGTCGGGATCGGCGTAGCGCCAGCCGGCGGCCGACTCGCCGGGCACCGCAACGCTCGCGCGCAACCGCAGGCCGCCCTCGCCGGCGAGGCTCAGCGAGCAGCCGGCCGCGTCGGCGGCGACACGCGTCCCGCGCGCGGCGAGTCCGCCGAGGCGACGGCGCCGGCCGTCGAGATACAGCGCGCCGCTGGCGGCCCACGGCGTCATCCGCCCTGCGAGCTTCAGGCGTCCGAGCGCAACGTCCAACCACGCGCGCGGCTCCTCGGCGAACGCCAGCCCGTGCAGCCAGATCCAGCGCTCGGCGTGCTGGGAGCCCCAGTTGTGGCCGACCATCCCCGGCCAGCCGCGCAGCTCGATCGCGCCGCGTCCGGCGAGCTCGAGCACGCCGTCGAAGCTGGCGGCGGGCGCTGGGCTCGTGAGCTTCGTGCGAGGCAGCGGCGTGCGGTACAGCCACGCGGGGGAGAGGTGGCGCAGCTCCGTCTGATCGGAGTGCAAGCGCAGCGACCAGCGCGCGTCCCCGCAGCTGCCAGCAGCGTTCCCAGGGCCCATCGAGCTGTCGCCGACGGCGATCCAGCCGTCCGCCGGCGCGCGCACCTCGTCGGTGCTGAGCTTGTGCATGAACGGGCGCCCCCGGCGCGCGTCGAACACCGTGCACCACACCGAGCCGCGCGGCGCGCGGCCGGGCGCCTTGTGGACGGTGTTGCGAATCCAGATCCCGACGGGCTCCTCGGGCGAGACCGCGCGCAGGTAGAACGACTCATACATGCTGCTGCGCGCACGCGCGTGCGGGAACATCGCCTCGGTTGCCATCGCGCGCGATCCTACGCCGCCGCGAGTCCTGGGAGGATGCCCGCGATGAATCGCGACTCCCTCGTGCAGCTGCCCGCCGCCCTGTCCTCGCGGCAGCCGCACAGCGACGCCCGCTACGTGATGGGCGTCGACGGGGGCGCGACGAAGACGCTCGCGGCGGTGCTCGACCTGCGCGAGAAGCGTCTGCATGTCGGCGAGGGCGGGCCGAGCAACGAGGATGCGGTCGGCGCGCAGGACGCCGTGCGGGAGCTGCTGGGCGCGGCCGAGCAGGCGATCGCGGCCGCCGGCATCGACGACGGGCGGCTGGGCGCGGCCGTGCTGGCGATCGCGGGGACCGACACCGACAGCGTCGCGCGCCACGTGCGCGCGGCGCGCACGGACGCGTGGATCGTCGTCAACGACGTCGTCGCCGCGTGGGCGACGGCGACCGGCGGCGGGCCGGGCGTCGCGGCGATCGCGGGCACCGGCTCGAACGTGTTCGGCGTCGGCGGAGAGGGCACCGAGACGCGCGCATGGCGAGCCGGCGGCTGGGGCCACAAGCTCGGCGACGAGGGCTCCGGCTACTGGCTCGGCGTGCAGTCGATCAAGGCGGCGCTGCGCGACCGCGAGGCGTCCGGACCGCCGACGGCGCTCAGCGACGCCGTTCCAGAGTCGCTGGGCGAGCCGAGCATCGAGGCGGTGGTCGCGCGCGTGTACGCCGAGCCGGCTCTGACCAAGGGCGAGATCGCGAAGATCGGGATCGCGACCGCCAGGCTCGCCGCGCACGGCGACGCGGTCGCGTGCGAGCTCTACGAGCGTGGCGCCGCCGAGCTCGGGGAGCAGATCGCCGCCGTCATCCGTCAGACGGGTCTCCAGGGCGACTTCCCCGTCGGCCTGATCGGCAGCGCGTTCAAAGCCGGTTCCGTCTACGTCGAGCCGCTCACGCGAGCGATCCACGATTGCGCTCCCGACGCGCGCGTGGGCGTCGTCGAGATCGCGCCCGTCGGCGGCAGCCTGTTGCTCGCCGCGCGCGCGTGCGGGAACGGCGACGCGATCGACGCTGAGGAGTTGACGGGGCTGATTCGCGACGCCGTGCCCGCCTGAGCCCTCACTCGCTTGCGCCGGCGGTCGCGTGCAGCCGTGCCTCGATCTCCTCGCGCCCGCCGATCGCGTCCGCGCCCGCGCCGCGCATGCGCACCGCCGCTGCGGCGTTGGCGAAGCCCGCGGCATCCAGCGGTGAGCGGCCGTCGCCGAGCGCGACGAAGAACGCCGCCGCGAACACGTCGCCGGCGCCGAGGTCGTCGACGGCCTGATCGAGCGGGGGGACGTCCAGCGTGACCGTCTGTGCGTCCGCGTCGGGGGCGCCATCGCCCGGCGCGAGGATCGTGATCGGGCTCGCGCCCGCGGTGACAGCCACGGTCGCGCCGCCCGCGCGCGCGGTGGCGATCAGGTCGGCGCAGCTCGCGCGCTCGTGCTCGTTGACGACGATCGCGTCGCACCGCGCGGCGACGGCATTCGCAGCGGCTGCGGCAGCGCCGGTCGGCGAAACCCGCGCGATCTCGCCGCCCGGCCCGCTCCAGTCGCGCACGAGGCCCTGAGGGGTCAGGCCGACGAACGGCGCGCGCCCGCCCCAGCGCGCCGGCGTCTCGCGCGCGACGGGCGCGAGGTGCAGGATGGCGGTGTCGAGGGCGAGATCCCCAGCGGCGATCGGCCCCGCCCACGCGAGCACGCGCTGGCTGCGCTCGGAGCCCGAGCCGAGCGTGCGCAGCGTCGTCGTGCGCGCCGCCGGCCGGACGGTCAGCTCGAGCTCGCCGCGGCAGGGCTCGAGCAGCGCTTCGATCTCGCCCGGCACGCCGCATGTGACGATGTGCGCGCGCAGGCCCAATCTGGCGGCCTGCAGGGCGCTGTAGAAGGCGGTGCCGCCGGCGCGGCGCGAGCCGTCGTCGAGCACGTCGATCGTGACGTGGCCGATCGTCGTGTAGTCGAAGTGCAAGTCGCGGTTCACCCTTCACCCTCTCTGCGATGCCTGTGGGACAATGGCGCCGGACGTGACCGGCAGGCGGGCAGCGGTGATCCGCCTCTACACGAGCACTGCGTCATACCAAATCGAACGTGCCCGTCGCCTGTTGTGTCGCTCGAGCGATGATTTTCCACACCGAACGACTTCGCGCGCTCGGGGGCCTGTGCGCCTCGCTGCTGCTGTGCCTCGCGCCCGCCGCGGGCGCCGCCGCGGCCGTTGCCTCCGCCGCCGGGGACACCCACGCCGCGCGGACCGCCCACGCCGCCCGGGCATCCGTCTCGAAAGCCTCTCCATACCCTGCGGGCGCCACGCGCCCGGCGTTCCGCCCGAAGCCGTCTGAATACGCGCACGCGAGCTCGAGCGGCGGCGCGGCCGCGCCGGGAAGCTCCGCGCCGGCGTCGACGAGCGTTCCCGCGGCGCCGTCGACGTCGAAGTCCAAGAAGCCGAAGAAGCCCGTCCTGCACGGCAACCCGGCGCGCGCGCTCGCGGCGTTCGAAGCGATGCAGAAGCACTTCTACGTCGGCTCGGGCCTGTACGAAGGCGAACCGTTCTCCTACCTGTGGCCGTTCTCGCAGGCGCTCGCCGCGACGGTCAGCATGGCCTACATCCCGCACCTCGGGGTGCCGCTGGGGCGCGAACTGCAGCTGCGTCTGACGGGCCTGAACTCCTACCTGGACACGGACAACTCGGGCGCCTCGGAAGGTGCGTTCACGAGCACGCTGGCGGCGTTCGACGGAACCGTCGCGCCGCCCACCGGGCCGGGAGGCACGAAGTACTACGACGACAACGACTGGGTGGCGATCGAGCTCGTGCGCATGTACCAGCTCACCCACCAGACGCCGCTGCTGGGCAGCGCGGAGGGGATCATGGCGTTCGAGATGGCCGGCTGGCAGGAAACCCCCGGGCTGGCTTGCCCGGGCGGGATCCCGTTCTCCAACTCCGCCAGCGACAACGAACGCAACACCGTCACCACCGCGCCGGCGGCCGAGCTGGCGACGCTGCTGTACAAGCTCACCGGCGACGCCGCCTACCTGCAGTTCGCCGAGAAAGCCTACGAATGGGTGCGCGCCTGCCTGCAGCAGCCGGTCAACCTGTACGCCGACCACATCGGGCGCCACGGCACCGTCGAACCGACGCTGTGGAGCTACAACCAGGGCTCGATGATCGGCGCCGGCACGCTGCTCTACCAGGCGACCGGCAACGCCGCGTACCTGTACCAGGCGCGCCAGACCGCCAGGGCGGCGCTCGAATACTTCGACCCGGAACGGATCGGCGCCGAAAACCCGTTCTTCGTCGCCGTGTACTTTCGCAACCTGCTGTACCTCGACTCAGTCACGCACGACCCGCCCGGGCCGGCGATCGCCCAGAACTACGTCAACTACGCGTGGCAGCACCTGCGCCTGAGCGACTACGTGTTCGTCGCCGGCTCGCCGCCGTCCGCGCAGCTGCTCTACCAGGCGGCGATCGTGCAGATCTACGCGCTGCTGTCGACCCCCGCTTCCACGTATTTTTAATAGGGGGCCGGCGCTGGCGCGCCGGCGGGCGTCGTGAGGGAGTAGGCTCGGGGGCGGTGACCGAGGGCACGAACTTGACGACGGCGGCGGGGCTCCAGGATCTGGAAGCCGAACTGGCCGTCCTGGAGGGCGACGGGCGCAGGGAGATCGCCGAGCGCATCAAGACGGCGCGCGAATGGGGCGACCTGAAGGAGAACAGCGAGTACCACGACGCCAAGAACGACCAGGCGCATCTGGAGACGAAGATCGCGCGCCTGCGCGAGAAGATCTCCGGTGCGGTGATCGTGCAGGAGGCACCCGTCGGCGCCGGCGGCGTCGTGTCGTTCGGCTCGACGGTCGTCGTGCGCGACGACGACGGCGTCGAGCAGACGTGGCGGATCGTCAGCTCGCACGACGCCGCCCCGCGCGAGGGGCGCCTGTCGGCGGAATCGCCGGTGGCCGTCGCGCTGCTCGGGCGCGCGGTCGGCGAGCAGGCGGCGGTGTCGCTGCCCAAGGGCAGGCGCACGCTGACGATCGTCACCGTCAGCTGAGAGTCGTCGCGCCCAACGCGCCTAACGCGCGTTGCGCGCCTGGCGCGCGTTGGCGGCGCCGACGCGGCGGATGAACTTCGCGGGCGGCTCCTCGTACAGGCGCCTGCCGTCGCGCAGCGCGCGCTTGCGCAGCGCGCGCCGGCGCTTGGCGATCGCCTGTAGCAGGCGCTCGCGCGTGCGCCTGCCCGTGCGCCACGTCTCGTCCTCGCGGCCGCGCAGCTCGCCGGCGCGCAGATGCGCGGCGAGCACCGCCAGGTCGTGCTCTTCGCCGAGCAGTTCGCCGAGCGCGTCCGCGTGGCGGGCGATCTGGCGCAGGCGCTCGCCGGCGCGGTCGGCGCGACCGGAGCCGTTCTTGCCGGGCGAGCCGCCGGCGCTCCGGCGCTCGAGCATTTCCGCCGCGTAGCGCAGGTCCTTGACGCGTTTGCGCCACTCATGCATCGCGATCGTGCGGTCGCCCCTGCGCCGCACCACGCGCAGCCGGCGCCTGCGTCCCTGCCTGTACAGCTTCTCCAGGTCCGCTTCGATCAGCGCGATGCCGTCGCGGTCGGACAGGCTCCACGCGGCCACGCGCCGGCGCAGCGCCTGCAGCTCGCCGAGCGCGGCCGCGCGCGCTGCCGGGTCGGCGAGCGTCTGGCGCTCCATGCGCGCTTGCTCGGCGCGCACGCGCCGGCGCAGCTCCAGCACCCCGCGGCGGCGGCCGAGCGCGCGCGCGTGGCGCTCGATCAGGCCGTCGAGCGTGCTCAGCATCACCGCCGCGTCGCGCGCGCCCGACAGGCTGCCCGCGACCTCGCGCAGGGCCGCGTGCTCGCGCGCGCACGTCTGCTCCCCGAGCTCGCACTCCAGCAGCCGCAGCAGCGCGCGCACGCGCTTGAGCGCCTTGCGCGTCTCGTGCACCGCCCGCTCGTCGGGCGGCCCGGCGATCGCGTCGTCCTCGCCCGGCGCGTCGCCCGAGCCCGCGCCGAGCAGCTCGAGCGTCATGTCGAGCTGGCCGAGCGCCATCCGGCGCAGGCCGCCCGCCAGTCGCTCGCCGGGCGCCAGCGCCAGCCGGCGGTCGAGCTGGAGCTGCCGGAGCCGGCGGTCGCGCTCACGCTCGCGCTGGAGCTCGAGCTCGCGCTCCAGGCGACGCTCGCGCTCGGAGCGCGCGAGCGCGACGCCGACGCCCACGCCGACGGCCACGGTGACCGTCGCGGCGACGGTCGCGGCGAGCGACGCCACAATGGAGCCGTGCCCAGCCTTCCGCGCGCCCCATGGTGGACGGTGCGCCGTGCTGCGAATCGCAAGCCGGCGACGTATCGCTGTCCGATCTGTGGTCATCAGCTACCCGCTCTCAGCGAGCATATGCTGATCGCGCCCGAAGGCGACACCCGCCGCCGCCGCCACGCGCACACCGACTGCGTGCTCGCCGCGCGCAGGAGCGGGCAGCTGGTGCTGAAGGACGAGTGGCAGCGCACGCAGCCGCGCCCGCCGTCGCCGTGGCGACGGCTGCTCGGGCGAGGCTGAGCGCGCCTGGCGGCAGGCCCGGCACGCGGCCCCGGGTGACGGGCGGGCGGGTCGGGCCGCGGGCGCCGTTCAGGCGCCGAACGCGTGCACGTGCTCGGGCTCCACGCGGATGATCACGCGCTGTTCGCCGGGCTGGCGCAGCGGGTACTCGTCCACGCCCATGTACTTCTTGGCCATCGCGTCGATGTGCGCGTCGGCGCCGTCGTGCGTGCGCTCGGCGACGCGTCCGCGCACCTCGACGTACTCGTACGGGTTCTCGCCGTTGACGACCGTCAGCGTCACGCGCGGGTCGCGTTCGAGGTTGCGCGCCCACGCGCGTCCCTCGGCGGTGTTCAGCACGGCGCGCCCGTCCTGGACGTCCACCCACACGGGGACCCCGTGGACGGACCCGTCGGCGCGCAGCGTCGCCACGTGGCAGAAGTTCTTCGCGTTCAGCAGCTCCTCGGCGCGACCCTCGATCTTGACGCTCATCGGTGCAGGCCCTTTCTCGCGTGTGCAGAGTGTGTGCACATCAAGATAGGGCCTCGCGGCCACCCGTCCGGCCCGGCGGCTATCCGGCGGGCAGCGGCGTGGCGGTGTGCTTGACGATCGTGTATTCGTAGAAGCCGGCGACGTGCGGGGAGGCGCGCAAGAGGCGCACGCCGAGCTCTTCGACGATCGCTTCGCCGTGGTAGTCGAAGCGCAGCGTCATGCGCGTGAAGTGGCCTTCGTGCGGCGCGAACGCGCGCACGGAGACGGCGTTGGGGGCGTAGGCGCCGCCGGCGCAGCTGGGTTCGCAGTCGTCGATCCACACCGCGCCGCTGCCGACTGCGGCGGTCGCGGTCCAGCTCGACCAGCTCATGTGCCCGAAGCGGTCGCTCGGCGTGCCGCCGTCGAAGCCGCCGAGGAACGCGCTGCCGTCGCCGGTGAAGCCGACCACCGCGGGCCTGACCTGGAACGGCTGGCGCGCGCTGTGGTGGGTCAGCAGGCCGGGCAGGCGCGCGGGGGCTGCCAGCGGGGCGCAGGCCAGCGCGAGGCATGCGAGGAGGGTCGTCATGGCTAGTGGCGGCTGGTCCCGGTCGCGGAGCTCGCCGGCGGGATCGGGTCGAGCGCAGTGAGTTTGCCGTTGTCGAGCTGGAAGTGGACGGTCGCCTGGCCGCCGCTGGGACTCGACAGGGGATCGCCTTTGCGGTACAGCGGATAGCCGAGCGTGACTTCGGTGTCGCTCTGGGCGAGGACCTTGACGGTGGCGCTCGGTTCCTTGGTGTCGGTGCCGATGTAGCGGCCGGCGACGAAGAAGAACGCCTGCTGGTCGTAGCCGTCGCTGGAGCCGGTGCGCGTGCCGACGAGCACGCGCAGCGTTTGGCTGGGGTGGTACTGGGAGGTTTCCTCGGGCGTGTAGCCCCTGGCCTGCAGCGTGGCGACGGCGCCGGCAAGCCCTTCGGCGTGGCTTTCCTGCTGGGTGAATTCAGGCTCGGGCGCGGCGCGCGTGCGGGCCGGCGCGGCGGTGCCGCCGGCGGTGCTCGTGGGTGCGGTGGCGCTGCTTGTGGGCGTGGTGGCCGTGGCGGTCGTGGTGGCGGTGGTGGTGCCCGTGGACGTGCCGTGCGTGGCTTCCGGCGCGCTGGCGACGGTGACGGTCTTCGTCTGCGAGCCGCCGCAGCCGCTGAGCAAGGCGCCGGCGCAGGTGCCGAGGGCGAGCATCGCGAGCGCTGCGTTGAGGTTGCGTCTCATCACAGCCATGGTATTCGCCGCGCCCGGCGCTTCCCCCGCTGCAAGACGGCGTTCGGCTGAGGTCCTCAGGCGCTACGATCAACGGCAGACGCATGTCCGCTCCATCGGCACAGATCCCCGGCTCGGGCGCCAAGCCCAAGCACGAGCGTCGCAGCACGGGCGAGCGCATGCGCGCCGCCGGGCCCCTGATCCTGGCGGCGGTGTTCATCGCGTTCGCGGTGCTCAACCTGAACCAGGTGAAGGTCGACTGGATCGTCGGCTCGGGTCACGCGCCGCTGATCATCGTGATCGTGATCTCCGTGCTCGTGGGGATCGTGCTCACGCACTTCGCGGAGCGGGTTGGCCGCAAGCGCCGCTAGCGCTCGCTGGCTCGAGCTCCTCGCCGATGATCTCGGCGGCGGCGTCGGCGCCGAGGAACGGCGCGATCACGAGGTAGGAGAGGTGCTCGGAGAGGGCGGCGAGCAGCTCGATCCGTCCGGTGGCGACCTGGCAGCGGATCGTGTGCCAGATCGCGCCGGCGACCGCCTCGGTGGTGAGGCTGCCGCCGGGCTCTGTGGGGGCGCCCTCGGTCAGCAGTGTGGCGATGCTGTGGAACAGGTCGACGGTGCGCGCGAGCGCCTCGCCGCCGGCGAACAGCGCCTCGTGGGCGAGCGTGCGGGCCTGCAGGGGGCGGTCGGCGAGGTAGCGCATCAGCTCGTCGAGCACGCTGCGGACCGCTCGGGGCCATTCGTCTGAGACGAGGTCGGGGTCGGCGGCGATCGCCAGCAGCTCGTCGCCGATCATGTCGAGCGCGGCGAGGAAGCACTCGTGCTTGTCGGCGAACAGCTCGCAGAAGGTGTCGATCGAGACGTTCGCCTCGTCGGCGATCTGGGGCGCGCTGACGGCGCGGTAGTCCTCGCGCGCGACGAGCCTCAGGATGCCCTGCAGCAGGCGCGTGCGCTCGTCGCGGCTGGGAGCTTCGGCGCCGCCGAGCCGGTTGCCGTGGGCGGATGAGATTTCGCGCATGCGCGCGGTCGTGCCGGCGGCCAGCCGCCCGGCCACGTCCTCGGCGGCGGATGTCTGGAACAGCAGCGTCCAGCGCAGCATCTCACCGGCGAGATCGACGCTGCCGGCGGCGTGCCCGTCGCGCAGGAACGCCGAGGCGACCCCGTGCAGGCCGCCGGCGATGCCCCTGACGATCGGCATCGGCAGCGCCGTCGCGTCCTTGGACTCGGCGAAGCTGCGCGCGAGCATGTGCTCGCAGATGCTGGTGGCCCTGCGCAGGCGCATCGCGCCGGCGGGGCCGGCCCGCTGCGCCTCGAGCACCACGAGCAGCGTGGCGTTGCGATCGTTGGTGGTCACCTGCGCGAGCTGGTCGAAGACCGCGCGCGCACGCTCCTGCAGGGGGCCGTCGGTGCCGAGGTAGACGCGCCTGACCTGCTTGAGCTGACGCCGGACGATCAGGTCGAAGGTGGTGAGGAAGCACTCTTCCTTGTTGGCGAACTGCTCGTAGAAGGAGCGACGGGAGACGCCCGCGAGGGTGATCACCTGCTTGACGCTCGTCCCCTCGTAGCCGTGGCGGGCGACCGCCTCGACCATCGCGCCGTGGATGCGGGCGCGCTGATGCAGGACGACCTCGTCGCGCTCGAGGCGGTGGGGCCCGTGCGGCAGGCGCTTGTAGATCGGACCGGTTCGCGGGGTTGCGGTGCGCGCCGAACCCTTGGGTCTGTTCGCGCCTTCGCTCCTCTTCGCACGCGCGTCGCGCGCTGTCGACGACGTCCTGCGCCCTGGTGCCATGCTACCTCCCCTCGACGCGACCTTTCGAACCAGCCGACTGCTGTCATGTGTCTGGCCGCCAAATCATCCCATGTCAGGAATATTTTGTCTACAGACAAGCGGCGGGGGCGCGATCGAGCCGTTCGGACGATCAGCGCGAGACGATCGTCTGTCAGTGCAGGACGATCTTCAGGGCGAGGATCGCGACGCCCATGGCGGCGCCGGCGCAGCCCTCCAGCGCGAGCTCCCGCGCGCTCGCGCGGGAGCGAACGCCGGCGATCAGCTCGAACGCGACGAGGCTCGCGACGGCGCTCCACAGCGCGGCGGTGACGGCCGTCTGCAGCGCCGCGCCGGCGATCCATCCGATCGCGAGCGCCGCGAGCGGCAGCGCGGCTCCCTGCATGATCGCCCAGTCGCGGCCGAGCGCGCGCATGAGCGCGCGGGCGCTGAGGCGCTCGTGGCTGGTCAGCCGGCCGCCGAGGACCTCGGCGTAGGCGTGCGCGAACCAGTACAGCGCGGCGGCGATCGCGGCTGAGGCGACGGTGTCGAGGTAGGTCTCGTGGCGCCCGCTCTCGGCGGCGAGCAGCGCGCCGATGACGATGATCCCGTAGACGACCCCCGAGGGGTTCCCCGCGGGCACGACCCGGTCGGCCGCGCGCGCGAGCCACTTGCGCATGGACGGATTATGCGGCGGCGCTCAGCGGACGGCTCAGCGAATCAGCACGGGCGCGCTGTAGGCGGACACGTGCGCGCCGTCGCTCACCTTGACGAGCGCGCGGTACAGGCCGCGGCGCACGCGCACGACGCGGCTGAAGCTGGAGCTGCCGCCGGCGGCGGATTTGACGACGGTGCCGCCCTGGTTGATCGAGCGCCCTGGCGCGAGCAGCTGGAAGCCGACGAGCGCGCCGGCCTCGGCGGGGACGACGGTGCCGTACAGGCGCGCGAAGCCGCGACGCCCGGTGGCGCGCGCGTGGAAGCTGACCTTCACGGCGACGTTCTCGACGAGCACGGGGCTGGAGACTTCCGGCTTGCCGACGGTGACGACGCGCAGCTGGGCGTTCTCCAGCAGCCCGAGGTACGTGAACGAGAAGCCGCCGGAGGCGTTGGTGAGCTCGGCGTTGCCTACCGTCTGGAAGCCTGCGAGGTAGGGGAACGGGTTGGCCTGCAGCGCGATCGCGTGGTTGGCGGCGCCGGTGCCCGACAGCGTGCCCTCGACGAGGAACGGGCTGCCGAACACGACTGGGTTGGGCACACCGGCGATCGCCAGCGACAGCGGCACGCTGCCGGTGGTGAACGTGCGATCGCCGCCGACGGTCGCGCCCGAGGGGTTGGTCGCGAGGATGCGGTAGTGGTAGGTGGTCAGCGGCTGCAGGCCGGTGAGCGTCTGGCTGACCTCCAGCGACGTGCTGGCGCCGCCGGCGGGTGCGAGCGGCGTCTGCGAGCCGTAGCTGCGCGTGGTGCCGTACTGGAAGACGTACGTGGTCGCCTGCCCGTGCGGGTTGATCGAGCCGAACACGATCGCCGAGGCGAACGTCACGCTGGAGCTGTTGCCGGTGCTCGCGCTGGGGGCGCCGGCGGCGGCCGCGGCGGCGGTGGCGGCGAAGGCGGTGGTGGCGAGCGCGCTCGCGCAGAGGGCCAGTCCGAGGCGTGTGCGCTGGGCGAGGGCCTGGCAGCGGGCGGCGTGGGGAGGGCGCGTGCGATCGCTGTGTGTGGGCATGAGGTGAGCGTACCCGGCGGAGGGCACTCGCAAGCCAGTGGGCCGGGCGGTGTGCGCCGTGTCGCTTTCCGGCTACCCGAGGATTGGCTGAACGACGCGGTCCAGGGCTTCATGCCGGGCGCTGACGATCATCCCCGGCCGGCGGGGGCAGCCGTGGACTCGAAGTTGCGACGGCCGCGCGTGGTACCGCATAAGTTCTTTGCTCCGGACGCCGTTATGTCTGACGGAAAGGAGACCGCGACGCATCGTGGCTGCCGAGATCACTCGGTGCAGCGGCGCATGGCGGTTGTGCAACGTACGACCCCGGAGAGGCGCGCGGTGGCGGTGAGATGAGCTTGGCGGCGCATGATCATGCGGAGGCGATGCCGGCTCCGTTCAGCAGCTCACGCCGGCTTGTCATCGCCGAGCATCTCTGCGTTCCTCTTGAAGTCCTCGGAGCGCCCACCGGTCCGGGCGTGGAGCGGTTGTGCACGAGCGGCGGGGGCGAACTGCTGTGGCCGAACATGGGCGGCGCGGCCGAGCCGCCCGTATCGGCCTTGGTGGAGGCCCGGGGCTCGACCATCCCGATCTTCGCTCACCTCGTCGGCGATCGGATCGCGCAGCGGCTACTGGTCGAATGCGGCGGAACCTGGTCGCGCGCGGCTGCGCTCACCGGCGAGGACGGCGAGCACGTGGCTTCGATCTGGAGCGCGCGCGACGGCAGCGTGTTCCTTCCGTTCGATCCGGATGAGGTCTGCCATGGCTACTGGAGCGAGAGCTACGTCGAGATCGCGCGCAACAGAACTCGCCGGCGGACCCGTCAGGGCGCCACCTGGGGCTACTACAGGCTGCGAGGGCTGTTGCCGCGTCCAATCCAGATCTGGCTGCGTCGCCAGTACGCGCGTCACCAGGCACGTACTCCGTTCCCGGGCTGGCCGGTGGAGACGGCCTTGCACGACTTCTTCGACCTCTTCACGTCGATCCTCGCGGATGTCGGCGGCGAGCCGGTGCCGCGGATTGCGGCGTGGCCGAACGATCACGCATGGGCGCTGGTGTTGACGCACGACGTCGAGACGTCCGTGGGCCTTGCGGCGCTCGACCCGGTTCTCCAACTCGAGCGCGAGCTCGGCCTGCGATCGTCGTGGAACTTCGTCCCACGACGCTACGAGGTGGACGATGAGCACGTCGGCGAGCTGCATGCCGGCGGCTTCGAGGTGGGGGTCCACGGCCTGCTCCACGACGGACGCGACCTCGAGTCGCTCGCGCGGGTGCAGGAGCGTTTGCTGGGCATGCGTGAGGCGGCGGAGCGTTGGAACACCGTCGGCTTCCGTTCACCTGCCACACAGCGGCGTTGGGAGTTGATGCCGCTGCTCGCCTTCGATTACGACTCCTCCTACCCCGACACGGATCCGTTCGAGCCACAGCACGGCGGCTGCTGCACGTGGCTGCCGTTCTTCAACCAGAGCATGGTTGAGCTGCCGCTCACAATGCCCCAGGATCACACCTTGTTCGTGATCCTCCGTCACAAGGACGAGACGGCCTGGATCGACAAGGCCGAGTTCCTGCGCGAGCGCGGTGGGATGGCGCTGATAGACACCCATCCCGACTACCTGCTCGACGACCGGATCATGGGTGCGTATCGACGCCTGCTCGAACGGTACGCCGACGACCAGACTGCATGGAAGGTGCTTCCACGGGAGGTCAGCGCATGGTGGCGCCGGCGAGCGGATTCGCAGATCGAGCGAGCGGGAGACGATTGGATTGTGACCGGACCGGCTGTCGAGGAGGCGCGGGTCGAGCTCGTGGAGGGCACACCGTGGAGATGAGTGTCGGTGTCCCGCCCGCGACGACGTCCAGGCGAGGCTCTGGCCCCGACCTCGAGGTGGCAGTGATCGGCGCAGGCCCACACGGGCTGTCAGCCGCCACCCATCTGCGCCGGGCGCGCGTGCAGGCGCACGTGTTCGGTGCGCCGATGTCGTTCTGGAAGACGATGCCCGAGGGGATGAAGCTCCGCTCGAACCTGTCCGCTACGAGCATGGTCGAGACGGTCGGGCCGCTATCGCTCGGCGCCTACGCCGAGGCGACCGGGGCGCGGCTGGAGCAGCCGGTGCCGCTGAGCGACTTCGTCGCATACGGCGCGTGGGTCCAGCGGATGGCGGTGCCGGATGTCGACGAACGTGCGGTCACGGCGTTGGAGCGCGCGCCGGAGGGATTCAGCCTGGAACTCGACGACGGCCAGCGCGTGACCGCGCGGAGGGTGGTGATCGCGTGCGGGATCGCGCCGTTCGAGCGGATGCCGGCGGGGTTCGAGCACCTGCCCGCAGAGCGCGTCTCGCACACCGCCCGCCATCGCGATCTCGGCGTCTTCGCCGGCCGGCGTGTCGCAGTCGTCGGCGGCGGCCAGAGCGCATTCGAGTGCGCGACGCTGATGCAGGAGCGTGGCGCAGCACACGTCGAGGTCTTGGCGCGCTCAGCCGGCGTGGTCTGGCTGCGCGGCCACGGGGTGAAGAAGCGGCTCGGACGGCTCGGGCCGATCGTGTACGCGCCGACCGACGTCGGTCCGCTGTGGTACAGCCGGCTGGTCGAGAAACCCGATCTCTTCCGTCGTCTGCCGCGCGGCGCGCAGACACGGATCGCACAGCGCTCCATTCGGCCCGCTTGCTCGCACTTCGTCAGGGTGCGGCTCGGTGGTGTGCGTCTCAGTACCGGCGTCGAGGTGCTCGATGCGCACGACGACGGCGACGCGCTGCGGCTCTCACTGTCGGACGGGAGCGCGCGCGAGGTTGAGCACGTGATGTTCGGCACGGGCTATAAGGTCGACGTCGCGCGCTACCCGTTCCTGGGAGAGGGCATCCTCGGCGACATGCGCCGGGTCGACGGGTATCCGGTCCTGGCTCGTGGCCTGGAGACCTCGGTGCCCGGTCTGCACATCGTCGGTGCGCCTGCTTCTTGGAGCTTCGGGCCGATCATGCGGTTCGTGTCGGGGAGCTGGTATGCGGGTCGCGCGGTCGCACGCGAGATCGGCGAGCGCTCATCCGGGCGGCTCGGCGGCGTTCCCTCTCGATCGCGATGACCTCCAGAGGTGGAATGCCTTGAGCGCAACGTCACGTCCACGCCGAGACAGCATCAGGCGCACCACCGCGGCGGCCCGGCTTCGATGGGCGGTGGGAGCGGCGCGTCTGACGCTCCGCGAGCCCGGGGACGGACTCGACCGCGCCACCGGGCGGGTGCGACGCCTGATCACCGGGAGCGCCGCTCCCCGGTCCGCATACGAGGCGGATCCAGAATGGGAGCGCCACTTGCACGAGCGTCTGGGCCAGCCTTGGCCGTGCGCGGATACGCGTGAGCTCGACACGCTGTGGTCGGAGGTGACGAGATCCTTCGCGACGCAGGGACTGCCGATGGGCCGGGGCGCCTACGGCGGCTGGGACGATGGGGACCAGGGGCTGGCGCGTGCGGTCTGGTGCCTCACGAGGCATCTTCACGCCGCATCGGTGGTCGAGACGGGCGTCGCGCGCGGGATCACCTCGCGCGTGATCCTGGAGGCCCTCGAGCGCAACGGCGGGGGTCGCCTTTGCAGCATCGATCTGCCGGCGCTGGACGCGGCAATCCACTCGGAGATCGGCGCCGCCGTGCCAAGCGATCTGCGCGCCCGGTGGACCTACCTCAACGGGACGAGCAGACGCCGGCTCCCGCCGCTGCTCGCGGAGCTAGGCGAGATCGACCTGTTCGTGCACGACAGCAGCCATACGACCCGCAACCTCGGCTTCGAGCTCGAGCGCGCCTGGGGCGCGCTGCGGAGAGGGGCGATTGTCGCCGATGACATCGAGCGCAATGAGGCGTTCGCCCACTTCACGCGCTTGCGGCCGGAGGTCCCCGCTTTCGTGGCGGCCGCCGATGACAGCGGGGCCCTGTTCGGCATCCTGCTGAAGGGCATCTAGGTCCGGGGCCCTGACGGACGTGGCGCCAGAGACCGAGACGCCGCCGTTTCGCTCAGAGGGCGACGAGCAGCTCGGGACCGCTCCGTCCACGCTGGTCACGATCCAGCTCGGCTCCAGATCCAAGCCGCCGCTCTTCTGCGTGCACGCAGAAGCCGGCGACGTGTCGCTCTATTACGCACTCGCCGGCCACTTGGCGCCTGACCAGCCGGTATTCGGACTCTGTGCTCCGGCGCCTGGCGAGCTCGGCCCGGACCGGCGACTCGAGCGGATGGCCGGGCGCCACGTGCGCGGGATCAGAAGCGCTCAGCCCGGCGGTCCCTACCTGATCGTCGGCGAGTGCACGGGCGGAGCGCTCGCGTATGAGATCGCCCAGCAACTGCAGTCCGCCGGCGATGAGGTCGCCCTGCTGGCGCTCGTGGACGCCTTCCCGCCCGGTCTGCCGCGGCTTTGGCGGCTCATGCCGAAGCCCGCCTACCGGATCGTCCATCGAGCTCGGATACTCGGCTTCCACCTCGCCAACCTCGCTCGCCTTGGCGTGGATGCCAAGCTGGCCTACGCCGCATCGAAGGCGCGGCGCGCCCGGAGAGCGTTGGCGGTCAAAGCCGCCAATGCCCGAAGACGCTCGGCAGGGACGGCATCGCCGCAGCTCGCGTTCAACGAAGCGCTCGCGGCCTACAGCCCGCAGCCCTACAGCGGGTTCACGATCCTCTTCCGTGCTGCCGAACTGCCGCTTGGCATCGAGGCCCCAGCCGACCTGGGATGGGGCGGCCTGGTCGAAGACATCGAAATCGAGACGGTCCCCGGCTACTTCACGACGCCGATCTCAGAGCCGGGGGTGCGAATACTCGCCGACAGCCTTTCTCGGCGGCTGGGCGAGCGTTGCTGAGGACCGCTGGCGGCAGCACCGCACGGGCGCTTGGCAATCGCGGAGCGGCTCCCGGCGCGGTCGTGATCGGCGGCGACTACCAGGGGCTCGGCATCGTCCGCAGCCTCGGTCGCCGCGGCGTCGACGTGCTTGTGGTCGACGACGAGCGCTCGATCAGCCGTCACTCCCGCTTCGCTACCGCTGCGGTGAGGGTTCCCGAGCTTCGCGACGAGGAGACGGCCGTCGAGAGGCTGCTCGAGCTGGGAGAGCGCCACGGGCTCGATGGCTGGGTGGTCTTTCCGACTCGGGAGGAGACCGTCGCAGCGCTCTCCATACACCGCGACCGACTGCAGACGCGTTTCCGCATCCCGACGCCAGGGTGGGACGTCGTGAAGTGGGCGTGGGACAAGCGCAACACCTACGAGATCGCCGCCGAGGTGGGGATCGCGACTCCACGAACGTGGGTGGTTGGCAGCACCGAGGAGCTGAGCGCGATCGACGGCGAGCCGCCGTTCGCGGTCAAGCCGGCGATCAAGGAGCGTTTCGTCTATGCCACGGGCGCCAAGGCGTGGCGCGCAGACTCGCGCGCGCAGCTGGAGGAGCGCTTCTGTGCGGCAGCGAGCCTCGTGGGGGCGGGGGAGGTGATGGTCCAGGAGCTGATACCGGGATCGGGTGAGGCGCAACTGGCCTACTGCGCGCTTTTCCGAGACGGCCGCTCAGCGGCGAGCATGGTCGTTCGCCGCCTGCGCCAGCACCCGCCCCTCTTCGGGCGGGCGAGCACGTTCGTCGAGACGATCGAGCATCCCGAGCTCGAGGAGCTCTCGCAGCGGTTCCTGCGCCGGATCGGCTACTACGGGCTTGTCGAGCTCGAGTACAAGCACGATGTGCGCGACGGCCAGACGAAGCTCCTCGACGTCAACGCCCGCACCTGGGGCTACCACAGTCTCGGGCAGCGCGCAGGCGTCGACTTCCCGTATCTGCTGTATGCCGACCAGCTCTCGCTGGCCGCACCGGACGGCCTGTGCGCGCCGCCCGGCGTGCGCTGGGTCCGTCTCGCCACCGACATCCCCACAGCCGTCGTCCAGATCGCGCACGGCGGGCTCGACTGGCGCGCGTACCTGCGCTCGCTGCGAGGCGCCAACGTGGAGTCCGTGTTCAACCGCGACGATCCGCTGCCAGGCTTCGCAGAGCTCGGGCTACTGCCGTACCTGGCTGTCAAGCGCGGGCTCTGAGCATGATCGGAGGTTGACACAGCGTGAAAGAACTGCTGCGAGAGTGAGTTAATTCGAAATGAGACGGCCGACGGTGAGGCGAGGCACGGTGACGCTCGCGCTTGTGCTGTGTGCGGCGCTCGCGCTGGGGATGCAGGTTGCGACGGCTGCCTATGCGCCGACCGCGTGGACGGGAGAAGCCTCGCCGGTGACGCAGACCACGGCCATGCTCAAGGGCGTCGTCGGTCCCGGCAACCAGGACATCGACTACTACTTCCAGTACGGCCAGACGAGCGTCTACGAAGCGCAGACGCCGGCGACGCTCGCGGGCGGCGGCACGCAGCCGATACACGTCTCAGCTGCGATCTCGGGCCTCTCCGCGGCCACGCTCTACCACTACCGCCTAGTCGTCACCAACCCGTCCTACATGATCGAGGGCACCGACCAGACCTTCACCACCAAGAAGGATCCACTGACGTTCACACTCGCCACGCGGGTCACCCGCAGCATGTTCGGAAGCTCGCTCACGGTCGCGGGCACGCTCGCGGGCACAGGGAGCGCGGGCCACGTCGTCGAGCTCCAGGCCAACCCGTTTCCCTTCCTCGGCGGCTTCAAGTCGCTCGTCGGCCCGCTGCCGACCAGCTCCGATGGCAGCTTCTCCTTCGCCGTGCCGAAACTGTTGCAGAACACGCAGCTGCGCGTCGCCACGCTCGACACGCCCCCCGTCTATAGCCCCATCGAGGTCGCGCTCGTCGCCGTGCGCGTGACCCTCAACCTGCGGCCAACCAGCCGGCACGGCTTCGCCCGCCTCTATGGCACTGTGAGGCCCGCGGAGGTCGGCGCGCCCGTCGAGATCCAGCTCCTGCGGCCCGTCGGTGGCGTCGTGACCGTGGCCAGCACGCTCGTCAAGCGCGGCACCGCGACCGTCTCGCGCTTCAGCCGCGTCGTGCGCATCCGCCGCGCCGGCCTCTACCGTGCGTTCGTCGACGTGCTGAGCGGCGCCCAGATCTCCAACCACAGCCGTGCGGTGCTGATCCGCTGACGGCCAGCGGTTGCGAAAGAAAATACATGACCGATCGTTGATGGAGCAGACGGCTCGTCGCCCCTGCACGCGACACGCGGCGAGTAGACAAGCCAAGGAGCCTTCCACGTGAGACATCGGACCTCGTCGAAAGCGGCGCTGTCGCTGCTGCTCGCCTCGATCATCGCCGTACTCCTTACCGTCAGCACGTTTGCGCTGACGGCGTCCGCAAGCTCGACCGCGTCGATCGAAGGCGCGTGGAAATTCAACGGTGGCAAGGTAGTGATCGAGCCGGGCTCGGAAGGCTTGGTCGGCATAGTTGTGGAACCGACGAAGTTCGCCCAGTGCACCCACAAAGACGGGGAAGAAATCTGGACGCACATGACCCGCCAAAGCAACGGATCCTATTGGGGCTTGCACCAGTGGTTCTACGAAAATGCCGAATGCACGCCAAATCACAACCTTGGACCCACGGCATGGCGCGTCATGGAAACCGCCACGGGTGGGCATTACCTGCTTGTCTGCTTCAGCTCGCCGGAAAAGCCCGAACAGCCGATAATAGAACCTGGCGGTGAATCCAAAGACGTCTCCTACGGCTGCGTCGGCAGCGAGGTCGAATCCGGGCACGTCGCGTCGCTCTCCGAAATCGACAGCACGTCGACGGCGAACTCCGCGGCGCAGAGCTTTCGCGGAGCGGTGACGCTGCCCAGCAACAAGAAGTGCTACAGCCTCAGGACCTTCAAAATCCACGTGAGAGACCCTGCGAACGACGCCATCAAGGAGGTGGTCGTCACGCTGCGCAAGCGCAGGATCGTCGTCAAGCGCCAAGGCAACGTCTTCGTCGCGACTATCGATCTCAAGGACTTGCCGCAGGGCACCTTCACGATAAGGATCGCGGTGACGACCGTGCTCGGGCGTCACCTCGACGGCAGTCGCACCTACCACACGTGTGCACGCAGGCGCAAATCCAGCAAGCCCAAGTCGCTCACGTCTGCCGGTGGCCGGCGCAGCTAGCCCGGGAACGTCTCGACGCGGACATCGGCGACCAAGGTGCCCCAGCCGAGGTCCGGCGAAGCCTTGATCCCGAGCGGCAACCTTGCGGCCCGCGGGACGACGATCGCTCCCGCGTAGCGCTGCGGCTCATATGCCTCGAGCGCTTCCCTGAACGCGAGCTGTGGCGAGGCGCGCGCAGCGTAGCGATCACGCACCGCTGTGACTTTCGATGTGAGCGCTCGTAAAGCACGCCGTGCGTTCGTACGAAACCTGGGCCTATCTGAACGGCACCAGCCGACGACGGCCGCCGCCGCTGCTGGCGGAGCTCGGCGAGATCGACCTGTTCGTCCACGACAGCAGCCACACGACGCGCAACCTGCGCTTCGATCTCGAGCATGCCTGGGGCGCGATGCGCAAGGGCGCGATCGTGACGGACGACATCGAGCGCAACGAGGCCTTCGGCGACTTCACGCGCTCGCGGCCGGAGGTTCCGTCGTGTCGCGCCGGCCGACGACAGCGGCGCTCTGTTCGGGATCTTGCTCAAGGGCGTCTAGCGCCGGCCGCCGCACTTGGGGTGTCCGACCGGCGCGGAAGAAATTTCGCTGGTTGAGAGTTGATTAGGTGATGGAGACGCTTTACGTTGCCTATGGCCTGGCGTTGCGCTCCTCGTTTCGGCTCCCAGGAATGCAGGCAACCGACGCGGAGGGGCTGCCGTTGCTCGAGCTCGAGCTCGTCACGGTGCCCGAGCTCGAACAGGCGTGGAGTGGAGCCGCCGAAGCGCCCGTCTGGCGGGGACGCTTGGGCGACGGCGGCGAGCTCTCGATCGAGCGTGGGGTAGCGGGCGACCTGCTGTTCACGGACGGCGAGCGTGCCCGCCACCGCTTCGACCCGAGTGCTAGCTCGCTGCTGTGCGCGCCCCGTCTCGAGGGATTGGGCTGGCAGCGGACGCTCGTGACCAAGGTGCTGTCGAGCATCAGCGTCATGTGCGGCTATGAGGCGCTCCACGCGAGCGCGGTCGACTCGCCGCACGGCGCGGTCGCGATCGCCGCGCCGACGGGCATGGGCAAGACGACCCTAGCGCTCGAGCTGATGCGACGCGGCTGGCCGCTGCTCAGCGACGATGTGCTCGCGCTTGCCGCCACGCAGGAAGGCGTTCTGGCATACCCGGGCACGCCGCACATGAACGTCGCGTTGGACACCGCTGAGCAGCTCGCGCCCGAGGATCTCGCGCCGACCCTCGGCGTGCTGTCGGGCGAGCGCTGGGTCGCCGTCCGCGACGTCGCGCGCGAGCCCCGGCGGGTGCATGCGGTCTGCCTGCTCGAACGGCGGCGCGGTCTTTCCTTGGACGTGCAGGTCCTGACCCCGAGTCCGCTGCCGCTCGCTCCCTACATGCTGGGGCTGTCCGGCGAGCCCCGGCGTGAGCGCGGCAGGTTCGGGCTGTACGCCGACCTGATCGGCAGCGTCGCGCAGCTGCGGCTCACGTGCGACGAGAGCGCACCACCCGAAGCGCTTGCCGACGTCCTCCAGCGGGGGCTCGCCGAGCGGTCGGCCGCGGTTGGGGAGCGTGCCGCCGCGCCGGTCGATCGCCCGGTAGCGCTCGCGGCGGAGGCGGTGCGATGACTCCGAACTCGCTCGAGGCGCCGGCGCCCGTTACCCCGCCCGGACGGGTCGATGGGCTGAGGCCCGCGCCAAGCGTGCCATCGCTCGCCGAGAGCACTGCGTGTCCGCTGGCGATCAGGGGCGTGACCAAGCGCTGGCGCAAGGATTTGCCCTTGATCCTCGACGGGCTCGATCTCGTGCTCGAGCCGGGGACGCTGACGTGGGTCGGCGGCCGCAACGGCGCGGGCAAGACGACGATGCTGCGGATCGCCGCGGGACTGATCGAGCCGGAGCAGGGCAAGGCCGAGGTGTGGGGCTTCACGGCGCGCGAGAGCCCCGCCCGCTATCAGCGGCTCGTGTCGTTCCTGCCCGCGGGCGACCGCGGCCTGTACGCGAGGCTGACCGTGCGCCGCCAGCTCGAGTTCTGGGCGCGTGTCTCGATGATGTCCCGCGGCGAGGTCCGCTCGAGCGTCGAGCGGGCGATCGACGCCTTCGACCTGCGCGAGCTCACCGACCGCCGCGTCGACCGCATGTCGATGGGCCAGCGCCAGCGGCTGCGCATCGCGATGACGTTCCTGCCCCAGCCGGAGACGGTGCTGCTCGACGAGCCGCTGACGAGCCTCGACACGGAGAGCGGCGAGCTCCTGCACCAAGCCGTGCGCAAGGTGCTCGACCGCGACGGCGTGGTCCTCTGGTGCTCACCGAGCGGCGAGGACCCGGACATCGAGTTCGATGCCCGCTGGACGCTCGAGCGCGGAAGGCTGGTGCCGGCATGAGCGAAGCGATGACCTCCGGGCACGCGTTCCTCGCGGTCCTGCGCCGCGACTTCAGCGTCTACCTCTCCTATCGCACGCGCATGGTCAGCCAGGCGCTGACGTCGGTGTTCAGCGTGACGCTCTTCTACTACGTCTCGCGCCTAGTGCACGTCCGCGGCTTCAACTCGCCCGGCAGCTACTTCGGGTTCGTCGTCGTCGGCATCTCGATGGTGAGCGTTATGTACTCGTGCTTCTCGATCCCGGAACTGCTGCGCCAGGAGCTCGTCGCCGGAACTTTCGATCGGCTGCTGCTCTCGCCGTTCGGCGCCGTCCGCAGCGTGATCGCGATGACGATCTTCCCGCTCCTGTACTCGTTCGTCCTTGCGGCGACGACGCTCGGCCTCGGGTGCGTGCTGTTCGGGCTGCAGCTGCACTGGTCGACGGTCCCGTTGAGCGTGCCCGCGATGTGCCTGGCGCTGCTCGCTTTCCTGCCCTTCGGCCTGCTGTTCGCGGCCCTGACCGTGGTCGCCAAGCAGGGCAGCGTCGGCACCAGCTGGGTGATCGCGCTGCTCTCGATCGTAGGCGGCTTGTACTTCCCGATTTCGCTGCTGCCGCATTGGGTGCGCACGGCGGCGAAGCTGCAGCCGTTCACGTCGGCGACGAGCATCCTGCGCCACCTGCTCGTCGGCAGCTCGATCGGCGAATCGGCCGAGAGCGCGCTGCTGAAGCTGCTGCTGTTCGCGGCGATACTGGTGCCCCTGTCGATCTTCGTGCTCGCCAGCGCGATCCGGCTCGGCCAGCGTCGCGGCACGATCATCGAGTACTGACCCAGAGGAATATCGAACATGTCTTCCAACGCCATACCCGACACCGCATCGCTGCCGGAGGCGCGCATCAAGGTGCCCCAGCACGTGGTCTACCGCGGCTTTCCCGCGGAGACCGTTGTGCTTAACCTGAACACGGGCAGGTATCACGGGCTCAACGTCACGGCCGGCCACATGCTCGACGCGCTGAAGCAGGCGCGATCCGTCCGCGACGCGGCCGTCGCCGTCGCCGAGCGCTACGAGCAGCCGCACGCGGTCGTCGAGAAGGACATGTGCGAGCTCTGCCAGCTGCTACTCGATCGAGGCCTGGTCGAGATCGATGTTGGGCCAGCAGGCTGAGCCGCGTCACGCGGCGCCATGGAGGATGCCGGCGGCACGGCCGCTGACAGCGCCCGAGCGCGCCCGGCTGGTGGCCGAGATCGTGGCCGCCTACGTGCAGGCGCGTCGCGCGCTGCGGCGAGCTCCGATCGCCTCGGTCGTCGCGACGCTCCGCGCGCACGACCATCCGTCGCCGCCACCCCCGAGCGCCGGCGGCGCCGATCAGACGCTGAAAGAAGCACGCCGTCTCGGCCGCGCGGTGGCGCGGACGCTCGCGCTCGTGCCCGGCGACACCCGCTGCCTGGTCCGCTCGCTGGTCCTCACGCGACTGCTCGCCAGACGCGGCATCGCGGGCACGCTCGTGATCGGCGCACGCGCAGCCCCCAGCTTCCTCGCGCACGCGTGGGTCGAGTGCGACGGCGACCCTGTGCTCTCGCTAGGCGACGGGTCGTTCGGCCGGCTGGTCGAGCTCTGACGCGCCCATGACGGGCGCTCGCTCCACCGTGTTCGGCCTGGACGTGTGGGCGCAGGCGCCGCTCTCGTTCCTCGCGGCGGCCTCCGCCGCCGCGACCGGGCGCCGGGTCGACGTCATGCGACACCCCGAGGGCGCGCGCCCCCTTGGCGAGCACGGCGGCTTCGAGCTGATCTGCGACCAGCCCGAGCAGGACGGCACGCTGGCATTCCGCATCGAAGCGCATCCCGAGCTCGGATACCTGCTGTGGGGGCCGCGCTACGGTGCGCACCTCCTGTCCGGCGACGGACGGCGCCTCGTGTACGCCCCGGGGGACGCCGAGGAGGCCAGCTGGCAGCGGCTGCTCGTCTCGCAAGTGCTCCCGTTCGCGGCGGTCCTGCACGGGCTCGAGGTGTTGCACGCCAGCGCCGTGATCCTCGACGGACAGGCCGTCGCCTTCGTCGGGCCCTCGCGTGCGGGCAAGACGTCGCTGGCGCTCGAGCTCTGCCGGCTCGGCGCGAGCTTCGTCGCCGACGACGTGCTCGCAGTCCAGCGGGACGGCGCCGCGCTGATCGGGCACCCGGGCAGCCCGGTCGCCGGCCTCGACCGCGGCGAGGCGCAGCGCGTGCCGGACAGCGTCGCCGCGAGCGAGCTGCTGGGCGCCAACACGCGCGAGCTGCTGCTGCGGATGCGGGCCGCGGCGGTCCCCACGCGGCTCGCGTCGCTGTTCTTCCTCGAGCGCCGCGCGGACGGCCCCGCGGAGCCGCGCTTCGAGCCGATGACAGACGCCCGGATGCTCCTGGGCGCGACCTTCAACATGCTGCTCGCCACGCCCGAGCGCCTGCTCGGGCTGCTCGACGTCTGTGCGCTCGCGGCACGGGGCCGCGTCGAGCGGGTGCACGCGGGGCCGTCGGTCGACGCCTCGCAGCTCGGCCTCGCGATCTCGCAACGGCTCGGCGAGTCGCCGTGAGACGTCATCTGGCGGGCAGCTTCGACGCGAAGGGTCGCCCCGTGAGCGGGCGTCTGGCGGGCGCGCTCGCGCCGCACGTCGCGACGCTGCTCGAGTTGGGGCCGCTGCGGCTGGCCTACGGTGGCCCTGCGAGCACGTCGCAGGAGCCGCTTTGCCTGCTCGACGGGTTCCTCGACAACGCCGCCGACATCGCCGCAGCGCTCGGCGCTTCGGCGAGCGGCGCCACGCCGGGCGCCAGCGTCGAGGAGCTGCTGGCCGCCGCCTATCGCCGGTGGGGCCCGGCGCTGCTGCCACGGCTGCGTGGGGACTTCGTGCTGCTCGTGTGGGACGCTTGCCGGGGCGCCGGGCTGATCGCGCGCGACCAACTGGGGGCGCGCTGCCTGTACATGAGCGAGGCGCTCGGTGGCCTGGCGTTCGCGAGCGAGCTCCACCAGTTGCTGGCGTTGCTGCCGACGCGACCGGGTCCCGACTACGCGAGCGTTGCGCATTGGGTCGGCGTCAGCAGCCGCCCGGGCGCGGCGACGCTGTATGAGGGCGTCCGTCGCCTCAACCCCGGCTCGGTGCTGCTGCTCGACCACCAGGGCGCGCGCGAGCAGGTCTATTGGGCGCCACGCTTCGGCGAGCCGCTCGACCTCCCCGCTCCAGAGCTCGCCGTGCGGGTGCGCTCCGAGCTCGGTCGCGCCGTGCGCAGGCGCCTGGACGGCGACGGCGAGACCGGCGTGCTGATGAGCGGCGGCCTGGACTCGGCCGCCGTCGCGGCAGTCGCCGTGGCGGAGGGCGAGCCCGGTCGCGTGTCCGCCTACTCGGGGGTCTTTCCCGAGCATCCTCGCGTCGACGAGTCCAAGCTGATCGCAGAGCTCAGGGATGCGCTCGGGCTGCCCGGCGTCGACGCGGAGGTCCGCGCGGGCGGTCTCCTGGGCAGCGCGCTCGAGTCGCTCGCGGCGTGGCAGGCGCCGCTCCTCGGCTGGGGTGACTTCTGGGCGCTGCCGTTGCAGCGCGCAGCGGCGGCCGCCGGCGTCACGGTGACGCTTGGCGGCGACGGCGGCGACGAGCTGTTCGGGGCGCGCGCCCACGTGCTCGCGGACCGTCTGCGCAGCGGGCATCCACGCCAGGCGCTCGCGCTCGCGCTCGAGCTGCCCGGGGCCGGCGACCACCCCCCACGTCGCCAGGTCGCCCGGGTGCTCGGCAGCTTCGCGCTGGCGCCTGCCATTCCCTACCGGCTGCACGACTTCCTCTGGCGGCGCACCGCGCCGGCGCGCGCGCCCCGGTGGATGCTGCCTGAGGCGACGCGCGTCCTGGTCGAAACGGACGATCCACTGGCCTGGAAGCGGCTCGCCGGGCCGCGCTGGTGGGCGCACACGGCGCACGGCCTCACCCGCGGGCTGGAGGAGGCCGGCATCTTCGAGCACCAGCGCCGGCGTGCTGCGCTCGCCGGGCTCGAGGCGCGCCATCCGCTGCTCGACCTCGACCTCGTCGAGCTGGCCCTGCGCCAGCCTCCTGAGTCGACGCTCGACCGCCATCGAAGCCGGCCCGTGCTGCGCGTGAGCATGGGCGGCCTGCTGCCCGCCTCCGTTCGCCGGCGCCCCGAGAAGGCGTGGTTCGACTCGCTGATCGTGGACTGCCTGAGCGGGCCCGACGGCGCCGCCGTGCGCGAGCTGATCACGAGCCCCCGGGCCGAGCTGCGCGCATACGTCGAGCCGGGCCGCCTGCGCGAGGCGCTGTTCACGGTGAGCCCGCACGAGCGCCCCGACCACTTCCGCTGGATGCACCAGGTCTGGCGCCTCGTCAACGCCGAGCTCTGGCTGCGGGCGCAGGCCGACCCCGGCGGCGCGCCCCTCCCGCCTGGGCTCGTGCCGAGCCCGACGCGCATCGGTCTGCGCCGGGCGAACCCGCCCTGCGGCTCGGGGTGCGCCGACGCGCCGGCGCCGGCGGCGAATCGCCCGGCGGCGCGTGGCGTATCAGCGGCGCATGGCGTCGTCTAGGGGCCTCGTACCTTTTTCCGCCTTGACCGGGCCTGGGATTCCTCTACGCTGACTTGCGTGGCTCGGCTGTTCCGCATAAGCGGATAGGCATCGAACGATAAGGACCAAACACCATGGATGATCAGATGACATCGGAGGCGTATGAGACTCCCAAGGTCGTTGACTACGGCGACCTCCAGGAGTTGACTGCCGCCTGTCTCGGTGGCAGTGGCGGTGACCAGGGTTACCCGGGGCATGTCGGTGGCTACTCCGTCGGCGCGAGCAACCCGGCGGTCGGTTGCAAATCGAACCCGTGAGCAGCGGCCTCTCCAGCTGACAACGTACTCTCCATTAACAGTGCAGTGCCTTCAGCCGCCGTCGGGCGGCTGTTGTGTTTGCGGGTGAATACAGGGTTGAGCTGAGGGGGTGTGGAAGTCTGCGCGCTGTCGCGGCGTTACTGTGTCATGTCGGTCGCGGGCACAAGGCGGGAGCGTAATGTGGTCGCTGCGGCGGCGCACGGCACCGTCGCGCTGATCGCAGGCGGCGAAGACCACGTCGATGCGAGTGACACGATCGCGGCGATCCTCGCGCGAGAGGGGTTCGCGCTCGCGTCGTTCGACTGTGTCGAGGAGGTCACGGCGATCGACGCGCCGGACGAGCTGTCGGTGATCCTGCTGTGGCTCGAGAACACGATCTCTTCCGTCCCCGGGCTCGTCGACGCACTGACCAAGCACTTCGACGAGTTGCCTGTGGTGCTCGCCTGCATCGGCATCCAGCGATGGGAGGTCCGCTCCGCGCTGGCCTCCGGCGCCGCCGGCATCGTCACCTACGACGTGCTCGAGACCACCCTCGGCCCCTGCCTGCACGCTGTGCGCGCCGGGCAGGTTTGCGTTCCGCGCGGACACTGGCGTCAGATCGAGCCGCCGATGCTCTCCACGCGCGAGAAGCAGATCCTCGGGCTGGTCGTGATGGGCTACATGAACAGCCAGATCGCCGAACACCTGTTTCTCGCCGAAAGCACCGTCAAGAGCCATCTCTCGTCCGCGTTCGGCAAGCTCGGCGTGCGCTCGCGCAACGAGGCGGTCGATCTGATCGTCAATCCCGAGCGCGGTTTCGGCATGGGCATCCTCGGGCTCGTCGGAGAGCCGATCGAAGCGGTCGTGGGTTCGGCGTCATGAGCGGCGCAGTCACAGATATTCCGCTGACGCTCATGGATCACCACGATCCACAGCTGTTCGGCGAGCTGATGGCTGCGGTCGAAGGCGTCGCCAAGACCGGCGCGTTCACGGGTGGTGCCGCCGTCGGGGAGTTCGAGGCCGACTACGCGAGGTGGTGCGAAGTGCCACACGCCGTGGGCGTCTCCTCCGGCACCGAGGCGCTGGTGCTCGCTCTGCGAGTGCTCGGCGCGGGACCGGGTCGCGAGGTGCTCGTCCCGGCGAACTCGTTCATCGCGACCGCCGAGGCCGTGAGCCTCGTCGGCGCACGTCCGCGCTTCGTCGACGTCGACCCGGCGACGCAACTCATGACCGTCGCCACGCTCGAACAGGCCTTCACCTCGACCGCCTGGTGCGTGATACCGGTGCACCTCTTCGGGCGCACGGTCGAGATGGCGCCGATCATGGACTTCGCGCGATCGCGAAACCTGTTCGTGATCGAGGACGCAGCGCAGGCGCACGGCGCGCGCTACCGCGGTCAGCGGGTCGGAACGATCGGCGATGCCGGCACGTTCTCGTTCTATCCCGCGAAGAACCTCGGCGCATGGGGCGACGCCGGCATGTTCGTCACCCGCCACGCGGATCTGGCGGATCGGGTGCGGCTGCTGCGCTCGCACGGCGAGAGCCCCCGCTATCGCCACCGCACGGTCGGCACGACCGCCCGCCTCGACGCGATCCAGGCTGCGGTGCTACGTCTCAAGCTGAAGCGGCTGGACGAGTGCAACGAGGCGCGCCGGCGCATCGCCGCGATGCTGTGCGAGGCGCTCGCCGACACCGAGCACGTGACCCTGCCGGCTCCGGTGGAGCGCGACTGCGACCACGTCTACCACCAGTTCGTGATCCGTCTGCCGCGACGCGACGACGCGAGGGAGCTACTAGCACAGCGCGGGATCGCGACCGGCATTCACTATCCGATCCCGATTCACCGCTCGGACGCATACGGGCCACTCGATTCCGGCTTCGACGCCGCTCCCCAGGCCAGCGCGCTGGCGAACGAGATCCTTTCGCTGCCGATGTTCCCGTCCCTCAGCCCCGAGCAGGTCGAGCGGATTGCGGGCGCCGTGCGCGAGCACGCGACACATCTCCATGACCCGGTAGCCGCGCTGGCGATCTGATCGAGGACAACTGTGTCCACCGTCGCAATCACGGAAGAGAAGGCGGGATCTCAGCGAAGGTCGCTCACGCTCGCGACCCTTCGCGCCCTCGACGTGCTGATCTGCGTGCTCGCGATCCTCGCCTGCGCGCCCGTGCTGGCGCTGATCTACCTCGCCATCCGCATCGATGGCGGCGGGCCGGCGCTGTTCCGTCAAGAGCGCATCGGACGAGACAAGCGACGGTTTACGGTTAACAAGTTCAGGACGATGCGGCTCGAGGCCGATCCCACCGTGCACCGCGAATACGTGGCGCAGCTGATCGCCGGCGAGGAGACGACGCACGCCGACGAGAGCGGGCGCGACCTGTACAAGCTGGTGGCCGACGACCGCATCACCAAGGTCGGTCGCTTCCTTCGCAAGACCAGCCTCGACGAGCTGCCACAGATCTTCAACGTGCTGCGCGGCAACATGTCACTCGTCGGCCCGCGGCCGGTGATCCCGTACGAGGCCGAGCTGTACTCGGAGGACTACGACCGCCGCTTCGCCGTCAAGCCCGGGATGACCGGCCTGTGGCAGGTCAGCGGCCGCAGCGAGCGCACCTATCGCGAAATGATCGAGCTCGACGTCGCGTGGGTCGAACGACGCTCCGTCGCGCTGTACCTCTCGATCCTCGGACGCACGCCGTGGGTCCTGATTCGCCGGCGCGGCGCCGCGTGAGCCTGGGTGTGAGGATGATTTTTGGACGTACGCACAAGCCCGAGGATCGCCGCTGCGTTGACATGGTGATGAGCGCATGTACACATTGGGACGCTCTTCGGCCGTCACGCGGCGCGCGGGCGGCGGCGCGATGATCACGACACCGATCGGGATCGCGGTCGTGGGCTTCGGCTACTGGGGGCCGAACGTCGTGCGCAACATCGCCGAGCGACCCGAGTTCCGTCTGATGGGGCTGTGCGAGCGCGACCCCGCGCGCGCGGCCGACTTCACGCGCCGCCACCCGGGCTGCCGGGTCGAGCAGGACCTCGACGTGCTGCTGCTCGACCCGCGCGTGCAGGCAGTGTCGGTGGCGACGCCGCCGCGCACGCACTACGAGCTCGTGCGCAGGGCGCTGGAAGCCGGCAAGCACGTGCTCGTCGAGAAGCCGCTCGCGACGACGGTCGCGGATGCGGAGGATCTGATTGCGCTTGCCGCGAGCAGCGAACGCGTGCTGATGCCCGGGCACACGTTTGTGTACAGCCCGCCGGTGAACAAGGTGCGCGACCTGATCCACTCGGGCGAGCTCGGCGACGTCTACTTCATCACCTCCTCGCGCATGAACCTCGGCCTGTACCAGGCGGGCGGCGTGATCAGCGACCTCGCCCCGCATGACCTCTCGATTCTGCTTTATTGGCTCGACCGGCCGGTGACGCACGTGGCGGCGTCGGGGCAGAGCATCTTCCAGGACGGCGTGCCGGAGACCGCGTTCCTGACGCTGACCTTCCAGGGTGGCACGACCGCTAACGTGCAGATCTCGTGGCTCGCGCCGCGCAAGATGCGCCACATGGTCGTCGTCGGCTCCAAGCGCATGGTCCAGTACGAGGACACCTCCTCGGACGAGTCCGTGCGCATCTACGACCGCGGGCTCGACGTGTCGATGGCGCAGGCGCCGGCGACGTTCGGCGAGTACCAGCTGACGTATCGAAGCGGCGACATCGTCGTGCCGCGGATCGAGGCGGCAGAGCCGCTTGGGCTCGAGCTTGCCGATTTCGCGCAGTCGATCCGCACCGGCGCCGAACCGCGCTCGAACTCCACGCTCGGGCTGGAAATCGTGCGCGCGCTGGAGGCGGCGCACCTCTCGATGGAGCGCTCCGGCGACCCGATCGAGCTCGCCACCCAGGAAGAGGTCTCCTGGCTCGTACACGACCCGGTGTCCGCCGATGTCTGAAGAGAGGACGCGATGAGCAACGTGCTTGTGACCGGCGCCGCCGGCTTCATCGGCTCGCATCTGTCCCAGGAGTGCGTCGCGCGTGGGCACCGCGTGACCGGCGTCGACTCGTTCACCACCTACTACGACCCCGGGCTGAAGCGCGCGAATCTCGCGGAGCTCGACCAGTGCGCAGGGTGGAGCTTCGTCGAGGGCGACCTCACCGAGTTCGACCTCGACGAGCTGCTCGACGGCGTGGACGTCGTCTTTCACCTCGCGGCGCAGCCCGGCGTGCGCGCGAGCTGGGGTCAGACGTTCGGCGCGTACGTCGACAGCAACGTCGTTGCCATGCAGCGGCTGCTCGAGGCCTCGCGCTCGGCCGTGCTCGAGCGCTTCGTGTTCGCGTCCTCGTCTTCGGTCTACGGTGACGCCGAGCGTCTGCCCACCAACGAGCAGACGCCGCTGCAGCCGATCTCGCCGTACGGCGCAACGAAGGCGCTCGGTGAGCACCTGTGCCGTCTGTACAACCGCAGCCACGGCCTGCCCACCGTGATGCTCCGCTACTTCACCGTCTACGGCCCGCGCCAGCGTCCCGACATGGCCTTCAACAGGCTGATCCGCGCGGCGCTCGAGCAGGACGAGATCGTGATCTTCGGCGACGGTGAGCAAACACGCGACTTCACGTTTGTGAGTGACGCCGTCGATGGCACGATCGCGGCGGCTGAGCACGGAACCCCGGGCTCCGTCTACAACCTCGGCGGCGGCGCACGGACCTCGATGAACGAGGTGCTGACGATGATCGGCGAGCTCACCGGGCGCGAGCTCGATGTGCGCCGCATCGCGGCGCAGGCCGGCGACGCCCGCGACACCGCGGCGGACACCAGGCGCGCAAAGCGCCAGCTCGGCTTCGCGCCCTCGCGCTCACTGTTCGAGGGGCTCGGCGAGCAGGTCGCGTGGCACGCGAGCGAAGGGCGCGCGATGGCGATGGCGCCCGCAGCCGGCTCGTCCGGGCTCTGAGCGAGCGAGGTCGCCGATGGCGAAGACCCTCACCCAGCCGGAGGTCGCCGAGCGGGTCGCGCTTCACACGAAGCTGAGGATCGTGATGGCGTTGGAGAACAACCGCTATCCCCAGGATCCGCGCGTGCGCAAGGAGGCCGAGACGCTGGCCGCCGACGGGCACGACGTGCTCGTGCTCGCACCGCGAGGAGCGAAGCAGCCGCGGGTCGAGACCGTCAATGGCGTTCGCGTCAAGCGCTACCGTCTGCCAACCGCGAGCAGCGCCCTGGGGCTCGTGCTCGAGTATCTGGTGTACGGCCTGCAGCTCACGAGCCTGCTCGCCGCCGAGCTGCTGCGGGGCGCCGAGGCGGTGCATCTGCACAACCCGCCGGACACGCTGTTCGGCGTGGGGGCGCTCGCGCGCGCGATGGGCCGGATCGTGATCTTCGACCACCACGACCTCGCGCCGGAGCTGTTCGAACAGAAGTACGGGCAGGGAGCGGCGGGGGCGGTGCTCCTTCGTTGGTGCGAGCGGATGACGATGCGCGTGGCGAGCGTGGTGGTCTCCGCGAACGAGTCGCACCGCCGCGTCGCGCTGGAGCGCGGCAGGGTCGACCCCGCGCGGATCGTCGTCGTGCGCAACGCGCCTCCCGCGCACACGCTCGCCGCCGAGTCGAGCGAACGCGCGGGCGTCCTCGCGGATCCAAGGCTCTGCTATGTCGGCTCGTTGAGCAGCCAGGACGGCGTGCGGATCCTGCCTGAGATCCTCTCACGGCTGGGTGCCGGCGGGCTGCGACCGACGCTCAGCCTCGTCGGCGACGGACCCGAGCTTCCGACGATCAAGCGTCTCGCGCAGGAGCACGGCGTGCTCGAGCAGATCGACTTCATGGGGTGGGTCCGCTACGACCGGGTTCCGCGGATCCTCGAGGAAGCCGACATCTGCCTCGACGTGGCGCCGTGCACGCCCCTCAACCACCGCTCGACGATGATCAAGATCGGCGAGTACATGGCCGCGGGCAAGCCGATCGTGACGTTTCCCCTTGAGGAGACGCGCCACACCGCGGCCGACTGCGCGCTGTATGCGGCGTGCGACGACGTCGATGACTACTGCGCCGTGATCGCGAGCCTGTGCGCAAACGAGCGGCTGCGCGCGAGGCTCGGCCCGAGCGCGCTCGAGCGCGCGCAGGGGATGACGTGGGAGCGCTCGGCCGAACGCCTGCGGGCGGCTTACGCGATGGCGTCCGCGCCGGCGCCTCGCGCGCGCGCCGGAATCTCGTCAGGGCTCGGTTAGCCCGGCCATGTGCGGAATCTGCGGACTCGCTGGATCGCTGACCGACGGGCCGCCGCTCGAAGAGGCGACGCTGCGGGCGATGACCGATGCGATCGGGCACAGGGGCCCCGACGAGGACGGTCACCACATCGCCGCCGGGATCGCGATGGGGATGCGCCGGCTCAGCATCATCGACCTCGCGGACAGCCACCAGCCGCTGGCGAACGAGTCCGGCGACGTGCTGACGGTCTTCAACGGCGAGATCTTCAACTTCCCGGAGCTGCGACGCGAGCTCGAGGCGAAGGGCCACACGCTCGCGACGGCGGGCGACACCGAGACGATCGTGCACCTGTACGAGGAGCACGGCGTCGACTTTCCCAAGCGCCTGCGCGGGATGTTCGCTATCGCGGTGTGGGACGAGCCGCGCAGGCGGCTGACGCTGACGCGCGACCGCATGGGGGTCAAGCCGCTCTACTACGCCGCCACGCCGGCCGGCCTCGCGTTCGCGTCGGAGATCAAGTCGCTGCTCGCCGGCGGCCTCGTCGAGCCGCGCTTGGATCCGCTCGCCGCCGAGCTGTACCTCGCCTACGGCTACGTGCCGGGCCCGCGCACGCTGTTCGAGCATGTCCGCAAGCTGGCGCCCGCGACGACGATGGTGTGGCAGGACGGAGCGATCACGCGCGAGTCGGTCTACTGGACGCCGTGGGAGGACGTGCAGCCGTCCGGCGCGTCCTGGCAGGAGGACGAAGAAACGCTGCTGGCGCTGCTGCGCGAGTCGGTGCGCGCGCGCATGATCAGCGACGTGCCGCTGGGCGTGATGCTCAGCGGCGGACTGGACTCGAGCCTTGTCACCGCGCTGATGGCCGAGGTCAGCCGCACGCCGGTCAAGACGTTCTCGGTCGGCTTCACCGAGGACGCCGACGCGAACGAGCTCGCGGATGCGCGGAAGGTGGCGCAGCGCTTCGGCTGCGAGCACCACGAGCTGCTGACGAGCGCCGTCGACCATCCGTCGCTGATCGACGAGGCGCTGTGGCATCTCGAGGAGCCGGTCGTGGATCTGTCGTTCCTCGGCTTCCTGCTGCTCAGCCGCCTCGCGCGCGAGCACGTGACGGTAGTGCTCTGCGGCCAGGCGGCCGACGAGCTGCTGGGCGGCTATCCCAAGCATTCGGTCGCCAACGTCGCCGACCGGCTCGCACGCCTGCCCGCGCCCGCGAGGCGCCTCGTCGGCGAGCTCGGCGGGCGCTTCCCCGACGCCTCTCGCGCCGGGCGCGGCCTGCGCGCGATTGCCACCGACGACGACGCCGAGCGCCTGCTGCAGATGAGCCGCCTCGTACTGGACCGGCAGCGCCGGGCGCTGCTGGACCCCGCGTTCCGCGTCGGCGGCGCCGACCGCGAGCTGCGCCGCGTGATCGAGTCGCGCGCAAGCCATCGTTCTGCCAGCGTGCTGCGGGAGACGCTCTTCCTCGACACCAAGCTCGCGCTCGTCGACCTGATGTTCCTGTACTTCGACAAGATGTCGATGGCGGCGTCGCTTGAGGTGCGCGTGCCGTTCGCCGATCACGACGTCGTCTCGTTCTGCATGGGTCTGCCCGACGACCGGCGTATCAACAGGGGGCGCCGTAAGGAGATCTTGCGGCGCGTCAGCAGAGGACTGCTCGACGATGCGACGATCGACAAGCGCAAGCGCGGGTTCTTCCGCGCGGCGTCCTCGAGCTGGCTCGACACGCACCGCGACGGGATCGTGCGCGAGGTGCTCCTTGACGGGCGCGGGCGCGGGCGCGGGATCTTCGACACGAGCGCGGTCGAGAGCCTGGTCGCGGCGCCTGCTGCCGGCGGGCGCTCGGGCGAGCCGCTGCTCGCGGTGCTGCTGCTCGAGCTCTGGCACCGCCACTTCATCGACGCCGACGGCGCCGGGAGGCGTCTGACCAGGGACGCGCAGCAAGCGGCGTGCGCCTAGCGGCGAGGCCGAAGGATGAGCGGATGAACGTCCTGTGGCTGACGAACATGTGGCCGGACACGGAGCGACCGTGGTACGGGTCGTTCGTCTACAGCCAGGCGCAGAGCCTCGAGCGCATTGGCATCGATCTCGACATCCTGTACGTGCCCGGCTACCGGTCCACGCGCGAGTACCTACGAGGAGCAGCGGAGGTGGTCAGACGCAGCGCGCGCAGGCGCTACGACCTCGTGCACGCGCACTACGGGCACACCGGGGTGCTGGCGCGGATGCAGTTGCGCGCGCCGGTGCTGCTGTCCTTCTGCGGCGACGACCTGCTGGGCACCCCGGCGCCTGACGGGATTGGCTTCACACCTCGGAGCCTGATGCTCGCGCGTGCCTTCGCGCAGCTCTCGCGCACGCTCACGGCGACGATCACCAAGTCCGAGGAGATGGAGCAGCGCCTGCCGGCAGGCGTTCGCTCGCGCAACAGCGTGATTGCCAACGGCGTCGATCTCGCGAGCTTCGAGCCGATGCCCAAGCACTCCGCGCGCGGGCGCCTCGGCTGGAGCGGCGCGGAGAAGAACATCCTGTTCGTCGGCAACCCCGCGAACGCGCGCAAGAACGTGAAGCTCGCCGGAGCGGTGTGCGACGAGCTGTGCTTGAGGGGTTCCCACGTGCAGTTGCGGGTCGCTTGGGGCATCGACCCAGACGAGATTCCGCTGTGGTTCGCCGCCTCCGACGTGCTGCTGTTCCCATCGCTGTCCGAGGGCTCGCCGAACACCGTCAAGGAGGCGATGGCGATGGAGCTGCCGATCGTCAGCGCGCCCGTCGGCGACGTGCCCGAGCGCTGCCGCGGCGTTGACGGAACGTTCGTCGTTGAGCGCGATCGTGTCGAGATGGCCGATGCCGTCGAGCTGGCGCTCGGCTACGAGCGCGCGCCGGCCGCGCGGATCGCCGTGTCCGAGCTGAGCATCGAGCGGGTCGCCGAGCGGATCAGCGGCCTGTATCAGGCGCTCGCGTCGTCGGCGCGCTCGAGAATCGCGTAGATGCTGACCGTCGCGAGCGGCTCGAGTATCGGTATGACGCGCAACGCGTCCAGCGCGCGCAGCAGCGCCTTGCCGCCCTGGTTGTAACGCAGCGACTGGAAGCGCAGGCCGGAGCGCTCGACGCCCTCGCGGAACGCCTTCGGCGTCATGCCGTTCAGTTCGAGCTCATCGAGGCTGCGCACCTTCGTTCCCTGACGGCGGCTCGCCGCGGCGTAGACGACGCGCGACGGCAGCAGCACGTGCCCCCAGGGGATGCCCAGGCCGGCGCGCCGATGATCGCCCCACGGGCTTGCGTACAGCGGTGAGAACCCGACCCAGATGTGTCCGCGCGGGGCGAGCAGGTCGCGCAGGTGCCCGAGCATCGCGCCGACGTCGGCGACGTGCTCAAACGTGTCCTTGGAGACGATGAAGTCGAACTCGCCCTCGATCTCGGTGACGTCCACGCAGGCGAACTCGGCGCGGTCGCCGATGTTGCGCGTGGCCCAGTCGATCCGTGCCAAGTCGAGGTCGACGCCGAGCACGTCAGCGCCGAGGTCGGCGAGTTCGACCGACAATGCGCCGTGGCCGCAGCCGACCTCGAGCGCGCGCTTGCCCGCCACATCGGGCACAAGGCCAAAGCGGCTCCAGAACTCGCGGTTCGAGCGCTGCTGCTGCTCGGCAAAGTACGCCGCGTGCTCGCTGTCGCTGTGCTGTGAGAAGTGGCCCACCACGACGGGATCGCCTAGCCGGCCTGCGCGATGGCCTGCGCGCCCGCGCCGCGGAGGTGAAGCGTGCGCGCGAGGCCGAAGAGATACACGAGCCACCACGCGACGACGAAAACGGCGAAGGCGATCACCGTGTGGCCGAGCGCGGTGGCGGCGAAGATGACCCCGGAGGCACCCACGGTGATCATCAGCGCGTTGCGCGCGAGGAACCGGCTTTCGCCGTGTGCGACGAGGATCCCCTGGACGACACCGTAGAGGATGCGGGCCGGGCCGGCGAGCAGCGCCAGGGCAAGGTAGACGGCGCTCTTGCCGTAGCTGGAGCGTCCGAGCAGCGAGAACAGGTCGTGCAGCAGTGGCGTGAACGCGACGACCGCCGCCGCCAGCGCAAATGTGCCGATCAGCGCGAAGTGCTCGCGCCGCGAGATCGTCAGGTCGACGTCGCCCTTGCGCAGGGCGCGGGTCGCGTGTGGAATCACGGCTTGCACGATCACGGTGCCGATCCGCTGCGGGACCGACAGCAGCACGAGCGCCACGTCGACGACCGCGACGACGGTGTAGGAGTCGAAGGCGGCGGCGAAGCGCATCACGAGCGGCATGATCGCCAGGCACGCGGTCGCCACCGTGAGCCACATCGACCCGCGCAGCAGCTGCAAGGCGCCGGGGACGTGCTCGGACGCAGGCCCGTCGGCTGGCACGGCGGCTACGGCGACGGCGTCAGAGGAGGCCGCCGAGTCGACGCTGACCGAGGCCGCGGCCTCGGTCGCGCGCCGCGGAGCGGTGCGGATCGTCCAGCACACGCCGGCGCCGAGGCCGATGAAGTTGCCGAGGCAGAAGACGCCGAAGGCGGAGATCAGCGTCAACCCGAAGCCGCCGAACCAAAGCAGCGCCAGCGGCGCGAGTTCGCCGACGGCGGCGATCGGCAGGATCGCGGCCGACGGGCCGATGCGCGCGCGTCCACGCAGGATGCCCATCGCCAGCAGCGAGTACACGAGGCTCGAGAGGCCGACGACGGCGAACACGCTCGCGAGCGGCGACCCGAGCACGATCCCGGACGCGACCGCCATCATGGTCGCCGTGACGATCGTCGGCCATGCCGCGGCGCGTGCCGCCGAGCGGACGATCGTGGCGTCGTGTGCCGGGCCGCTCACGGCGAGCTGTCGGGCGACGATGTTCGGCAGGCCGCCGACGCCGATGATGAAGATCGTGTTGTAGAGGCTGAGAATCAGCGACAGCCGACCGTAGGACGCCGGCAGCAGCGCCGCCAGCAGGATCGTCCTGAACCCGAGCTGCGCGAGCACGATGCCGACATTGCCGGCACCGAGCACCGCCACGTCGCGGCGCACGCGCCGCCAGATCGACATCGGGACGGCCACCGGGCTTTCGGACGCCGCCAGTGGACCCTCGGGCGCAATCGCGATCGTGGCCGCCTCTGGGGCGGGCATTCCGCTACACGCTCCATGTCGGGAAGGTCTTGCCCGTGAGCCGCCGCAGCGCGTTCGCGTCCTTGTCATACAGCTCCGCGAGGCGCGTGCGCAGATCCTCGTCGAGCTCCGCCGGCGCGAGCGGCTGGGACAGCAGCCGCGTGACGGTATCGCGCATGAACACCCGCCAGCTGCGGGGCAGCCTCTGCAGCGGCGTCGCGCGCGCGCGACGCACGAGGATCACGAAGTTGGTGTAGGTGCGAAGGCCGTCTACCTTCGCGAATTCCTCCTCGAACTCGGGTGAGACGAACGACTCGTCCACCGACAGGAAGGCGAAGATCTCGCGCAGCGTCGCCCGGCGGTCGCGCAGCAGGTCGGTCTGGTCGACGACCAGGATTCGCTCCTGCGGAAAGTGGCGCAGATAGGCTTCGAGCTGGCGGGCGTAGAAGCTCGAGCATGTGTACGGGGAACAGGGATCGCTGAGCTCGCCGAGCGCCTGCGCGAGCGTGCGTTCCTCTCGTTCGACCGAGACGCGGTGGTGATAGTGGGAGAGCGTGCGAGCGATCGGGTCGCGGACGAGGTAGATCAGCTTCGCGTCGGCGAGCACGGCCTTGATCCGCTCTGGCACGCCCTTGTGGCGCGGTGCGTCAGCGTAGCTGGGGGACGTGTCGCCGCGCACCGCGAACGCGGGGTCGTACAGCCGTTCGTAGTCCGCGAGTGTCTCGATCCGCTGCGAGCCGGGCGAGTAGGGGAACTCTTCCGGCGGCGAGAAGAAGTTCGTCTCCTTCATCGACGGCACGAAGATCTCGGGATGCTGCCCGAGATAGTGGTGGAGGCTGGTGGTGCCGCACTTCATCGCTCCGATCACCAGGAACGTTGGCAGGGCCGTCCCGGCGGCAGGCGGTCGCTGGACGCGATCGAGCGGTGCGCGCGCCGCGGTGCTCATCGATCGCTCTCCGTCGCGGCGCGGGAGCGGAGCACGCTGAGCGCGGCGCCGGCGAACAGCATGAAGTACCAGTAGCTGCCGCTTGAGACCTGTGTGTTGTGGAACATGCTGTCAAGCGTGAAGGCGATCGTGGTCGCGAGCGCGACCGCGCCGATACAGCCGCTCGGGGTGAAGCGCCGTCGACGCGCCGCCGTCAGGAACTCGCGACAGAGGCCGGTCAGCGCTGATACATAGACAAGCAGCCCGATCAGTCCGGTCTCGATCAGGAGCCACAGGAACAAGTCGTGCGGGGCGAATTCGTGGTAGCGCTCCGCCTGGGGGACATAGACGCTCGTATACGACGTGTGAGCGCCGTTGCCGATCAGGATCGTGTTCAGGCTCGCGGATTCGAGCTTGCGCAGCTCGCCCGACCAGATTTCTTCGCGACCGTTGAGCAGGTGCGCCTTGCTCGTCAGCGTCAGGCGGCCTTCCAGGCGGGATTCGATCGCGGTGCCGCCGACGAGCTGCACGACCGCCAGCGCGACCGCGGCGAGAGTCAGGACCAGCCGCGCGCGCAGCGCGAACGCGCTGACCGAGCGCAGCTGCCAGACGCTGGCCCAGATCGCGAACATCACGAACAGCGCGATGATGTCCGCTCGTGTGAAGGTCACGACGACGCCGAAGCAGACGACGCACAGGATCGCGAGGTCGAGGCGGGCTCTGCGCCGCTCGCGCTGCAGCGTGTAGCGCAGCAGCATGAAGCCGGCACAGACGAGCAGGAAGTCGGCTGTCCCGTTGGCGCTGCCGGTCAGGCTGGTCGCGCGGAAAACCCCGCTCGAGCCGGGGTATGCCGCCGCGACGCCTACTTCCAGGCCGAAGATCGATTGCAGGAGCGCGACGCCCGCGACGGCGGTCCCGGCGATCCCGGCGGCAAGCGCCAGTCGCAGCAAGGGCCCCTCGTTGTCGATCACGTAGTAGGCGACGAGCGCGAGCACGAGCCCCCCGGCGACCTTCACCAGGTCAGACAGCCCCGCGGAGTGATACGGCGTGATGACCTCGGCGATCCCGTACATGCACACGAACACGACAAACGCCTTGAGTGGGAAGAGGAGCGGCTGCGAGCCGCGCTCGGCCCGCAGCCGCGCGACGGCGATCCCGAAGCCGACCACCACGGTGACGCCGACGAGCTTGCTGATCGAGGCGCCCGCTCCGCCGGAGCCTTCGACTTCGCCGTTGCTCAGCAGCACGTGGACCACGCCCCACACGGCGGTGAATGCGATCAGCGACGCGCGCGGCCTGAAGACACACAGAGCGAGCATCTCCAGGCCGACGACCGCGCCGACCACGATCTCGACGCTGCCGCGATCGAACGCGACGTAGGCGCACGCGAGGTCGAGCGCGACGACGAGCGTCGACCCCGGCAGCCAGTGCCGCGCGCCTTCGCGGATCGCCGACGGCCCGGGCCCGCCCGCGGGGCGGCGGAAGGATCCGCGGGCGGGCCCGCGGGCAGGAAGCGCGGCCGAGCTCACAGCGCGACCCGCAAGGCGGCCGCGAGTCTCACACGTTCCTCCGAGTCAACTACGCAGCGGGCGTCGCTGGCCGAGACGGCCGGCCGACATGCAGCCGCATCGTTTTTCGAGGCACGTGCCATGTTGAGCTGGAGCCGCCATCCGTTCGACGGGTCGGCCACGGGTCCCTGCCTCGACCCCAGACCTAGCCGCTTGAAAGTCCGACAGCCTTACAACGCTGTGCACCTGGGATTTCTTGTGTTCAGGAGTGGGCTGCAGGAGATTTCTCGGACCTACTCGAAAGTTTTCAGCTGCGGCCACGGTTTCTAGGGATAGGGCGCCGTCCACAGTCGAGGCGCAGGGCACATTTGCATGCAGCCAAGCTCTGAACCGCAAAATCTCCAACAGGCGCTGCGCATCATCCGCCGCCGCCTGCCGCTCGTGCTGCTGTGCGTAGTCGTAGTAACCGGAGCCGCGTACGGCTTCTCCAAGCACGAGAAGCGGAAGTACACTGCGACCGCCTCGCTCGCGTTCAGCTCGAACTCGCTGAGCAGCGAGGTCGCCGGCCTCTCGACGAGCGCCGCCAACGCCGGGACGCTCGCCGCCGAGCAGGCGGACAACCTGGAATCGGTCAGGCTCGGCGACATGGCGGCAAAGACCGCGAGCGCGCTCGGGAGCGGGCTCACCGAGGAAAAGGTGGAGCACAGCCTGACGATCACCGGCGAGGGCGAATCGGGCGTCGTCGCCGTCTCGGCGACAGCCGGCTCCCCGGCGCTCGCGGCGGCGATCGCGAACACCTACACGCACCAGTTCGTCGTCGAGCAGCGGGCCGACGCGAAGGGCCTGCTCAAATCCGCGCTTGCGCTTGTCGACAAGCAGCTCGCCGCGCTCGCGCCGAAGCAGCGGGTCGGCGCCGACGGCTTGGAGCTCCAGGACCGCGCCCAGACCTTGACGCTGCTCTCGGAACTCGACTCCGGCAACGTTCAGGTCGCCCAGGAAGCGGTGCCGCCGGTCTACCCGTCCTCGCCCAAGACGGCGAGGAACGTCGTCTTCGGGCTGCTCCTCGGCCTGCTCCTCGGGCTCGGACTCGTCTTCCTGATGGAGAGTCTCGACCGTCGTATCAGAGGGCCGGAGGATCTCGCGGCGATCTACGAGCTGCCGCTGCTCGGCGCCGTACGCGAGAGCGGCGCGCTGGCCCAACCAGGGCAGGACGGCTCGGGCAACCGGCAGTCGCTGCCCCCCGCCGATGCGGAGGCGTTCGGCCTGATTCGAGCTCATCTGCGCTTCTTCAACGTGGATCGCGACCTGCGCACGCTGGTGATCGCATCGCCGGGCCTCAGCGACGGCAAGACGACGATCGCCCGTCACCTGGCGGAAGCAGCGGCGCGCGCAGGATCACGGGTGCTGATCATCGAGGCGGACCTGCGCCAGCCGGCGCTCGCGACGCAGCTCGGGATCGACTCCGGGCCGGGCCTCGCCGACGTGCTGTGCGGCGCGGCCTCGATCGGCGAGGCGATTCGGCCGATCGAGTTCGATGCGGGGGGGACCGGCGGCGCCCAGCGACCGATCGTGAGTGCGCTGGTCGCCGGCTCGATCCTGCCGCCCAATCCCGCTGAGCTGCTCGAGAGCAGCGCGATGGACGGCGTGCTCGAGCGCGCGCGATCCGTGTATGACCTCGTCGTGATCGATACGCCGCCGCTGACCGTCGTCTCCGACGCGTTCCCGCTGCTCGCCAAAGCCGACGGCGTGGTCATCGTCGGGCGGATCGGCCGTAGCAGGCGCGACGCGGCGCGACGCCTGCACGACGTGCTCGCGAACAGCGGCGTGGCTGTCCTCGGCGTGATCGCCAACGGCGCCAAGCTCGACGCCGGCGGCGCCTATGTGCGGAAGCCCAGGAGCCGTGGCGCCGAGCGCGCGCCGGCGGCGAACGAGCCGGCCGCCTTCGCGTCGTCCAACGGCGCCTCCGGTGGCACCGAGGATCTCGTCACGAGCACCAAGATCTGACGCGCAGGACAAGTCGATCAACGTCCAATTCAGGGAAGATTAGATGGGGCCAGAGATAACACGCAGGGCACTGCTCCAGAACGGCGCCGCCACCGGGGCGCTGGCGATCGCGGAGCGGCGCCACAGCGACGCGCACGCGCACTCGTCCGATCGCGCCAAGGCCGCCGCGAAGGGCGTGGTGGCTTACCCCGACCTAGGCGAAGGAGAAGCCATCACGCGCGCGTCGATCGAAGCGGTGCTGAGCAGCGGGACTAACGGGAACAACACGTTTCTCGGGCACACGGCGCTGTCGAGTCTCACGAGCGGAAGCAAAAACGTCGCGATGGGCCGCGAGGCGCTGGGGGCGATCACGACCGGCTACGACAACGTCGCGGTCGGCACGCAGGCGCTCCCGCTCGCCACGAACGTGAAGGAATGCGTCGCGATCGGCACGGGCGCGATGCAGGCGACGGCGACGCTCGCGAAAGAATCGGGAGATACCGCGATCGGCTTCGAAGCGCTCGGGCGCCAGACCGCGACGACCGAGTCCACGGCGGTGGGGTGCCTCGCGCTTTCTCACAACGAAGCCGCGGGGGTGAAGAACACCGCTGTCGGCCGCGAAGCTCTTCGCTACAACACGACCGGCGAATCGAACACGGGCGTCGGGCACAACGCGGCCGAAAAAAACAAGACCGGCATCAAAAACACGGCGATCGGCCACGACAGCATCTGGAACAACGAAACCGGCAGCAACAACACGGCCGTCGGCGACCTCGCGATGTTCGGGGAACCGTCTGAGTCCACCGGCAGCGAAAACTCCGCCGTAGGCGCGCTCGCGCTCTTCAAGTACACCAGCGGGCACGGCAACAGCGCGGTTGGTGTCAGGGCTCTGGAAAAGCTGACGACCGGCTCCCTGAACGTGGTCCTCGGAAACCACGCCGGAAGCTCGATCACGACCGCGGGCGAATCGGTGGCCGTCGGCGTCGAAGCCCTAGCGGCGCAGAAGACGTCTCCCGGCTGTGTCGCCGTCGGCTTTAAGGCCGGCGCTTCGTGCGTCGGCGAGAGGTCGGTGTTTATCGGCCCGGAAGCGGGCAGGGAAGAGGTCAACGGGGAACGGCTGTACATCGCGAACGGCCCCACGACCGAACCGCTGATCTGGGGTGACTTTGCCGAAAGGGAACTGCGGCTCTACACGAGCAAGCTCGGCCTCTACGGGGTCGCGCCGGTCGCCAGGCACGCGCCGATCGCGGAACCGGAAGAAACGCTGCCGGCGCTCCTCGCAGTCGTCAACGAGCTCCGTGAAGCGCTCAAGCAGGTCGGCCTGACCGAATGAAGCGTCTGAAACTCCTTATGGTGAAGGTGCAGCCTGTGATCGCGCTGGAGAACGACGAGGGTCAATGCGAGCGCGTGATCGAAGAAGACGCGAAGGTAATCGCCGCCTCCGAATGGTCGGGCTACAGCGAGCGGCTCGAGTGTGAGCTGGAGCAGACGCAGACGGCGCTCAACTCCTCCTCGAGCTGACGCGTTGGCCGCGCTTCGCGGCGGATGGGGCTTGAACGGTCCGGCCCGCTGCGCGCCGGGCTCGCGCGATCACAGGGTTTCGTTGGGCGCGAGCGCCCTGCGGGTGATCGTCAGCGCATAGCGGCCGAGGATGCCGGCGCCGCGCGCCGCACCGCGACCCAGTGACGACCTTGCCCACCGCTTCGGCGCGTAGCGATCGAGCTCCTCGAGGAACTCGCGCGGAGGGAGCACGCGCCTGCGCACGAACGCGCCGAACGTGCCGGAAGGCGCGAGCAGACCGTCGACCAGGCCGACGTCGGCGTAGAGCTGCGCCGGGCTGGAGTCGGGGTTGGGGTTTACCAGGCGCATCGCGATTCGATCGCGGACGCCGGGTGCGGGCAGCTCGCGCAGGGCTTGCGCTGCCGGCAGCCCGGTCACCTTCTCGGCTACCTGCGCGGCCACCCGCACCACGCGCGCGAGCGCCGGATAGGTTTCGAGCCGTCGATCGATCGCGCCGTCGGCGAGCTGTGCGCCGCGGGCGTCCCACCAGGCGCTGAGGTCGCTCGCCTGGCGTAGGTCGATGAAGCCATCGCGTGCGTAGTACAGGAGCAGCGCGATCAGCTCGTCTACAGCGTCGGGGCGCCAATCGTCAGGCGGTAGGCCCGCGGGCGGTAGGAGCCGCTCGCGGGCGAAGCTGCGCTCATAGCAGTGCACCCGCCAGTGCAGCTCCACGGGGGGCAGCTTGTGCTGCTCGTGGGCGAGCGAGAAGTGGAGCTGGGGCAGCCCGTGCTCGTCGACGTAGTCGGGTGGGCGTGCATAGCCGAGCGCGCACACCACCTCGACCGCGGAGCGCAGTTGCTCCGTTGGTACGAGCAGGTCGATGTCGTTGGAGAGGCGACGGCCCGGATCGCCATACAGCGCCTCGCTCAAGGTGGGGCCCTTCAGCGGGCCGCAGCGAATGTCCGCGTCGGTCAGCGCGCGCACCAGACGCGCGTTGACAAGCTGGAGATACGTGGCGTGTCGGCGCGCGGCGTCCGTCGCGCGCTCCACGACGCCAGCGAAGTCCTTGCTGGCCTCCTCGGCCGCGATCTCGAGCATGCGCGGGCCAAGCGTCGGCAGCAGTCGTCGCGCGGTCAGCGCGTTGGCGAGGCGTGACCAGTCCACCTCCCTCGCGAGCCGCCGCGCATCCTCGCGCATCTCTTGGCGGCGTGCTTCGGTTCCGGCACTGAACAGAATCAGTTGTCGTTCCGCTCGGCTGAGACTCGCGCTGCTCAGCGTCGCAGGCTCCCGCTCGCTTCGACTCGGCGCAATCTCATCTTGAGCAATACGAGGTCTTTCCACGGGAACTGCTCGATGATCTTGTTCGCCGGCTGTCCTTCGAAGTAGCCGCCGGGGCCTGTGTATGGGTTGGTGCCGGTGGGTGTCGGGTCCTGGCC
>Ga0181518_10000074_pt1 | contig 107023 bp, 82 predicted proteins | sample PEATcosm2014_Bin_28_FD_119751 | JGI IMG/M metagenome (GOLD analysis project Ga0181518, IMG submission 119751) | Peatland microbial communities from MTU Mesocosm Facility, Houghton, MI, USA - PEATcosm2014_Bin01_60_metaG | ecosystem: Environmental > Terrestrial > Soil > Wetlands > Peat | place...
ATCCCGGTAATCTGGTAGCCGGGCAGACCTAAAAGGATCTCGGATTGAGTCAAAACGTTATCTCCCAAGATTGTTTTACCAATCTGGGATCACGGTCTGCCCCCGTTTTTGATCAAGAGCCATTCCACTGAATCCACTCTCCTTCGGGCCGCCGACCGCAACGCGCTGGCGCCTCCATCCACAAGCGCGCCTAGCGACCGGGCGACCCGGGGCGTAGCTCGAAAGAGTCTGGCGCGGAGAGTAGCCGTGAGGTCATACTGGAATGGAGGCGATGGCCGGTATCTTTAATTAAGTGAGGTGAATTGTACCGTCACTCGGCGCGGCGGCTGGTCTGTCGGTTCTGCTGTAAGCCTTCCACCGGCCGGCGGGTGCAACTCGCCGTGCGCCCGGAAGATGCCGGAATGGAAATGCCGCTCCCCGTGGAATCGGTTGCGGTGGCACCGCCCCTCCGAGGAAACCAAATGCGGAAATTCTGTTTGCTCGCCGCTATCATCCCCGCTCTCCTCGCGCAGCAGCCTTCCGATCCCAGGGAGCTGCTGGCGAAGGCGCGCGACCTCGTGATCGCCAGACTCATGCGCCTGTCCGACTACGTCTGCGTCCAGACCGTCGATCGCCAGTACTTCAAATATCTGCAGCGCGTCAAGCGCCTCGACTGGTCGGGAGAGCAATTCGCACCTCCCTCCTGCGCGGAAATCGCCGTGTTCGACAAAGAGAATCCGCGCGATCGTGTGCTCCAGTCCACGGACCGCCTGCGTCTGGAGCTCAAAGTCTCCCAGGGAACGGAGATCGGCACGTGGGCCGGCGCCAGCCAGTTCAGCTCGCGCAGTGTCTTTGATTTGGTTGGCGGCGGAACTTATGAAACCGGAACAATGGGCACGTTCCTTGGAGATATATTCGAGAACGGCACTTACCACTATATGGGGGAAGAAACGGCCGGCACCATCAAGCTGGCCGCTTACGGGTATCAGGTGCCACTCCTGTCCAGCCACTATCGATTCAAGACGGGCTCCGGTTCGACGCCGGCGGCGTTCTCCGGCGTTTTTTGGATTGATTCGGACTCGCTGGAGATCAGACGGCTAAGGGTGGATGCGAACGAAATGCCGCCGGAAACCGGGGGCTGCGAGGCGACTACCACAGTCGAGTACCAGGCGGTGCAGGTCGGAGCCGGAGAGTTCCTGTTGCCCGTCCGGAGTTCCATGCGCATGGTGAGGATGGACGGGACCGAAACGCGGACTACAGCGGTATATTCCGGCTGCCGGGAGTATCGTGGCGAAGCAACCATCCGGTTCGACGACGCGGCAGCGCCCAGCGATGTCCCGGCAGCCGCGGCCCCTGCCAGTCCTCTTCCCGCGGGTATCTCATTCTCCCTCGCGCTCACGTCGCCCATCGACACCGACACCGCAGCCGCCGGAGACGTCTTTACGGCCCGGCTCCGCGAGGCGGTGCACATCTCAAAAGAGGTCCTGGCTCCGGCCGGCGCCAGGGTTGAAGGGCGTATCGTTCAGATGCAGCACTCGCTGATCCAGCCGCGACAGTTCACCATTTCCCTGATGTTGGAGAAAATCGAAGTGCACGGTGTGGCGTCGCCGCTCTATGCCAGACTCAGTTGGGAGGCTGGATCGACAGGCATTAGCGTGCCGCCCTTGGGGCAGTCGCCCCTGGTGGCGGCACTTGTGTTCACGACGAACAATAGCCGTCACATCGTACGCGCTGGCTACCAAACGAATTGGGTCACGGTGGCGCCGCCACCGGGCACAGGACCCGCCTTATGAAGCTACAAATCCGCGAAAACTGGGAGGCCGGGAAATGCGAAAGGCTCTATTAGTGATCTTAGGTAGCTTGCTGCTGGCGCCTGCGCTGCTGGTACGGCACGCCGGCATGGCGGCCCTCTCGGCGACGAGCCAGCCTGGACCGGCGCCCGGCACAACGGCGGAACGCGGGCCGGAAAGAGGAGCAAGTGCGCCACCCGGCAGACTCAACAAACTGAACGTCGTGGCGCTCGATGGGCAGGGCCGGCCGGTGACTGGACTGCGCAGCGCAGATATCCAGCTCTTTGAGGACGAGAAGCCCCGAGATATCGCCTTTCTTCGTTTCACGGGAGACCGGGCGCTCCTAGCCAAGCGGGACCCGAGGGAGTTTTCGAACCGCGCCGGCGCCGCACGGCACGTTACGGTGATCCTTATCGACCTGCTCAGCGACCCTATCATGAATGGCTCAGTCCTTACCCGCGAGGTCGCCGATGCTTTGGGGCACCTCGAATCGAGCGACGGGCTGTACTTATATGCGCTGGCCGCTCGCGGCGAGCTGTATCCCATCCATCCGCTACCGAAAGCCGGCGCCGAAACGACACCGGCCGCCGAACCGTGGACAGGGGATATTGGCCCCACGCTCCAGGCAGCATTAAAGGACCTGGTCCACCTAAAACCTGTGGATGACCGTGAGATCAAGGTCCGTTTTGAGCTGACCGTGAATGCGCTGCGGGACCTGGGCTCGCAGTTGGCGCAAGTCTCGGGGCGCAAGAATCTCGTCTGGTTGACGCGCGGCATTCCCATCACCGGGTATTCCATCTCGGCGCAATCGACCATGGATTTTACGAAACCGCTCCGGCGGCTTTGCGAGGAGTTGGAGCAAGCGCAGATTGTGGTGTACACCGTCGAGCAGTCGGTGGCTGGGGCGGCGGTAGAAACCGAGCGCGCCGAAACCTTCGATACATTTACGGGCGTTACGGGCGGGCGGGAGTATTCGAGTGACCGTGCCGCCGACGCGATCCAGCAAGCCATAACGGATTCCCGTGCGAATTACGAGATCGTCTATTACTCGCTGCTAAATCCCGACGGAAAACATCATAAAATCCGGGTAACTTGCGGGCGTAGCGATGTGCGCTTACAAACGAAACCTGGGTTCTATGCGGTGGCGCCACCAGGCTCGCCAGGCGGTCCTGCTCCCGGCGCATTACAACTTGGGGAAACCACCGCCGATGGTCCGTTCGACGCTACCGACATCGGGCTTCGGGCGAGCGTTTCGCCCGATCCCGCCAACGCGCGGAACATGCGTTTTGAAATCCACATCGACCCGGCGGACCTGCTGCCGCGCCCCACGTCAGATCAAGATACCCGGAACATGTTCGTCATGTTCGCGGCCTACGACGAAGGGCTGAAACAGCCTTCGCGCCCGATTGTGGACAGCCTGAGCCCGGAGGAGCTCGAGGCGGCCACGCACAGCGAGGATGGACTCCGCTACGCAGTTCCCCTCGAGCAGGCCATCCATAAGGTCCGCGTGATCGTCTTCGATGCGGAACTGGGCGCGGCCGGGTCCGTGACGATTCCCATTCAGCACTGAAAGCGCCGATCCAGGTACTGCGCCCAGCCATAGCCGGTGCCCGCGCCTTGATTGTCCCTGCCGTGTAGCGATTGTAAACCTTCGATGGCCAAGCGCTGAGTGGCGGGAAGTGCACGATACGCGTACGCAGCTTTTTGATGCCGCCGGAGCCGCTCTGCGCAGTTTATTGTTAGGAGAGTTTCGGATGAATATCTTGGCTGATCGCATCCAGAATCGGCGCGGACAAGCGGCTTCGAGGTGCGCCTCCGGAATCGCGGCTATGCCGCGTCACTCGAGATCCGAAAGTTGTACCCGGTAGTGAACGACCGGGATGCGGCGGCGAACGGTCTCGTCCGCGTGATCGACGAATCGGGCGAGGATTACCTGTACCCAGCCCGTCTCTTCCGCAAGCTCGCACTGCCGGCCGAACTCCAACGCGCGCTGCGCGTGGCTTCCTAGCGTGAACCGCGCCAGCTTCGGGAGTACTCTAAATAGAGGCGATGCGTACCATTTCAAAACGGACCCAGTACGGTCTAAAGGCGATGCAGGTCCTTGCCCGGCGGTATCGGGAGGGACCGGTTCTGATCGGTTCCATAGCCCGCGAAGAATCGATCCCGCTGAAATTCCTGGAAGCCATTCTGCTGGATCTTAAGAGTCACGGACTGCTCGAGAGCAAGTTGGGGCGCAAGGGGGGCTACCGGTTGAGCCGGCCGCCGTCGTCGGTGACGGTGGGATCGATTATTCGCATGATGGAGGGACCGCTGGCGCCGATCCCGTGCGCGAGCGAGACAGCCTACCGGCCGTGCGAGGAGTGCAAGGACATAGAAGGCTGCGCGACGCGCATCATCATGCGAGAGGTGCGGGACGCCATTTCCGGCGTTCTGGACCGCACGACTCTGGCCGATTTGCTGCGCAAGGCGGACAGTAACCGTCCGGCGCGGGAAAGCCCGGAGAGCGCGCAGTACGAGATCTGAGACATGGAGCGGGCGCGCAGCGTGATACGCTGTCCTGGGAACCGATATGTCTGTCATCCGCGAAAAGGCCCAGCTCATGAGCGCTTCGGAGATCGACCGGACGCTGGTGCGGCTGGCGCACGAAGTGCTCGAGAAGACCCAGGACCTCGATCAGCTCGCGTTCATTGGCATCCGCCGCCGCGGCGTTCCGCTGGCGCAACGGCTGGCGCGCAAGATCGAGGCGCTCGAGAGCCGTAAGATTCCGACCGGCATCCTGGATATCAACCTGTACCGCGACGACCTGACGACGGTCGATATCAAACCGGTGGTAAGCTCGACCGACATCCCATTTTCCGTGCAGGGCAAGGACATCATTTTGACGGACGACGTCCTGTACACCGGGCGCACGGTTCGCGCCGCGCTCGATGCGCTGTTCGATCACGGCCGGCCGTCGCGCGTGCAGCTTCTGGTGCTGATCGACCGCGGCCACCGCGAGCTGCCGATTGAGGCGCGTTTCGTGGGCCGCATCGTGCAAACCAGCGATGCGGAAATCATCGAGGTGAGATTCCAGGAGGTGGACGGCATGGAAAAAGTCCTCCTGGTGGAACGGGCTGCCGCCCAGGAGGCGTAAGCAATGCCGGCCGGGTTGCTCGGAATCGAAGAGCTCGACCGCGCCGAAATCGAGGCCATTTTGGCGCGCGCCAAACATTTTCAGCCGATCCAGAGCCAGTCGCTAAAGAAACTCGACACGCTGCGCGGCAAGATGATCGTCAACCTCTTTTATGAGGCCTCGACGCGCACGCGCACGAGTTTTGAGATCGCCGCCAAGCGGCTGGGCGGCGATGCGGTGTCGATCACGGCTGCCGGATCGAGCGTTTCCAAGGGCGAATCGCTGGTGGACACGCTGAATACGCTGGCCGCCATGCGGCCGGACGCGATCGTGATGCGGCACGCGGCCTCGGGCGCGCCGCACTTTCTGGCGCGCCACCTGCCGACGCCCATCATCAACGCCGGCGACGGTACACACGAGCATCCCACGCAGGCGCTGCTCGATGCGCGCACGATTCTCGACCGCCGGCCGTCGCTCGAAGGTCTCAAAGTGGCCATCATCGGCGACATTGCGCACTCGCGCGTAGCGCGCTCCAACGTTCACCTGCTGGCCAAGTTCGGCTCGCGAATTGTGCTCTGCGGCCCGGCGTCCCTGCTCCCGGCCGAGTTGGCGCAACTCGCCGCCGGCGTATCCCTGACCACCGATATTCGCGAGGCCATCCGCGATGCCGACGTGATTATGATGCTGCGCGTGCAACTGGAGCGGCAGCACGAAGCATCGTTCCCGGCCAGCGAATATTTCCGCTTTTACGGCCTGCAACTGGAACACCTGGACCTGGCCCGCCCGGACGCCATCGTCATGCACCCCGGCCCGATCAACCGCGGGCGCGAGCTTTCCTCCGAGGTCGCCGATTTTCAGCGCTCGGTCATTCTCAACCAGGTGGAAAACGGCATCGCGGTGCGCATGGCGGTGCTGGAAAAGGTGATTGGATAGCCATGCCCATCGTGATCCGCAACGGCCGCGTGATCGACCCGGCCTCGCAAACCGACTGCACCGCCGACGTGTTGATCGCCGGGGGCCGCATTGTGGCCGTGGCGCCGAATCTTGCCGCGCCCGATGGCGAGGTATTCGATGCCACCGGCCTGGTGGTTGCCCCCGGCTTCATCGACATGCATGTCCACCTGCGCGAGCCGGGCTTTGAACACGCCGAAACCATCGAGAGCGGCGCGCGCGCGGCGGCGGCGGGCGGCTTTACTTCCGTCTGCGCCATGCCCAACACCAAGCCGGTGAATGACAGCGCCACCGTCACCGGTTACATCGTGGAGCGCGCACGGCGTCTGGCGCCGGTGAACGTATTTCCCATCGGTGCCATTACCAAGGGAAGCGCGGGCGAAGAGCTTGCCGCGATCGGCGCCATGAAGGCGGCCGGAGCGGTGGCCATTTCCGATGACGGCCTGCCGGTGATGAACGCCCGCGTCATGCGCCGGGCCATGGAGTTCGCCCGCTCCTACGATCTGCCGATCATTCAGCACTGCGAGGACATGAACCTGAGCGCGGGCGGCGACATGCACGAAGGCGCCCGATCGGTGCGCTGGGGATTGCGCGGCATCCCGGCCGCCTCCGAAGACGTGATGGTGGCCCGCGACCTGGTGCTGGCGCAGTTGACCGGGGCGCGCTACCATGTGGCCCACATCTCGACGCGCAACGCGGTGGCCATGGTCGACTACGCCCGCCGGCACGGCCTGCCGGTCACCTGCGAAGCCGCGCCGCATCATTTCTCACTCGCCGACGAAGACATGGCGGCCTATGACAGCGACTACAAGATGAAGCCGCCGCTGCGCTCCGTGGGCGACCGCGCCGCCTTAGTGGACGGCATTGCCGCCGGCGCGGTGACCGCCATCGCCACCGACCACGCTCCGCACCCGGGCAGCGAAAAAATGCAGGAATTCGAGCGCTGCCCGTTCGGCATCATCGGTCTCGAAACGGCGCTCGGCCTGGCGCTCGATAGCCTGGTTCACTCGGGCAAGATCACGGTGGCTCGCCTGGTGGAACTGTTCACCACCGGTCCGGAATCCATTTTGCGCCTGGGCCGCGGCACGCTGGCGCCCGGCGCGCCCGCCGACGTCACCATCTTCAGCACCGAGATGAGCTGGACCTACGACGTCAACCAGTCGTTTTCCCGCAGCCGCAACTCCCCGTTCCACGGAAGAACATTTCGCGGCGCCCCGGTAGCTACCATTGTCAACGGCGAGTTCGCCTGGCGGCGGGAATAAATGGGGCGGGTGTCAGCCTGCCAACGCCCGCTTGCGGGCGCACTCTTTCGCCGTCGCGGATAACCGGGCCGGGCATGCCCGGCCCCTGCGGCTAGCGCGAGGATGAGTTAGCGTATTCGCGAAGATTTCCTTGGTCTACAGCGCTCGTCCCTTGCGCCAGTGCCCTTCGAAAAGGCCCTGCATGGCCTCACCCATACCTTCGTGATCGAATACCACCGATGTCCAGGCGGGCTTGGTGATCACCGGATCGAGCAGGGCCACCAGGCCGCACCTTCCGTCGAATACCGCCAGTTTCATGGGCAGCGAATCGGCCACCCGGACTTCCACGCCGACGGCGGCGTAGTCGCTCAGGCGCTGCCGATGCTCTTCGTCGAGCGTCGCGGCTTCGAGCAGGATGCGGCACCGGACGCCGGCCGCGGCGGCCTGCTTCACCAGTTTTTCGTCCAGCGGGTCCACTGCGTAAGGCGGCCGCGAAAACTCCAGGTATTCCGTTCGCACTTCGGCCAGCATGCGCCGGTATTCAGCCGCAGTCTGCGCGGGTTCGCTCACGATGCGCAAGAAATCCAGCGTGCCGCGCCCGCCCTGGCCTTCGCAGTACAGCGATTTCAGATCGTCGGTCAACGTGGCGCCGGCGCGGCCATTGTCGGCCAACTCCTGTTCGAGCGCCTGGCGCCGGCGGCTCAGATAGCCGGGGATGGCGAGGCTCGGTTCGACCGCCGAGAACAGCTTGGTGCGTTCCTGCACCACTTGAGCAAAGCCTTTTTCCACCAGGCTGTCAAGAACCTCGTAGATCTTCTGGCGCGGCACGTGAGCGCGCGCCGCCAGTTCCAGCGCCTTGAACCGCGGATGACCCAGCAACACCAGGTAAGAGCGGGACTCATAGGCGTTGAGCCCCAACTGCTGCAGCCTGCGCCAGAATCGCTGAAAATCCATCGGGGCCAACTCTTCATCCATATGCTTTCAACCTTACCAAACGTAATCGCCCGTAGTGGGATTGGCGGCGGTGGGCTGGCAGGCATGATCTATCCGCTTTGCGATCCCAGCATGAGCCGCCGGCATTAGGGCGAGTGTCAATTTCCGCTTAAAAGCGTGGAACAGTTTGACTTGGTAGTAATGGAACCCTACAATAGGCCTAGTGAGTAGTGTATGGCTGAGAATGACGCCGCAATGAACGGGCCCACGCCCGGCACGGGGATTGGTATCAGACCCAAGATCCGTATCGTGGTGGCCGACGATCATCCGATCTTTCGCGATGGTCTCTGTAAACTGCTGGCTTTGGAGGACGACTTCGAGGTCGTGGCGCAGGCGCAGGACGGCCGGCAGGTGCTTGACGTGCTGCAACAACTGGAACCGGACATTCTTCTGCTGGACTTGAAAATGCCCGGTCTGGATGGACTCGCTACTTTGCAGCGATTGCAGGTGGCGAAGGGCAGGACGCGCGTTATCGTGCTGACTGCCTCCGACGATAAGAACGAATTTGTGCAGGCCATGAAGCTGGGCACCTCCGGGATTGTGCTCAAGCAGACGGCCACGGACCAGTTGATCAAGAGCATCCGCAAAGTACATGCGGGTGAGATCTGGCTGGATTCGCACACCACGGCCGCAGTCATCCGCCAGTTCGTGGCTAACGAAGATGCCGCCCCGCCGCAGCCCCAGCCACCTTCCGGTTCGACGGCCCGCGAGCGGGAGCGGTCGCCGCTCAGCCAGCGCGAACGCGAAATCGTCGCCCTGGTGGCGCAGGGTTTCAAGAACAAAGAGATGGCCGAGAAGATGTTTATCAGCGAGCAGACGGTGAAGAACCATCTGCACAACATCTTTGATAAGCTGGGCGTCTCCGACCGTCTGGAACTCGCGCTTTACGCCATCCATAACAACCTGCACAACGGCCGCTAGGTTTCGCGCCGTAGTCTACGGAGGCTCAACGAGGCAGGGAATCGCCGCTTGCGGTCTCGGCGGCGGCAAGTTTGCCCCTCGCTGCCGTCCTGTCTCGATCATGTCTTACTGACGGGGGTGTGCAACGCCCGCTGCGCGCACTGCGGCATCTGGAAGAACAAAGGAAAAGAGGACTCGCGCGGAGCGTCCCCGTGGCTGAAGGTTCTCGATGACTTGCGTTCCTGCCTGGGGCCGGTCTCCATCGTTTTCGCGGGTTGAGGGGGTCTGCTCAAGCCCACCCCGATCGAGCCGGCTTCGCACTCGTCGTCACGAGGGTTCTAGCTCGAGTTCCTTAACCACGGATGCTGGAAGGGCCAGGAAACCTGATTCAGCCTGCAACAAAACGTCGCCTACTGCTGGAACTGTATGGAATTGTTGGTGAGGAGAGCACCTGTTCGACACGGGCTTGCTGCAGGGCTGCCCGCCAATTTTTCTCTTGACAAACGATTAATTCAAACGAATAATTAAATCATTCGAATGAGTGAAACACGTCACAAGATTCTGGACACGGCCGAGCGGCTGTTTGGCGAAGAGGGCTACAAAGCCGTTTCGCTGCGCCACATTACGGCCGCCGCCGGGGTCAACCTGGCGGCTATCCATTATCACTTTGGCTCAAAGGAAGAGCTTTTGGATGAGTTGATTATGCGGAAAGCGGCGCCCGTCAACGAGGAGCGCATGGAAGGCCTGAAGCGGCTGAAGGCAGCGGCTGGCCCGAATCCGATCGCGCTGGAGGATCTGCTGGAAGCTTTCCTCGTTCCCGCATTTCATTCGGCGGACAGAAGCCCCGAGTGGGCCAAGCTGATGGGCCGGCTCCACGCCGAGGGTGTCATGCCGGCAGTGGCGCGCAAGCACTTTGGCCCGGTGGGAGGGTGCTTTCTGGCTGAGTTGCGGCGCTCGCTTCCTCTCCTGCCGGAAGACGAATTGGCGTGGCGGGCGCATTTTGCGATCGGCGCGATGGCGCACGCATTGACCGCGATGCCGCTCGAACTCCTGCGGCGCACCGAATCGGAGCCGCCGAGCGAAGTGGCCCGCCGCGTCGTGGCTTTCCTGAGCGGCGGATTTCGGGCGCCCGTGGCAGCCCGCGAAAAGGTTGAGGTGAAGCGATGAAGGTGGCGTGGATAATCTTGATGGGGATGGCGCCGCTGAGCTGGGCGGCGGATGCGACTGCGGAGCCCGTGCCGATAGATCTGAGCCTGAAGCGTGCGGTGGAGGTGGCGATTTCCGCCCAGGGCAACACCAACATCCAGCTTTCCGGCGAAGCTTTGAAGCAGGCGCAATCGCGGGCACTGCAGGCGCGTGCGGAGCTGCTGCCGGACCTGGAAGGGGCTTTCAACGACCGGGATCAGACGGTGAACCTGGCGGCCGAGGGGCTGACCAGCATCAAGCTGCCGTTTGCCGGTTTCACTTTTCCGAGCCTGGTGGGGCCGTTCACGACCGTGGATGCGCGCCTTTCGGTGCAAGAGAGCGTGTTTGATTTCGCCTCCATCCGGCGGTTTCAGGCCTCGAAGGTGGGGGTATCCGCCGCAACTCAGGAACTGGACAGCACGGCGGAAAGCGTAGCCGCGCAGGTGGCGCGGGCATACCTTGCGGCAGTGCGCGCGGATGCCGACGTGGACACGGCGAACGCCAACGTAACGCTTTCCGACGCCGTGCTGACGCAGGCCGAAAATCAGAAGAAAGCCGGCACGGGAACCGGGATTGAAATTACGCGCGCCAAGGTGCAACTCGCCAACGACCGGCAGCACTTGCTGGTGGCCGAGAACGCGCGGCGCAGCGCGCACCTGGAATTGCTGCGCGCCATGGGGACGCCGCTGGACACCGAGGTGCGGCTCACCGACAAGCTGGGATATGTGCCGGTGGACCCGGTGACCCTCGAACAGGCCAAAGCGCAGGCGCTTCAGGCCCGGCCGGACCTGAAGGCGCAGCAGCAGCGGGAAGAAAACGCGCGGCTTTCGGCCAGCGCGGTGAGAATGGAGCGGATGCCATCGCTGGCCGCATTCGGCGACTACGGCTCCAGTGGCATCTCGCTCGACAACAATATGCCGACGCGGACGTACGGCATTTCGCTGAAGGTGCCGATATTCGATGGCGGGCGGCGGGACGCGCGGCGGGGCGAGGCGGCCAGCCTGTACCGCTCCGAGCAGGTGCGCACCAGCGATTTGAAACAGCAGATCGAGCTGGATGTGCGGCTGGCGCTCGACGGATTGCGGTCCGCGGAAGACCAGGTGAAGGTCGCCAAGGATGGGCTGGAGCTGGCGGACAGCGAGCTCACCCAGGCGCGCCGCCGCTATGACGCGGGCGTCACCAACAGCCTGGAAGTGACCGACGCGCAGACCCGCCTCGAGCGGGCGCGCGACAATGAGACTCAGGCCCTGTACAACTACAACGTGGCGCGCATCGACCTGGCGCAGGCCATGGGCAATATGCGGAGAAGCATTCCATGAAAAAGATACTGATACCCGTGGCACTGGTGCTGATTGCGGCCGGAGTAGCGGTTTATGCGTTTCACGGATCGGGGCGGGACGCGAGCGGCCGGATCGTGGTCTCCGGGAACATCGAGCTGACCGAAGTCAACATCGGCTTCAAGACCGCCGGGCGGCTCATCGAGCGCACGGTGGATGAGGGCGACCTGGTGAAGAAGGGGCAACTGATCGCGCGCCTGGACCGCGCCGAACTGGTGGCGCAGCGCGAAAGCTTGGCAGCCGACCTGTCGTCGGCGCAGGACCAACTGGCGCAAGCGGAAACCTCGCTCGCCTGGGAGCGGGAGACGCTGGCGGCGGACATCGAGCAGCGGCGTGGCGATCTGGCCGCGGCCGAAGCCCGCCTGGCGGAGCTGAAGAACGGTTCGCGTCCGCAGGAGATTCAGGAGGCCAAGGCGGCGGTGGACGCCGCTCAATCCGAATTCGACCGCGCCAAGAAAGACTGGGACCGGGCGCAGACGCTATTCAAGGACGACGACATCTCGGCGTCGCAGTACGACGAATTCCGCAACCACTGGGAGAGCGCCGACGCGGCGTTGAAGCAGGCCAACCAACGCGCGGCGCTGGTGTTCGTGGGCCCGAGGGTGGAGCAGGTGGACGGAGCCGCGGCGCAGGTGGAACACTCGCGCGGCGCGCTCAAGATGGCGGAGGCCAACGCGCTCGAGCTGAAACGCCGCGAGCAGGAACTGGCCACGCGGCGCGCCGATATCGAACGCTCCAAGGCAAACCTGGCGCAGGTGGACGCGCAGCTTGCCGACACGCTGGCGGTATCGCCGGTGGATGGAGTGGTGCTGGTGAAATCCGCCGACGTGGGCGAAGTGCTGGCCGCCGGCGCGACCGTGGTGACGGTGGGCGACATCGAGCATCCGTGGCTGCGGGCTTACATCAACGAAACCGATCTGGGCAAGGTGAAGCTGGGGTCGAAGGCGCGTATCACGACGGATTCCTATCCGGGCAAAGTGTACGACGGGCGGGTGAGCTTCATCTCTTCCGAGGCTGAGTTCACGCCCAAGCAGATTCAGACCCAGGAAGAGCGGGTGAAGCTGGTGTACCGCATCAAAATCGAAGTGGACAACCCCCGGCACGAGCTGAAATCGAACATGCCGGCCGACGCCGAGATTGTGCTCGAGTAAGCGGGAACTTCGAGAAGAGACCCATGCAGCCCATCATCGAAACCACCGGCCTCACCCGCCGCTTCGGCGAACTGACGGCGGTGGACCATCTGGATTTGTCGGTGGCCCAGGGCGAGATCTTCGGCCTGGTGGGACCGGATGGCGCGGGCAAAACCACCACGCTGCGGCTGCTGTGCGGGCTGCTCGATCCCACCGAGGGCAGCGCGCGCGTGGCGGGCTATGACGCGGCGCACCAATCGCAGTCGGTGAAGGACCACATCGGTTACATGGCGCAGCGGTTCGGGCTGTACCAGGACCTGAGCGTCCAGGAGAACATGGATTTCTACGCCGACCTGTTCGGCATCGTGGGCGCGGAGCGGGCCACCCTGAGCGCGGACCTGCTGCGCATGACGCGCATGGAGCCATTCCGCCAGCGGCAGGCGGGCAAGCTTTCCGGCGGCATGAAACAGAAGCTGGCGCTGATGTGTACCCTGCTGCACCGCCCGCAAATCCTGTTTCTCGACGAGCCGACCAACGGCGTGGACCCGCTTTCCCGGCGGGATTTCTGGGCCATCCTCTACCAGTTGCTGAAAGACGGCATTACGATTCTGATGACCACTGCGTACCTGGACGAAGCTGAGCGCTGCAACCGCGTCGGCCTGATGTACAAAGGGCGGCTGATCCGCTGCGACACGCCGGAGGCGCTGAAGCGCCAGGCCGGCAAGGAAACCCTGGAGGGCGTGTTCGTGGACGGTGTGCACGCCGCCGAGGCGCTGGAGGCCATATGAGGAGCGTCTGGGCGCGCGATCTGGTGAAGAAATTCGGCGATTTCGTGGCGGTGGATCACGTGACGCTCGAAGTGGAGCGGGGCGAGATCTTCGGTTTCCTGGGACCGAACGGAGCGGGAAAGTCCACCACCATCAGAATCCTCTGCGGGCTGATCACGCCGACCTCGGGGCTGGCGCTGGTCAACGGCATCGACGTTGCCGAAGATCCGGAGCAGGTGCGGCGCAACCTGGGGTACATGTCGCAGCGATTCTCGCTCTACGACGATTTGACGGTGGAGCAGAACATCGACTTTTTCGCCGGCCTGTACGGGGTGCCGCGGGAGCGGCGCAGCGCGCGTAAGGACTACGTGCTCGAGATGGCGCGGCTCACCGAGCGGCGTTCCACGCTGACCGGATCGCTCTCGGGAGGCTGGAAGCAGCGGCTGGCGCTGGGCTGCGCCATCCTGCACGATCCGCCGATCCTGTTTCTGGACGAGCCGACCTCGGGCGTGGACCCGATCGTGCGTGGCGTGTTCTGGGACCTGATTCGCGGTCTGTCGAACACCGGCCACACCATCATCGTGAGCACCCACTACATGGACGAGGCCGAAAACTGCCACCGGCTGGCGCTGATGCATCGCGGCAAGGTGATCGCGCTGGGCGCGCCGGCCGAACTGCGGCACCAGGCGAGTGCGCACAGCCTGCTGCGTCTGGACAGCTCGCAACCGCTCGAAACCATGCGTGCCCTCGAAGACCTGCCGGGCGTGGTGGATGTAGCCGTGTTCGGCGGAGGGCTGCACGTGACGGTGGACGATCCGGAATCGACCGTAGAACGCATCCGAGGCAAACTGGCTGCGGCCGGCATCCAGGTCCGGCGCCTGGACAAGATTCTGCCGTCGCTCGAAGACGTGTTCGTGTCGATGATCGAAGGCGAAGAGCGGAGGGCCGCTTGAGCTACCGGCGCACCAGGGCGGTGTTCGTCAAGGAGCTGCACCACGTCACCCGCGACAGCCGCAGCTTGCTGCTGGCGCTGGCCATGCCGGTGATGATGCTGCTGCTATACGGCTACGCGCTGAGCCTGGACGTGGACCACATTCCCACTCTGGTGTACGATCAGGACGGCACATCCGCCAGCCGCGATCTGGTCCGGCAGTTTCAGGGCTCGCGTTTTTTCGACATCCGCGGATTCGCCACCGGTTACCCGCAAATTGAGCGCGGTATCAATTTCAGCAGAATCCTGATAGGCATCGTGATTCCGCGCGATTTCGGACACGACCTGGAGTCCGGGCGCACCGCCGAAGTGCAACTGCTGGTGGACGGCAGCGACTCGAACACTTCCTCGATCGCCATGGGCTACGCCGAGAGTGTCGTGCAGATGTACTCCGCCCGCGTGCGTGTTCGCAACATGGCGCCGCCTCCGCCGCCGGTGGTGGACGCCCGCATGCGCGTCTGGTACAACAGCTCGCTCGAAAGCAAGAACTACGTGGTGCCGGGGCTGATCGCGGTGATCCTGATGATCCTGGCCGGACAGTTGACTTCGCTGACCATCGCCCGCGAGTGGGAATTGGGAACCATGGAGCAGCTTCTTTCCACGCCGCTGCGACCGGCGGAGATGCTGCTGGGCAAAATGCTGGCCTACTTCGCGGTGGGCCTGGTAGATGCGACAATCGCCCTGATCGTGGGTGTGACGGTCTTCGCCGTGCCGTTCCGCGGCAGCATTCTGCTGCTCACTCTTTCCACCTGCCTGTTCCTGATCTGCGTGCTGTGCTGGGGCATTTTCATTTCGGCGGGATGCCGGACGCAGGTGCAGGCCTACCAGATGGGCATTCTGAGCACATTCCTGCCCGGCTTTCTGATGTCGGGTTTTGTGTTCGCCATCGACACCATGCCGAAAGTGATCCAGCTGCTCAGCGTAATCGTGCCCGCCCGCTATTTTGTGTCGATCCTCAAGTCGCTGTTCCTGAAAGGCGTTGGCATGAGCGTCATCTGGGACCAGATGCTGTTCCTGGCCATCTTCGGCGCGTTCGTGTTCTGGCGGGCGGCGCGCAGGCTGAAAGGGCAGAAGGTGGCATAAGCATGTGGGAACGAATTGGCGTGATGCTGCGCAAGGAGTTCTACCAGGTGTGGCGCGAGCCGCGCATGCGGGTCCTGCTATTCCTGCCGCCGCTGCTCCAGTTGATCGTGTTTGGCTATGCGGTGACGCTGGATGTGGACAATGCGCGTATCGGTTGGATGGATATGGATCACACGCCGGAAAGCCGGGCGTTGCGGGCGCGCTTCGAGGGGTCCGGCCGTTTCCAGGTGACCGCCATCGCGCAAAGCGAGCAGGACGTGCAGCGCCTGCTCGACCGCAGCGAGGTGCACGCCGTGGTTGCGGTGCTGCCGGGATTCGCGCGCGACCTGGCCCAGCGGCGAACGGCCCAGGTGCAGGTGCTGCTCGATGGCACCAATTCCAACACCGCCTCGCTGGTCTCGGCCTACGCCGGACAGGTGATCGACGAATTCGCCGCCGACGTTTCCCCGGCGCAGCACAAGAACGACCAGACCATCAACCTGATGATTCGCGGCCCCGGCATCCCGGTGCGCCGGGCGCTGGGACAGGTCGCATCCGGCACGCGGGTCTGGTTCAATCCGGACCTGCGCAGCCGCAACTATTTCGTGCCCGGCGTGGCGGCCAACATTCTGCTGATGGTCACTCTGATGCTGACCGCGCAGGCCATCATCCGCGAAAAGGAAATCGGCACCATGGAGCAGTTGATGGTGACGCCGCTGCGTCCCATCGAGCTGATGCTCGGCAAGACCATTCCATTCGCGATGGTGGGCATGGTGAACATGGTGATCGTGACGGTCGCGGCCATCGTGATCTTCCATATTCCTTTTCGCGGCAATTTCCTCCTGCTGATGTTCTGCGCCGCGCTGTTCCTGATGACCGCGCTGGGGGCGGGCCTGTTTCTTTCCACCATCTCGCGCACGCAGCAGCAGGCCAACATGGGATCGTTCTTCTTCACTACGCCGGCGTTCATGTTGAGCGGTTTCACCTTTCCCATCCGCAACATGCCGGTGGCCGTGCAATACCTCACCTATCTCAACCCTTTGCGCTATTTCATGGAGATCGTGCGCGGTGTCTTTATCAAGGGCGTGGGTGTGACCGTGCTCTGGCCGCAAATGCTGGTCCTGGCCGTGTTCGGCGCCACCGTGCTGACGTTAAGCGCCGTGCGCTTCCACAAGACGCTGGATTAGGCATTCGCATCGTGGGGTTTCCGATTCAGCGCGCCGATCAAGTAATCTGGAAGACATGGCAGCCGGGGAAACGGCGACACTGGGCGGGGGATGTTTCTGGTGCTTGGAGGCCGTGTACCAACAGATGGAGGGCGTGCTCGCGGTGGAGTCCGGGTACATGGGCGGGAGCCTCGCCAACCCGACCTACCAACAGGTTTGCTCCGGTTCGACCGGCCATGTGGAAGTCGTTCAGGTGAAGTTCGATCCCGCGATTTCCAGCTTCCGCGACATCCTCGAAGTCTTCTTCGCGATCCACGATCCGACTTCCCTGGACCGCCAGGGCGACGACGCCGGCGTCCAGTACCGGTCCGTCATTTTCTATCGCGGTGACGCGCAGCGCCAGGCCGCCGAGCAAACCATTCGCGAGCTCGACGCAGAGAAGATCTGGCCGGCGCCCATCGTCACCGAAGTGCGTGCGGCCGGAACTTTCTACCCCGCCGAGAACTACCATCGGGACTATTTCCGCAACCATTCCAGCCAACCTTACTGCGCGTTCGTCGTCGCGCCCAAGGTGCGCAAGTTCCGCGAAAAGTTCGCGGCCAAATTGCGGAAAGAGGTTTGAGGCGAAAATGCGACTGGCGATTCTCTCCGACATTCACGACAACGTGTGGAAGCTTGGCGGCGCGCTCGCGTCGCTCGGCGGCGTGGACGCCATGATCTGCTGCGGCGACTTGTGTTCGCCCTTCATCGTCCACCAGTTGGGCCGCGGATTCTCGGGCCCCATCCACGTCATCTTCGGCAACAACGATGGCGACCTGTTCCGCATCGCAGCCAACGCCGCCAAGTATCCGCACATCAAGATCCATGGCGAGATGCTGCGCGGCGAATTTGCGGGCAAGCGCATCGCCGCCAACCACTACGACAACATTGCGCGCTCGATCGCCGCCTCGGGCGAGTACGACGTTGTGTGCTACGGCCACAATCATATCTATGACGTGAGCCGCGCCGGCCGCACGCTTGCCATCAATCCCGGCGCCATCATGGGCGCCACCTTCGCCGCCGATGGCAGCCGCACCGACGTCCCCTCCACGTTCGTCGTCTACGATACGGACACCGGCACGGCGCAACGCTTCGAAGTTACATAGGGCATGGGTGGGGCATGCTTTAGCTTGCCTTTTGGGCGCGGCGGGCGAGCCATACCGATAAGGAATGAGCGAGACCACCGGCCGCCGTCAGCGCGGAAGTGCGGGCCCGGTTTTCGCTGCCGGCCAAGCCTTCGATTAGCAGGTTCTCGATTTGCCGAACCGCTGGAGGAGAACGCGGGCGGAGCGGTTCCTCTTTAGCTCTGGCGAGCACGCGCACTGAACAGCGCGCCTGCCTTTGATATCCTGGATATACCGCATGCCATCCAAAGTCACCGTATTCAGCAATGGCCCGATTCGCGTTGAGGGCGAGTTTGAGATCGTGGACCCCAACGGCAACGTCTTCGGGCTCGCCGGCCGCACGACCATCGGGCTGTGCCGCTGCGGGCACTCCGCCAACAAACCGTTTTGCGACGGATCGCACAAAACCACAGGCTTCACCGATGCCGTGGTCGCGCGCGAATTGCCGCCCGCCAAGCCCAAGCTGTAATCGGCGCCCCCCAATGGCGCACGACTGTCGTCCTGCGAAGGAGACCTACACCGCCTGCCGTCGCGTCCTGCCGAGCAGTTCTTCGGCGCGCTCGAGCGCTCTCCGTTCGGCCTCTTCGCGCGTGGTTCCAGTGGCGCGCGCCAGCGCCGCGCCGGGCGATACATTGTCGGCTTTGGCGTGCCACTGGATCCCCAGCCGGTAACTGGCCACGTTCACCGGCCAGCCCGCCAACTCCAGCCGGCGCTCCGCGTATTCTTCCGCTCTCATCCCCTCGCCCCCGCTGCCTTGGCCGGGGCTCCGCGTTCCACGTTGGCGCCCACCAGGTTGCCCCACTCGGTCCACGAACCGTCATAGTTCTTCACGTCGCGGAAACCCAGCAGGTATTTCAGCACGAACCAGGTGTGACTCGATCGTTCGCCGATGCGGCAGTAAGCGATCACCGGCTTAGAATCGTCCACGCCCTCGCCTGCGTACAGCTGGCGCAGTTCGTCCGCCGATTTGAACGTGCCGTCGTCGTTCGCCGCCTTTGCCCACGGGATGCTCCGTGCGCCCGGCACGTGGCCGCCGCGCTGGCAGGTCTCGGGCAGCCCCGGAGGCGCCAGAATTTCGCCCGTGAACTCCTGCGGGCTGCGCACGTCCACCAGCGCCGCCGCGCCGCGCGCCGAAGCCGCTTGCACCTCCGGCAGAAACGCCCGCAGCGCCACGTCCGGCTCCTTTGCCGTGTAATTGGCGGACTTCACCTTGGGCGACTCGGTCGAAAGCTCGCGGCCTTCGGCAAGCCATTTCTTGCGGCCGCCATTCATCAGCCGCACGTCGCGGTGGCCGTAAATCTTGGCCTGCCACAGCGCCCACGCCGCGAACCAGTTGTTGTTGTCGCCGTAAATGACAAGCGTCGTGTCCGGCGTCACCCCGGAGCGCTCCATCAGCTCTTCGAACTGCTGCCGGGAAAGAATGTCGCGCCGCACGGTGTCGCACAATTGCGTGTTCCATGCCCAGGCTATCGCGCCCGGTACGTGTCCTTCGTCGTAGGCCTTGGTATCGACGTCCACCTCCACTATGCGAACGCCCTCGTCTTTTGCGTGTTTGGCGACCCAGTCGGTGGTCACCAGTGTTTCCGGATGGGCATACTCGGCCATGGAAACCTCCTCTCCAAGAAATCTACCGCAATTATATCGGAATTCTTGACATGCCTGCCGATGGGGCGACGCGATACCATGAAATCGTCATGCTTGCGCGCGTGCTGCTACGTTTCGCCGGAATCCGCAGGCCGGGCTTCGACTCGTGCCTGGCGGCAGCCCTGTTGGGCCTCTTTTCAGTTGGCGTTCTGTTTTCGCAAGCGGCCGCGGACCCCGCCGCGATCGCGCGAAAGGCGCTCGACCTTCTGCTGGCGCAGAATTATCCCGAGTTTGCCGCGCTGGCGTCGCCACAGCTCAAAACCAACCTGAATGAACAGTCCTTCGGTAAGCTGGGCGCCGAGATCAAGGGCTGGGGTGCGGTTGAAAAGATCGGCGAGCCGGTGGTCGAGGCAATGGGTCCAACCAAGGTGGTCACCATCCCGGTTTCCTTCGCCGAGAAAAACATCAAAGCGCGTTTCGCCATCAATGTTTCCGGGCAGGTTTCGGTTATGTACCTGATGCCCGGCGAGGCGGAGTGGACGCGTCCGGCTTACAGCAAGCCGGATTCGTTTACGGAACGCGCCGTGACCTTCGGCGACGACGAATGGAAACTGCCCGGCACCCTGGCCGTACCCAAAGGCGCCGGTCCGTTTCCGGCCGTGCTGCTGGTGCAGGATTTCGGGCCGAAGGACCGCGACGATTCGCACGCCGTCATCACCAAACCGTTCCGCGATCTTTCCGACGGCCTGGCCTCGCGCGGCGTGGTGGTGCTGCGCTATGAGAAGCGCATCCGGCAATACGCCGGACGCATGTCCGGCAAGCCGTACACGGCCGACGACGAAACCGTGGACGATGCCGTCGCCGCGCTGGCCTTCCTGCGCGGGCAATCCGCGGTCGATCCCAAGCAGGTCTATCTGGTGGGCCACGGTCTGGGCGGCTATCTGGCGCCGCGCATTGCCGCCGAAGACACCAAATTGGCAGGCATGGTTGTCATGGCGGCCAATCAGCGGCCGCTGGAAGATCTGATGCTCGATGAGTTGATGACGCTCGGCATCACAGGCAAGAACCTGGAGCAAGCCAAAGCGGCCGTGGCGCGAGTTAAGAGCCTGGAACAAAACGACGCCGACGCGCCGGCGATTCTCGGGCTGGCCGCCGCCTATTGGCTGGACCTCAAGGGTTACGACCCCGCGGCCGAAGCCAAGAAGCTGACCATCCCCATTCTGATCTTGTATGGCGAGCGTGATTTCCAGGTGCCGAAAGTCGATTTCGACCTGTGGAAGAGCGGGCTCGCCGGCCGCAAGAATGTCACTGCCCGCAGTTACCCCGCGCTGAATCACGCGTTCGTCGCCGGCTCCGGCCCCAGCACCGAGAAGGAATACGAAAAGCCCGGCCATGTGGCCCCCGAAGTGGTGGACGATATCGCGAAGTTCGTGGGGAAATAGCGGAGTACATCATTTCGCACATTCGCTAACGCATTCGTCTACCGCCCCCCACCTCACTCGCCGATCCGGTAGATAGTCATGCCGGAGAGCAGCTTGGGGTAGAAGTCGGTGGACTTTTGGGGCATCACGCCGCCCGAGAAACTGGTGTCGGCGACCTGCTGGATGGAAGTTGGCCGCAGCAGGAATGCGATCTGCGCCGCGCCGCCGCGGGCTTCGGCGATAGCCGGCTCGATACCGCGGATGTAGCGCAGGTACTTTTCGTCGCGGACGGCCTCTTCGCCGATGCCGAGCGCTTTCGCGAGCAGGCGTTCGTGCAGCACGCGCACGTCGAGCTCGCCGGCCGGGTGCAGCGATTGGAGCAGGAACAGGCGGGCGCCCATGGCTGCGCCGATGACGGTGGGGCCGGCGGGCCGCTCCCAGGCGCGCTGCAACTCGTCGAGCGAGCCGATCTCCACGACGCGGAAATCGGCGGCGGCGCGGCCGAGAAAGCCGTCGGGCAATTGGCCCGCATCGAGGCCGCTCACCAGCCTGTGCGTGGCCAGGATCTTCAGTCCCGGCGAGTACATGTTAACGAAGGTCATCATCACGTGGTCGGCGCCTGCGAGCCGGGGGTTCTCGTTGCGGAAGGCGAGGGCGGTCTCGTAGCGGTGATGGCCGTCGGCGATGAGCAGCTTCTTATCGGCCATCAATTCCTGGACCCGGTCCGCGCCGGCGATGCGCCACATGCGATGGCCGACGCCGTACTCGTCGGTGACTTCGGCGAGGGGCGCAGCCTGGGCGGCTTCCTCGAGCAGGGCATCGATCGCGCCGGTGCGGTCGGGATAGAGCATGAAAATCTGGCCGAAGTGGGCGTGAGTGTGGCGCAGCAGCTCCAGGCGATCCTTCTTGGGACCGGCCAGCGTCTGCTCATGGCGGTACACGACGCCGGCGGAGTAATCTTCCACCGCGCCGAGCGCAATGAAGCCCTTGCGCGTCAGGCGCGCGCCGGAATCGGGAACGGTGAAGTCCTGGAAGTAAGGGAAGATAGCGGGCCCGGCGTCGCGAGCCAGTATGCCGCGCGCAATCCAGTCGTTCAAATAAGCCGCGGCGCGGGTATAGACGTTCGCGGCTTGGTTATCTTCGGGCTTGCGCTCGCCGAGGATGAGGCGCACCAGGTTGTAAGGGCTGAGCGACAGATAGCGCGCCTGCATGGCGGGCGAAATCTTGTCATACGGCTGCGTCACCAGGCTGGCGAGCGGGCCGGCTTGTGCGGTGTACCGCAAGGCTTGGAAAGGATAGATTTTGGCCAAGCCCCAAGATAACAGCTACGCCACCAGCCACGCCACCAGCTACGGTTTCGGCGTTACCACCGGCAGGTCGGGCTCGCGTCCCACCTGGCCGGTCATGGCCTCGTCGAGAGTCACATCGTAATCGTCCAGGATCTTGCCCAGCGATTGGTCCATGCTGGTGCGGGCGCTCTGGAGCTGATTGAGCGCATCGACCTCGGAGAGGCGGCGGGTGGTATCGTCGCGCTGGGCGATCATCACGTCGAGAATGGTGGCGGTGCCGAGATCGTACTTGCGGCGCGTGCCGGCCAGCGTCTCGTCGGCGAGCTTGCGGGAGACGGCGCTGGTCTCATAAGCGGCGCGGGCGTTGCGCAACGCGGTCCAGTTATTCATCACCGCCAGCTTGATGCTGTTGTGAAGCTGACGGTCCTGGATTTCCGATTGCCGGTAGCTGAGCTCGGCGGTGATCTGGTCGGCCTGCGCGGAGCGGTTGCGAATGGGGACCGTCAAAGTGAAGGCGATGTTATAGTTGGGGAACTTGCGGTCGAAGATCTGGCCGAGTGTAGTGCCGTAACCGCCGAGCAGGGACGAATTGAGGTCGCTGGCGGTCAGCGGCCGGTACCCGACGATCTGCTGGCTGCCGTTCAATATCGGCACCTGGACGGCGCTGTTCACGCTGCCGGCCTGGCCGTTATTGGCTAAGGTTGCCGAAACCGAGAGCGTCGGCAGCAGGTTGTTCTTGGTGCCGAGCAGGTCCAGGCGCGCGTTTTCCAGGGTAATCTGGTTCTGCTCGATCTCGGGCCGGTGGGCGATGGCCTCGGCGACCAGGTCCTGCCACGGAATCACCGCCTCCTGCGGTGGAACGTCGATGTGATCGGTGGGAACGATGCGCGCGGTAGCGATGGCCGGAGTATCCAGTCCGCTGCGCGTGATGTAGTTCTTGAGGATCATCTCCTGCTGCAGAACCTGGCTTTCGCGCTGCACCACGTCCTGTTGGGCGGCCTTCATATCGGCTTCGGCCTGGATGATGTCGATGGGTGCGATGGCGCCCAGGTCGGCGCGCTTCTTGTTGTCTTCGTAAAGCTGGGTGTCGAGCTGCAGAGTCTGCTGGCTCACTTTGAGTTCATCGTTGAAGGTCACCAGAGCCCAGTACAGGTTCACCACGCCGGCCACGGTCGCGATGGCCTGGTTCTTGACGGTGAGGTCGCCGGCCTTGAGGCTGTTTTGCGCCTTGTGGAGAGACCGCTTGTTCACGGCCAGACCGAATCCATTGAGCAGGTTCTGGGAAATGGAAAGAGAAAGGGTGCCGGTGTCAATCGGATTGTACAGAGCGGTGACGGCGTTCTGCGTGGAGTCGAAGACGCTGCTCATGCCGAGCGATACGGTAGTCCCGGTCCAAAAGCCTTGTTGCACACCGTAGACCAGGTTCTTGAACTGCTGCACAAAGAAGTCGGTGCCGGTGAACTCTGTGGAAGTCTCGATGGCGGTGGAATGGTAGAATCCGCCGGCGATATAGAAGTAGGGGTCCGTATTGGGAATGGTGGAACCGGCCAACTGCACGCTTAGGCCGCTGAGCACACCGCTGTTGGCGCTGCCGCCGCTGGTAGTGCCGCCGGCGGAATTGACCTGCGAGGCTCCCGAAAGGACACCGAGCGAGGCCGAGCTGGGAGCCTGGGTGACGGCGGTGGAAAAGTTGCGCAGCAACTGTCCGGCGCTGGCGCGCTGTAAGTCCGACAGCGCCAGCTTGGGCTGATAGCGGACCGATTCGAGGTCGAGGTTGTTTTCGAGCGCCAGCGCGATGGCATCGCGTAGCGACAGGTAAATGGAGCCGGCGCGCATCAGCTTGTCGATGCGGGGAGAATCGGCAAAAGAAACCGCGCTCACCGTGTGGGCGCGGAAGGGCTGGGTCATCCCGGCAAACATACCGTGGCTGGGATTCTGGGCGAACGACTGCGTTTGCCCGAATCCGGGCAGGGCTACAAGGGCGCAGAGCAAGAGAGCGACAATCGGCTGAACGCGAAGCATAGTTAGAATCGAGACCTCGATAGGATTAAGTTGCGGCAATTTCGCCGCCATCGCATTTTCCGCTGCGAGTGCTTCCCTCGGTCATACGAAGCACAAGCTGCGGCAGTTCGGAAAACTTGGGCGCTGTCCGGTTCTGGGACATTACGAATGGCGAGCGAACAGCCAACCACATCCCATATTAGACGCTGGCAAAGGGGGTTTTTTACCAGGATGTGCGCGCCGGGTTGAAGGGCAGCGCTGGCGGCGTTGCGACGCTTGGCCCGTTCGGCCGGCGTAGGATTCTGGTGCATGGTGAATTCGATTACAATAGCTTCAGCCCTCAGGAACCTGCCGCCGATCCAAGTGGGGCGCGAGTTCTCGCGCGGTAGGCTGGGCGACTGACGAAACTATGCGTAAGGTGCCATTCGCGGAATCGCTGCGCATCATTGGCCGCGGCACGCGCAACTGGGTGACCGGCCGTCCGCTGGTGGTGTCTTTCGAGGTGACCGACGCTTGCACGTGCGATTGCAAGCACTGCGACCATGGCGGCCCGCGCGACCAATCCCGCAATTTGCAGGCCTCCGACTATCGCCGTTATATGGACGCGCTGCGGCCGTGCGTGGTGCAGGTTTCTGGCGGCGAACCGTTGATGCGGCCGGACCTGACCGGGATCGTGCGCAATATCCAGTGCGGCAACGGCGTGCCGTACACAATTCTGGTCTCCAACTGGTCGCTGATGACGGAGAAGCGCTATCTCGACCTGCGCGAAGCGGGGGTGGACCAGTTTTCGGTGAGCCTGGATTTTCCCGACGAGCGCCACGACCGGTTCCGCGTCCATCCCGGCCTTTATGCGCACCTGGAAGGCCTGATTCCGAAGCTGGCCGCGCTGGGGCACGACGACATCGTCCTCAATTCCTGTATCACCAGCGAGAACGTGGGCGAGATCAATGCCATCGCCGACAAGGCCCGCGCCTGGGGCGTCAACCTTTGTTACAGCGCCTACTCGGCGCGGCGGACGGGCTGCCGCGACTTCCTGTTGAACTCGCCGGAGCAACTGGCGGCGCTCAACCGCGAGCTCGACCGCGTGGAGCGGCGCCGCGACGAGACCAACTGGATCGTCAACGCTCCGACCACGCTGGCCGCCACGCGCCGCTATTTCGAACGCGCCATCGCGCCGGGCTGCAAGGCCGGCCTGCGCTTCCTGGTGGTGACGGCCGATGGCGCCCTGCAGCCATGCTCGATGCAGTTCGGCAAGTATCGGCTCGAGGACCGCGCGCAAATGGTGGAAGAGTTCGCGCGCCACAACGCCTGCGACGAGTGCTACGTCTCCATCCGCTCCTACTTAGACAAAACCTTCCCGCAACTGCTGCGCGAAAACGTCCGCGAGTTCCTGTCGGTGAAAGCGCGGTAAGGGAAAGGTCCGATGAAGACCGGAAGGCTGACTCTTGAAGAGCTTGTTGGGGCGTTCCGCGCGCTGGGTGGCGAGGCGGATTGGTGTGACATTCGGACCCGAATTGCGGGTGGACGCCAGCATTCGATCAAGCCTTACAAAACCAAAGCCAGCTATGAGGGGTCGCTGAAGCAACTGCTCTACGAGCGTTGCCCCGGCTCCGGAAAGTACAGGGGCGACGAAAAATTCAAAAAGGTAAGGGACTCGCGGTACCGCCTTCTGGATTTCAACCTGAGCAGCACAGTTTCGTCGGAAGAGAGGCCCTCCGAGCCAGGCGACCTGGAGGATGCGCTCCGTCGATCTCGAGAGATTAGCGAGTCCAAGAGAGATGCAACACTCGTCGCCCAAATCAAGACGATGTACGGGTCGCAGTGCCAGCTCTGCAGGAAGAAGCTACGGCTTCCCTCCGGCGAATTCTACGCCGAGGCGCATCACGTGCGCGGCCTGGGCGACGGAGGCCCAGATCGTCTCTCGAACATGCTGTGCGTGTGCCCCGACTGCCATGCGCTGCTCGATCTCAAAGCCGTAGACATACCGCGCGCGACGCTCATCGTGAACGCGAGCCACGGCCTGGCGCAAGAGTTCTTGGACTGGCACAACGCGCGATACAAGGAACGATGGCCAGTGTCCCCGCGCACAGCCCAGGGATCACTTACGCCAGCTTCTCCAGCAACTCCACGTCCCTGACCAGCATATCGCCAAAGACGTCGCCTAAGTCACGGCCGCTTTTCTCGGCGATGCGCGCCAAACGCTTCTGCAACTTGCCGTCAAGGTAGATAGGCAGGCGCAGGTGCGCATTTTTCCGGCAAAACTTGCTTCGCCCGGCCTTTGTAAAGTCGTAATGTGGCTTCATTGTTCGAGTCCCCGATACTGCGCGGCCTCTCGCCGGGAATTCCGGAGGGCCTTCGCGGGGTCCCACTCGAACCGATATTCGGATTGCCGCTCCACCCAAGGATTGTCTCACGAAGTCCGCGTTCCGTCCCACGACGCCGGTGATATACTCGCGTGGTGGAGATCAAAGTCATGAAAACGGTTCTTGCACTGGCTTATTCCTTGCTGCTCGCGCTGGCGCTGCCATTGGCCGCGCAGCAATCCGGTACTCTCAAAGTCAAAGTCGATCCCGGCCGCGCCGGAGTGTTTCTGGACGGCAAGTATCTCGGACCGGCATCGAACTTCGGCATGACCCGCACCTACACCGTAGCCGCCGGCGAACACGAACTGAAACTCGTTGACCCGCGCTATCAGGAAACCGTCACCAAGGTGACCATAGCAGCCGGCAAGAAAAACGTTGTAACGGAGAAGATGACGGCGCTCCCGGTTCCCAAGCCGCCCTTCGGCACTATCCGGACGCACAGCGCCGACAAATACGCCGCGGTTTACATCAATGGCAAATACTATGGCCACAACGACGAGTTCGACAACTTCGCGCAAGGCCTGCTGCTGCCTCCGGGCCAATACGAAGTCCGCATCGAGCCTGCCAGCGGCGCACCCGCGGTGAAGAGCGTCACGGTAGTCGCCAACCAGACCGTGGTCGTCCAGTAGCCGGCCGCCGCCTTATCTTAAGGTGGTGCTTATCTAAGACGGGCTAAAGCACGCCCCACCAATACTATGCAAGCCATTGGTGGGGCATGCTTTAGCTTGCCCGTGCCTGCCAGGAACTGCGCGCCTGCGAGCCTGATACTTTTAGGTCGCTCGGATCATCAAATGCCCAGCCAATCGGGATGGCTGTGAGATTGGCGTGCGATCCATCACTATCCGTCGGCTCAACTCCGCGGCGGATTTGATATATTGACGACACGAAATCGGCGCGAGGGAAGGCCATTCAACCAAATGACGAAAGGAAGGTGTCTCAGGTGAGCTCGAAGAAAGACCCTGGCCGCTCCCGGCAGGCCAAAGCCGGCTATTCGCGGCGCGGGTTCATCCGCGGCGTGGGAATCGGCAGCGGCGCGCTGGGAGCGGGGCTGCTCGATAAAACAGCGGAAGCCGCGCCGGCGGCCGGCATCGCCGGTCCGGGCCCGGTGCCTATCACGCTCCACATCAACGGCAAACCGGTGAACCTGACGGTAGAGCCACGCGTCACCCTGCTGGACGCGCTGCGCAACCGGCTGGATCTGACCGGCGCCAAGCGCGTCTGCGACCGCGGCACTTGCGGCGCCTGCACGGTGCTGATGAATGGAAAGAGCGTCTACTCGTGCAGCGTGCTGGCCATCGACGCGCAGGGCAAGGCGATCGAAACCATCGAGGGCATCGCCGAGCCCGGCAAGCTGCACCCGGTCTCGGCCGCATTCTGGAATCACGACGCCCAGCAGTGCGGCTATTGCACGCCGGGTTTCGTGATGGCGGCCAAAGGATTCCTGGCCGAGCATCCCAACCCTAATCTCAAAGAAGTGGAACACGGACTGGGCGGCAACCTGTGCCGCTGCGGCACGTACATGGGGGTGCGCCAGGCGGTGCTCGAAGCCGCTAAGAACCTGAAGGCGCAAGGAGGCAAGAATGGCTAACACGCCGGATTATAGCTGGCCTCCCATGGAAGCCCGCAAGGTAATCGGCCAGTCGCCGAAGCGCCTGGACGGCCCGGCCAAAGCCAGCGGCCGCGCGCGCTATTCGTCCGATCAGAATCCGAAGGACCTGCTTTTCGCCGTCTACCTCACCTGCCCGCACGCGCACGCACGGGTCACCAGCGTGGACACGGGCGCGGCGGAGAAGATCCAAGGCGTGACTGCGGTGCACGTGGTGTCGCCGGCGGGAACCGAAATTCAGTGGCAGGGCACCGAGGTGGCCGCGGTAGCCGCGGTGACCGAAGAGATTGCGCGCGATGCGGTGCGCGCCATCCGGGTGGTCTACGAGGTGCTGCCGCACCTGGTGAAAGAAGAAGACGTGGTGCAGGCCGGCGCGCGCGCCAAGGCCGCCGGCGAGGTTCTCAAAGGCGACCCGGATGCGGCCTTTCAGCAAGCCGCGGTGGTTTCCGAGGGCCACTACGGCATCCCGGTGATCACGCACTGCTGCCTGGAAACGCACGGCCAGACCATTCAGTGGCAAGGCGACAACGTCTGGGTGTGGCCTTCGACGCAGGACGTGACTCATTATGCCGGGCAGCTCGGCCAGAACCTGAAGGTCCCGGCCGCCAACATCAAGGTGAAGATGGACTATATCGGCGGCGGTTTCGGGTCGAAGTTTTCGCCTGATGGCTGGGGCGAAACGGGTGCGCGGCTCTCGCAGAAATCCGGCGGGCGGCCGGTGAAGCTGTTCCTCGACCGCGAAACCGAGCAGCGCATCGCCGGCAATCGCCCATCGGCTTTCGCCGATATCAAAATTGGCGGCGGCAAGGACGGCACCATCACGGCGTGGGAGTCGCACTCCTGGGCCACCGGCGGCTTCACCGGAGGCGGTTCGCCTCCGCTGCCGTATATCCTGGACGACTCGAATCACCCGATCCCCAATAAGCGGCTGGTCCACACAGCGGTCTCGACCAACACCGGTCCCTTCCGCGCGTGGCGCGCGCCGAACAACCAGCAGGCTGCGTATCTGACTTGCAGCGCGATCGAGGATTTTGCGGCCAAAGCCGGCCTGGATCCGCTGGAAGTTTTCAAGCTCAACCTGCAGTATGCGCCCAAAGTTCGCCAGGAACTTTACCAGTACCAGTTCGATAAAGCGGCAGAACTGTCCGATTGGAAGAACTGCTGGAAGCCGCGCGGCCAAAACGGTGCGGGGCCGGTGAAGCGAGGTCTGGGCCTGGGCTTCAGCGCCTGGGGTGGAGGCGGCCATACCAGCCAATGCAAGGTGACGCTGCACGCCGACGGCTCGGTGCAGGTGGATATCGGCACCCAGGACCTGGGCACGGGAACGCGCACGGTCATCACCCAGGTAGCGGCGGAAACGCTGGGGCTGCCGATGGCGGCAATTAAGCTGGCTATCGGCTCCAACGATCTGCCGCCAGACAGCGCGTCGGGCGGTTCCACCACCGTGGGCGGAGTATCCGCTTCCACCCGCAAGGCAGCCGTGAATGCGCTGGCCAAGCTGTTCGACGCGGTGGCGCCGGCGCTGGGGGCCAGCGCCGATCAACTGGAAGCGGCGGACGGCCAGATCCGCGTGAAGGGCAGTCCCTCGAAGAGCCTCACCTGGGCCGCGGCCTGCAAGAAGATCGGCGCCGCCGGGGTGATCTCCGAAACCGGCGCCAACGATCAACGCAATCCCCAGGGGCTGATCTCCTCCGGCACCGGCGGCGTGCAGGTAGCCGACGTTTCGGTGGATGCCGAAACCGGCATCGTGAAGATCAACCGCTACGTGGCCGTGCAGGATTGCGGTCTCATCATCAACCCCCGCCTGGCGGAGAGCCAGGTTTACGGCGCCATCATTATGGGCATCTCGACGGCCCTGTTTGAGCGGCGCTTCATGGACGCCGCGACCGGCGCCATGCTGAACGCCGACATGGAGTTTTACAAGCTGGCGGGCATTGGCGATATCGGCGACATCGTGGTGCACATGGACATCCGGCCGGAAAACGACAAGCGCGGCGTGATCGGACTGGGTGAGCCTCCGGCCATTGCGATCTGCGCGGCAGTGGGCAATGCGGTAGCCAACGCGATCGGCGTGCGCGTGCCGCACATCCCGATGACCCCGGATCACGTGCTGGATGCGCTGGAAGGGAGGAACGCGTAATGCAAGCCTTCGAATACTCGAATCCGGCGAGCCTGAAGGAAGCCACCGGGCTGCTGGCGGCTTCCTGGGGCGAGGCCGACGTGCTGGCCGGCGGCACCGATCTGCTCAGCCTGATGAAAGAGTCTCTGCAAACGCCCAAGCGGGTGGTGAACATCAAATCGATCCATGAATTGGGCGGCATCAGCCGCACCGCGGCCGGCTTGCGCATCGGCGCCACTGTCACCATGGACGAGCTGGCCAGGAGCGCGGAAGTGCGCGGCGGGTACCAGGCGCTGGCCGATGCGGCGGCCGGCATCCCCAGCCCGCAGATCCGCCACATGGGGACCGTGGGCGGCGATCTGTGCCAGCGTCCGCGCTGCTGGTATTACCGGCAGGGCTTCGGGCTGCTGGCGATGAAGGACGGCAAGTCGCTCGTTGTCGGCGGCGAAAACCTGTATCATGCCATCTTCGGTGGCGGCCCGGCTTACTTCGTCAGCGCCTCCAGCCTGGGCCCGGCGCTGATCGCACTGGAAGCCAAAGTGAAGCTGGTTTCCGCCAAGGGCTCGCGCGAAATTCCCGTGAAGGATTTCTTCGTTGCGCCGCGGGACGAAAACACGCGCGAGATCGCCTTGCGGCCGGATGAGATCCTCACCGAGATCCTGGTTCCCGCCGCAGCGACGCATTCGGCGACCTATGAAGTGCGGCAGAAGGAAGCGCTCGATTGGCCGCTGGCCGCCGCTTCAGTGGCGATCCACATGAAAGGCCCCGTGGTTGGTTCGGCGCGGATCGTGCTCGGCCACGTGGCACCGACACCTTGGGATGCCACGGCGGCAGGCGTTTGGCTGGCGGGCAAGACCATCACCGTCGAAACCGCCGAAGCCGCGGGCAAAGCCGCGGTCGAGGGCGCACAGCCGCTCAGCCATAATGCCTACAAAGTGACGCTGGCCAAAACGGCGGTCAAGCGGGCGCTACTGGCAGCGGCGAAAGTGAGGGCGTGAAAGTGGAATCCTTATCCGTGATCGGCACGCGTTGCGAGAAGCTGCGCTGGAAAGGTATGTTCGTGCAGGCCGTGTGGGAGGACCCCACGCTACAGCACTCCGACGACCGCGCCTTCTGGTGCCAGCACACTTTCAAGTGCCTGGGCCCGGACGGCCAGCCCGTCGGCGAAGAGGAATGCGCCCCGGGACGGGCGTGTTACGAGGAGTTGTAGGCGGGCGCGCCGAATTGGGCCTCACCGCCTTACCGGAGCGCTTGATGCCGGTGAGGCGTCGAACACCCGGGACCCGCCTGTCGCGCCGCGGCGGCTTGGTGCCGCCGAATACGCCGTGCGGCGCCGAGGACTTGGCCGGCGCCTCAAAGGCGGGCGATGACCGCGCGGTGCCGTTCCGAAATGGCGCGTCCGGTTCAGCGACTCGGCCATTGAACAAGTCGAGGCCCCGCCCGCAGCGCAGCTTCCGTGCCGCTCACTTTTGACCGTCCCGGACGACGGCGGGTCCCCGGTTGCCACGCCAACCCGGCCAGCAGGTTACATATTCCCGCCAGGTTTGGCGGCCGCGGCGGCGGGCTTGGCGGGCGCATCCGAAGGCGTGGCCGGCGGGTCCGCGGGTTTGGCGGGCCGGTCCGCAGCCTTGAGGCCGGCCTTGGCAAGGATCGCGTCCACGTACTCGCGGGTTTCCTGAAGGTCCGGCGCGCCGCCGGATTCGTCAGCCGTCTTTGGTCCGGCATTATAGGCGCCCAGAGCTTGGGGCAGATCGCCTTTATATTTCTCGAGGAGCTGCTTGAGGAAGCGGGCGCCGCCATCAAGATTTTGTTTGGGATCGAACGGGTTCGCGACACCCAGTTCGGCTGCGGTTTCCGGCATAAGCTGCATCAATCCCTGGGCTCCTTTGGCGGACACGGCACAAGGGCGGAATGCGGACTCCTGGCCGATCACGGCGCGGAGCAATTTGGGATCGAGGCCATGCTGTTTGGCGGCGTCTTCAATCAGCGGGTTGACCAGGTTGTCGTCCAGGGGTTCGCAACCCGGTGGCTCGGCCCCGTCGGGAGGTGGTTTGCCATCGAGCGGCATCAACCATAGCCCGAGGTTTTCCGCTTGTTTGCGAATGGCGGCCCGTTGCTGCGCGATGGCCGCTCCCTGCAGTTCCGCGGAGGTGGGAGGCGGTTTGGCGCTAACGGTGGCCGGCGGCGAATTTCCTGTGGCCGGTGGGGTTCCAGCGGCCGGCGTGTTGGACGCGGCGGGAACGTCCGGCACCGCAGGAGCTGGCGGAGTTTGCGCCGGCAGGCCGTCCGGGCCGCTACTCAGGAATATGAGAAGGACTGGGATGATCCAACAAGGAAACGCGGGCAGGTGTGCAAACGCCCCACGGAGATTTCGCGCCCCTGGCTTCGACGACCATCGCATACTGAACCATCTCTTCCAGCACAGTTATCGGCTGAAGCCGCGAATGGGAACAGGTGTGCCGGGCGAGGCCAGATGTGACCCGCGCGCCCACACGGAAAGGCGCGCCGGGGATAGCGTAACCTGTTGAAGGCAAAAACCCTTTACAATAGGTACTTATCTTGCCGAGGTTTTGTGAATGCGAATCCCAGCCGCTTTATGTCTATTCGTTTTGATGTGCTCCGCCGGAGCTTACGCGCAGGCAGTTGCCGGATTTGGAGCGATCACGGGAAAGGTGCGTGACATATACGGAGATGGCATCCCGGACACAACGGTGACCATCACCAACCGGGCGCTGGGATTGCGGCTGGTTTTGACGACGACCGACGACGGCGTATTCTACGCGCCCACGCTGGCGCCAGCCGCCGGCTACGCGGTGAAAGTGACGCGCAAAGGGTTTGTCGGCTGGGACGCGTCCAACCTGAGGGTGCCGGTGGGCGACACGGTGAACTTCCACATCACGCTGGAGCAGACCGCGCCAGGGGCGAAACCGCAAACCGCCAACGCGCCGGGTGTAGAGGACACCAAGAGCGGCGTCACCGATCTGATCAGCCGCGATGCGATTGCGGACTTGCCACTGAGCGGGCGGCGCGTGGAATCGTTGGTGGCGGAGGCGCCGCTGGCGACGCTGGGTGGAACGCCCGACACCATCGGTTTCCGCGGCATCCCTTCCTCGGACGTCGCGGTGGTGGATGGGTTGGACGCGAGCGACGGGTACTTTCTCAACAAGGCCGACCCGCTGCGTGTGTTTTCGGCCGAGGCGGTGGACAGCGTCCAGACGATCGCTTCCACGGCGTCGATCGAGTACAACGCCACCGGCGGCATTGCCAACGCGGCCACACGGACCGGCACCGAGGATTTTCACGGCGAGGTGTACGCGTTCTACCGCAACGGCAGTTTCGATTCGCCGGACCGGTACGATCCGGGTTTCCGGCCCGACGATAAACAGGAGACGGAGGGAGGGAACGCGGGCGGCCAAGCGATAGACCGGCTGTACTACTTCGTGAGCCTGGAAGCGTCGAGCGGCAGCTCGCAAGAGGTCAATCACATCACCAATCCGCTCATCGCCGATGCCAATAGCATTGCGGTGCTGCCCTCTCGCTGCGGCGCGCCGGCGACGTCGGTGCAATGCGCGGCGGCCGACAAGTTCATCCAGTCGCAGATGAACGCGATCGTGCCGGGCTCGCAAAAAACCTTTACCGGTCTGGCGCGCGCCGATTACCATTGGACCGAGCGCAACAGCTTCAGCCTGGTGGCGGACGCACAGCATTACCGCGCGCCCAACGGAGCGGACCAACTGGCCGTCTCGCCGGAAGGCGGCCTGCTGGGCGGCAACGGAAACTTGGGCGAGGAGGCGCGCTACGCGGATGCCGGCTGGACGTCGCAACCGGGATCGAATGTGGTCAACGAACTGCGCCTCGGGTGGTATAAGGACCGCATCTCAATGCTGCCGGAGACCCAACAGTGGCCTTCGACCGGCGGGCTGGGGTTGACGGTGGCCGGGGTGAGTCTGGGCGCGAATCCGAACTCTCCGGGCATCGTGCCCAGCGAGCAGCGCTATCAGCTCGCGGAGAATTTCACCGTGGCCGCAGGCGCCAACATCGTGCGTCTCGGCGTGGAAGCCGGGCGCGGCGAGGACCGGATCTACCAGGTGTACAATGAGGACGGCACATACGCCTACACCTCGCTGACGGCCTTCGCGCAGGACTTCAGCAACAACCGGACCAACGCCAAGGACTACACCCTGTTTACGCAGCAGTTCGGCAATCCGCTGCGCAGCCTGGGATCGAAATCGTTCGGGGTTTACGGGCAGGACGATTGGAAGGTTTCGCGCCGGCTGCAAGTGGAGCTTGGCCTGCGCTGGGACAAGGTGAAATTGCCGCAGCCCGATGAATACAACACCAGTTTCTTCCTGACCGAGTTTATCGCCTCGCCTAGCTTGACGCTGCAGCCGCGCGTCGGGTTTTCCTATCTGTGGAACGACCGCACGGTGGTTCGCGCCGGCTTCGGCACGTATTACACGCCGTTCCCGATGCAACTGATCGACGCGCTGTTTCTGGGCAATGGCTTGTACCAGACCAGCATCAGCGTGAACCCCTACCAGAGCGGCGCGCCGGTGTTTTCCAAGGTGGTCTCGAGCGCCACCACCATCCCCAACGCTACCAGTAACGTCGCATACGGCAATAGCAAGTTCCGCAATGAGAATCAACAGAGCGGAACGTTTTCGATCGAGCGCATTCTGGGCAAGGACACCAGGGTTACGATCAGCTACATTTACGGCCGCGGCTTGCATCTGTGGACAGCGGAAGATTTCAACCTGAATCCCTCGGCGATCGACGAGACGTACACGGTCGACAACGCCGCCGGCGCCGCCGTCAACTCGGTGACCTTGCCGATGTGGACCAGCAAGACCAGCGCGTTTTTCGGCCAGGCGTATAACGTCTTGAACAACGGAGCCTCGTGGTACAACGCCGGGGTGGCGCAATTCCGCAAGCGGATCTGGCACGGGCTGACGCTGAACGGTTCTTACACGTGGTCGCAGTTGCTGGACACCGAGAGCGGGCCACTGATATTCAACAGCGTCCCGCTGAGCACCTACAACGGCGACTACATTCTAGACAAGGGCAAATCGAATCTCGACCAGACGCAGCGTGGGGTGGTGGAATTGGTCTGGCAGCCAACGCTCACACGAAGCACGTCTTCGCTGGCGCGCTTCGCGCTGAACGGCTGGCAATTCTCTGGGATCGCGACGGTGGCGACGGGGTTGCCGGAAACGGCGTTGGTAGACGTCCAAGGCCAGCAGTTTACCGGCATCACGATGGTCTATACCAACTCGATGACCGGCAGCGGCGGATGGAATCGCATGCCACTGGACCAGATCAACAGCCTGTCGACAGGCGGCCAGCACCCGGTGAATGCGCGTCTCAGCCGCAGCCTGCCTTTCACGGACCGGTTCCGCGGCGAGCTGATGTTCGAGGCCTATAACGCGCTTAACTCGCAGTTCAATACCAGCGTGAACGATATTGCCTATATTGCTCAGAGGGGCGTATTAAAGCCGGTTCCCGGCGTGGGTGTGGGCAACGCGAGCTGGGGCCCGATGGACGGCACCAATGCGCGTCGGATGCAAGTGGCATTCCGGCTGGTGTTTTGAAGCGAGCTGGCCGCGCGGCGGGCGGGCCCCGGCAGGAAATCGGTTTTCGAGCCACGGATGAATACCGATGAGCACAGCTTAGGATTCTCGGTTTCGATCGGTGTTAATCGGCGCTTGCAACAGGTACCCCCTCTGCTATCCAAAAGTGACCAGGCGGTCTGTAGCTAAGTCCCGAAAGGCAGACGACCTGGAATCGCACCCCGGCTATTTCCGCCGCCGCTCCACAACGAAAGGAATACACGCGAGAATCAGAGTGGCAGCCACGTAGATGCAACCGATGGCAGCCACCTCCCACGCCCCTAGCCAGACGGGCTTGTTGGTTCCGATGCGCCGCAGTATCTCGGCAACGCCGACTTGGAGGAGCCGAGTCCAGTGGAAGGCTTCGAGAAAGCCACTCGGTTTGTGACCGAGGAGACCAGTGTAGTACGGGATTGCCACAAAGAGCATGCCGTACAGATCGAGCAAAGCAAATGCGCTGGCCAAAACACCGAGGACATAGGGACGGATGCGTGCAGGTGCGAGCGCACGCAGACCCGCAGCGGCGAGAACCGTCTCCGGCACTACCACCGCACAAAGATACCATCCCCCGGAGCTGGAAATCCCGTTCGCCAAGAAGGTCATCAGGACGTGGTACGCGAGACCCATACAGAAGAGCACGTACAAAACCGCCAGCACGGATAGCCGCCTGCGCGCAGGAACCCGCCGAACCCACGCAACAGCGACGCCGAGTATCGCCAGCACTGCCACGAGGGCAAACAAGTGATAGATCCACGCGCGTAGCTGGAGAAAGCTCCAACCTGCGAACCAGATGTGTGAGAAAAACGTGGAATCCAGCGCGCTCAACCAATTCACATTGGTCGCGTGGCGCAGGCGTTCGCCTAACGGCATGTGGCGGAGTGCGGCATCCTGAATAACCCCGGACAACGAGCCGGTGACTGCGATATTCCGTACATACCACCAGACTGAAATGGCGGCAGCCAGACCAAGCCCGCCGGCCGCGGAGAGCAGCCCCGTTCGGCGTTTCCAGACCGCCCACGCGAGCACCAGGATGAAGGCGGGCACGGCGGTCAAGAAAAACGCTTTGGTGAGAAGGCCGAGGCCTACCGCTACGCCCGCACAAGGAGCAGCCCCTTTCCTGCCATCCGCAACCCTCAGAAGAAGCACTGCTAGCACCGAGTAGAGCGCTATGGCAAGACCTGAATTCGCGACGCGAGCGGCATCGAACATCACTTCGGGCATCAGCGCGACGACGACGGCGGTGGCCAAAGCGGTCCCGGATGCGCCGGGAGTTGATTTGCCGGAGCTTGAATTCGCCTTAAAGACGCGCCGGGCGGCGGCCCAAGCTGCCGGCACCGCGGCCGACGCCAGCAAGAGGTTCACCAGCCTAAGTGCGAGGACTCGCGCGGGCAACGTCAGGTTGGCCAGCATGAAGTAGATGGGCGCCATTAGCCAGTAGCTCAAGGGCGGTTGCAGCGACTCGATCGGCACAAAGTTGACGGAATCCTGGGTTACGAGTGAGCGAGGTAGCGTTGCCAGTGAGTACTGGCGGCTGCGCCGTTCTTCGGGAGGAAGCCTCCAATAGGACTCGTACGTTTCGTGTACAGGTAGTTCCAACCGCAGCATCCACGGCATTGGGACCAGTGAGATTGAACGCTCTACTTCACGGCTCGCGCGAGTTTCAGGTGGCACAAACCACCCGCGGCCCGTAGCGATCCTCTGAACGTGCGCGAAGTGGGCGTATTCGTCGAAGCCCTCCCAGAGTGGCAGTGCAGCGCAGTAAAAAAACCCGCGAGCGATGAAACACACCCAAATGAAAAAGACAGCCACTGAGTTAGAACTGGAGGGCAATCTAAACTGATCCCGCCGGTCCTGGCGTATTGGATTCACTGTTCAAATGCTACCAGCCTCACCGGGCGGAAGGCGTGGGCAACGCCGTCGCGCGGTGCCCCGCGCACCCGGGCACTATGCCATTGGACCAGATCAACAGCCTGTCGACCGGCGGCCAGCGCCCGGTGAATGCGCGCCTTAGCCGTAGCATTCCTTTCACAAACCGGTACCGAGGCGAGCTGATGTTCGAAGCTTTTAACGCACTCAACTCGCAGTTCAATACCAGCGTGAACGACATTGCCTATACCGCGCAGTTGGGCGTGTTGAAGCCAGTTCCCGGCGTGGGTGTGGGCAACGCAAGCTGGGGCCCGATGGACGGCACCAATGCGCGGCGCGTGCAGGTGGCCTTTCGGCTGACGTTCTGAGGGGAGCGCGGAGCAGATCGGTTCCGAATGGCCGGTCAGCTCCTTAGAGCGGCCAGCATCTGAATCCCGTCGGGGGTGATGATGCTGATGTGCCCGACCCACGTCCTTTTCGCCGCTACAAGCGCTTGCACAAGTGGGCCGAGATTCTCCGGCGTCGCGGGATGAATCCGGAACAGGACAACACCGGATCGTTCGAGAGGAACCCGGCGCTGGAAGGCGATCTGCCAGAAGTCTTTGTCCAGCGTCAGTACGATGCGCGCTTCGGATTCGGCGAGGCTCAGAAGGACAACATCCTTCCATCCAGGGCAATCGGTCCGGGCCCAAAGGACATCGTGGCCATCGGCACGAAGCGCCTCGACAATCGACTTTGGAAAGTTCTCATCAGCCAGGATACGCATCTAGGCTGGGATCGGAAAGGCCTTGTATTCGTGGGCCAGGTAGCTGGCGTACGTTAGGCAAGCGAGGATGTCCTCGCGCGTCAGCCCAGGGTAGCTTGCCAGGATCTCGTTTTCTTTCTGGCCAGCAGCGAGGAGTTCGAGAATGAACTCGACAGCTAGCCGCGTCCCTCGAATTACGGGTTTGCCGGCTAGGACCTCGGGATCGACGACGATGCGCTCAGTAAGCGGCATAACCACAGTTTACCGCGTCACCACGCGGTTCGTGCCCGCGGCGCGAATCCCGTCCCAGAAGACACCCATGGGCGTTCATCCTTGCGGTCCGGACAAGTCGTTTCTTCCAGTCGGAACGTGAAGCGCCGGGCTTTGTGAAGTCAAGCTGACCCGCTGTCCAGAGCCGAATCGTGGCGCGCGCGTTGTTGTTGTGGCACGCCCCACTGCATTGTGGTGCTAATCTGAAGCGGAGGCCATTCTATGGTCGTCGGGGTTGCCAGGGAGATTAAGGACCACGAGACGCGGGTGGGGCTGGTCCCCAGCGGCGTCATCGCTTTGCGCGAGGCGGGGCATGAGGTGCTGGTGGAGGCGGGTGCTGGCGAAGGCAGTTCCATCTCCGATGAGGAATACGCGCACGCCGGCGCGCGGATTGTGGAAAGCGCCGCCGAGGTGTGGGTCAAGGCCGGCTTGGTCGCCAAAGTGAAGGAACCGCAACCGGCCGAGTATGCTTTCTTCCGGCCCGGGCTGGTGCTGTTCACGTACCTGCACCTGGCGCCACTGCCGGAGCTGACAAACCGTCTGCTCGAATCGAAGGTCAGCGGCGTGGCCTATGAGACTATTCGCGAGGCCGATGGCTCGCTGCCGCTGCTGACGCCAATGAGCGAAGTGGCCGGGCGGATGAGCGTGCAGGTGGGCGCGCAGTATCTCGAAAAGCCCAACGGCGGCCGCGGCATTCTGCTGGGCGGCGTGCCGGGCGTGGCGCCGGCCAACGCGGTAATTCTGGGCGGCGGCGTAGTAGGAACCAACGCCGCCAAGATGGCGCTGGGACTGGGCGCGCACGTCACCATCATCGACCGCAACCTGAACCGGCTGCGCGATCTCGACGACATTTTCAACGGCCAGGTGGTGACGCTAGCTTCCAATGCTCTGACGATCCGCGAGAACCTGAAAACCGCGGACCTGGTGGTGGGCGCGGTGCTGATTCCAGGCGCGTCGGCGCCCAAGCTGGTGAAGCGCGAAATGATCGCCGGCATGAAGCGCGGAGCGGTGATAGTGGATGTGGCCATCGATCAAGGCGGGTGCGCGGAGACGGCGCACGCAACGACCCACAGCGACCCCGTGTACATGGTGGATGGCGTGGTGCATTATTGCGTCTCCAACATGCCGGCGGCGGTGCCGCACACCTCTACTTTCGCTCTCACCAACGCCACTTTCCCTTTCCTGTTGGAACTGGTTAACCACGGCCTGGAGGCCGCCTGCGAAAGGCACGCCTCGCTGCGCGAGGGGGTCAACACCTACCAGGGTCATGTCACGCACCGCGGCGTGGCCGGATCGCAGGGCCGCCAGTGGTGCGCGTTGGCCGCGGTGGAGTAAGCTCGGGAGATGCCGTCGCCGGAAAAGTCCGAGGCCCCGCGGCCGCTGACTGCGTTGAGCGAGGATGAGAGGCTCTTCCAGTCCACCGTGCGAAAGTTCGCCCGCGAGGAGATCCGCCCGTACGTGCGCGAGATGGACGAGACGAGTGTCTTCCGCAAGGACATTCTGCGGCAGCTTTTTGCCATGGGCCTGATGGGCATCGAGATTCCGGAAGAATCTGGCGGGCAGGCCGGCACCTTTTTTCAGGCCATTCTGGCGGTGGAAGAGCTTTCCGCGGTGGACCCTTCGGCCGGCGTGATCGTAGATGTGCAGAATACGATCTGCAACAACGCCGTGCTGCGCTGGGGCGACGCCGCGCAAAAGGCCCGCTATCTTCCGCGGCTGGCGGAAAACACGGTGGCGTCCTATGCATTGTCCGAGGCCGGCGCCGGCTCCGACGCCTTCGCCCTGGCCACACGCGCGGAAGACCAGGGCAGCCATTTCCTGCTCAACGGCCGCAAATTGTGGATCACCAACGCCGCCGAGGCTGGCTTGTTCCTGTTGTTCGCCAACGCCAACCTGGCGGCCGGCTATAAGGGCATCACGGCGTTTCTGGTGGAGCGCGATTTCCCCGGCTTCCAGGTGGGCAAGAAGGAAGACAAGCTCGGACTACGCGCGTCATCCACCTGTGAGCTGATCCTCGATAACTGCCGCGTGCCGCGCGAGAACGTAGTGGGCGAAGTCGGCCAGGGATACAGGATCGCCATCGAATCGCTGAACGAAGGGCGCATCGGCATCGGCGCGCAGATGATTGGCCTCGCGCGGGCGGCGCTCGAACACGCGACTGCGTACGCTAAACAGCGCAAGCAGTTCGGCAAGGCTATTGCCGAATTCCAGGGAGTGCAGTTTGACCTGGCCAAGATGGCCACCGAAATCGAGGCCGCGCGACTGCTGGTGTACAACGCCGCACGCCTGCGCGACGCCGGGACGCCTTTTCTGGCGGAAGCCGCCATGGCCAAATACTACAGCTCCGAGGTGGCCGAACGGGCGGCATCCAAGGCCATCGAAATCCATGGCGGCGTGGGAGTTACCAGGGATTACCCGGTGGAGAAGCTGTACCGCGATGCCAAGATCGGCCGTATTTATGAGGGCACTGGCAACATCCAGTTGCTGACCATCGCCAAGAAACTGTTGAGCAAGTGACCACGTCTTGCAGTATATTGAGGGAAAATGCGAACACTCATTCTGTCTGCCGCACTGGCCGCGCTGAGTGTGCCCATCTGGGCCGCCGCTGCCGACACGGTCAATGCCGACGAGATCATCCGTAAGTTCGCCGCCAAGGAAGCCGAGTTCGCCGAGGCGCGCGGCGACTATACGTACCGCCAGAGCTTGAAGATGGAAGAACTGGATCCGGGTGGCAACCCCACCGGCGGGAAATGGGAGGAAATCGACGACATCATCTTCACGCCCGAAGGCAAGCGCATCGAGAAAGTGGTGTATGCGCCGGTAATTTCGCTGAAGAACATCGGTTTGACGCCTGAGGACGTGCAGGACCTGCGCGAGGTGCAGCCGTTCGTCCTCACCACCGCGGCGTTGCCGGAGTACGACATCAACTATCTGGGCAAGGAGAAAATCGACGAGATCGACTGCTACCTCTTTTCCGTGAAGCCCAAGAAACTGCTGCCCCACAAACGGTACTTCGAAGGCGAAGTGTGGGTGGACGATCGCGATCTGCAGATCGTCAAGACTTACGGCAAGGGCGTGGGCATCGCGAAGAACCAGGAGTTCCCGAAATTCGAGACCTACCGCGAGCAGATCGATGGTAAGTACTGGTTTCCCACCTACACTCACGCGGATGACACGCTGCGCTTCAAAGACATGAGCCAGCGCATTCGCATGGTGGTGAAATACCAGGATTACAAGCGCTTCGAGGGCAAGTCCACCATCAAGTACGGCGAAACAGTGGACAATTCCAAGACGCCGACGACCAAGAAATAGCCAAGCGTTCGGAGGCGAGCGTCTGTCGAAGGCCGCGCGGCCGAAGCTAACCGGTGCGTTGAGAATCACCCCTGCGCAGCTTCGGGAACAAGGGCCTGACCGCATCGTAGCCCCGACCGTTGGTAGCGGTTGGCGCGGTTGTTACTGAACGAGTCCACAGCGGGCATCGCGCGGACAAAGCCATCAAATTCTGCGAGAATTCTTTCCCGTCGGCCACTACATCCAGGGTGGTATGCGAGCCGCAATTCTAGTAGCGGCGTGCGCTCTGGCAACGGCGCAGACGCCCGACCCGGCCTACTCGCCGCTGGCTCGCGCGTACGCCGCGTTGCAGGCGCACGACTATGACGCCGCCGTGGCCGGCTTCACCCGCGCCATCGAGATCGCGCCGCAGCGCGCCTCCATCCGCAAAGACCTGGCCTACACCTATCTCAAGATCGGCGAAAACGACTTGGCGCGCGACCAGTTTCATGCCGCGATGACGATCGATTCCGCCGACCTCCAGGTGGCCATGGAGTACGCCTTCCTGTGCTACGAAAGCAAGCGGGAAGCCGAAGCGCGGCGCATCTTCGACCGCATCCGCCAAACCGGCAACGCGGAGGCCGAGCAGGCGTTTCAGAATATCGACCGGCCGCTGGCCGCCGCGATCGAGCGTTGGAAGAGCGCGCTGGCCGCCGGCCCCGACAATTTCAGCGCGCACTTCGAATTAGCCACGCTGGCCGAAGAGCGCGACGAGCTGCCGCTCGCCGCCGAACATTTCGAGAAGGCCTGGCGATTGCTCCCCAGCCGGCGCACCGTGCTGGTGGACCTGGGCCGCGTGTGGAAAGCCATCGGCCGCACCGATGACTCGATCGCCGCGCTGCTGGCCGCTTCCCGCGGCGGCGAGCCGCGTGCCGCCGAGCAGGCGCGCGAGCTGCTGCCCGACCGCTACCCCTTTGTTGCCGAATTCCGCCGCGCGCTCGCGCTCGATCCCCGCAACGGCGAGCTGCGGCGCGAACTCGGCTATCTGCTGCTGCGCATGGATCGCGAGCCGGAAGCCGAACAGGAGTTCCGCACGCTTACCGAAACCGCGCCGGACGACATGCTGGCCGCCACCCAGCTCGGCTTCCTGCTCTACGCGCGCGGCGATAAGCAGGCTGCCGCGCCGCTGTTCGATCGCGTGCTGGCCGGCCCGGACGAGGACCTGGCCAACCGCGTGCGCGCGGTGCTGCACATGCCGCAGGTGCTGGGCCGCCGCGCGCAGCAGGCGCCCGATTCGATCGACGCCAAAGTCATGGCCGAGCGCAGCATCAAGGCCGGCTATATGAAGGATGCGCTCAAATACCTGCAAGTGGCCCACGAAGACGACCCTGGCGATTTCGAGGCCATGCTCAAGCTCGGCTGGACCTATAACATCCTGCATCAGGACCCGGCCGCAGCCCGCTGGTTCGAGCTGGCACGCTACAGCCCCGACCCGAAGATCGCCGCCGAGGGCCGCCAGGCTTGGCGCAACCTGAGCGGCACGCTCAAGAAGTTCCGTACCACCTTTTGGATCTACCCGATTTATTCCACACGCTGGCACGACTTCTTCTCTTACGCGCAGGTCAAAACCGAGCTGCGCAACAAGACGCGCCTGCAGCCTTACCTGAGCGTGCGCTTCGTCGGCGATACGCGGGTGACGGTGGGCACCGTCACGCCGCTTTATCTTTCGGAAAGCTCGTTCATCGTGGCCGGCGGCGTGCGTATGCTGCCGTGGCACGGCGCTGGCGCATGGTTCGAAGCCGGCAGCGCCATGGACTACGCTACCGGCCACATTCTGCCCGACTACCGCGGCGGATTGAACTATGCGCACGGGATCGGCCGCTCGCTCAACTCCGAATCCTCCGGCTGGTTTGCCGACACCGCCGTGGACGCGGTCTTCATCAGCCGGTTCGGCAACGATTTCCTGGTGTACGACCAGTCGCGCTTCGGCTACTCGATGGGGCCGGCCGCGTTTCGCATGCAGCTCTTCTGGAACGGGAATCTCAATTTCGACGCCCAGCGGCAGATCTGGGCCAACTTTTTCGAAACCGGGCCGGGTGTGCGTTTCCGCGCGGCGTGGATGCCGTCCTCGCTGTACGTCACCACCAGCCTGTTGCGCGGCGCCTATCTGCTGAACGCTTATGGCGCCAGCCCGGCCACCTTCGGCGACTTCCGCTCGGGAATCTGGTATGCGTTTACTCGTTAGCGCGCTGCTCGCCGCCGCCGTCGCTTCGGCCGCTCCCCTGCCCTATTACTGCGTCCTGAACGCCGATGCCGGCGCGTGGCCGGAGATCCTCTCTTCGATCGGCCTGGTGCGGCAGCCGGCGAACATGGCGCATGTTTTCGTGGCGCGCACCGGCACGCCCGCTTCGAACGAGTGGAACGAGCGGGTGGAGCAGGGCGCCATCATGATCCTCGAAGGCGAGTCTTCGCTGGCTGAGATGTTCGGCTTTCGGCGCGGTGCTGGGTTCGTCAAGGTCGGCAGCCTGATCGACTTGCACCGCCCGGGCCTCGCCATTGTCTGGGAAAAGGGACTCGAACTGCCGGTCTTCGACCTGCCCGGCGGCGCTGTCGTGTTCGCCCGCGAGCGCTGGACCGGAACACCCATGATGGCGGGACTGCGGCGTGGCGCTGGGATTCTGCTGTGGGTGGCCGTGCCGCCCGGCGAGCGCGGCTACGAGCGCTTCCCATACCTCTTGCAAGCCTTGACCGATCTCGGCATGGAGCGGCCGTTTTCCTCCGCGCGCCTGTGGGCGTTCTTCGATTCCGCCTACCGTTCGCGCGTGGACCTGGATTACTTCGCGGCGCGCTGGCGCGCGGGTGGCGTGGCCGCGCTGCACGTGGCCGCCTGGCATTTCTGGGAAGCCGACCCGGAGCGGGACGCTTACCTCGAGAAGCTGATTGCCGCCTGTCACCGTGAGGGCATCCTGGTGTACGCCTGGCTGGAGCTGCCGCACGTCAGCGAGAAATTCTGGGCGGACCATCCGGAGTGGCGCGAGAAGACCGCGATCTTGCAGGATGCCCAGCTCGACTGGCGCAAGCTGATGAACCTCACCAACCGGGACTGCTTCCGCGCCGCTGCCGAGGGAACGGCGTCGCTGGTGAAGCGCTTCGACTGGGATGGAGTCAACCTGGCCGAGCTATATTTCGAATCGCTCGAGGGTATCGGCAACCCGGCGCGTTTCACGCCCATGAACGACGATGTGCGGCGCGAGTTTCGCGCGCGCTCGGGCCTCGACCCGATCGACCTTTTCGGCGCGCGCCGCGACCAGGAGTCGCAGAAGGAGTTTCTGGATTATCGCGCCGAGCTGGCCCGGCGCATGGAAGAGGAATGGCTGGGCGTGCTCGAAGGCCTGCGCCTTGAGAAGCCGGATCTGGACCTGGTGCTGACACACGTGGACGACCGCTTCGACACCGGCATGCGCGAAGCCATCGGCGCCGACGCCGCGCGCGTGCTCCCCCTGCTCGACGCGCACAGCTTCACGTTTCTGATCGAAGATCCGGCCACGGTCTGGAACCTGGGGCCGCAGCGGTACCAGGCCATCGCGGAGCGCTACCGCGCCATCACCAGTCATGGCGACAAACTGGCCATCGACCTGAATATCGTCGACCGCTATCAGAATGTTTATCCGACCAAACAGCAGACGGGCACCGAGCTGTTCGAGCTGGTGCACAACGCGGCGCGCAACTTCGAGCGCGTCACGCTGTATTTCGAGAATTCGCTGCTGGCGCCGGACCTGGGGCTGCTGCCCTCGGCCGCAGCCTCTGTCAGCCGGGTGGAGCGGATTGGGCCGAAGCTGGTGGTGGAATCGGCGCACGGGGTGGGCGTTCCCTGGCGCGGCGCGGCCGTGGTGGATAGCCAGCCCTGGCCGGTGCGGGACGCGGAGACCGTGTGGCTGCCGGCCGGGGCGCACAGCATCGAGGCGGCGCCGGCCGAGTCCGGCCCGCGCCTCGTGCGGCTCAATGGCGAGCTGAAAGCCGCCCGCAGCGTGGACGCGCACTCCATCGAGTTCACCTATCAAAGCTCCGCCCGCGCCATCGCCGTGCTCGATCGCACGCCGCGGACCGTCGAGATCGACTCGGTTCCCGCCACGGCGAAAAGTGCTGGTCCCAACACCCTGCTGCTTCCCCGCGGCCAGCACATCGTGACATTGACCATCGAGTGAGCTAGGATTACGAATGATCGATGACGGACGTGGCGCTACAGTCCGGACCGCCGGACATCCCGGATAAGCTGTACTTCAAGATCGGCGAAGTGAGCGATCTGCTTGGTGTCGAGCCCTATGTGCTGCGCTTTTGGGAGAGCGAGTTCCCGGTGCTGCAACCGAAAAAGTCGGGCACCGGCCACCGCCTGTACCGCCGCAAAGACGTCGAGCTGTTGCTGCGCATTAAGCATCTGCTTTACGAAAAGCGATATACCATCGAAGGCGCGCGGCAGTCGCTCGAATCCGAAGGCCGCCGCGTTAAGGCGAGGCGCTCCACCAGCGTCCAGCAGGAACTGTTCGCCACCGACCCGTGGCCCGAAGTCCGCCGCCAGCTCACCGAGATTCTGAACCTGCTCAAGTAGGCGTGGCGCGGGCGGCTCGAGAGGGAGCGGAGGCACGCAGCGCCCTCACAGGGCACTGCTATGCCCGCAACCGCCGCTACGAGCGGGGCGCCATGGCCAGGCCCGCGGCGCCGACGATGCCGGACTTATCGGACACCTGCTGTTCGACCAGCGGCACCTCGCGGCCCAGCAGTCCGCGCGAGCGCTCCCACACAGCGTCCTGCAAGGGGGCCAGCAAATCCGCGCCGGCATTGGCGACATGGCCGCCGATGATCGCGATCTCCGGGTCAAAGGCGTGCAGCAGGCCGGCCAGCGCGGCGGCCAGTTTGCCGATGGCGTCCAGGACGATGGTGGAGGCGAGCTCATCGCCTTCGCGTGCAGCTTGAAAGACGGTGCGGCAGTTGACCAGTTGCGGCTGCTGGCGAAACAGAACCGTAAGGCTGGAAGCGCAACCGCGGTGCACGGCGCTCCAAGCCTGCGCCTCGATGGCGCGGGCGGAGAACACGGTTTCCAGGCAGCCGCGATTGCCGCAGGCGCATAGAGCTCCGTGCGGCTCCACGGTGAGATGGCCCAGATTGCCGGCCATGCCCGTGTGGCCGCGCAGCAGGTGGCCGCCCGCGAGCACGGCGCCACCAACTCCCCGGCCGAGCGTGAGCATGATGACGTTCTCGCGGCCGCGCGCGGCGCCCCACACCATCTCGCCGGCCAGCGCCACGCGGGCGTCGTTATCGGCGAACACCGGCACCTCGGGCGGCAGGCCCACCAGGTCGCTGAGGCGCAAGCCTTCGAGGAAATGCAAGGTCCCAGGCAGCAGTTCGACGCGCGTGCTATCCGGATCGATGATGCCTTTGCAGCCGACGCCGACCGCGGCGGGTTCCGCCGTCGCCTCCGTCAGCCAGCCGATCGCATCTTGTAGCCAGGGGAGCAACGAATCCAGGTCGCCCGGCGTCTCGATGGTGCGCGAGGCGAGGATGGCGCCTGCTTCGTCGACCATTCCAGCCTTGATTTGCGCGCCGCCGATATCGATTCCCAATACCACCATGCGTGCTTTCTAATATACGCCAGCCGGCGCCGTGGCAACCATCCGTCACAACTTCGGATTCAAATCCAACACCTTCACCAGAAACGCCCAGCGGTCGCCAAATTCCTCGATGGTCTTCGACGTGGGCGTGCCGGCGCCGTGGCCGGCGCGCGTCTCGATGCGGATCAGAATCGGGGCCGGACCTTGCTGCGCCTCCTGCAGCGTGGCTGCGTATTTGAAGCTGTGGCCGGGCACTACGCGGTCGTCGTGATCAGAAGTGGTGATCAGCGTGGCCGGATAATTGGCCTTGCGGATGTTTTGCAGCGGCGAGTAGGCCAACAGCGTTTTGAAATCTTCCGGGTCGTCCGGCGACCCATACTCGCCAACCCATCCGGCGCCGGCGGTGAACTTGTGAAAGCGCAGCATGTCCATCACGCCGACGGCGGGCATGGCCGCTCCAAACAAACCGGGACGCTGGTTCAGGCAGGCGCCCACCAGCAGGCCTCCGTTGCTGGCGCCGAAAATCGCCAGTTTGGGCGTTGACGTGTAGCGGTTGTGGATCAGCCATTCGGCGGCCGCGATGAAATCGTCGAAAACGTTTTGCTTGTTGTGGCGCGCGCCGGCCAAGTGCCAGGCTTCGCCGTATTCGGACCCGCCGCGCAGGTTGGCCGACGCCCACACGCCGCCCATTTCCAGCCACTCGACCAGCGCGGGGCTGAACGACGGGCTAATGGCGGTGTTGAACCCGCCGTAGCCATAGAGGATGGTAGGATTCCGGCCGTCGAGCGGCAGCCCCGTGCGATGCACCAGGAACATCGAAACCTGAGTGCCGTCTTTCGACGGATAGAAGACCTGGTCGGTCTGGTACTGGCTGGCGTCGAAGCTGAGCTGGCTGCGGCGCAGCAGCGTACTGCGTCCGGTGCGCAGATCGAGGCGGTAGAGCGCGGCCGGCGAGGTGAACGTGACGAAGCTGTAGAACAGCTCGCTCGAATCCGGCTGGGCGGGCGACCAGTTGGCGGCGCCGATGCCATCCAAGGCGACATCGGTCGTGACTTTGGTCTCCAGCGAATAGAGGACGGCCCGTGCGTGAGCGTTCTTCAAATACGAAAGCAGCAAGCGGCCTCCCGCGAGGCAGGCGTGGTCGAGGCTGTCCGCCGTCTCCGCCACCACGTCCTCCCAGTGCTCGCGGCCGGGCCGGCTGAGATCGATGGCAATGATGCGCCCCTTCGGCGCTCCATCCGTGGTGCGCAGATAAATGCGGCTGCCCTGGCTGCCGGCGTAATCGTAGAGGCCCTTGGGATCCGGCGTGAGCAGCGCCATCCGCGGGCTGGCGGCTGAGAGGTCTTCGCAATACAGCATGTTGCGGGAGCTGTCCTGCGGCAGATCCACGTGGACGATCAGCCAGCGCCCGTCCTCGGTGAGCACGGGGCCGAGCCCGCTATCGGCGTGCGCCGGGTCTTCGTAAACGAACTGGTCCCGATCGGCTGCCTCGCCCACGCGATGTAGCATCGCCTGGGGATTGCGATTGACCGCGGTGAGAAGCTGGCCCTCCGGCGGCTTGGGATAGCGGACGTAATAGAAGGCGCGGTTATCCGGGGTCCAGGCGGGCGCGGCATCCTTGGTCCACTGCAGCACCTCGGGCAGATCCTGCCCCGACTCAACGTTGCGGATGCGCCATTCGCACCAGTCCGAGCCGGCCTGCGCCGTGCCGAATGCGAGCAGGCTGCCATCGCGGCTGGGAGCCAGCCCGCACAGCGCCGCAGTGCCGTCTTTGCGGAACGTATTGGGATCGAGCAGCACTTTCGGCTGGTTGCCCTGGGCGTCGACCGTGTACAGCACCGCTTGATTCTGGAGGCCGCTGTTACGCAGCAAGAAATAGTGGTTACCGGCAGAGAAAGCGCCGGCATAGCTCCAGTTGAAACCGTGCGAAAAGTTGGTGAGCGCGGCGGCAGGATAACGCTCGTAGTCGAACAACTGGGTGAGGCGCCGCTTGATTAAGTCCCGCTGCGGAATGGCGGCCAGCCACTGGTTGGTCAACTTCACTTCGGCCTCGATCCAGGCGCGCGCTGCGGGATTGTCCGGGTCTTCCAGCGTGCGGTAAGGATCGGCGATCTGGCGGCCATGATCGTTGTCAACCTGGTTGGTGCGTGGAGCAGGCGGGTACACCAGCGTCGAGCCGCTTTCGGCCAGCGCCACACACAACACAGCTATGGCGGCCAGCGCGGTGAGAGTCGTTCGAATCAGCCGGTCTCTGAGCATTGAGTTCAGTGTACACCCGGTGCCGCAGGGTTCCGGACGGGTAGATCGCCCCCACCCCGTGCGCGGGGAGGGTACTGGGAGCCACAGTTTCAGTAGAAAAATGCTTAATCACGTCGCGAACATTGCCGAGGCAGCCTCTAGCAAAACCTACCTTCCGCGCCGGCACTACAAGGTATGCTTCAACTCCGCCCTCCCTCACCGCATTGGCGGTGAAGGTGGGCGTGGCCGGAGCGGAAGCCCCGGGGTTCCGTACCAGATGCCGCGCCCAGCCACGGCCAGATAGAGCAGGTTCGAGGTTCGCATGTCACCCTCCATCTGCGCCACGTTCAGCATGGCCAGAGTATCCGGGTTCGTGATGCGAATCCAGGTCTGTCCTCCGTCTTCGGACTTATAGATAGCGTCGCGCGTCGCGCCGGCGATGCGGCCCAGGATATAGATGAAGGGAGTCTGGGGGCTGTTGCCCCGGCCGAAAGCTACCTTGTCGCAAATGTCGATCCCTGGCACAGTCTGGAACGTCTTTCCGCCATCGGTCGAATGATAGAGCGGGTTGCCGTTGACGTCCGCGGTTAGACAGCAGGCGTTGCGGGCGAAGGCCATCCAAACATCGCCGTAAACGAGCGGATTGGAGGCGATGGTAATGTTGACGATGTAGGAGGGGAAACCGGCCGCGGCGCTGGTAGTCCAGGTTGCCCCGCCGTCTGTGGAGTAATAAAAGTACGAGTTGTCCCAATAGTAGAAAGTCTTGCCATTGGGATCGTTCCGGTCCGCCGACAGAATGTTGCTGGTCACGTAAGGGCTGATGCCGATGGCCCAGGATTTCGGCAGCGAATCATAGTGCACGTCATCGTTGTTCTCGGGATCGTAAGGGTCGGGCAGAGGCGGCGGGTTGGCCAGTTTGCACAGAGCCCAGGTCTTGCCGCCATCGGTGGTGTAGTGTGGCCAGGGAGCATTTGCCGCGTTGGTGGTGGCGTCAAGCAGGCCGTCAAAGGTGCCCCAGGCCGGCGCCCAAACCATATTTTGCGGATTGGTGGACGACATGGCGATTTGTCCGCTCACGGGCGTGGACAACTGTTGCGTGCCGCCCGACCAGAGCTGCTCGGAGGGCACCGCGGCAAAGGCCGTCCAGTTTACGCCGTTGTCGCTCGAAGAGCCGTAGAGCGACCAGGCCTGCCATTCGCCGTTGCCGACAAAGGCCAGGTTGTCGGGAGAGTAGTAACTGTAGTCCAGGCTCGCGCCCATCGAAACGTTAGGCCACGGCACGGGGTAGGTGGTGCCGCCATACATGCCGGTTTGCCAACTGAAGCTCGGATTGGGATCGAACGGCACGCCGGACGGGTTGATCTTGGAGACAGGCACCTGGTCGCGGTCGGCGTGACGGAACCCGACCATGTCTTCCACCATGCTCACCAAGTCGGCGCCGCCCATCTTCGGTGGGACCCGCACCATGACGCCGACCAACTCTTCCAGGTTCTGCATCTGCCAGGCCCAAGAGGGCGGACTGGCCGTGATGTCGCTGGCGAGCGCGACTCCCCAGCCGTTGGTCCACCAGACCTGTTTGGTATTCGAAGGATCGATGAAGAGAGCCGCCATGCCGCCGGAAGCTCCCGCGGTGGAAATATAATACCCTGGGGCGGAAGGATTCCAACCGGAGTCAAGCCGGTTCTGGGCATTCATCACCATCACTTGCTGACGCCAGGAAGCGCCCGCGTTGGTGGATCGCCAGACGGAACTGTCGCGGCCGACCATCACCGTGGCCGGATTGCCCGGAGCCGCGGTGATTCCGGTGTACGGAGCGGAGTTATCGCCGGGAGTAATGTCGGTCCATTGGCCGTTGGAATACCGCGCCACGTTTCCAGAGGCGGCGGAGGCGGGCGGGCTGGTAACGCCGCAGCTCACATAGAGCGTACCGTCACTGGCAACTACTCCGCGAACGGGGTTAGCGGGACCGCCCAGACTGGTCCAGGTCTGGCCGCCATCCGCCGACCGCCAGACAGCGTTGCCGTGCACGCCGGTATAGATGGTCTGGGACACGCCGTTGATGGTTGTTCGGGAATCGAAGAGTACGAAGGTGTAACCGGCTGGATCCGTGGCCGGGTTGGTGGTCCACGCCGGCGGACCGCCGGGGGCGCCGGAAACCTGCGTCCAGGTATACTGTGCGTCGGGCTGGCGCAAACCCTGCCACAGTCCGCTGCGGCGGGATGCGAAGTAGAGCACGTTCGAGTTATTGGGGTCAACCGCCAGACGCTCGCCGGATTCCACCCGGTAGTCGTCATTGGCGCCGATATAGAGGTCGTAGTGCACCAGGCCGGTGCCGCGCCATGTGACGCCGCGGTTTTCCGAGACCATCACCTCGGCGGCGTACTGGTATTGATTATCGACGATGGAATTGGTGCGAGGAATGACCACGTAGGCGCGCGAGGGTGTGCCGGGATCGATGGCTACCGTCTCGGTCCCGATGCCGCCCTGAGTGGCGAGGCCATCGAGCAGAGGAATCCAACTGGATGAGGGCCGGTCGAAGCGATAGGCGCCGCCGACATCGGTGCGAATGTAAACGTCGAAGGGTGCGACCGGCTGCACCACCAGACCGGTAACGTAGCCCATGCCCTGAATGTTGACGTTCTTCCACTGGAACAGTTGCACCGTTTCGGAGCGGCAGGCGGGCAATAGGCAGGCCAGTAAAACAAGTACCTGGACCGGCCACGAGAAGCTCACGGAATGCCACCAACGGGTCGTGCACACGGCTGCTCTTCCAGTGTAGCTGGTGGCACAGGCTTTGTTAGAGCGAAGTGGCGTTCGCGATATCGGGCATTTGGCATATCGGCGGCCGGGAGCCTAAGATGGAAGTTCTGGTTGTATGACCCGCCGCCACCTGCTCTCCGCTGCGCCAGGCACGCTGGCACTAGCCGTGTCTGCCTCCGGCCATAACCCGGGGCGGCTGAAGCAGTCCGTCGCTCGCTGGTGCTACAACTCGCTCTCCCTCGATGAACTGTGCCGCGCAGCGGCGGGGATGGGTCTGGCGGCCATCGATCTGGTCGCACCGGAAGATGCACCCACGCTGAAGAAATACGGCCTCGTTCCGGCCATGATCCTGCCCGGCGGCGGAACCATCCCGGATGGCCTGAATTCCCTGGAAAACCACGCCCGCATCGAAGAGGAGTTGCGCAGGCGGATTCCGCAGGCCGCCGCGGTGGGTGCACCCAACATCATCACCTTCTCAGGTAACCGGCGCGGCTTGCCGGACGAACAGGGTCTGGCAAATTGCGTGATCGGCCTCAACCGGGTCAAACGGATCGCCGAAGACCACGGCATCACCATTTGCATGGAGTTGCTCAACAGCAAGGTGGATCACAAGGACTACCAGTGCGACCACACCACTTGGGGCGTCGAGCTGATGAGGCGCGTGGACTCACCGCGGGTGAAGCTGCTGTACGACATCTACCACATGCAAATCATGGAAGGGGACATCCTGCGGACCATCCGCGAGAACATCCGGTACATCGCGCATTTCCATACCGGCGGCGTCCCCGGCCGGCATGAATTGGACGACACGCAGGAGCTGAACTGGCGCACCGTGGCGCGGGCCATCGCCGACCTCGGCTTCTCCGGCTACTTCGCGCACGAATTCGTACCGCTGCACGATCCGCTGGTATCGCTGCGGCAGGCTGTCGAGCTGTGCACGGTTTAGGTTGTGCGGCGTGCCGGCCGTGTTCCGTAAGCTAATGCTCGATCGGGAGCGATCCATCCCGATGCGTTCTCACGAAAGAATGGTATAAGACTCTCGAGCGGACGGAGGCAGCGCGCACCGGCTGGTCTTCCTGAGGCGCCGCCTCCGCGGAGTTCGCGGGCGAAACGCTGGGCGCGCCTATTGCACCGCCAGAGTGACTCCGGTCTGCGAACTTACACCGCCGATGGTGACCATCAACGGCACGCTCGGGCCCGGCGTGACAGCCTCCGGCACCTGCACGGTGATCTGCGTTAATCCCGAGATCAGATCCGGCGCGGCCCCCGCGTAGACGATGTTCGGGCAGGGAACGCCTCCCATGGTGACGGTAACGGGGACATCGGCGGGCACCTGGGGAAACGTCGAAAGAGTGGTATAAACTGGCGCGGCGACCACCAAGCCATCCGTACTGGCGGGCGTGGTCACGCCCGCGCCGGTCAAGTAGATGTCCACATAACACGTATCGCATCCGCGCGAGACGGGATTCGTGGCCGTGTTCAAGCTGTAGTCAACGTTATTCAGAATCGAGCCTGGACCGAAGCCTGAAGAATATTGCGTAAACAGGCCGGGCACAACGGCGGTTACCGGCAGGGAAACCGCCGTCGAAACAGCGCCCAGATATTCCACCTGCAATGTGGTGGTGGAGTGGCCAGCCACCTCATAAGGCACCACCGCACTCACTTGCCCAGCACTGGCATAGACCATCGGGGCAGGCACGCCGTCAAACAGGACGTGCACTCCCGCCAGTGCATTCGCCACCAGCAGCGGATTGGTGAGCTCCAGAGTTACAAGGTTCGCCGGACCGAGCGCCGATCCGAACAGCGTTACAATCTCTCCCGGGGCCACGGCACCGGTAGCGTAGCTTGCGGCATTGGTCACGTTCGCCGCGGCCTGGGTGGGCTGGGCGTTGGACAGGCGCAAGAGAGCCATTCCATAACCCGGCAGCGTAACCTGCATCTGAGGCGCAAAGGTGAGCGATTGAGGCACGGGGCCGCTAGGTATCGGCGTGTTCGTATCCAGCGTCACCAGTGTGGCCGAGGTAAAGGTACCCAACGCCGACAGATCCAGCGCGAACGTGCGCGGCGCGCCGGCGCCATTATCGTCGGTGTTGATGGTACTATTCGTGGGCGGGACGGGCGCGGTAGGCGCCAGCGCGTAGTTGGACATCAGGATCACCACCGACCCATCCGGGTTGCGCGCGGCCATCGTCTGAGTATCCATCGGGAGTCCGCCGCTGCCCGCCCAACCATTCGCGGGGTTAGTTACACAGCACCCCGTGGCGGTCGTCTGCAGGATATCCTGACCGGGCGGCGAGGGAAACCAGTGGGACAGATAGTAATCCACCCAGTAGCTGAGTTGCGTAGCGTAAGGCGGATTCCCCGTAGAGCTACCAATCTCGCCGTACTGCGGGTCGTTGCCGAAACTCCAGTGGTAGAGGGCTTGAGCGCCCGCTTCGCCTAGTTGCTCGAATACCAGGGAACGCCAGGCCGCGAAGAAAGGACTGCTCCCGCGCGGATCTTCCACAAACGTCAGAGGATAGTTGCAGTTGCTGTCCCCATTGGCCCTCGGGTAGTCCGCGTTCACATTGTTTTCGGTGATCCAAACGGGCACCGACGCCAGCGCGGGGTTGGTGGCCAGATACTGATACATGTACTGGACTTGGCTGGCCCATGAGGGAATCTGGACGAGGATAACCTGGTCGGTGGTCAAATGGTTGCAAGTGCCATAAAAATGCTTGGCCACTACATTCACCGGAGCGGTGACGCCGGCCACGGCGGACACGAAGGTCGGCATGTAACCTTCGGGAGGCTGCGAAAGCTCGAGGGCCACGAACTTGATGGACGGGTCCACCTGGGCCATTTCGGGCACGACCGTGTTGTAAAGCGCCACGTACTCCGCAGCCGTAACGCCGTTGATGTCCGGCTCGTTGAAAATACCCCACCACGTCACCGGGTAAGGCGTGGGGCTCTGAAAGAACTGCCCGGCGTCGATGAATCCGCCGGTGTTATAGTAACGGACCAGATTGGCGCTCATCTGTGCGAATCCCGTGAGGCTGGCGGGAGCAATCTGGCTCGTGGTACCCGACGTAGTGGTCTGAATCTGGCCCAAGGAATTGCTCAGGAAAGCCGGAGCCGAGCCGATCTGGACCTCGGGGCTGTGGTCGCCGGTGGCCTGGATGGGCGGGACCGTGGCGTCAAGGGCTGTGAAATCCCAGGTGTCGGGGGCGGTGAGCGGAATGCCACCCCCAACGATCTGTGCCCGCGTGTGCCACGGATCGAGAGCCGTCAGCTCCGGCGCGGCGTTCTGATCAGAACTGAAGACTTGACCGCTCCCAGCTTGGAACGACGTGGACATGGCTAGCTTCAGGCTGCCGTTGATTCCCATCGAGGTGTCCGTTTGGTTGCCGACCTGCACATTCACGGTGGTGGATTGCGCCGCGGCGCTGGCAGCCGCCAATAGCGCAATCGCGCACGACCGGGTTATGGATATAAGGGACCTCATGTCTCCTACCTCTGTTAGTAAATATATCAGGCCGCACGCCCGAATGCGACGGTATTCGGAGTAGCGGAACCGTTCATTCGTGTATTCGATTTTGGCCTCGCAACGGCCAACAGCATAGCATAAACACGCGTTTTGCGGAACAGGAACCCCCGGATGTCCGCATTGCGGAACTCCCCGCTCTCCACGCCGTGCGTGAAGAAGAGCGGTATCGGCTTCACTCCGGAGCAGGCGGAACCCCGAATTCGAAGTCCCCGGACATGGCGGAAAAAGAGAACGGGGACGTCCTGGACGCGTACCATGCGTTGAGAAACTGCCAAGCCCTGAAGGGTGTTATTGCGCTTTGCCCCCGGACTGATTCGCGTCCTGTTGGGCCTTCAGCACCTGCACCAGCGCCCGCTCACGGTCTCCATCGGCCTTGCGCTTCAAGCGGTAGTAGACCTGGGCGAGCGAGACGTGCGCCTCCAGGAATTGTGGCGACTGCTTCACGACCTTCTCCAAAGTGGCGCAAGCGCGGTCCATATCGCCTGCCGCCAGATCGGTAGTGCCCACCTGGTAAAGCGCGGCTGCGTCATCGGGACGGACGCGGAGGGCCCGCGCCAACAGCTCGCGCGCGCGATTGTAATCGCCATCCTCCTTCAGCAGCACGGCCAGCCGCAGGTTCGATTCGAAGTCGTTGGGATTTTGCGCCAGCTCCTTCTCGAACGCCGCGCGGGCGGCCGCCATATCGCCGCTGGCCATCTGCGCCTGGCCGAGGTACGAGTAAAGGTCCGGAAGATGAGGGTCCAGTTCCACGGCTTTGGTGAGATCCACAATCGCGGCAGGATATTCGAGAGCGTCGAGCCGGGCCATTCCCAGCAGCAGATGGGCCTCCGCCGAGTCGCCGTTATGCAGGATTCGGTCGATGATCTGTTGCCCGCGATCGACCTGCTTATCGCGCAACAGGGCCATGCCCAGCAGATAAGCGACAGCCATGTCGCTCTGGTTCTGCTTGTCGAGCGGCGCCAGCAGGCCGATGACTTTGGCGTTCTCTCCCTGCCGGAGCCAGCAATCGGCGAGCAACAGAACTACCTGCGGATTGGCAGGCTGGACCGCGTGCAGGGCCGCCAATTCCCTCGCCGCGCCCGCAATCTCACCCTGCTTGTAGAAGGCCAGCGCCAGATTCAGCCAAATGTGCGGATCCTTCGGCCCCTGCTTCAGCGCCGCTTGATACTCGACGATGGCTTCGGAGTAGCGCCCGGTGCTGGCGAGCGCGGCTCCCAGGTTGGAGAGCCCGAGGGGCGAGTCGGGCCGCAGCTTCAAGTAAGCCCGGTATTGCCGGATGGCGCCTTCGGTGTCGCCGGCTTGATGCAAGGCGATGGCCTGCTGCAGAATCTGCTCGGTAGTATCCTGGGCGGAGGCCAGACCCTGGAGCCAGAGCAGGACCACTGCGAGGTAGAAGCGTCGCGCCATTCAAGCTTATGATAATTGCAACTCAGAAACGGAAGCAACCCGGCCGCCGCCCGCGGATCGGCCGTTTTTGCGATATCGCCGCGGAGCGGGCTGAGCGCTGATGGCTGAGTGCGTTCTGTTCAGCTCCCTTGCCGGAAACCGCAAGGGCACGGGCGCAAGTGTCCGGGGGCTTCGCGCCCTATTCGGCGGAAAGCTCGTAATAGACGGTCTTGTACTCCGCTCGCATTTCGAGCATCACTTCGCCGGAGATGACGCGTAGCGGCACCGGATTGAGTCTCTTGCCCACCACGTCCAGCGCCCAGCACTTCATCTGCCGAGCGTGCCCGGACTGGATGCGGAGTTCCCCGGTGATCGCTTCCAGAAGCGCTGGGCCGGCGCCTTCGCTTTTCAAACGCCACAAAGGCGTGCCGAGCCGGGATATTTGTTCGGTCCGTTCGTACTCCATCCCGGTATTCCGCACCGGGCCGACCGCGGTGATGAGCAGATGCCGCGCGGAGCGCACCGGGGACATTCCATCCATGGCCGTAACCCAGACCGCGCCAAAGCGATTGGGGCTCTTCAGGCTGACCGCCCCCAGCTTGTGCGGGGCGGCCGAGAGGAAGCCGATCACCGCCTGTGTACGCGCGGTGTCGATGTGGACCACACCCGCCGAGGCATTCCAGCTCAACTCCCCCGTAACGGAGCGCGCCGTCAAGGACTGCGCATCCCAGTACTTCCGGACATCCTGCAACACGGGCTTGCGCGGCTGCCCGACCAGGCGATAGCCCACCCGGCCCACGAGCGCGGCCCAGAGCGGCACGGGCTTGCGGTCCTCCGTCCACTGGTAGATATTCTCGGAATCGTATAACGATTCAGCTACGACCTCAGCTTCTTTCACGTCCTGCCGGTGCCACATGGCCGCGAGAGCGGGAAATTGAAGGATCTGCGGGTGGTTCCCCAGCATGTCGAACGAACCGTCACCGAGGCTAGGGCGGAAGTCCCGGCTGAAATAACCGAACTGGAGCGCACCATCCCACCCCTGCAACAGGCCGTACGCGGCCATCAGGCCGCCTCCTTCCAAGGAGTACTCGTTGGGCAGGCAGGTATTCCATTCGCTGATGGTCATGGGCATCCCAAGCACCCGCTCCCAAGCCTTCTCCGTGACGAGGTTTTCAATGCCGAGATACTGCAAACGATCCTGATCGGGATCGACATCCTTGATCATCGGCAGGTTCTGGAATCGTGCGGTGGCGATTCTCCACTTGAGATTTCCCTCCCCCTGCGGATGGTCCCAATAGCCATGACGGTCCACGTAATCGAGTTTCGACTGGCCCAGCATGTGAACACGTGTGGGAAAGCCGTGTGCCTGCCAGTTGGTTCCGCAAACCGGCACCTTCAAACCCGCCTTGCGCATCACATCGCGGCTGGAGATCCAGTAACGCTCCTCGAGTCCCTCACAAAAGCGCAACTGGTCCTGGCCCCGCAACTTCTGTTCGGGGTGCGCCGACAGGTACTTCTCGTTGAAGTCGCCATTCCGCAGCAGGGGAACGCGTTCTCGATTGTCGATGCCCTGACCTTCCACCAGGGGCGACTTGCCGTCCACGGTCCAGGCCCGCTTGAGGGCCGCATCGTCGCGATACTTGTTCCGCAGCCAAGCCGCGAACTTGTCTTCCAATTCGGGACGGAAGCTCCCCCCGACGTCTCCGAAGAACAACGAATCCTCGTTGAGCACCTCCACCATCGCGATGGTGGGGTCGTCCGCGTAGCGTTTTTTCGTGTACGGGTTAAAGTGAGTGAACACGTCCGTCATGCGCTGCTGCAGGATGGACGCGACTTTGTCGTCGAAGAATTCCGCGTAGGATGCGGGCCCGCCCTCGAGCAGCCCGGGAATGTTATCTCCCGGCCTGAAGCGGAAATTCAGCGGGTAATCGAGGTCGAGGATGAGGTAGATGCCGTTCGCGCCGAGTTTGGCGATCAAGTAGTCCAACTGGTCAAAGGCCGCAGCGTCGTATTCGAGCGAGGTATTCGCCTGGCGGGCGTTCAGGTCTCCCAGACCGTGCTGCCGCGTGATGTTGATGCCCTGCCGCCGCATGCGTCGAAGCGCATACTCGAGCTGCTCTTTCGAGCCGCCGGCATTCATCTGCGCGCCCCAAAAACGCGCGGGAGTGCCGTCCTGAAAAACGAAGCGGCCCTCCTTCACGGTAAGAAAACCGTGCTTGCCCGTGGGTGCTTCGACGAACCGGCTGCAGTCCAGCACGGTAGCCCCGAAGCTGTCGGTGGCGGACTGAAAGGCAAAACTGCTTTGCGCGGCGGCGGCTCGGACGTACAAGGCCAAAACGGGCGCTGCCACCAGCGCTATCGCGCCTGAAGTAATGCAGCGTTTCAACATGTCCCTTGCCATATCTAATGCAGGCCCAACAGCGGCGTCCGCTACCGGGTCGCCCAGTAGGCCGGATGGCCAACGTATGTTTCGTTTTCCAGGTTGGCCAGAATCACGCGGCGCAAGGCGACGATATCCACTTCGCCCTGCTGCTGGAAGAGCACCTTGCCGCCGGGTGCGATCAACATGGTGAACGGGACGGCGGCGTCCCACTTGGCGTCGAATGCCGCCTGCATGGCGTAGGTGTCGTCGGAGGCGAAATACAGATTGCGGCCGCTGGCGTGTTGCTGCTGGAGCAGTCTCAGCACGCCTGCCTTTTCGTCGGGATAGTTGGTCGCCACGGTCGCCATGGTGAAGTCGCGATGGCGGTACATGCGGAAGGTGGTCTCCAAGCCGGGGAATTCGGTCAGGCACGGGCCGCACCAGGTGGCCCAGAAATTGACGAGCAGCACCTTGCCGGTGGGATTCGCACGGAGCTTCTTCAGATCGCCGGCGGTGGCCGCTTCGACGGTCACCGGCTCGGCTTCGATTTGCCGCAGCTCCCGCAACTGGTTGTCGCTTTTCGAGAGCCATTTCGTGGAGCAGCCGAAGGCCGGCGTGTGCGGAACCGCTGCCGGCTTTCCCGCCAGGAGCGCATCCAGCGCGGCGCGAGCATCCTGGATTCTCACCAGCGATTCGCGTTGCGCATTGTCGATCCGACCTTCGTATCGCAGTTTCCGTTCCTTATCGAAGATGAATACATGCGGGGTCGCCTGCACGCCGTAAGCCCGCGCCACGGTCTGCGTGTCGCCGTCGTACAGGTACGGGAAGTTGAAGTGCCGGTATTCGGCGCGGATCTTCATCTCCTCGAAGCTGTCGCTCACATCCGTGTAACCGAGCTCGCCGAGTTGGACGGCCTTGGGACTGTTGGGCTGGATCGCCACGAAGTCCACGCCCTTGCTTTGGTAGTCTTCCACCAGCTTCTTTATGCGTCCTTCGTAGAGCTGCGACGTCGGGCAGTGGTTGCAGATGAACATCACCACCAGGATGGGGGCCTGGTACTCGCGCAGCTTGTGAACCTTGTCATCGACTCCCGGGAGCTCGAAATCCGGCGCTGGTGAACCGATCGCCAGTGTCGGGTGCGCGTCGTTGGCGGGCGGAGTGAGGCGCGCCTCCTGCCCGAATGCCACCGCGGCAAGAATGAAGAGAGCGAATCGAAATGTAGTCACTGACCTTCTCCTCCTTTCGGATGTCGATATCTAATAGTACCCCGCCGGTGCTTTGATACTGCTGTCCGGCGATATGGCATGTCGTGTCTGGCTGGTCGTCGGGTATCGGGCGCCAACCGGCCCTCACCCTATCGCTCGAAAGGGCCATCCGCCACTGGCCCTCTTTGGCCCCCGCTGACGGTTGTTTCCGCGAGGCAGCCGGCCCATACTTTAGCTGGAGAGGCAATTCATGAAGATTCGGGCACGGCGGTCTCTCATTCTCGTGGCTCTCGCCGGTCTTCCGCCCGCCGCACAGCAGGAGTATCGCCTGCGCGTCACGGTGAATCTGGTCCAGGTGGACGCTGTGGTCACCGACTCGCACGGTAAGCCGGTTTCCGATTTGAAGTCCGACGATTTCCAAGTGCTGCTCGATGGCAAGCCGCAGACGATTGCTGTTTTCAACTTTATCGAAGCTGGAGGACCGGCGCCGCCCGCTGCAGCCCCGCGCCAGCCTGCCGTTCCCCGCAAACTCGAAGCCGCCCGGCCTCCTGAGCCCACCGCGCCGATCAAGCGCGAGGAGGTGCGGCGGAGCGTGGTCCTGTTCGTCGACGACCTTTCCATGTCCGCGGAGACCGTTCCCCGTGTCCGCGCTGGCCTCCGCAAGTTCATCGAGCGGCAACTGCAGCCTGGGGATCTGGCCGCCATCGTGCGCGCCAGCGCCGGCCTCGGCGCACTCCAGGACTTCACCACCGACCGGAATCTTCTGCTGGCCGCTGCCAATCACCTGCGTTGGAATCCCTCCGGGCGCGGCGAAGCGGAGGCGTACCAGGTACAGGTGAACCCAGCCGAGCTCGCCGCGCTAAATACGCCCCTGGGGAGTTTGGAGAGCATCAGCCGGGTCGAGAACTATACGGTCGCTACAGCCAGTTCGCTATGGAGGCTGATGCATGGGATGACCAGCCTGCCCGGCCGCAAGTCTGTCGTAATTCTCTCCGATACCCTTCCGATTCGCACGCCCGACGAAATCGGACCCTGGGGAACGCGCGAGGCCGGCAGCGGCACGGGCGGGCTTATTCTGGCCAGCATGCGCCGCGTGGTGGATGAATCGGTCCGCGCGGGCGTGGTGCTCTACGCCATCGATACGCGCGGTCTGAATTCCCTGACCGAGGACCCGACTGGTGGTGGAGTATGGGCGTCCGAATGTATCGGCGGGGGGCCAGGCACGATGCCCGGCTTGGGGAGCGGCGGGGGGCCAGGCGCGACGCAGTTGCCGCGTGGAACCGCGACGCAGAACGGCCTCGTGAACAATACCGGCGCGTCAGCGTCGACCGCCTTCCCCTGTGGCAGCGCTGCATACCGCGAAGGCCAGTGGGGCTCCATGTTTCTGGCCGACGAGACCGGTGGTTTCATGGTTACCGAAGCCAACGTCATCGACGCCGCAATCGAGCGGATCATGAGCGATCAGAGCGGCTACTACCTGCTGGGATTCACACCTCCGGCCGAGGCGCTCGAACCCGGCCGCGACGGCAAGTCCGTCTACCACCACCTCAAGGTCGAAGTCCGGCGCCCCGGCCTGCATGTGCGCTCGCATCAGGGCTTTTTCGGCGTAGCCGACCAGGACATCGCCGCGGCTTCGCCCCGCCCGGAGCTGCAACTCGCCGCCGCGCTGGAATCCCCGTTTCAATCCTCGGGCTTGGGAATGGAGATCCAGTCCGCATTCCTGAACGCCCGCAAGAACGAATCCTTTATCCGCACTGCCGTCGTATTGGACGGACGCGACCTGGATTTGACCGGCCTTGCGGTTCACCGCACGGGAGTCATCCACCTGATTGTGCGCGTATTCGAAGTGAGTGGCAACCGGGTTCCGGGCGGTATCGACCAGACGCTGCGCATCGATCTCAACGAGAACGGTTACGAGCGCGCGCTGAAGTACGGCCTCATCTACACAGCGCTACTCCCGGTCAGCAAGCCCGGACCGTACCAGGTGCGCGCCGCCTGCCGCGACGAGAGCACGGGCAAAATCGGCACCGCGGGCGATTTCCTGGAGGTCCCCCGCCTGAAAGGGCTGGCGCTCTCGGGCATCGTCTTCGGGCGCTCGGCTGGGGTCGATGATCATGTCCGTCCTGCCATCGGGCCCCCCGACTACGCTCCTGGCGAGCGGGCGCAGTTCACATTGCAAATCATCAACGCGCCGGATTCGCCCCTCACCATCCGAACCAGGCTGTTCCGCGACGGCGCCCAGGTTTACGAGAGCCCGGCAATGCCCGTCGAGACGAGCAAGCCCACGGCCGGCCGCGCTTTCACCAGCGGGGCTATCGACCTGCCCGCCAGTCTCGAACCCGGCGACTATCAGTTGCGCGTGGAAGTCGAAGACCAGATCCCGCCGCCCCATCACGCACAGGCATGGCAGTGGGCGCGCCTGGACGTCGCGGCTCCGCAGAAGTAAGCGCCGTCATCCGGCCCAGCGGGTGCGGTTTCTGCCATGTGCGGAGGGATCGGATCTTCAATCGCGCGCCGGCGGGGTCGCAAAAGAGACGGCGGCGCGGCCGGGCATCCGTCACTGGGCCGGTTCTTCAATGGTCAGAATCTGATCCGCCGACACGTTGTGCAATACCTGGTGGATGCGGCTGGGCCACTTGATATCGATTTCGCGGATCGTTTTCGAGGCGCCCAAACCGAAGTGTACGCGCGGGTCGCTGGAGCAGGCATAGCCCACGGCGGTGGTGACCTCGTTGTACTGCTTCGTGCCGTCCTCGCCGGTGATGCGGATTTGCGCGCCGATCCCCATGCGGTTGCTCTTCTTGCCGATCAGCTTCAGCAGAATCCAGTGGTTGCTGTTCTTCGAGATATTGTGAAAGTATTTCAACCTGCCGTTCAGCACCGTGACCACCGCGTCCATCCGTCCGTCGTTATCGACGTCGCCGAAAGCCGCTCCGCGATGCGCCGCCGCCTTCTGGAAGTCGGGTCCGGCTTGGGCGCTCACATCTTGAAACCTGCCGTTTCCCAGATTGCGGAAAACTGTGTTGGGCTCCTCGTAATGGCGGTTCGAAAACTGCGCTACGTTGTCCAGCACATTACCGCGCGCCACGAACAGGTCCTTCCAGCCGTCGTTATCGAAATCGAAAATTCCATTCCCCCATCCGGACATGTCGCGCGTCCCCTGCAGGTGCGCTTGCGAGGTTCTCTCCAGGAACTGGCCGTCTCCGCGGTTTTCAAACAACGGAAAAGACTCGTTCTCCACGGCGGTATGCCAGATGTCCGGACGGCCATTGTTTTCCACATCCTTAAAATCGGCGCCCATGCCGGAAATGGCGCGGCTGCTCTCCGTATACGCGACGCCGGACGGCAGCGCGACCTCCTCGAATTTCTTGCCGCCCAGATTGTGGAACAGGAAGTTGGGACGCTCGTCGTTGGCCACGAAGATATCCATGAACCCATCGCCGTCGTAGTCGGCGATCACCGCACCCATTCCCTTGCCGAAGTATTTGGAGATGCCCGTTTCGGCGGACACATCGGTGAAGGTGCCATCGCCATTGTTACGGTAAAGGGTGTTGGGCAGATTCGCGTAGTTTTTCGGATCGCAATACGCGCGCAGTTCCGGTGTCGGGCCGCAGAAAGGGTCCTTGTTCACTTCCCACTTGCAGTAGTTGGAGACAAACAGGTCCAGGTGGCCGTCGTTGTTGTAGTCCACCCAGGCAGCCGAGACGGACCACATCTTCTTGCCATCGAGCATGCCTCCGCCCACACCCGCCTTGTCCGTGACGTCGGTGAACGTGCCGTCCCGATTGTTGTGGAAGAGCTGGTTCTTCCCCGTGTTGACCACGTAGATGTCGGGCCAGCCATCGTTGTCGTAATCGCCGATCGCCACGCCCATGCCGTAGCCTTCGCCCGCCACGCCCGCCTTCTCGGTCACGTCGGTAAAGGTCCCATCGTGGTTGTTGTGGTACAGACGATTCCAGTATTTGGGGCTTTCCTTGCGGAGCGATGGGATGGCCGCGCCGTTCACCACGTAGACGTCCAGATAACCGTCGTTGTCGTAGTCGAACAGCGCCACGCCGGCCACCATGGTTTCGGGTTGATTCTTGTTCGGGGTGGGAGAACTGTCGGAGACGAACGTCAGGCCGGAGCGTTCCGCGATCTCTTCGAAAACGATGGGGCCCGTGGCCGACCCGGCCAGAAGTGCGCCGACTCCGATTACAATGGGGATGAAAGCTTTCACGTCTCGGAAATCTCAGTTTAACATGCGGCGCACGATCGCTCTTCTCATTTCCTTGCCCAGCGCTTTTTTGTGCATGGCCCTGCTCTCGGCACCGCCCGCGCAGACGCCCCAGCGGCCTCACTTCGTGGATGTCGCTCCGCGCTCGAAAATCTCCTATATCAGCAATAACAGCTACAGCCCGGGCGGCCACAAGTACTTTCCACAGCCGATGTGCGGCGGCGTCGCCCTGTTCGATTTCGATAACGACGGCCGCCTGGACATCTTCTTCACCAATGGCGCACAACTGCCGGAATTGAAAAAGACGAACCCCTCCTACTACAACTGCCTGCTGAAGCAGCGGGCTGACGGGACTTTCGAAGATGTCACGGCCAAGGCGGGTTTGCGGGGCGAACACCTGGACTTCAACTTTGGCGTGGCGGTCGGCGACTACGACAACGACGGCTATGAGGATCTGTTCATCTGCAGCGCCGGCCGAAACGCTCTCTATCACAACAACGGGGATGGGACTTTCACCGATGTGACAGAGGCTTCGGGCATCGGCAGCAAGCCGCCGGACACCCTCAGCGTGGTCGCCGCCTGGTTCGACTACGACAACGACGGCCTGCTGGATCTGATTGTGGACAACTATACGTACTGGACCCCGCAGACCGACCTGCGCTGCGCCATGGGTAGCAAAGAATACTATTGCGATCCGCGGCGCTACAAGAGCGTGCCACCGCGGCTTTACCACAACCTGGGCCACGGCAAGTTCGAGGATGTCACCGAAAAGTCGGGGCTGGCCAAGGCGCCCGGCAAGGGGATGGGCATCTCGATTGCGGATTTCAACGGCGACGGGTGGCCGGACGTGTTCATTGCCAACGACACCGAACCCAATTCCCTGTTCATCAACCAGCGCAACGGCACGTTCGAGGAAAGAGGGCTGGACATGCAAGTCGCTTATAACGACAACGCGCACTCCGGATCTTCCATGGGATCGGACGCCAAAGACTACAACAACGACGGCAAAGTGGACATCTTCTACAACAACCTGAAGGGCCAGATCTGGCAGCTTCTGCGAAATGACGGCAACTTCTTCACGTTTCCGTACGCCACTAGGATCCAGACGCTGAGCAGACCCTTCGCCGGCTGGAGCAACGGATTCATCGACTACAATAACGACGGGTGGAAGGATATCTATTCCGCAAACGGCGACGTCGACGATGTGAACGAGGATTCTCCGGAGCATGACACGATGTTCGAGAACGTGGATGGAAAGTCGTTCGTGGACGTCTCCGCGGAGATGGGGAAGGACTTTCTGCACAAGGGCTACCAGCGCGGTTCGGCTTTTGGCGATCTGAACAACGATGGCTCGCTCGACATCGTAGTGACGTCGTTGAACGAATCGCCGCGCATCTTGATGAACAGCGCCGACAGCGGCAACCACTGGCTGATGTTGAGTCTGGTGGGGCACAAGAGCGCGCGCGACGCCATCGGCGCAAAGGTGAAGCTGACGACGGCCTCCGGCCGGGTTCTGTACAACCACGTCGCCATCAGCGTGGGATTCATGTCTTCCAGCGACAAGCGCGTTCACTTCGGGCTGGGCCAGGAGACCAAGATCAGTTCCTTGGAAATCCGCTGGCCCAGTGGGACGGTGCAGACTCTGAAGAATCTTTCCGCCGACCAGTTCCTGAAGATTGACGAGCCCCAAAGCAAGTAGAGCCAGGCGCGAGGTGGGACGCGATTGGACCGTGCTACCCTGGGAAAAAGAGAGGGATGCGACGGGTGCAGAAATCCCCACTGGCGTGCTTCGTGTGGATTCTTGTGCTGGCCCGCTGCCCGGTCTTCGCCCAGGGCACCATGATGACGCCCGCTCCGACCGGTTCGGCCTTTTGGGCAGTCCGCGGCCGTTTCATCGGATCGAAGCAATGCGCGGCGTGCCATCCGGCACAGGCCAGAAACTTCCATCAGAACAGCATGTCGCGGGCGCTGGAACCGGCCGGCACCTGCGCCAACCTGAAGGGTGACATTCACTATACCTGGACCGACGGGAAGTACTCGTACTCGATCACCCGCGCCGGCGAAGAGGTGCTCTACCGCGTGACCGATGGGAACGAGACGTTCGAGACACCTTTACAGTTCGCCTTCGGCCAAGGCAAGGTGGGCCAGACTTACGTGTACGACCTCAACGGACGCTTCTACGAAAGCAGGGTGAGCTTCTACTCGAAGTTGCAGGGGCTTGACCTCACGGTCGGCGCGGTCAACGTCAAGCCGCCAGACTCGCGCACCGCGGCCGGCCGCAACATGAGCAGCGAGGAGGCTCGCGACTGCTTTGGATGCCACACCACGGGCGCGCGCCTCGGAAACACGCTGCAATTGACGAGTTACGAGGCCGGCGTGCAGTGCGAAAGCTGCCACGGCCCGGGCGGCGCGCATGTCGATAGCATTCGGAACGGCAAGCCGGCGCCTGGTTCCATCCGTTCGTTGCAGGGCATGGACGCACAGGAGACCAGCGAGATGTGCGGCGTCTGCCACCGGACCTGGGAGACGGTGGTGACGATGGGCCTGAAGGGCGCCATCACGGTCCGCTTTCCGCCGTACCGCCTCACCAACAGCGCCTGCTTTTCGGTGCAGGACCGGCGCATTGCCTGCACGGCCTGCCACAACCCCCACGAGGGCCTGAAGAGCGACGACAGGAGCTACGACGCGAAATGCACGGCCTGCCATAACCAGGCTAATGCAGCCCTCAAGCGACGCGTTTGCAAGGTCGCAAAAGAGAACTGCACTTCGTGCCACATGATGCGCGTGGAGCCACCCGAAACGCACCACGCCTTCGTCGACCACTGGATTCGCGTGGTGCGGTCCAAAGACGACTACCCGGAGTGAGCCCCGACAGCGTGATATAACCGATTTGCGCCAGTCTGCTTCCTGAAGCAGATCGACGAACCATGCCCGGAAGACGGGCACGAGAGTGCGCAACCCCAGCCTGTACAATGATCAGAGATCTCAAATGCGTTTTCCCCGATCAAGCGGCATCCTGCTTCACCCCACTTCGTTACCTGGACCTTTCGGAATTGGCGACCTCGGTCCGCAAGCGCACGGCTTTGTGGATTTCCTGGCTGCCGCGGGCCAGACGCTCTGGCAGGTGCTGCCTCTGGGGCCAACCGGATATGGCAACTCCCCGTATCAGTGCTTCTCCGCGGTGGCTGGCAACCCGCTGCTCATCAGCCCGGAACTCCTCGCGCAGAAAGGCTGGCTCTCCCGGCCGGATCTGGAAAGCGTTCCGGCTCTTCCCGACGACGAGGTGGACTTCGCGCGCGTGATTCCCCGCAAGACGGCTCTCCTCGAATCGGCCGCCCGCCGTTTTCTGGCCACTGCTTCCGATCCCGACCGGCCGCGCTTCGAAGAGTTCTGTGCCCGGCAACACGCCTGGCTGGAAGACTACGCCCTCTTCATGGCCCTGAAGCAGCAGCATCAGTTTCTCGCTTGGAGCCGCTGGGAACCCGAGGTCCGCCTGCGTGCGCCTGGTGCGCTGGCTGCCTGGCGCGAAAAGCTGGCCGGAGCCATCGCCATTCAGAAATTCCTGCAGTATGTCTTCTTCGATCAATGGAAGGCACTGCGCGACTATTGCGGTGCCCACCGGGTCCGGATCATGGGCGATCTACCGATTTACGTTGCCCACGACAGCGCGGACGTCTGGGCCAACCCGCAGTTCTTCCAGCTTGACCAGGACGGCGAACCGGCGGTCGTCGCCGGTGTGCCTCCCGACTACTTCAGCGCCACCGGCCAACTCTGGGGCAATCCCATCTACCGTTGGGACGTTTTGGCCGCCGATGGTTACCGTTGGTGGCTGGAGCGCTTCGCCGCCGTTCTGAGCCAGGTCGATTTCGTGCGGCTGGATCATTTCCGCGGCTTCGAAGCCTACTGGGAGGTCCCCGCTTCGGAAAAGACCGCCGAGCGCGGCCGCTGGGTCAAGGGCCCTGGCGCCGCCCTGTTCGAGGTGGCACGCAGTGCCCTCGGCGATCTGCCGCTGGTGGCCGAGAACCTCGGCGTCATCACGCCGGAAGTGGAAGCCATCCGCCGGCTTTTCGGCTTCCCCGGCATGTCGATTCTCCAGTTCGCCTTTGGCAACGATCCGCAAGGTCCCTCGTTCCGCCCGCACAATTACCCTCGCGAGTTGGTGGCGTATACCGGCACGCACGATTGCGATACCACAGTCGGATGGTGGACCAGCGAAGGAGGGGGAGACAGCACGCGCAACGTTGAGGACGTCCGCGCCGAACGCCAATTCACGCAGCGCTATCTCAACACCGATGGCCGCGAAATTCACTGGGTCTTCATCCGCGAGCTGCTGGCCTCCGTGGCCGACACAGTGCTGATCCCGTTGCAGGACGTGCTGGGGCTGGGCAGCCATGCGCGCATGAACCGGCCAGCCACGCTCGGCGGCAACTGGCGCTGGCGCTACCGGCGTGAGATGCTGGCGCCGGAGCTCGCCGCGCGCCTTTGGGATCTCACAGGTCTTTACGACCGGCGCTGACGCCCACTGGTTTTACGCGCTGCGCCAGCGCAGCCGCCACCAGCAGAAATGCGCCGCCGCAGATGACCGCCGCCATGCGGTCATTCGCCAGCACGTGGATCATGACCCATCCGAATCCAAGCGACGCCAGGATCTCCGGCGTGACAATGAAGAAGTTGAAGATCCCCATGTAAAGCCCCACGCGGTTGGCAGGCAGGGAACCGGCCAGCATGGCATATGGCATGGAGAGCGTACTGGCCCACGCCACTCCCACGCCGGCCATGGAGAATAGCAGCAGGTACTTGTTGTGGATCGCGGCCACCGAAAGCAGTCCCAGCGCGCCCGCCACCAGGCAGATGCCATGCGTGCGCCGCCGCGAAAGCGCACGCGCCATGGGCTGCAGCGCAAAAGAGAAGACGAAGCAAACCGCCGAATACATCGCGAAGCACAGGCCGCCCCAGGCGACACCCTCGGCATAGAGAGGCGATTGCGGGTCGTTGGCGCCGAAGACCTGGTGCGCGACCGCAACCGGAAAATACAGCCACATGCAAAACAGCCCGAGCCAGGTGCAGATTTGCACCCACGCCAGTTGTCGCATGGTCGCCGGCATCTGCCGAATCGCCGAAAGGATTTCCATCACCGCGGGGCGCCCGGCCCGGCCGGCCGGCGCGGCGGAATCTTCCGGCGGATACTCGCTGGTGGTGAATATGGTCCACAGCACTGCCGCCAGGAACACGGCGGCGCCCAAGGTGAATGAGAGCTTCACCGCAGCCGGAATCGCGTGCGCGGATGCGGCGGCTGCCGAGACGCCCGCCCGCGTCAGCAGCCACGGCAGTGCCGACGCAATCACCGCGCCCAACCCGATAAAGAGGCTTTGCATGGCGAACCCCTGGGTGCGTTGCTCTTCCGGCAGCAGGTCCGCCACAAACGCGCGAAACGGCTCCATGCTGATGTTGATCGAAGCGTCCAGCATCCAAAGCAGGCCCGCCGCCATCCACAGCGCCGAAGCGTTCGGCATCGCCAGCAGGGCGGCGGAACTGAGAATCGCGCCGCCCAGAAAGTAGGGCCGCCGCCGTCCCAGCCTGCCCCAGGTGTGGTCGCTCAAATGCCCGATGATGGGTTGCACAATCAGGCCGGTAAGCGGCGCCGCCAGCCACAGCATGGGAATCTGGTCCGGGCGGGCGCCCAGGTACTCGTAGATGGCGCTCATGTTGGCCATCTGCAAGCCCCAGCCGAACTGGATTCCGAAGAATCCGAAATTCATGTTCCAGATTTGGGCGAAACGCAGGCGCGGTTTTTCCATAGGGTGCTCAATGATAGATAGCCACGGCGTGCCCGGTCAAGGGCACGTCGATGGAGCTGTTGCGCGCTTCGACCGGCGGCGCTCCGCCGTAGCAGTCCTCCAGCCGGGCGCCCTCCGCGACTCCGGAGCCGGCCAGCGGAATGTGCAGCGTGACGGGCTGCGGCGCGTTGTTGAATACCAGGATCACGCGCTCCCGCGGCGTCACCCGCGCGAATGCGTAGGCGTGATCGTCCACCAGCAGGTTCACCATCCTGCCGCGGCGCAGCGCTTCAGAGCCAGCCCGCAAACGCACGAGGCGCTGTAGCTGGGTCCAGATCTCCTGCTGCTCCGGGGTCCGTCCCGCCGCTTCGAAAGCGTTGCGCGGGTCCTCTTTCCAACCGCCCGGAAAATCGCGCCGGTTATCGGGATCGGCGCCGCCGGACATGCCGATCTCGTCGCCGTAGTAGATCATCGGAATGCCGCGCACCGTAAGCAGAAAATCGAAAACACGCTCCAGCCCGTTGGCGGTGGCGTGCTCGGCGTTCATGAAGCGCGGCAAATCGTGGAGGCCGGCGAAGGTGACCAGGCGGTTGGGGTCCACATACAGCGAATCGTGGGCCAGCGTCTGCGCCAGTTCCCGCGTGGGGGCGGCATCGGTGAACACTCTCTGGATGGCCGCCTGTAGGGGAAAATCGAACAGCGCGTCGATGCCGCTATCGACGCCGTCGAAACGCGTCCTGCCGCCCTGAAAGAAGGAGACCAGGCCGGGGTCGGCATCGAATACCTCGCCTACCACGCGGAAGGCGGGATAACTCCGCTTGATCGCCGCCGTCCAATCCCGCCAGAAGCGGCGCGCCACGTAGGGCAGCGTGTCTTCGCGAATGCCGTCGATGCCGGTGCGCCCGATCCACCACAGCGTGTTCTGAATCAGGTAGCGCGCCACTTCCGGGTCGTCCTGGTTCAGGTCCGGCAGGATGTTGACGAACCATCCCTCGAGCGTGCTTTTCTGCATTTCCGGAGTCGCGTGCGGATCGATCAGCGTCCACGTGCGCCAAGTGTTGGCCAGGTGCCGCGCCTCGGTACCGTGAAACCAGGTGGGAGTGGGCGGATCCTCGACCCAGGGATGATAGGGGCCGGTGTGATTGGCCACCTCGTCCTGGATGATCTTGATGCCGTGGGCGTGCGCCTGGTCCACCAATTCGCGGAACTGATTGAGGTCGCCGAAGTGTTCATCCACGGCGTAAAAATCGACCGCGCCATAGCCGTGGTAATCGGTGACGGCCTTGTTGCTGTAGCGTTCCCGCTGGTTCAACCGGTTGGCATTGTCGTAGACCGGGGTGAGCCAGAGCGCGGTGACGCCGAGATCCTTGAGATAGGGAAGATGCTCGATGATGCCGGCGAAATCGCCGCCGTGGTAGTAGCGGCTTTCGGCTCGGTTGTGGAGGCCACGGCTGATGGCGGGATCGTCGTTCGACGGGTCGCCGTTGGCAAAGCGGTCGGGCATGATGAGGTACAACAGGTCGTCGCTCGAGAAGCCCTGAAAGCGTCCCGCCGGCGCGAGCGCCGCGACGAGCGAGAACGGCGCTTCCGCCTCGCCTTCCCGCGTGGCAATTTCCAGCGCGCATTTGCCCGGCCTGGCCGCCTTCGGAATGGCGAGATCGACGAATAGATGAGTTCCGCTAAGACTCACGGTGACGGGGCCGGTGCGATAGGGCGCCCGCACCGTGGCGCCCGTCAGGTTCCGGCCTGTCACCAGCATGCGCAGCGTGATCCCTCGCGTATCGGCAGGCCAGTCCGGCGGTTCCACTTTCGTAACTACCGGTCCCGCCGCAATAGCGAGGCGCAAGGATAGCGCTATTACTGGAATGATAAGTTTCATGGGGAACCGTGAGGTCCGTGACGAACCCCGCCCGATGCGTCGGAAGGACTGCGGTAGCGCAACTGCATCTGCCTCTCGGCTGATTGTAGCGTAAGGCGGTGGTTCCGAAGCCGGTGGGAGGGTTCCTGTCAATCGGGTCGGTGTTTGGTGTTTGGCTGTCCGCCGCAGTTCCACTAAGCGTTATTGAAGAGTTGTATTGTGAGTTGTGATAAGCCTGGTGGCAACCATGACTCCGGTTTCCGGGGTGAATGGGCGATGATGCCGGCGAGGCAAACGTGTGGCAGCGCGATTTCGACACGGTGAGCAGTCCGCGTTCCCGCGAAGCATTGCAACGATACCGCAGTCGGCTTGTGAGTTGGGCGAAGACCGCGCGGCGGTTCTACCGAGGGCGCAGCCGGCCGATGGATTGAGAAGAGGAGACCAAATGCACACAAGTATATTTTGCCGGATCGCGCTGTGCTCCACGATCTGGGCTGCAAGCTCGATCACTGGTGCAGCGAGCGACCGCGAGTGGAATGCGTCATGGATCACGCACCCGGCTGTCCCGCTGCGCGAGCCGGTGGTGTTGCACTTCCGGCGGCCTCTGCACCTGGCCGCCAAGCCGGCGCATTTCATCGTACATGTGAGCGCGGACAATCGCTTCGTTCTCTATGTTAATGGCCGCCGTGCAGGTGACGGGCCAGCCCGCGGAGACCTGGCGCACTGGAGATATGAGACCTTCGACCTTGCCGATTATCTGAACGCGGGCGCGAACCTGGTCGCCGCTACCGTGTGGAATTTCGGAATCTATGCTCCGCTGGCGCAGATCAGCGACCGCACCGCGTTCCTGCTGCAAGGCGGCGGCGAGCTGGAGTCGGCAATTAGCACTCCCCAGGATTGGATGGTCGAGATCGAGCATGGCCAGACCGCGGTTCCCCGAAAGCCGGAGGGCTTTTGGAAATACATGGCCAATGGCCCGGGCGAGCTACTGGACGCCGCCAGGTACGACTGGGGCTGGGATGCCCCAACTCCCGGTGCGCACAGCGAATGGGTCGCGGCAGCTTCCCCCATGCGCGAGAACATTTACCCGGGCGCAGCCAAAGCGGCCTTGGCCGGCATGAGCATAGACAACTACTGGCAACTGGTTCCCGACAGCCTGCCGCACATGGAGTTCACCCCGGCCGAGGCCGGCCGGAATGTTCGTTCGGATGCCGCTGTCAGCCGGGAATTCCCTCAGCGGCCGGCAAGCGTACCCGCCCACAGTCATGTTCACGTGCTGCTCGACCGCGGCACGCTGACGACTGCATATCCGAAGCTCACTGTCTCCGGCGGCAAGGGCGGCGCGATCAAGCTGACGTACGCCGAGGCTCTCTACGACGCGAAACAGCAAAAGGGCGACCGCGACGAAGTCGGCGACCGGCAGGCCCTGGGCTTCCATGACAGCTTCCTCCCCGACGGCGGAGCTCATCGCAGCTTCGAACCTCTGTGGTGGCGGACGTGGCGCTATCTGGACCTGGACATCGAGACCAGCGACGATCCGCTGACCCTCGAGTCGCTGACCGCCAACTTCTCGGCCTATCCCTTTGAGGAGCGGGCTTCGTTTCACAGCGGGGACGGCGATCTGAAGCGCATCTGGGACATTAGTTGGCGCACGGCGCGGCTGGACGCGCACGAAACCTACATGGACACGCCGTACTACGAGCAGCTTCAGTATATAGGCGACACTCGCATTCAGGCGCTGATCTCCTACGCTATCGCCGGGGACGACCGGCTCGCCCGGCAGGCGCTGGCCGCATTCGACGAATCGCGCATCCCGGCGGGACTCACGCAAAGCCGCTATCCCACCTCGCAGCCGCAGATGATCCCGACGTTTTCGCTGTTGTGGATCGGCATGTTGCACGACTACTGGATGTACCGCCCCGATCCCGCGCCGGTGAAAGAGGCGCTGCCAGGAACGCGCACGGTGCTCGACTGGTTTGCACAATACGAGCAGCCGGATGGTTTGCTCCGCAAGCTCCCCTGGTGGAGTTTTGTGGATTGGGTTTCGAGTGGCGAAATTCCTAGCTACGACGCCGATGGTGAGTCCTGCACGACGACGCTCGAATACCTCGGCGCACTGGGCGACGCTGCCGGGATGGAGCGGGCGCTCGGCAACGGCCAACTCGCAGACCGGTACACAGCCAGGGCCGGGCACGTGCGGCAGGCTATCTACGAGAAGTGCTGGGACGCGGGCCGGGAGATGTTGGCGGACAATCCGGCGCGGACGATCTTCAGCCAGCAGACGAATACGCTGGGAGTTTTGTATGACGCCGTTCCGCGGAGCGGCCAGCCCAAACTGATGCGCCGGATGCTGGCGATTGAGCCTGGCACAACTCCCGGCGGCGTGCTGAGCGCGTCCTACTACTTCCGGTTTTATGTGGCACGGGCACTGGAACATGCGGGACTGGGCGACGAGTACCTGGAGTCGCTGCAACCGTGGCGGGGTTTGCTTCCGCTGCATTTCAGCACGTGGCCCGAAACGCCTGGCGATACTCGGTCCGACTCCCACGCCTGGAGCGCTCATCCGGCTTACGATCTGCTTACTCTGGTCGCGGGGATAGAGCCGGGTTCCCCCGGCTTCGCTTCGGTGCGGATTGCGCCGCATCCAGGCAATTTGACGGAGGTCGCCGCGACCTTCCCTCACCCAAAAGGCGCCATCTCCGTTACGTATGAACGACAGGGTAACCATCTCACAGGGATGATCGTCTTACCCGAGGGGCTGGACGGCATCTATGTCTGGAACGGAAGGACGCAACCTCTGCATTCGGGCCGAAACGAGATCGGGGCGCCCGGACCTGTTGCAAATGGCGCCGTGGCGGCAAGCGGAGAGCGGTGAATTCCAGATAAGCTAATTGCAGCGGCGAAGATCGTCTTACCCGGCGGGCGAATCGGGACAGATTCGGGAACCAACATGCCGGCGGCCTCGTTTGGCCCAACGCCGCTGCTCAAGCCGCAGTTCATGGAGGCAGTTGAGAATGAGACGTGTCATGCAGTTGCGCACTGTTTATCTTGTACCGTTTGCCGTTTTCACCGCCATCGCGGGCGGCGCTAACTACAAGAACTTCGACGTGGCTCTTTACAGCCGTGTTTATGAGACGCAGCAGATGAAGGATCCCGCCTGGCTGGAGAGCCGGTGGGCAGCGGTTTCCAAGTACATGAAGGTGGATAAGATCTACCTTGAAACCCATCGCGACACTGTCATGGTCGACCAAGCCACGCTGGACCAGGCGAAGAAATTCTTCCTGAGCAAAGGCGTCAAAATCGCAGGCGGCATCACTACCACCGTCAGTGAGAGAAACCGGTTCGAAACCTTCTGCTACTCGAATCCCGAGCACCGCCAGATACTTCAAAAGGCCGTCGAGTTCACGGCCCGCAATTTCGACGAATTCATCCTCGACGACTTCTTCTTCACCGACTGCAAGGCCGACTCCGATATCGCCGCAAAGGGAGATCGCACCTGGACCCAGTTCCGGTTGGCGCAGATGGACGAGGCTGCCCGCAACCTCATCATCAAGCCGGCCAAGGCCGTCAATCCGAACGTAAAGATCATTATCAAGTATCCGAACTGGTACGACCATTTCCAGAACCTCGGTTTCAATCTGGAAACCGAGCCGGGGTACTTTGACGCGATCTATTCCGGCGCGGAAACTCGGGATCCCACCGGCAACCAGCACCTTCAGCAGTATCACGGCTATTCGATCGTGCGGTATTTCGAAAACCTGAAGCCCGGTGGGAACGCCGGTGCATGGGTTGACCAGGGTGGCATGAATACTCCCAACCGCTTCGAAGAACAACTGTGGCTCCCGTTGTTCGCCAAAGCGCCCGAGATGACCATTTTCAATATTGGCGCGATCTACTCGCCCACGCGGAACCCCGATGGAACAACGGTGCCGGATTCCCGCGCGGCCAAACTCGCTGGCCCTGTATTCGATCGCGTGGACAAGTTCCTGGGCCAATTGGGACGGCCGATCGGCGTCAAGAGCTACAAGCCTTTCCATTCCTTCGGAGAGGACCATCTGCCCAGTTATCTCGGCATGATCGGAATTCCGATGGACATCGTTCCGGTGTTCCCTGCGGCGGAGAAAACCATTCTGCTGACCGAGCAGGCGAGGTTTGATCCCGCCATCGTGTCCAAAATCAAGAAGCAATTGACGGACGGCAAATCGGTGATTATCACGTCCGGGCTGCTCAAGGCGCTTCAGGGCAAAGGCATCGAGGATATCATCGAACTCGAATACACGGGCAGGACCGTCGCGACCCGCGAGTTCGGAGGTAGGGGCGGCCGGGGAACGAAGCTGGATATCGACATCCTGCTTCCCGAGATCCGCTACTTCACTAACGATTCCTGGGAACTCGTTAGCGCCCTCACGTCGCCCAACAGGACCTCGGGTACCCCGATTCTGCTGTCAGGCATGTACTCGAAAGGCACACTCTATGTGTTGACGATCCCGCAGGCGCAAGGCGAGCTTTACCGGTACCCTCAGAATGCCCTGCGCGCGATCCGCAATGTGGTGGCGAAAGACATGTACGTCCGCCTGGACGCTCCGAGCATGGTCAGCCTGTTCGTCTATGACAACGACAAGTTCATTGTGGAATCGTTCGCCGAGGAACCGGTGCAGGCCCAGATCGTCACCGAAGCGCGTATCACGAAACTACGCGATATGGAAACGGGAGAGGAATTAAAGGGGCAACAACAGGGCAACACAACCGTGTTCGATTCGCCTCTCACCCACGGGACGTTCCGCGTGTTCTCGGCGCAATAGCGGGAAATCGGGATTGTGCGATTCGCCGTCTCGCGGATCAAAGGACGATGGCCGCGTGTACAATGAGCATAGGCTCGGCTCTCTCATATGAAAACTCCGGCTGAAGCATGATATCCCGGACTGCGTGGGCGCTCGGTTTGGCAGTAGCGCTTGCTACTGCCCAGCAGAGCGGCAGCCCTCCGGCGGAGCCGGAGGAACCCATTGTGCGCATCAGCATCAACCTGGTCCAGGTGGACGCGGTAGTCACCGATTCCGGTGGACACCAAATTACGAATCTCACCGCCGATGACTTCGAGGTTCTCGAAGACCGCCGGCCGCAGAAGATCACGGCGTTCTCGTACGTGAAGACCGCCGGTCCGCAGCCGGTAAGCGCGCGTCCGGCTGCGCCCGTCAAGAATTCCATTACACCCCCGATGCCCCCGGCTCCGCACCTGACGCCGCAGCAGGTGCGGCGCACCGTCGTCCTCATGGTCGACGATCTCGGTCTGTCGTTTGAAAGCACATACTACGTGCGCCGCGCACTCAAGAAGTTCGTAGACGACGACATGCGGGAAGGCGATCTGGTGGCCATCATCCGCACCAGTGCCGGGATGGGCTCGTTGCAGCAGTTTACTGCCGACAAACGGATTCTTTACGAGGCCATCGAGCGGGTGCGCTGGAACCTGCTGGGAGGAGGTGGCATCGGCATCTTTCCGGCGCTGGGAAGCGATCCGGCGGAGAGGGCGAACGCGCTGTTGGCCGGAGGACGGAGTGGCAGTCAGCACAGCCAGGCCGGGGCAATGCAGCCATCCAACAGCGCGTCTCGCGGGCTACCGAATTTCAACCAAGGCCGCACCGAAAACTCCATGATCGGCGCTCTGGGGGCGGTCACCTTCATCGTGCACGCTTTGCGCGACCTTCCCGGCCGCAAAGCTATCATTCTGTTCTCCGATGGCATACCATTCGGTGGCGGGGAGACCCCTCGCCTTATGGAGCAGATGCACACCCTCACGGACCTGGCCAACCGCGCCGCTGTCGTTATTTACACCGTGGACGCGCGGGGGCTGCAAGCGTTGTCCATAACGGCTGCCGATAACCCGGTGCTGCGGGATGGCACAGCCGGCCAGACACTGGCCGATGGTGGGAGCAGCCGGCGTGCGATATTCTTCGAATCACAGCAGGGCCTGGAGTACCTTGCCCAGCAGACCGGCGGGTTCTCCATTCACGACAGCAACGATCTCGCCGGGGGCGTTCGCCGCGTGCTCGACGACTTGAGTGGGTACTATCTGATCGGCTACCGGCCGGGTGAGTCGAGTTTCGCGCCGGCGGCGGGCTACCGCCAGTTCCACAAGATCCAGGTCAAGATGCGGGTGCCTCGGCTGCAGGTACGCTCGCGCACCGGGTATCTCGGCATACCTGACGAAGAGTCGCGCCCGGTATATCGCACGCCCCGTGAGCGGTTATTGGCCACGCTGGTTTCGCCGTTCACCTCGGGCGAGCTGAAGCTGCGCCTGACGTGTCTTTTTTCTGAAGTGCCCAAAGTCGGCGCCGTGGTGCGCTCGCTGCTATATATTGACCCGCATAATCTCACTTACGCCGAGGAACCCGGCGGTTCTCACACGACCAGGCTCGACATCGTGGCATTGGCGTTTGGCGAGCGGGGAACCATCGTAGGCTCGGTTGACCATACAGTCACCGTGCGGCTTACGCCGGAGGAATACTCGCGAGCCGTGCGGATCGGGTTCCTTTACACCATGGACATTAAGCTGGAAAAGCCGGGAGGCTACCAGGTACGTGCCGCCGTGCGTGACACGGCTTCGGAAAAGGTCGGCTCGGCAAGCCAGTTTCTCGAGGTACCGGACGTGGGAAAGCACCGCCTGGCGCTCTCGGGAATCGTACTAAACGGGGTGCGTTCGAAGATTTCCGCGAGCAGCACGACCGGGCCGGAGGAAAATTACAGCCTGGCCAGTTCCGGCTCACCCGCCGTCCGGGTATTCCGGCCCGGCCAGACCATTACCTACAGCTACGTGATCTTCAACGCAGAGTTGGAAGCCAAGAGCGGGCACACCGAGCTCGAAACGCAGGTGCTGCTCTATCGCGACTCGAAACCTGTCTACACAGGGGCGGTCACGCCGTTCAAGAGCGACCAGAAAGCCGACCTCACTCGCCTGTTGGCTAGTGGTGCGCTACGCCTCGGAGCGAATCTGGAATCGGGCGAGTACCTGCTGCAGATCGCCGCCTGGGACAAGCTGGCGCCCCAGAAGCGCCAGTTGGCGACGCAGTGGACCGATCTGGAAATGGAGAGGTAGCTCTACGCGTGAGCTTTCGGCCGCCGGCGTGACGCCGCCGGGGCGTAGCTGGTACCTGCCGGTCGGAATGCCCGCCAGGGGCAAGGAGGACCGGCGATGGGCCACAAAAGCGCGGCGGGAGGTGCCGGCCGGCTCACTTCGCCGCCATCTTTTTCTGGATTAGCAGCGCCTGCGCATTCAAATTATTCAACTGGCGCAGATCCTCCTCGGCCATGGCGATGGAATCCTGGATGCGCGCCAGGTCGGCGCTGCCAGCGGCGGGAGCGTCGGTGCGCTGCGCCTGCATCACTCCCGATAGCGAGCGGTACTGCTCGGTGATCTGCCGGTAGCGCCGCAAAATTCCGTTCAGGTAAACCTCGCGCCGCTTGTGAATGTCCTGCAGATCGGCGGCGAGTTGCTGGATCTCGCTTAACTTGCGCGCATCGGTGCCGCTCTGATCCCGCAGCTTTTGATAGGCGATCTCCACCTGCGTCACCCGTTCGCGGTTGCTCTTGAGTTCCTTTTCGAGCGCATCGACCACCTGATTGGCGGCCGACAGATTCCCCTTCAGATCGGCTTCCGATGCTACCAGGCGCTGGTTGTCCACGGTGAGATTCTGCACCTGCGCTTCGGCCTGATCCACGCGCGATTCCAGGCGCGCGATGGAAGCATTTGCATCCGCAAGGCTGAGCTGCAGGCGCTGGATGGCGATGGCGTCCTCCGGATTCGCCGCCGGCTTGGCGGCGCGCGGTGCGCGGGGGCTCTCCGCCGGGGGCTGGGCAGGCGCAGCGGCCGGCACCGCGGCGGCACGAGTGAGATTCGCCACCCGCTGCCGCAATTGCGCGTTCTCCACCGCCGATTGCGCCAGGCGCGCGGTCTGCTGCCGGTTGACGCGCACCTGCCACACCACCGCCACTGCGGCGGCCAACAGCGCGACGATCGGCAGACTCCTGCGTTTCACTGCCACCGTATTATCTCTCTTTCATCACGAAGCGTGTGCGATAGGTCAGACTGCACTTGCCGCCCGCATCCAGTTGCACCTGCACGATCTTCGGCAGGCGCTCCGGCAAAGCCACCGACACGCTGTAGGACGAGGCAATCGAAGTAACCGCGCGATGGATAGCGTCGGCGATCTCTTCGCTCGACCGGCAGAAGATAGCGCTGCCGCCGGTGACTTCCGCCAACTGCTTCAGCCCGTTTTGATAAGATTCGCCGAGCCGGTCACTACGGTAGCGAAGGTGCACCACGAACAGCGGCGCCCGGCGCTCCGCCATTACGGCCGCCACTTTGGAGATCTTATCCTGGATCAAGGCCTCCGGAAAGCGGCGGCTTAGATCGTGCGTGTCGCTCGAATTGATCACCGGGTTGGTGAAATCCTCGCGGTAATTCTCCGCGTCGCTGTCGGTCACGTAAAGCACGGCCACGCGCACGCCGCTCTTGGCCAGAATCGAGTCGGCCAGCGTGGTCACGGTCTCGACGGTATCCACCAGCCCGGCTTTGCCGCTGACCGGCAGGTTGCGGACCGCGGCCACCGCCGGCGCCCGGTCGGCGGCCGGATCCGCCAGCACCTTGGGACCGTCCTGCGCGCGCATCACACCGACGGCCACACGCGGCGGCAGCTTGCCGATCTCCACGGCCAAGGCGTCCTTGGCGGGCTCGGCCAACGAAAGATCGCCAGCCAGGTCGAGCACTGCGATGAGGATCAGATTGTCGGCCGGCCCTCTCACATCCACCACGCGCGACGCGCTTCCGGCCACCGTGGCACTCAGGTCCTTGGCCGAGAGCGGCGGGTCTTGGTTGGCATCCGCCCAGACGGGTACTTTAAGGATTTGGCTTGCGGACTTGGGCGGCGCCGCGGGCAGGGAACAGCAGAGCGCCAGGAGCAGAAGCACGGAGATTCGAGGGCGGGCCTCCCGGTCCGCGCGTATCCTCCGGAACCCGCTCCCCGCACGCGGGTTCAAGGCCTTGCCGAACCCCGGGGGCCGGCGAAGGGACTGGCCGCGGGCCAAGGGCCCGCCCCACGATTTGTACGTCAAAAACTCAACCTCAGCCCCAACTGAATCACGCGCCCGCCGCGCGAGCCGGTGATCTTCCCGGCATCGAGATTGGGCGTAGTGACGGACCCGATCACGTTATCCGGATCGTTCCAATTGGCGTGATTCATGAAATCGAAGGCCGTCGCATTGAACTCCAGTGTGCGTTCCACGGCCAGCGGGAATCGCTTATTCATGGACATGTCCCAGTTCTGCCAACCGGGATTGAGGAGGCCCGCCAAAGTCCGCGACACATCGCCGATAGTGAAATCGGGAGGCTGCACGAACGCAGCCGGGTTGAACCAGAGCGACGGCCCCGGATTGGCGACGTGGGGGTCTACGCCCGGCACCGCGTCCACTTGCAGAGCCTGCACCACGCCGCCCGTATTATTGAATAGCGGCGTCAGGTACATCGGATCGCCGCTGGCCACCACGCCCATGCCGCTCACCGACCAGCCATCGATCAGGTAACGCCGCCAATCCGGAAAACGCAAGAACGGCTTGTTCGGCCCGAACGGCAGTTCGTAGGTATAGCTCAGTTCGAGCCGCTCGGGGCGATTGCCCGCGGTCACCGACCATTCGTCGTTGCGGTTGAAGAAATCCTGCGTTCCGTAAGGTCCCGAGTAGTCGTCCATCTGCTTGTTGAATTCGAAATAGGCGTTCAGTGACAATCCGCTGGACGAGCGCTTCTCTACGCGCAGATAGCCCGCGTCCCGCTGGTAGCGCCCCACCGGATACTGGCCGTACAGATTGAAACCCTGATACTGCGGATAGGGCCGCAGCGATTGGTTGAATGCCAGGTCGTTCAACTCGTCGCCATACTTCAGATCGTCCAGCGGAATGGCGTTGGGATTGGCGGCGCCGTTGCCAACCAGCAGATTCTTACCGCCCTGATAGTTGAACCCTACGGTTGCGATTGTGGATAACGGCAATTCCCGCTCGATCGAGAGCGCCGCCGACTGATAAGTGGGCAGCCGGTCCGACATATCGATCAGGTCCGCGATGGTGTTGTTAGCCGCGTCCGGTCGCAGATCGGGCGTGGGAGTGGCGGCCGGCGGCACGCCGTCGCGCAATAAGAAGGCAGGCTGCAACTGCGTGTCCGGCGAAAGATACGTCGGATACGAGTTGAAACCCTGCGTACCCCACTGCCCCGAATAGATAGGGATGCCCGAATAATTGCGCGCGAAGGAGGTCCGCACCACGGTCTTGGCGTCATCGAGCGGATTCCAGGCGAGGCTCAGGCTGGGCGCGAGGCGCACCAACGTGGGCTGGAAGGCGCTGCCGAAGCCGCCCTGACCAGCAACCGCCAGCGCGCCGGGCAACCCGTTGGCCGGGTTGATGGCGCTCAGGTCGACGGTCGACTGGCGGTCATATTTCTCGGTGCGCGGCGTGAACAGCTCCGCGGTAAGACCGAGATTAATCGTGAGACCCTTCATGGCTTCGTAGCGGTCGCGGAAAGCCAGCGAACCTTCCGACCGCCGGAAATAGGAGGGCTGCGTGTCGATGGTTTCCTCGGCGAAATCCGGCATGCCCAGCAGGAAGCTGGCGAGTGCATCGCCTGTATCGACAATTCCCGGCAGACTCGTCAGCCCTGCATCGAACGAAAGCACGCCGGCCGGATACTGTGGCCAGAAGCTGTTCACCTGCTGGAGCGTGTACTGCCCCACAACGCGCAGCGTATGCTTACCACGCTTGGTCGAGAGGCCGTCGGTCCAGGTGTAGACGTTGCGCGTGTTCCGTGAAACCGGATAGGCTTGCCCCATGCTCAGGTAGGGGCCCAATTGCATCAGCGGGAAACCATTGCCTGCAATTCCAGTCAGGCCGATTTGGGCGGCGTAGTTGGTTTGATCCTGCGGGTCGCCACTGGTGGAGACGTCGGAGTTCGCGTCGAAGGTGAGTGTGTTCACCGTGCGTGCGGAGGCGGTGTAGACGTACTCGAACGATCCGCGGCGGGTTTGGTAATAGCGGTTGGAGGGGCCCGGGTTGGCGGGCGTGGGGAACCATTGGGCCGCGCCCTGCGTGCCGTTGGAAAATGCCAGCTCCATGGTGATGCGATTCCGTTCGCGGAGGGATTGATCGAGCTTGCCAATCATGCCGTTGGCCGTGTTGGTCTCCGGCGAATCGATGAAGTAGTTGTTGCGGAAAAACGGCCCGATGTCGGTATTGGGCGCCGGATAGAACTTCAGAGCATTGAGCGCCACCGGGTCGAGCCGGGACGGCGGGATGATGTTGCCGGGAAACGGGTCGCGCAGATATTGCAGGTTGCTGGTGGAAACCGGCTGCGTGGGGTCATAGTTCGGATTGACGCTGGAGCTGGCCGGATCGTAGATCGGGATCACGTTGCCCGCGTCGTCCACTACGTCCGAATAATCGCCGGTGCGCTGCGCCATGGTGGGGATCGTCTGCAGATAGGTGCGCCCGATATCCTCGCGCACGCCCTCGTAGGAGAGCGAGAAATACGTGTTGCGGGTTTCCATGAGGTGCGGCAGGATCACCGGTCCGCCAACGTTGAACCCGAACTGGTTGCGGCGCAGTATCCCTTTGTCGCCGCCGTTTTGGCGGATCTCGTGCGGCACAGCGTCCAGCGCGTCGTTGCGGAAGTTTTCGAAGAGGCGCCCATGCCAGTTGCGCAAGGGGCTGTGGCGGCCGGCTTTGGGCGGGCTGTCGGCGCGCAGACCCAAATTGCGGGTTACGGCCTTAAACTCCTCTATAGCCGTGTTCATCTCGGCGTCCGGGGGCACCGGAGGGGGCTGTTGTTGGGCGCGTGCGCCCGTCACGGCGCAGAGACACACCGCCAGCGCGTATTGGCGAAGCGGCATACCTTGTAGTTTAACATCACTACCTGGAAGACAAGCTCCGCTTTCCGTTCCAGGCAAGGCGCATCGTCGCGAGGCTCGTCACGCCCCTCAAGATGGAGAGACCGTCTAGTAGCCTTGTTCCATCAGCCCGATGACGCCCAGCAGCGCACCCCAATGATAGTAGGCGTCGCTGCTGGTTACGTCATTGCCCTCGCCCGTGATCGAGTTGTAGTTCTCGTAAATCGCGCGGTCGCTCTGCCACGACTTCATCAGCAACTTGTACGAGCGCTCGGCGAGATCCTTGCGCGCCGGTCCGAGATCGTAGTTCCGCATGCCCAGGTAGACCAGGAAATTCATCGGTCCCCAGATGCGCCCGCGCCAGTAGTTCTGATCCTGGAAACCCGGCACGTCGCGCGCAATCGAGGGCATCACCCACTCGCCGTGAAACTCGCGCGGGTTGTAATAATGCTCCCGCACCATTCGCGCGGCTTGTTCCGCCGTGGCCACTTTCGCGATCAGCGGATAGAAATTGGTCGGCGAGAGCCGCGGCGAGTTCTCGCCGGTATCGGTACGTTTATTCAGGTAGATGCCCGTCTTCTCATCCCACAGTGTGCTTAACGCCGCAGCGTACTGATCGCCGCGTGCGAGCAATTCGCGTTGTTCCGCGGTCTTGCCCAACACGCCGGCGATTTCAGCCAGCGCGCGGCAATCGGCCACGTACAGTGCATTCAATCCAACGTCGGCCATTTCCAGCCGGTTGGTTAGCTGGTTGAACGGCACGCCGTCGTACATCGGCGAGTTGTCGAGCCCCGACTCGTACAATGCCGCTTGAAAATTGTGGACCGTCCCGTCCACAAGCTGCGGCTCGTTGTCCGAACCCCAGGCGAGCAGTCCCTTGGTGTCGCGGGCGCCCGGCCACCAACGATTCCAGCGCAGCAGTTCGTCGAACACCTCGGCGAGGAACCACCTCTCTTTGTGACGCTTGTAGATTTCCAGCACCATCAGACTGCCCACCGGCGGCTGCGAGCGATCGTCGGTCTGAATGCCATAGGCCGACGACGAATTCGGAATAAACCCGCGGCGTGTGATGCCTTTGGTTACTTCCACCGCATTGGCGAAAGCCAGATCCTGGTTGTAGAGGCCGTACATGAATGACGCGAAGTACGTGTCCCAGTCGAACAGCACGTAGCCGCCCCAGCCAGCGCTCCATATGCGGCTCACCGGCGCGATGGCGCGGTCGTTTTCCGGATCGTAGGTCAGGTTCCATCCAAGAATCGTCTGCATCGCGGTGAAAACTTCGCGCGCTTCGCCGTAATCCGCCAGCCGCTTCATCTGCGCCGCGCGGTGCGTCTCGACAATCGCAGCCACCTGTTCCAGCGTCTTCTCCGAACCCGTGTAGACCGCTATGCGACCCTGCAGCGCCATCGAAAAATACGGCGCGTTGGCCGTCACAAACGGGTCGTTCACTTCCCGCGCCGTCGTGCGCACTTCAAAGGCGCGGCCGCCTGCGCGCCCCGGCTGTGCCTTCAGCACCGCGCCATCGCGCCGCACCGTGCCCGGCCGGTTCCAGTAGTAGCCCGTCTCCACGATCAGGTGCTCGGCCCGCAACGCGGCGCGCTTCTCCACGCTGACCAGGATGTACTCCTCGCCGTTCTCCGCAGCGCTCTCGACTAACGCCACGTTCTTGGAATCGGCGCCGCCCGTGTTCCACTCCAGCGTAAGCTCGGTGTACGAGCCGTCGTCGGCGTGCGGGCCCAGGCGAATCTTCTCCAGCCGCTTTGCCGTGGCATTGGCTTGGAAGAAGGTGTTCTGGTAGCTGTGGCCCATGCCGGCGCTCTTCAGGCCCAGCGTCAGCGCGAAGCCGTCGGGCAGGTAGACGTGCGCCAGGACGCTGTTCGCGCTCCATGTGTTCCAGCCGTGGCACAACTTCTGTTGCAGCGCGCGATACTCGGCCGTGCGCAACACGCGCGAAACGTGTTGCGCCGCGGCTGGAAGGGCGGTCGCGGCGCACAGCGCGACCGCTGCGAAGAGAGATGTCAATAGGTTGTTCATAATTTAAGAAACCCTCTTTTATCGTAATCCGATGCCGGATGGAAACAGCGCGCCGCCCGTACGAGCTACGTCTCCGACCGGGCCCCTCGCACCCAGTTATACTCTCTATCGAGTGGCACAAAAAACGGGCAGCAGCATCGCCGGATCTTTATCGAAACGCAACTGGACCATCGCAATCCCATGAATCTCCACATCCTCCCTCAATTGACGCTGACCTGCCTGCTGGTCTGTTTTACGCTCGCCGCCCCGCTCCGGGCCGCACAACGGATAACCCTGTCGCTTGACGGGGAATGGGAAATCGCCGATTCCGTCGAGGCCGGCAGCTTGCCCGCCGCCTATTCCCATAAGGCGCCGGTCCCAGGCCTCGCGCATTCGGCCGTGCCCGCTTTCAAGGATGTGGATGAATTCGAGAGCCGCCAATTAATTCAGAACCGTGTCGAGAAGGGCCTCGCGCCTGCGTCGGCGCTGGTTTCCAATGCCGGGGTATCGCGGCAGGAGCGGAACTGGTTCTGGTATCGCCGCCAGTTCGAGGTGCCTGTGATGCGCAGCGTTGCCACTCTGCGAATCAACAAAGCGCAATTCGGCGCCGCGGTGTGGGTGAACGGCCAGCAGATGGGCGAGCATCTGCCGTGTTTCTCGGCCGCGATCTTCGACGTCTCGGATAAGCTGCGGCAGGGTCCGAATGAGATCGTGGTGCGCGTCGGCGCACATCCGGGCGTGCTGCCTCCCTCCGTCTCGGCCGGCACCGATTTTGAGAAGAACCGCTGGACGCCCGGCATTTACGACAGCGTCTCGCTCGCGCTCAGCGGCAACCCCGCCATCGAGACCATCCAGGTCGCGCCGAGCCGCGACCTCCGGTCGATTACGGTGCAGACCAAGCTGCGCAACCACTCGGCACAAGCGGTTGCGTTCGTGCTCCAGCAGGTGGTGCACGGATGGAAGTCGGCTGAGGTGGTGGCGCGCGCCCCATCGATGCGGATCCGGCTGGCGGCTGGCGAAGAGCGGACCGCTACGCAGAGAATCGCCATGCCGGCCGCGAAGTTGTGGACGCCGGAACAGCCGAATCTGTACGTCCTCGAAACGGGTTCCGGCGGGGACACCGCCAGCACCCGCTTCGGCATGCGCGAGTTCCATTTCGAAACGGCGACCAGGCGCGCCTACCTCAACGGCCGCCCCTACTTCATGCGCGGCTCCAATATCACGCTGCACCGGTTTTTCGAAGATCCGAAATCGGGCGTGCTGCCCTGGGATGAGAAGTGGGTGCGCAAACTGCTGGCCGAGATTCCGAAAGACATGCACTGGAACTCCTTCCGCTTCTGTATCGGTCCGGTGCCCGACAAATGGTTGGACATCGCCGACGAGGCCGGATTGTTGATCCAGAACGAGTACTTCGTGTGGACCGGCAGAGCTTGGCATGGCGCCGAGAACCAGGTCCGCTTTGACGCCGGCGAAATGATCCGCGAATACGGCGAATGGATGCGCGACAACTGGAATCACCCGAGCGTCGCCATCTGGGACGCCAACAACGAGACCTTCGATCCCATGTTCGGCGAAAAGATCATCCCGGCCGTGCGCGGACTCGACCTTTCGAACCGGCCCTGGGAAAACAGCTATAATCCGCCCGCCGGCCCGGACGATCCGGTGGAGGATCATCCCTACGAGTTTCAGGACATGGCCAAGCGCGACGGCCCGGAGTTCAGCATGACCACGTTCGAGAAGCCCAACGGCAAGGCCCCCGGAGCGCCGAGCGGCCACGCGCTCATCCTGAATGAGTATGGGTGGTTGTGGCTGAACCGCGATGGGTCGCCCACCGAACTGACCAAGGATCTCTATCCACGCCTGTTACCGAAGAACGCTACCGCCGAAGACCGGTTGGCCCTGAATGCATACCTGTTGGGCGGCATCACCGAGTTCTGGCGAGCTTACCGGCAATACGCCGCGGTACTCCATTTCGTGTATCTGACCAGCAGCGATCCGCTCGGGTACACGGCCGATCGCTTCCTTGACGTCGAGAACCTGGAACTGGAGCCGCACTTCCGGGACTACATGTCCCAGGCATTCGCGCCGCTCGGAGTGTACCTGAGCTTCTGGCAGTCCAAACTGGCTGCGGGCAAGCATACATTCCCAGTGATGCTCGTAAATGACGAATACCACGCAGCCGCGGGAAGCGTGACCGTATCTCTTCAGTCCGGGAGCGGCGGCGAGGTGGCGCACGCGCAGGCGCCTTTCGAAATCGGCAGTCTGGGCCAGACCACGCTCTACGTTGACCTGGACGTGCCCAACACGCCGGGCGACTTCCTCCTGCAGGCCAAAGCCGACGCCGGGACGGGCCAACCCACGCTGAGCCGGCGCAAGATCACGATCAATCCTCCAGCCGAAAAGTAACTGGTGTAACCTTGACCCAAAACCGGCCGGCGTTGCAATGTCCGGAAGGTCAAACCATGTTACAGTAATCGTGGCATCCACGGTATATGAGCGCCGAATTGACCCCTCTGCGATGGCCGGGCAACTGGAAGGACGCTTCTGCCCTGACGTTGTTGGACGATACTCCTGTTAACTGTCTGGTGGCGGATAAGGGCGCTGTGCCCGAGTCCGTCGCCGCACAGGCGAGACAGAAAGGGCTGCCCGTCGTAGATCCGGCGGCGCCCCCGGCTTACGTCTTCATTACCAAGGGAGAGTGGCCGGGCGTCGAGGCCGTCCAGGGCGACACCGTCGTCGCCGGCCCAACCGGGAACCCCTGGGTGGACTCCAACGGTTGGAGGATCCGACTCGAGTCGGTTCGCCATCCGGGTGCCCGTGTGTGGGTCGATGCCCGGCCCAAAGGGCCGGTTTCCCGGGATTCCTACCCGCTCGCGCTCGCCGATTCGGCCGCCTATGGCGGCCGCTGGATCATCTCGCTGGATGACCGGTTCGCGGCGGAAGTTGCGCAGGGCAAGGCGGACGCTTTGGCTGCCTGGAAGAAAATAACCGCCGCCGCCAAGTTCTTCGCCGATCGAAAAGCCTGGTGCGCCTATGAACCGGAAGCCGTAGTAGGCATCGTATCCGACTTCGCCGGCGACAACGAATATATGGGCTCGGAACTGCTCAACCTGGTTGCCAGAACCAATCAGCAGTACCGCGTCCTCCTGAAGGACAAGCTCTCGCCGGCCTCGTTCGCCAACCTCAGGGCTGTGATCTATGCCGATGTCACGGCTCCCGGTCCGGCCGTCGCGAACGGCATCATGGCGTTCGTGCGGGCCGGCGGGCTGCTCATCACGCACCCCAAGTGGGGCATCGTGCCCGGCATGCGCGCCAGCAATCAGGATAACGACCGGTACATATGGCGCACCTCCGGCAAAGGCCGAATCGCGTTCGCGAAATCCGAGTTCGACGATCCCTGGGCGATTGCACAGGAGTCCGTTCTGCTCATCAGCCACCGTTACGATCTCCTGCGGTTCTGGAATGGCGGCTCGGTGGGCTCCTATTTCAAGATGGCACCCGATCGCAAGCGGGCGCTCGTGCAGATGCTCTTCTATGCCGACCGCGGCCCCGAGGATACGGGAGTGCGCGTTGCCGGAAACTACCGCTCCGGGAAGTTATGGACGCTGGACGGGAAGGATTCCAAAATCACGATAGTTCCCCAAAAAGACGCGGTGGAACTGCATTTACCAACGGTGGCGCAATACGCCGCCGCGGAATTGGAGGTTTAATAGCATGCATTCGAATTACACCCGCCGGGATTGGCTGAGGTCCGCATCCATGCTGGGCGGCGCCTGTCTGGCCGGAGCGCCATTCACTCGCGCGTTTGCGGCTCCCGCACCCACGGTCCCCGTATCGGTCGCCAGGTGCCGGACTTACGACCCCAAGGAACTGCTGCCCGTGATGGCCAGGATGTTTGACCAGATCGGCGGAGTTGGCAAGCTGGTCAAAGGCAAAACCGTGGCCATCAAGATCAACCTGACCGGCATGACCGAATGGCGCCTCGGAAACCTCCCCGTGGCCGAGACGCATTTCACGCATCCGGCCGTGGTCGCCGCCGCGGTAAACCTGATCGGCAAGGCCGGAGCCGCGCGCATCCGCGTCATCGAGAGCGCCTGGTCCACCACCGATCCGCTGGAGGAATTCCTGCTCCAGGGGAATATGGAGCCGCTGGACATTCTGCATGCCGCTCCGAACGTCGAGTTCGAAAACACCAACTATCTCGGCAAGGGGAAGAAATACTCACGCTTGATGGTGCCCACCGGTGGATACATCTTCCCGGGCTTCGATCTGAACCACTCTTTTGCGGATTGCGACGTTTTCGTCAGCATCGCCAAGATGAAGGAACACACCACGGCCGGCTATACCGGCGCCATGAAGAACTGCTTTGGAAACGCGCCCGCCACAATCTATGGCGACGGCGCCGGCGTCGATGAGCCCTCCCCCACGCCCCGTGGCGGCCGGGGTAGCTGCTTCCACGACGGCCTGAGGCAGCCTTCCAAGAGCGCGCTCCAGGAGAAGAACACGCATACGCCCCGCCTGGAAACCTACAGGGTGCCGCGTATTGTGGTGGACCTGGTGGCCGCCAGACCCATCCACCTGGCCATTGTCGAAGGCATCAAGACCATCACAGCCGGCGAAGGGCCGTGGGCTCCGGGAGCCGCCCCATGCAGCCCGGGCGTGATCGTCGCCGGCATGAACCCCATCTGCACCGACGCCGTCTCGATGGCGCTGATGAACTTCGACCCCATGGGGGACCGCGGGTCGCCGCCGTTCGAGAACTGCGATAGCATTTTGAAACTGGCCGAAGATATCGGAATCGGGACCCGCGACCTGAAGAGAATCGAAGTGATCGGCACTCCGATCAAGAGCGCCGTATTCGATTTCGCGAAAATTCGTGCCGCGAGGCGAGCGAACCAGTTGCAGCAGCAACCTGTCAAGAGAGGCTGACCGGCACGCGGTTCGGCCGCGGACTTTTGCGCGCCGGTAGAGATTCCGCGGTGGACATCTGCGGCTTCGCTCACCTCGCCTCGCATCGGGTTGCCGGCCGTTCGTGCCATCTTCACACCCCTTGCCGCATCGCCCGCCGGGTGTCCGGCGGTGATGGCATGCAAGTCCTTGACGCGCTCCGGCAAGCGGATGTAGCTCGGAGTCGAGAACCGATCGCGGACGCGAGGGGAATTATGCGCCCATGGTTGTAGGATATGTCCTCGGCGGCTGCGGCTGGCGGAGTGTCGTCTGACTCGGCTTTGAAAGATTGTATGCTTATGGGTTGCAGATTGTCGCAGAGACTTGGCCCCGGCCCGCTGGCGGCAAGAGGACGGAGATGAGAGGAGCGGAGGTCCTGAACCGCACGCTCAGGTCTTCCGGATCGCTACCGGACGCCTCTTCCAGTGCTCCTGCCGGATTGGTAACAAATCGGCATTCTGACCGCTTACTTTGAACGTTCCAGGAGTCAAACGCGAGGATCGTATGCGATCTATGACGAACTTGGCGCGTGGCCGCACGCGATGGGTGTTGATCGGATGGGTGTTTGCGCTCAGCGCCATCTCCTACCTGAATCGAGTCAACATCTCCGTTGCCGGCGGCTCCATCGAACGGGAATTCCATCTGAACCAGATCCAGCTCGGCTGGGTGTTTAGCGCCTTTGTGCTGGGGTATGCCCTGTTCCAAGCGCCGGGAGGCCGCCTGGCCGACCGTTTTGGGCCGCGGAAGGTTATCGCGCTGGGAACCGTCTGGTGGGGTGTATTCGCGGCTCTGACGGGCTTGGCGCCCGCGGGCATCTCCGGTGCCCTGGTCATTCTGCTGGCAGTGCGCTTTGCTTTGGGAATGGGGGTGGCCGTGATTTATCCCGCCTCCAACCGGCTGGTGGCAAGCTGGATCCCCTCCGAAGAACGCGGGGTGGCTAACGGATGGATCTTCGCCGGCGTGGGCGTAGGCGCGGGAATTGCGCCGCCCCTCATCACGTATATTCTTGTGCACTCCGGCTGGCGCTGGTCCTTCTGGATCACCGCGGCCATCGGGCTGGTGGCGGGCGCGATCTGGTTTTTGCTGGCGCGCGACCGGCCTGAGCAACACCCCTGGGTGACTCCGCAGGAGGCCGCCCACATCCGATCCGGTTTGCCGCACCAGCCGCTTGGACCTTCCACGGCAAACGTCGTCCCATGGAAGACGATTCTGGGGAGTAGAGAGGTGCTGCTGGTCTCGTTGAGCTATTTCTGTTTTTGCTATGCCGCCAACATTTTCTTCACCTGGTTCTTCATTTACCTGAGCGCGGTGCGGGGCCTGGACCTCCAGTCGAGCTCCTTTTTCGGCATGCTTCCGTTTGTGGCGATGGCCACCTGCGCACCCCTGGGCGGCTGGATCAGCGACGGCCTGACGAAACGCTATGGGAAACGTATAGGCCGCTGCGGGATTGCCGTGGCCGGGCTCGGAGTAGCAGCCGTATTCATCGCGCTGGGGACGCTGGTGCAGGATACGCGCCTGGCGACCATTGTGCTGGCGGGCGGCGCCGGCTCCGTCTATCTTTCCCAGAGTTCCTTCTGGTCGGTGACGGCCGGCATCGCCGGCCCTTCCGCCGGATCCGTTTCCGGCGTAATGAATATGGTCGGGCAGTTTGGCGCCGTCGCGGCCGCTTCTCTCACGCCGTTGGTCGCCACGCACTTTGGCTGGCCGGCGTCGTTTTTGGTGGCCGCCGGTCTGGGCGTGGTGGGATCTCTCGCGTGGCTGGCGGTGAATCCCGAGCGGACGCTGTCTCCGGAACCTGTACTGGCGCCCTGGGAAGGACCTGAAACCTGAGTCGATAGTCTTATCTGAGCTTAAGAAGGGAGTGTTTTATGAAACGGACATTATTTGCGGCAGGCATGGCGGCGATTGTGTTGTCGGTTTCTCCGATGGCGAAACTGAGGGCCCAGCCGGCTGCCGATCCTCTGATCGAGGGGTTCCGGCTGGTCGAGGTAGCTTCGGTTTCCGACGCCATGGAACAACTGTACAAACAGCGCGCCTATATGTCGCACGAGATGCGGGCGCTTTCCACGACTAAGTTCGCCGGGCCCGCGGTGACGGTCCTGCTGAGGAAAGAAGAGCACCAAGAAGGGTCCAAGGCGTCGGAAGGGATGCTGGACGCAATCGACAATGCCAAACCGGGATCGGTCTATGTGATGGTGCTGGAGGATGGCAGCGATTACGCGGGCATCGGGGCGCTGATGGCGACCGCCATGAAAGTCCGCGGGCTGGCGGGCGCGGTGATCGACGGGAGCGTGCGCGACACCCCGCAGATCCGCAGGCTGCAGTTCCCGGTGTACAGCCGGGGCGTGGTGCCTTCGACGACTATCAACCACTATCGTTTCGCCGGGGTGAACATCCCTGTCATGTGCGCGGGAGTGCAGGTAAATGCCGGCGATATCGTCACGGCAGACGAAGATGGAGTGGCGGCCGTGCCGCGCGCGAAGGCGGAGGAAGTCCTCAAGAAGGCCCAGGCTCTCGACGACACCGAGCACACGATGCTGCCGTTTATCGAGAAGTACAAGTCGATCAAGGAAGCGGTGGCGAAGTTCGGCCGGATATAGGAAGGGCGCCGGCGCGGATTCGGTAAGCCCGTTTTCCTCGCCGGAACCCGCTTAAACGGACATCAGCGCCGCCTGCAACATAGCGCGCGTATAGCCGACCTGGAAAGCGAAGGACGCATATCCGCCGCCGCCCGGATAGCCGCCGATACGGCCGCGATCGCGGTCGTAGTCGAGGGCGCGGGGATGCTCGGGGTAAATCTCTCGCGTGTACTTGTGCTTCACCAGCTCCTTCATGACGAGGAACATGTTGTTCTCGCCCTCGTCGATGCATACTTCCGAATATCGCTCGTAAGGCTTCTTCACTTTCACGTTGCGGTAATGAACGTGGTTGATGCAGTCGCGCGATGCAAAGTAGGCGCAGACTGCGACGGGGTTCTGGCCCATTTCGCGGGTCACGCCGCAATCGAAGGTGATGCCGTTGGCCGGGCTCCTGACGATCTCGATGAGGTGTTTCCAGCCGTCCACGGTGCCCATGATCTGCTCCGATCCGCGGCTGATAGGGGCGGGGGGATCGTTGGGATGCAGCGCCAGCCGGACCCCGGCCTTTTCGGCTTCCGGAATCACCCTTTTCAGAAAATAAGTAATCGTGGCCCACATCTCTGCGAGCGTGTGGGCACCCTCGTTGGGCAACGGAGGCAGGTCGCGGAATTTGAGGGAAGCTTCCTCGGCGCGTGCGCCACCCATGTATTGGCCGCCCGGCGTGCGCACGAGGTCGTAATCGAAGCCGGTCCAGCCGACACCGGTGCGGACTTGGTCAGTCTCCTCGAAGTAACCCTCGATGGCGCGGTGGGCGTACCAATTGTATTCGATGACCGGGAGCCCGGCCTTGCCGGCCGCCTGGATGGAGGCGATTACTTTTTCGATCTCCTCATCGCGCCCCGGCCGTCCATAAATGGCGTTGTTGAAGCCTTGGATCATGAGGTTGCCGAGGTTGAGGCCGCTGGCTTTGAGACCGTCCATCTGCTCTTTGAGGCGAGTTTCGTCCCAGGGGATCGGGCCACCGCCGGAAAGCACCCAGTCGACGCCGAGTTGCTTGATGCGGCGCGCGGAGTCCACGGGCGGATTGGCCGGGGGCGCCGGCTGGGGGCCACTGGGCGTGGCGCCTTGTGGCGCACCTTGCGCGCCGCCTGGCACTCCGCCGCCGGCTCCCCCGCGTCCGCCACCGAAGCCGGCGCCCGCGCGGCCGTCGCCGGCGGAGAGCGCGATCTTGGGCGTGTCCTTTCCTTCAAAGCGGGGCGCGGGCATGTCGCCAGCGGCACTCGCCGGAGATGCGAAAGCCGCGATGCCCGCGGTTTGCATCAATCTTCTTCGTGAGATTTCGAGGTTCACGGCTACGTTCTCCTTGGAAGCCTCTCGAGCTCCGGGGCGCTACGCCTTGGCTTCGGCGTTGGCCCGATTCAACAGCGTCAGCATGTAGGCAAAACCGCAGTCGGTCTGCGCATTACCGCCGCCCGGCAGCGCGGGCGGGCAATCGAGGATGACGAGCCAATCAAAGTCGAACGCCGGTTCGCATCCCACATCCAGTCCAATATTCTGACGCATAACCAGCTCGAACTCAACGATCCGACGGCACACGCCGACCCGTTCACCGCGCCGGGCCGCACGTTGTTAAACTCACTGGTGGGTTGAGGCACCGCCAATGCCCCGGAAATTGCCGCGCCCTGTCCGGGTTTCAACTCGCTCTGGGGAACAGAACTCACGCCCGCCGGCAAGTCTTGTTGGAGCTACACTGGTACTTCTCCGCGTGGACCGGCCATGCACGGCCCACTGGCAACCAGTGCAAAGACATGGGAAAGTTGTGATGCGACCAGGCAGTTCGAAAGGGAGAAGTGAACAATCGGAAGCTAGCCGGGACAACCCGGCAGAGAGATAGGGGAGAACGATAATGTTTAAACACAATGGCAAGATGGGTCGGCGGGATCTGTTCAAGACCTCGGCCGGGATCGTGGGCGGCGCGCTCTTGTCGCGGGAAGCCGCGGCCGAACAGCCAGCTCAACAAAATGTCAACACCAACTCGAGCCCCTCCGCGCTCAGGATCACCGACCTTCGCGTGGCGGTCGTGACGAAACCGGGGCCGAGCCCTTGCCCCATCATCCGCCTCGACACCAACCAAGGCGTCTACGGACTGGGCGAAGTCCGCGACGGCGCCAGCCCGACCTATGCGCTGTTTCTGAAAAGCCGCCTGTTGAATGAGAACCCGCTCAACATCACTTTTCTCTTCCAGAAGATCAAACAGTTCGGTTTCCATGGCCGGCAGGCCGGTGGCGTGGTAGCGGTCGAAGAGGCCCTCTGGGACATCGCCGGCAAAGTGTACAACGTACCCATCTACCAGATGTTGGGCGGCAAGTTCCGCGAGCGCGTCAGAATTTACGCCGACACCGAAGAATCGCAAGACCCGAAAGTCTTCGCCCAACGCCTGAAAGCCCGCAAGGAGGAGATGGGCCTCACCTGGCTGAAGATGGACGTAGGCATCAACCTGGTGCAGAAGATTCCCGGCACGGTGACCGCGCCCTCGGAGATGACCTCGTGGGAGCGCAGAGTACTGCCGCATCCCTTCGTCGCCACCGAGGTGACCGAATTGGGCATCGAGAAGCTCTCCGAATATGTGCAGGCGGCGCGCGAGGCCGTCGGCATGGAGATTCCCCTGTCCATGGATCACCTCGGCCACCTGGGCGTGAACTCCATCATCCGGCTGGGGAAGGCTTACGAGAAGTTCAACCTCTCCTGGATGGAGGACGTGATCCCCTGGCAGTATACCGACATGCTGAAGCACATCACGGACAACAGCCCCACGCCGATCCTGACCGGTGAGGACATTTACCTGAAGGAAGACTTCATCAAGTTGTGTCAGAATCACGCCGTCAGCAAGATTCATCCGGACATTTCCACTTCCGGCGGAATCCTGGAGACGCACAAGATCGGCAACGCTGCTATGGAGTTGGGCGTGCCCATGGCCATGCACTATGCCGGCACTCCCATCGGCGCCATGGCGAGCGTTCACTGCGCCGCCGCCACGGAGAATTTTCTGGCCTGCGAGAACCATTCGCTGGATGTGCCGTGGTGGCAGGACTTGGTGGAAGGCGTCGAGAAGCCCATCATCAACAAAGGATTTATCACGGTTCCGGACAAGCCCGGCCTTGGTGTCACTTTGAACGAGGAGGTGGTCCGGCAGCATCTGGCCCGCGGCGCCACCTATTTTGAGCCCACCCCGCAATGGGACCACGAGCGCTCCGGCGACTGGCTCTGGAGCAGGATAAAGGCGGAAGAAGCAAGCCAACGCGGTTGACCCCGAAAGGAGCATAATACTCACCATGATTCGCAACCGAGATTTCGGCTACATGGCGCTCGCTCTGAGCGCCTGGGCACTGCCCATCCTGGCGCCCGCGCCCGCCCACGCGCAGTTGTGGACCTGGACCCGCGAGCAGATGATCGAATACACGCCGGCCTGGACCGGGGAACGCTTCGCCGACGGGCGGCCCAAGGTTTCCGACAGCCTGCTGGAACGGGCGCGCGGCCTTTCCAGTGAAGAGATCGGGATCGATTGGTCCGGAGGCGCCGCCGCACCGGCAGGAAGAGGCGGCGGCGCCGGGGGCCCGGGTGGCGGCCGCGGCCGCCCCTACGGCCAGTACACCGACGGCTGGCAGATTCTCCATCCCTCCAAGAAAATGGTAGGCCGCGCCCTCACCTTGGCTTTCATGCCGGCGCGCCCCGACCTGGACGCCGTGGTGTACGCCAAGGCTCACGCGAAAGGCATCGACCACCTGGGAAACCAGACCGTTATCGACATGCTGCAGCCCGGCGACGTCCTGGTCGTGGACCTCTACGGAAAGAAAGAGGGTGGCACCATCGTCGGCGACAATCTCTTCCACTACATCATGCGGGCCACCAAGGGCGGCGGCCTGGTGGTGGATGGCAGCATACGCGATCTGGAAGGCATCGCCGAGATCGACATGCCGGCTTACTTCCGCGGCGTGCATCCGAGCGCCATTGGTGGCGTCACGGTGGCCGCGGTGAACGTTCCGATTCGCATCGGCGACGTGACCGTCATGCCTGGCGATGTGGTGATCGGCGATCCCGAGGGTGTCACCTTCGTTCCGCCCCAGTTGATCGAGGGGATCGTGGACCAAGCCGACACCACCCACATTCACGATGAGTGGACCAAGAAGAAGTTCGACGAAGGCAAGTACAAATCCAGCGATATTTACAGCAGACCACACGACCCGGCATTGAAAGAGGAATACGAGGAGTATCTCGCGAAGCGCCTGCAAGAGATCCGTAACAAAAGCCAGAAATAACCCTTGTTTCGGGCTCTTTGCGGCTTTTCAAACACGCGCCTGCTCCATTAGCAAGCAACGGCGCGAAGCGTCCGCTCCTTCTCTGAGCGTAAACTTCCGCGTTCCCGCCTTCCTGGGAGACGCGGTACGCCGATTTCGGTGGAAGCTCCGGGATTCTTACGCTCGCTTCAATTTCAGCTTCTTTTTCAGCGGCTTGCGAAGGTTCGTTGGAGTTGTCGTTTACTCAGAATCTCAGTTCTGTGGTCCCTCGAATTGGCTGCTCCTGCCCCTTCCATGCGAATACACCCGCCAGACCTGGAGGCAGCGACACGCGCGCACGCAGGCCGTCGCCGGTCCGGTCGAGCCACACCTCAATGGGGCCGAGGGGATGCGGCACGCGGGCATGGACGTGCCGCAGCGAGCCGGGCGCGGGTTCGATGCGCACGGTCAGGAAGCCGGGCGAAGCAGGCTCAATCCCCGCAACCGTAGCGAGGAACTCGAATGCCGGACTGACTCCCCATGGGTGGCAATCCGAGCGCGAGTTCTTCGTCGCTTCCCCAAACGTTTGCATGCCGTCGCGCATCATATTCTCCCAGGGTTCGAGATTCTCGATGTAGCGGTCGCCCAGTCCCGTCTTCTTGAGTGCACGCCCGAAATAATAGCGGAAAAACATCTCCGGCCTCACCACGGACGGATCTTGCAACATGCGTTCCATCAGGCCCCGTTGCGCACCGCGCGGAACGGCATCCGCGAGCACGGCGAGCGTGTTCACCTCCTCCGTGTAGCCGCGCTCTGGCGTATCCCGCAGGAGACCGCGCTGCGGATCGAAGTTCGACGCGTACGTCTCGCGGTTGAGATCCGCGGCGAGTTGACGGTACCGTATGGCCTCGTAATTCTCTCCGAAATGCTCGAACAGTTCGGCACTTTCCTGCAGCGTGAGCGAGAACAGGAACTTATCCCCGATCGGGCTCCATGCCCACTGCACCGGCCGGTTTCCCCGCGTCTTTACCTGCTCCTCCCACCATCCGAGCACGTTGCCGATGCCAGGCAGAAACTGCCGCGTGAACTGGTCGTCGCCGCGGTACATCCAATGGTCGTGCACCATCGACACCCAGTAGAGCGAAAACGTCGCGATAAACTGTTCGAGGTTCGCGGGATATCGGCTCTGGGTCAGTCCGGACGGGACACGCGAGGCATCGAAATCCTCGATCGCAAGCCGCACCAGCCGGTCGTCGCCCGTGAGAGCGAGCCAGGTCAACGCCTGCACCTTGGTATCGGCGACGTATTGCAGGCGTTCCCAGGACAGGTCGCTAATGAAAGTCTCCTGAGCGTTGAGCGCAAGTGTGCGCCAGGCTGCGTCCCAGATCGGTTGCAGCTTTTCGGAGTCGCTCTCAAAAACGGCCGCGCGGGCTGCCGGATACACGCAGCGGAGGCTCGAGAAATCGTCGATGACGAGAGGATCCGCGAGTGTCCGAATGTCGAGTTGCACCCAGCGCCAATTGCGCGTCCACAGCGGGCGGTATTCGCGTTTCGCTCCATCCGGCAGGAAGTCGTCCTCCGGCCCCATGACGTGTTTGCCAACGACTTGATTCCGGTCGCCCTTCCCGCCTTTGCTGTCGTACAAAGACTCCGAATACGTCACATGAACCTGCGCGCCCCTCCCGCCGCTAACCCACAGAACCGGGTAGCCGGTCGTCAGTGTTCCCTGGTCGAGAAGGATGGTGGCTTGGCTGTTCGCGCGGATCCGGATCGGGGCAGACCCTTTTACGAACGACGGCGCAACCTCCGCCCCCTCGGCTCGTGCGACGCGCTCGAACCTCTGAGGATCTTCGGTAAGAAACGGCACGGAGCGAGGCTTCAGTTGCCAGCGCTGGTGGCTTTCGATTCCCGCCGGAGCGCCCAGGTCGATTTGCGACGCCGGGAGCCACGTCGAGTCGTCGAAGGCAGGCTGCTCCCATCCCCACGGATACTTGGCTGCATCCACACGCTCCGTCGCGCCAGCGACATAGTAGTTCCATTGAAAGCGCGGGTCGTTATCCTTGTAGACGATCTGCTGATACGCCGTATCCTCGATCACTTTCCAGGTGCTGTTCGTGTTCACTGCCTTGTTGGCCGGGTCGTCGGATTGCAGGACAAAGCCCGTTCGATGGCTGATTTGAGCCATCGGCCTGCCCACCAGGCCGCCATTCCACACCACCGCGGCAAGAACGTTGTTTCCCGCCCGAAGATATGGCGCCAGATCGACGGTTTCGAAACGCCAATGGAGCAAGCCGCTCTGCGCCGGTCCCGTCGAGACAGACTGTCCATTCGCAAACAACCGGTAGCGGTTGTCGGCCGAGACGTGAACAACAAATCGCTCCGGCTTCGCAGCCAGCGGGAACGCTTTCCGGAAGTGGAAAACGCCGAAGTCCGTCGGCGATGCAGCCGGGTGTGCGATCCACCAAGCTGGCCAGGGCCGCTCGAGCAGTGCGGGGTTCACCGGCTGAGCGTATACAGCCGCAGTCAACAGGAAAGCGATGAGAACGTTTCGCATCGTCGGTAGCATTCGGAATCTCCTTTTTCTCCCCTAATCCGCTCGAATTGTATCGCTGGTGGGTTCGGGAGGCCACACCTGCCACTGCCCAGTTTACGCACCGCCGTGATTCGCGTGTTGATCGAGACAGGGAGTGGCCTCCAAAAGCGTCCGCCTGCCGCCTCGCTTTCCACGATCACCCGACGCCGTCCCCAAACGCCAGATCGTGCCCGCGCCCTACCAGGTCGGTGCATGGCTCCGCAAGGTTGTGCTGGACTACTGTCGATACCATGCTGTTCCAGGTAACTCGACTCAACTGCGCATCTTTAGGCGTCGCGTTTGCTGGTTGTGGCGGAGTGTTCCAATCCATCGCATGAGCGGCAAAGCCACCCGGCCGGCGGCGCAGTCACTGCCGCTGCACGGTTTGCCTGGCGCGCCACATCCCGCTGGTTTCGCCGACCACATGATTATTGCCGGCACGAACCGCCGAGACTTCCTTCAGTATCTGTAGCGCCAGTTGTTCGATGGAGTTGAGAGCTTCGGTATTATTGCGCAATTCATCGGCGGGAAGCGCGGCGAGCCGTAGGGCGATCTCGGCAGTCTGCTTCGCGAGTTGATCCACGTGTGTTCCCGCTGACGGCTCGGAGCCGTCCGATAGCATCATAGCTTTCGGGCCTACCCGGCGACATCATGTCTTTGGTTAGCGATTCATAACGTCTCTTTGGTTAGCTATTCGCAACGTCCGGATAAATCTCGGCGGCTCCAGACGACAACGAAAAGGTTCTCGCAGAGTCGGAAGAGATTGGAATGCGTGCTGCTCCCGCAGCTCCGATTGCCAGTCGAATCGAAGTCCTGCCTTTGGTCCTGACAAAGGGAGTATATTTAAACGTGAGGGTGAACGATCCGATGGGTCTCTTACCCCAAACGGTCGATGGCCCGAGGACGCCGCGCAAGCTCGTGGTTGGGGTGGCGTACGGGGCCGGAGCTTACCTGGGTGGGCAGAACACTTCCGTGGACTCGGCCGGCCGGAGCTATCAGTTGATCGTTCCCGTCGGCAACCCGTTCTCCCTGTGGCTGTACAGCACGGACGTTGCACTGGCGGACGCGAGCGGCGCCGCGGTTGCCTCGCCAGCCGGCGGTGCATCGTTCCAGGCCGCCGGCCAAAACCAAGCCCTCACATTCACCGTTACAGGCCCCGCAAGCCATGTCCAATGAGCGGAAGACCGCGAACCGAGCCTGGCGCGCGCTGATCGGGCTGGCGGCCGCACCGGTCGTGGCGTGGTGTCAGACGCCAGTGGTCTCCAGCGTGGTGGATTCGGCCAGTTATGCGGCGACACTCGGCTCACCCGGCGCCATCGTTTCCATCTTCGGAACCAATCTGGCCGCGGCGACCGCAACCACGCAAGGGCTTCCATTGCCAAGGCAGCTTGGCGGGACAAGGGTGACGTGGAACGGAGTCGCCGCGCCGCTGTTCTATGTTTCTCCGACGCAGATCAATTTTCAGGTCCCGTCTCCGAACGATGAAACCCCAGGCGTGGTTGTCGTCGCCGGTGTGGTGGTGTCCACTGCGGCGGGCAACAGCGCCCCATACAGCCCGGGGGCGAATGCATGGGAAGTAGCCGGCGTCTTTTCCATGGACGCCAGCGGTTGCGGTCAGGGCGCGGTGCTCAACGTGGCAGACGATGGTAGTGTTTCGGTCAACTCTCCGGCCAACAGCGTTTCCCCGGGCGGCTGGATGTCGATCTATGGAACCGGCCTTACGTTCCTGACCTCGCAGTACCCGCCGGACGGCGCCCCAACCCCGCTGACGCCGCTGATCGAAAGCGACCCTATAGGCCAAGTCGTGTTCGATTTTCAGGACCTGCTGCAAGCGCCGTCGGCGGCGTGGGCGGGCCTCGCGCCCGGCTCCGTGGGACTGGATCAGACCAATGTCCGGATTCCGGCTTCGGTGCGGGAGGGTTGCGCGGTCCCGCTTCAGATTGCGTATGACGACAATTCGCGGGCGATGAGCCAGCCGGTCACCCTCGCCATCCGGCAGGGCGGTGGGCCTTGCGTGGATCCGCCGGCGGCCGGTTATGGGCAGATCACCTGGCAAGAAACCGTCAGCGAAACCGTGTCCGACGTCTCGAGCCAGCCATACTTCACCTCCGAGACCGACACGGTGACCGTGTCCTTGCAGTCCTCGCCTGGGATGCAAGCGCCGGCTGCCCCGGTCTACAGCGAAGGGAGCCTGCCCAGTTCTCTAACGCTCTTCGGTCCTTCTTGTCCCGTTCCGGGTTACCGCAGCCTGGGAGCCGGAACGGTCACGATGCAGGGCCCTGGCTTCAGCCCGACGCAAGTCCCGGTCGCTCCCTTCCAGCAAGGCCAATTGGGCGGCCTTACGGCATACCAGGCCGCGCTTCCGAACGGCGCAATGGCGCAGGCTGGCACGTACACGGTGACGGCAAGCGGCGGCGCGGACGTGGGCGCATTTCAGGCCGCTATCCAAATCGGGGCCGATATTCAGATCCAGAACGGCCTTGTGGGAATGGATGTGTGGGCCGGTTGTACGCCTCTCACGGTCAATTGGACCGGCGGCGATCCGAACTCCTGGGTCACCGTCAGCCTCGTGCAAAGTGAGCCGGCTTGGGCTGGCGGCTTCCAGGGCGTCAATTTCGCTGGCCAGACTCGCGCGTCGAACGGCACCCTGACCATGCCGCCTCTGATTATGCCAGGGGACCAGTGCGGGACGGGGCCGGGGGCCCCGATTGTGATCAGCGTCGAAGTCGACCCGGATCCCTCTGAAATCACCTCATTCTCAGCCTCCGGGCTATCGTTGGGCGGTCAAGTGACCTGGAAGTATATACATACTTTTCAGGCTTTCCTGGTTCAGTAGCGACTCCCGGAGGAGCAGCAACCAATACGGGTTTGGAAACTGCCGCCGCCGGCTGCGTCGGCAGAAGGCGGCCGGGGAAGCCGAGCGCTTCAGTATTTCTTGAGTTCCTGAACCAGCGAGTCCAGGCCGCGCTTCAGGTAAAGATCGTCGAGGCGCTGCTCTTCGGCCGAAGCCGGGAGCACTTTGACCAGCGAACCCCGTTCGAGATCGGCGCGGCTGGGCACCCACAGCTTGCCATCGGCGAACTGCACGCGGCTGACGAAGCCGACCGCGCTCCGGATGCTGACGGGTTGGCCCCCGCGGGTGAAGTGCAGGGCGGTATCCTGCTCGATGCGGGCGGTCTTGCCGGCGGGCAGGTAGAGGCTGGGATCGGAGGCGGGCAGCGAAGCAGCGAGGTATTGTTCGCCGCTAGGGTCGCTCACCAGCCAGCCGAGCTCCACGTACTTGATCGATTGCGTCGAGCGGTTGCTCACCTGGATGCGCGGCGCGCGCGCCTCATTGCCGGCCACCTGCGCCGAGCCGTCGGTTAGCTGCAAGGGCGAATCGGGAAAATCGAGAAACGCAAACTGTTCGGTGCGCACGGGGCCCTGCGCGGCGGAGGCGACGGCGGGCCCGCGCAGCACGCGCACGTCCAGTTGCGGCCGCGCCGACTGGCGGGAGATGCTTTCGAGCATGGCCTGCTGCAGGCCCTTGGGGCCGGCCTGCGCCAGAATGCGCTTGAAGTGCTCGCGGTCGCGTTGCGCTTCCAGATCCCAGGCGGTCATGGTGCGGCAGGAACTCAGCCGGTCGGGACCGTAGCAGGAGAGATCCTCGAAGAGCACGCCGTCCAAATTGACATCCACCAACGGGCCGCCGGTCACCTGCGTGGGACGCATCAACTGCATGTCGATGCGCACCGGGAAAGATTCGCCGGGGCCGATGTTAAGGCTGGGGATGGAAACCGAGCCTTTGCCGCCGACGGTGACCTCCTGCGAGACCACGCGCAGCGCCACGCCGTGGATGCGGGCGGCGCCGGTGTTGCGCAGGGTGAGCGCCATGTGGAGATCGAGCACCAGGGCGGCGCCGCGCGAACTGGTGTGCGAATCGCCGGTGGACATACCGACCAGGGCGACCGGCGAATCCTTGCCGAGGTTGATATTGACGCGGCCCTCCAGCGGCACGTCCTGCGCCAGGGCGGCGCCGGCGCCGAGCAGGGCCAGCAATGCGATTTGCCGCTTATTCGACATCGACTTTATTCACCGTGACGTAGCCGGTTACCGAATCCACGTAACGGGCCTCCACCGAACCCTGGGCGCCCACCTGGTAAGTGACCGCCTCTCGACTGGTGCCGGAATGCATGAGCCCGAGCGACTGGCCGCCCTCGCGCACCTGGATGCCATCGGCGGTGGCCTGCACCACCACTCCGGTGTCGCGGGCCACGGTTGGGCCGGGGCGTTCGAGCACCACGCCGGTTGCCAGCAACACGGCCACACTGGCCAGCGCGACGGCAACCCGCGCGCCCGACCAGATCGCTCCCGCGCCGGCGGGCTGATCGGGGCGCACACACTCGCCAGCGGCCAGGCCCAGCCGGATGTTGGCTTTCATCTCCGCCGCCAGCCGGCTCCAGTGGATGTCCTGGGAATCGTCGAGCGAGGGCAGGAGTTGGCGAAGCTGCACGAAGCGGGCAACTTCCTCCCGGCATTCCGCGCAGCGCGCCAGGTGGCGCCGGGCGCGCCAGCGGGCGATGGGACCGAGGTCGCCTCCCGCGTGCAACGCCAATGTCTCCTGGTTGGGATGTTTCATCTCACTTACCGCTTTCTTCTCTCCACGTACTTGCGAAACTTGGTGCGCGCATTGGCGATGTGCGAACGCACCGTGGCCTTCGAACAGTTGAGGTGCCGCGCCACTTCCTCCGCCGGCAAACCCTCCACGTCGCGCAGGATCAGCGCCGCCCGCTCGCGCGGGCTCAAAAGGCGCAGTCCATCTTCCAGATAATCGCGATGCTCACTCCGCAGCAGTTCCTGCTCCGGGCTCTCCGCGACGCTCGGCGGGGCCATCTCAATGTCACAAAACGAGGCGCGGCCGCTGCGCCGCATGAAATCGATGGCCGTGTTGGTCGCGATTCTCGATAGCCAGTGAGCGGCTTTCTGCTCATCCTTGAGTTGTTCCTGCCGCTGGAGCGCCTTGATGAACGTTTCCTGGGTCAAATCCTGAGCGTCGGCGCGGTTGCGGACAATCCGATAAATCTGCACGAAGATCCGCCGTAAGTGCTCATTAACAAAGCGGTTCTGCCGCTCGAGCAGCTCCAGTCCCGGGTCGATGACTTCGCTCATCTGGCTGTAAACTACAGTCGTCACAGGTTCCTAACAGAGATGACGCCGGAACCCGCCAAACGTGGAAACGAAAAGCGTAGTTAACGCTACATTCATTCTACCAATGGATGGAAGGGCGGCCCTGTGGATGCGGCCACCACGGTGTGGCGAGGGTGATTGCGGGAAGACAGCGGCTTCGCGGGCGGCGCTCGAGTCTGCGCGGGACCTGAAAAAAGTCGCCCAGTTCAGGCCGTCCCCTTTACCTTGGCCCCTTTAACTTGTCCCCTTTACCTTGGTAAATGTGACCTGAGTTCCGGGCACGAATTGCGCAGTTCAGGCCGTCCCCCGTTATTCCTTGCACCCAATTAATTATTAATTGGTCGATCTCGGCGCCGTTAGCGCTTTGGGCGATCAACGGCGCCGATGCCGGGTGTGACGCGTGGAACTCCCCGTTACGGGGGTTAGTTCACCGTGATGGTAAAGGCCTGCGTGCTCTTGCAGCCGGAGGAGTTGGTGTAGGTCGCCGTATACACGTTGGAGCCCGTCTTCAGCGGAATGTCGTCGATCTGGCGCGAGGTGGATTCATATCCGCTGGGGCCGGACCAGCTCCATGATCCGCCGGATATGGGCTGCGGGCCAAGGTCCACGTCCGTGCTTGTGGAGCTCACGGTGGCGCTGGTTTCCTCAGCCCAGGATGAGCCGCCGTTCACGGAGATATACGGGGTGATTGGGGTGGGCGTGCAGCCGCCGCC